>WLWD01002998.1_pt1 | contig 36973 bp, 22 predicted proteins | sample 6712731 | NCBI WGS metagenome assembly WLWD01 (sample SAMN12718690, study PRJNA576275) | sponge metagenome | isolation source: marine sponge | host: Mycale hentscheli | place: New Zealand: South Island, Marlborough, Capsize Point | collected 2014-11-01 | reverse complement strand
CCCCCCCCCTCCCCCCCCTCCCTGGATCCTACCCTGTATGGTAAGGTGTAGCTCATGTTAATAGTGCTTAATTTCTACAAGAGTACAATTCTTAAACCCCAACATGTGAACCTAGATGTTATATTACTGGACCATATCTGCATATATGCTGCATCTCACAGTAATCAACAATTAAAATGGATGCTGATAATATTATAGAGAGAGAGTGAAACATACTTACAGACACAGACAAGCTTATTATAGCTGATTCTCAACAACAGCCTCTAATAAATAGAACAAAATGATTTTAGAACTTCCCCAACACAATTGAACTGCTCCTCAACACACACTTCAAGGGAAACAAAATTCCATTACTACGTCCACTTATCACGCAGCCTACAGAGACTTTAAAAAAAAGTCCCTTCCAAAATTTTGTCAATAGACAATTGGACATTTCTTTATAAATAAAGAACGCGGCGCGTAATCTAATCACCCGCACTAGAGAAGTTGGTGGCCTTTATGAACTTCAAAACCAACACTGCGCCTTGGGTTTGAATGAATACAATAATGTAACGGAACCCTTTACCATAAGTCAACCAGCTAAAGACCAATATGAAGATCAAAATGCATAAAATAAGACATGTAAAATGGCTCTCAGAAGTTTAACCCATTCCCCTTAGCAGTCAAGCACATCAGGAGAAGTGCAATAATGTACATACATAATATTAATATATTATATTCCACAGCGTATATATAGTAGAAGTAATGAAACTGGACTTCACGACTAGTTTTGTAATCAAATGGAAGCTATAGATATGTTGCTCAGCTGCCAGTGTCATCATTTTGCAGGATCATTGTGATAGAGTCAGAGCTGCATGTAGGAATGTGACCACACCCAACCTCCTTAACATTGTTGCTGTTGTTGCTGTTATTGTTTTAATAAATGCTATCTGTACAACACTGCATGAAGGTATGTATAAGATGCACAATGCCACAATTCTTTCCTATTATAGCTAGCCACTTGCATGTGCTGATATAACTAGTAATATAGAATCTATACATCACAAAAGAGGCCGTGTAACCAGTATTGAGGCTGAGGAGGCCACCGCCTCCTCAAAATATTTCGGCCTAGTTAAATCCCTTCTCCCCCCCCCCCCCCCCCCCCCCCCCACCAAAAGAAAAAACAAAGTTATATAATCACTTCATGCAGTAACTAAAATAGAACTACTCTTGAAGTTTTTCCACGATAAGTTTATGTTGAATTCAAGTATTAGGCAGAATCTAAAGAATTATGGGTGGAGTTCATGAGAATTATGGAATAGCATTACATATAGGGAAAATTTGAAGAATCCCTAGCAGGAGTCCTGGGAAAAAGCCAGCTATTAATTTCATCAGATTTGTTTAGCTATTTGTATTTTCACAGTATGGTTATAAATCTGGGCATGGTTAGTAGTCAAAAAAATTGCCTATCTTCTCCTTAATTTTTAGTAATGGCCCTGCATCAGAAGTTGCAACATTACTGCACCTTTTATTCTGTTGAAACCAACAAAATGCCAAAACAAGCAGTTGTTGTTTTGTTTTCAAGATTCCAGACATTGCTTGCTAGTTTTAGTTGTTGTTGTAGTTTTTCATAATGCACCATAAAAATTTAGTTAGTAGCTATTTCTTCGATATCATGCAAAAATTTAGTTAATTTTACTAACAATTGATTTAGTTTTAGTTAACTTGTGCTGCTTCTCAGATTCTTCAATAATGGGACTAAAGGCCATTGCAAAATGGTTTAAATAATTATTGTGCTGACCATTGAAAGAAGCAACTGCGCTGTTATGTTGTTTTTAATCATAGATCTTAATCTTAGATTTAATATATTAATGCTATAGCTATATGATATTATTAGCTATATTATTAATATCTATATTATTACTAATATAATATTACTATTAACTATTATTATTACTATTATTATTATATATTATTAATAGTTATTAATGCTATAAAACTTTAAAAAAAGAAAGAAAGAAAATGGAGTTAGTGAAACATTGAATGTTTTCCATTGAACTGCTCTCAGAAAATCTACTCTAAACACACAAATACTGAGTAAGCTGCAGTATTAATAAATGGTATGTACTTACTGCTTACAGCTGTCGCTGTATTTTCTCTGCAACTTGATGGCAATATTCTATTTGAAATAACACTGTAACAAACTCTTTCAGAGCTGTGGGTTTTGACGATAAAAATGAGCGAATATTGTTCAGAAGAATCCTTGCCTTGTCGGTATTTATCCAATCCGCTGCTGAAGCAGTGATCAGCTACTGACATGACACAAGGCTTGACTGTGTCGACCAATTCAGGATACATACTCAGGAATAGGCTGAAGTGATTATCACCTGGCAGTAAATGAAAACAGTTACACAATCACAACTTCTGACATAAAAAAAGAAAATAATGATTCGACTTACAGTCTGATACTTCTGGAAGTGAAACATCATGCTTCTCATATTTATATTACAAAACAATACAAGTTGGCAGTTTTGAGTTGAAAGTACAATAGCCTCTATACTTACCTGTCCGAACCAAATGAGATGCCTATCCTCAAGTACGACTATTTTTGGATTGTCTGGATTGAGAAGACAAGTCATGACTTCAGGCACGGACTCAGCTCTATCCACAACCCCGAGGTGATTCCCTCTGTCATGTGAACAACATTCAAAGGCAAACTGGTAGTCCATGTAACTGCTGTAGTTCATCCTGAAACTAGCCTTTTTTAGAGTGTCCTCAATTTCATTCCTTAGAGCCGCGCATTCTTGGTGCATGGAGATGTTGAAAGTAGGATCACAGGCAACTATGACTTCGTAATACTGAGATCGAGATATAAATGTTACACGAATTCGCTTTGATCCGAACAAAAAATGAACCATATTCTTTTTGATGCCTTCCCTTATCAGAAGAAAAGATTTGTTGAATATTAGACGAGCAATTACAGATGATAAAAGGCCCATAGGAGTAAAACCGCCAGTAAAGTACACAAAGAGAGGAACCACAAAGCATAATTTACTCGATTCTTTGTGAAACAAGTCAAGTTCTTTTGAACTAGTGCTTTCTAAAACACAAGGCATGATGTATTCTTTCTCTTCTTCGGTGACTGAGTTAGCATCTGAACTTTCACCTGATGGGATTTGAGCTACAATGTGAAGATATTCAAGCAAAGCTACTAGCTGATTGTGGAATTAGGTCCCCTGAAACATCAGCTGTAACTGATTTCATGTCTTTCATGGTGAACTGGCCTGTCTTCCTGAATCTCTCAGCTGTGGCCTGACCTACTCTACTGAAGTTCATGGCTTTCAGAATAACACAGGTGATGCTGTCATACACTACCTGGATGTCTATGATGACCAGGTCTTCCAAACAAGGCACACTGGGGAAGTACATCAGCACACCTGCATGGTGATGAAGAAACCACAGAGCTACTTTGGTTTCATATGAAGTCATGTTGAAGGCACTGGACAATGCCAGGCAGGTGTCCATGCTGGCTGTCCTCACTTCTCTCATGCGAAGACAAAGACTAAACAGAAGCCACACAGCTGGAATTTTGAGCTTTTTAAAGTGGTTCTTCATAGCACTTTCCAGTAACTGACGCAATTGATGGATTTCTTCTATTCCGCCTCCCGAGTGCTGGTAGCATGTCCATCAGCTCAGGCTGGCCTCCAGTGTCCTCCATTCGCAGATACGCCCTGAAAGAATGCTGCACATTGTTGTGACACTTCCTTGAAAATGGCTGCTATTTCGGAATAATCAGGTGACACAACCCAGTCATTGTCTGACTTGGCTTTCGTGGGTGAAGGAGGAGTAAATTGCTCTGGTTCAGGCAGCTGCTTCTTTGTTGTCAAAGACTGTACTCTTCCTATAATCCTGTGCAGTAAGCTAGGCTGTGATTCAGTACTTTCATCCCGTCTAGTCCCACCTGTCGTTTCAATTCCCTCTGTATAAGAATGAGCTGAAGCTTCAGCAACAGAGTTGGTCTCCTGTAGACTATCTTTTAGACTGTGAAAGAGTAAGCTCGCTTCATCATTGAGACTCTGCACAATGGTCCAGTCGGCTAGGCTTTCTGCCATATCTTGGTCAAGCTCGTCTTGGACTAACATACTAGGGAAACACTCAACCGTTCCTGTGCTGCCATGGACCTGCTCTGCTTCCTCGGCTGATTGAAGGTCTACAATCTCTTTCATGACACGGCGACGAGTAGTACTCTTTCCCAGTCGCGGTGGACCGAGGAACATAAATTTTAAGCAAAGAAGCTCCAACACATCCTTGGAATCAATGAAGTGCTTGTAAGCATGCTCAAATTTGTCATCACCTAGTATATTTATGAAAGAAAGAAGTATTTCCAGTGAATAAATGTGCATGTGAAAGCATTGTGTGTTACAGCTACTACTTCAATAAAGAAAAGCTCAAAAATTAACTAACAAATAAAGCATAAGCTGTTGTTGTTTTTTCTTCTTTCTTTTTTTATAAAAACAGCCTTATTGGCTTCTCCTCAGTTACTAAATCAGTAAACAAATCTGGTTTAGGCTCAAAATTGTGTTTTATAATTCCTTATAAATGTTTTTTTCCAAATCAAAAAATTAAGTCAATTGGCAACTATGGCATTGAAAACCTATTACCTTAAATCATTTTAAAAACTTGGTCGTTATTTTTTAGTCACAATGGCTTCAGAAGCTACCACTACTTCGGAAAACTAAGGGGAAAAATAATTTTATCATATTTAAAAATTGTTGTTTGAACTACTTTTGCACATTTTTGCTGAAGCACACAGTTAGTATTTTTAATGACAAAAGAAGTGATTATATATAATTATGTGTGATCGTCTACAGGAAAATAAAGCACAACGCAGGCCCCTTTAAAAATATTTTGCACTGAAATGTTCCTGGGCATCCTGATATTGAGCTCTGCAAATTTTAAAGCCGTAGCTTCAACTGTACACTACCTATTTCAATAAACAGACTTCTGTAATACATTTTTAAACAGCAAATGGATATTTTCTCAAACATTTGCTTCGTTGTGCCAAATTTTCCTGTTGCAAGTCATGTAATATACCATTTTTAGGGTCACATATGCCTCCCAAAAGAGTCACTCAAACTTTTCACTCAGAAAGCTAGTCTCACCTCTCATGAAAGTGTCAATCTGATGACTCAGCTCAATTAGTCCGATATCCGTAACACTTCCAATAGATGTGCCCATGTGGGAAGAATATCACTATATTCTAGACTCCACTGGATAATAACTTTCTCTACAGACTGGACAGGATCTGTCTTTGGATCAGGCAATGGTATTTTGGCTCCCCACTCATAATATCGCTGTCGTAGCTTTACTCTCGCTGTTAGTCTGGAGTGATTGCTGGTGAGGACGGACACTATAACACATAACACAGCCAGAGATATAAAGTAACTGTCATATTCAGGTACACTCCCAACATCTGTAGTCTTCAACCACTTCTGTGAAATATTAGAGTAGCCGCAGAAAAATTCCGTATTCGTAAGAATGAGACGCGAAGAACAGAACGTAATAGCACGTGTGTCATAACGTGCTGTCATCTTCCTCCATACTTGTTGGGAGAATATCTTCCTCAACACTGATTGTGCGACAGTTCTTTCATGACCGGATGCCACGAGTGTGTCATAACTACATGTATGTATGAGCTTCTGCTGGTAATTACCTCCTGAGAAATAGAAATCGCTTTCATAAAATGTTGAACGCATATCAGAGCAATGAGTAGGCAAAGGAGTTGCTGTAGTCCACTGGTCTCCTTGCAATACTTCTACTATATCCACTTTGTTGAAATCCGAGTCCCGCCCACCAGCCACCACTAGGATCTCTGGTGATCTTCCGCTGACAGCTGTTGTACGATGGCGACTGGTAGGCATGGGAGGTAGCGAGATTTCCAAGTCTCGACCGTTGGTAAAAGTCAATAGCTGGTTTGTGACTTCAAGAGTAGAAGGATCACGTCCACCCACCAGCACAAACTTGGACCGGAAGGTTGTAAGAGATGAGTATTTGTAGGGTAATGTGGCGGTGGTCCATGAGTGCAGGTCAGTGGAGGAGATATGCCAGTGTATTACCGTAATCTAATATAACAACTTTGCCATGCAGCACTGCACAGTTTCTAGGTAAGACTTTCTCACTCCATGTACGGCACTGTTTCCAGTGAATTGATGCTAAAGGGTGAAGGAGATCTTTCTATAAAACCAACAGTGTAAATGTAATATCAACATTCATTCCGAATTTGATTATCAAGATCTTATAATTGATTTGGTGATATGAGCTCGTCTATTTTGCATACACTATCTACTGCTACTCAATCTGAAATACTGAATAAATTATAACCAAGTAACAACTATCAAATTGCTTACCTCAGCACTTAACTTGTCCATGATTCATCCTGTCGGGTAAAACTGCAAAACCAATAGGACTGTATTAGATAGAATACTATAAAATAAACATAGCTGTCTGGTTACCATAGGTCCAGGAAAGAGATACAAACAATACTATAAAAAATTACTGTTGCACAATAACGAAACACTACCTGAACACTAGAAAAAGTATGATCTTGGTAGTACAGTATAATACTGTCGATCGGCATAACCCTTACATTTTTCTAGTAATTGTGTTAGGGAAGGGTCTAGGAACAAATTCAACCTTACCAAATTATCTAGAGCCAATCAGATTTCTGTAATAATTACATGACTATAACATCAAATAATTTATTTTTACTGTTAGTTAGCCGAGCGCAAACATAAAGAACAGCAGGAGTCTATTGTTATATAGGTGAAATCCCTTGCTCAGAAATCCCCATTCTAAAGTTAGTGGTTATACTGAGTCCCTGTTTAATTAAACGTAGAATTCGTATAAATAATTCAATGATATTCCCTGTATGCGAAATATGTGGCCTCATTTACCACATTTTCAACTCCTTCTGGAGGATGGGTATTAAAAAAGAATGCGCGGCATGCACTTTGGCCTCTAGCTCCATCTATTCAAATTTTAAAAAGTAGCCACGCAAGGAGAACCCGCTATAATAGCTCACTATTCTTTCAATTCTATCCACATCACATTTAAAATGAGTGTCCCAACTCACAAACAGCTATGTATAATCATTTTTGTGAGTGATATAACAGATTATCAAGTCTAGTGCCTTCGATCAGATAAATGTCCTGTGTGTATGTACACAGGAAGTATTTTTGAGCCCTCAGGATAGTATTTAGCAGTACTCTGACGGTATGTTGCATATTTTGTGTACTTAAATTTAGCTGTGTCAATGGCAAACCGTACTCTTCTACAGTCTCTATTTATAGCCCATCATCTGGTAGTTGGTGACAAAAACTATCAGTGGCCATTTTCCACTTATCTCAAATTATGTCCCCGGCTACACCCTTTCATATGTGACCTTCTCATTTAGCTAACTAACACAGCTAAAAACTACAGCAGGAGAAATTGTGAAGTGAAGAGGTCACATTCCAACTATGCTAATTGCATTCCTCCAGAACTAGGGGTAAAACCTTCTTTCTTTCAATACAGCTAAAAGGATACCAAAAAAATGCTGGCAAAAATGCTGATGTAGCTTTCTCAGTCAAGTAAACATTCAAGTAGAAAGAGGCATTCCTAATCAACAACTAGTAGTAAATCCTGTAGTAGCAATACTCTACCATACGTTATTCTACTTCTTTATAGACCAAATTGTGAGTGTGTACCCTGGTGACCTGACCCCTATCCATAGGCGAGCCATACATGAGCTTACAACAGAACTAATCTTGAATAGGATTCACCTAGCTTATGAAATACTAAATACTAGTCACAACACAACGCTAAAGCTGCGATACACACAAACACTAACCTCCTACCTCGGCTTTATTCAGGCCACTACGCGGCCCCCTCGATGTAAGGGAGGACGATGTAATTAATTTGCGTAGAATATTTTGTAGCTAATCCCACAAGCTCCCTCTACATTTCATTAGGATACACCACCTGCATTACAGCAACAGTATGAGATTCAAAATAAGACTGTTTCTGATATACCAGATTCCACCCGCTCGCAAGTGGAGACCTGATGGATACGGCAACCCGAGGTTTACATTCCAGCAGGGCCAAGGTTTAGTTCAGGTGGGTTCAAGTACAGCACTAGCTACTTGATGCACGCAGTGGCACAAATCTGTCATTTTCAAAATCCTGCATTGCCCTGCTAAACCCTTCTATTTTCCCTGGAGGGGTTCTGCTTGTCTGCGCTAAACAACCCTGGTTCTTTAAAAAAAAAAAATACGTGAGTTAATGCAGAATGAATGTCAATGACTTACAAAATGTTTAAAAGAGTTAAAATCACTTGCTGAAGCTTAAGTTTTGGTCCCATTTTATGGCAGTAGATACTGAAAGAAAAGTTTTCTCCCTTTTCAATAATTCTGCAGATCATTTTTAATCATTATCATAGTAATTTCATGCTAGCTATTCTCAATGAAAAAATGAGCCCTGAAGATCACCAAGATACATGCTACCTTGATTTTTGAATTTCTTAGGGAATTTGCAAGTTCACTAAAACTTAAGTCAATAGATAGTAAAACTAACTAATTCTTTCATGTGATATTGAAGAAATAGTTAAAACTAACCATTGGCATAAGAACCAGGGGGGCTAGGGGCAATTGCCCGCTTAGAGTATAAGCTAAGGGGGTTCTGTCCCTCCCTAGATTTTAAAGGCAGGGAGTGAGGCTCACAAGTGTAACATAGAATAGTCTGCATCTACAACCATGAATATCTATAGTCAGCAGGTCTAAAGCAAGAAATTTCAAAGAGGAGGTTCAACTAGGCTGATAGTTATGACTGCAAATGGGATTGAATGTGCTTGCATTTTCTATGCTTTATTTTAACTATCCACTCATTTAACTGCTTAACTATTACTTTAGTAATACCAAGTAAAAAAAATCATCAAACAATAATTTTATTGCAGTTAACTCAAAATGGGGGCTCACATGAGCCCCCATAAGCCCACCCTGCCCTGCCCACATGCCTGATCAGTTGTATATGCATAGCTATCTAGAAAATGTATTACGGTTTTGCATCTGCAAACCCATGCTAAGTTTTAAGTCTAATATATTATAATATCAACCTATTTTCTACCATGGTAGTCTCTAATCATTTAGAAGTCTAAGATGATTAATTACAAATAAATATTTCAAGATATGATAATGTTTTCTATGAAGAATAGTGGTAGCTAAATGACATTTTTCTTATTCATTAACAGGTCAATATAATAACTTTCAGTATCCGCAATAGCAGGGGCGGATCCAGGCCCCCCCCCCCTCCCTTACACACACACCACACACACCGACATGTGATACACACAAGGCACAAACATGTAATACAACCAGCATTTAATACTTCATTCTGTGGTTAGTGTACTTCGTTTACACCATGACCACTTACCCATGCTTGTGCTGGCATTCTACTAACATTGCCTTATGATAGCAAGATTGCCAGTTTGTAATGTGAAAATGTCAAAGAGAGTTCAGTCTAAAGATCCAGGTGGTTCAAAACGAGTATGTGCTAGTAACATGACTCTTCACCAGTTTTTCAAGAGTTCCAGGTAACATAGCTCCAGCTATAAAATATTATTTCATTAACAATTAATGATTTTTTCTAGCACTGAGAGAGTTGCTCCTCAGGATATTCCAACTGGTGATATACCAGCTACTACCCTGACAGAATCTAGTAATTCAGAAGTAGTATCTGACAGCAGTCCTACCTTAGCAAGCCCAGTAGTACAGTGTAGTAGTTCAGCTTTTGTTGCAGATGATGCCGATAATTCTATGGACCCTGAAGTCCAGTCTGGAGATTTTGGCCGCATAGTAGCACTCAAAACTAACAGACAACAGACACCTGACGAGAAATATTATCTTCTCAAGCATCATTTTGTCCCCGACAAGAATTATAATTTCCCAGTTCATAGCACTGGGAATCACAATAGGAAATTTCAAATCAAGTGGCTATAGATGAATATAATGGCCTTGTTTACTCCATAACAGATGATGGCGGATAATGATCACTTTCAGAGAACTAAAAAATCATCAGGCAGCAGTTGAAAAAGCCATGACATTCTGTTCTGTGCAAGAAAAAAAATTGTTCCCATAGATCAGCAAATTAGTGCTAGACGAGCTGAGCTGATCAGAGAAAACCGACTGAAGTTACAGTCCATTACAGCTACAGTTATCTTTTGTGGGCGACAAGGACTAGCCTTCAGAGGGCATGCTGAAGATGGCCCATTTGATGTTACTAATAACTCAATTAACAGGGGCAATTTTCAATCACTGCTAAGATTTAGAGTAGATAAAGAAACACCTAGAAACTGCCGATCGCAATGCCATCTATATCAGTAAAGAAATACAAAATCAGATGATAGTGATTTGTGGAGATGTTATTCGAAATAAGATCCTACAGAAAATAAGAGAGGCAAAGTTTTTTTTCTATAATTGCAGATGAGGCAACTATAGACTTGTTTCTCCCAATTATATGTAGCCTTGAAGATATTTCTTGTGGTTCTGGATTGAACAGAGAGTCACGATCTGATGCGCAGTCTCTTCTTTTAGCTCTATCACAGTTTCAGTTTATTGTTACTTTGAAAGTTACTCAAAGTGTATTGGCATATACAAGGGCACTGAGTGTAAAGCTTAAAGGTCGCTATATAAGTGACATTGCACGAGCTAACCAGGAAGTTGATAATGTAAAGGGTACAGTGCGTGACCTTAGATCTAATGTAGACACATTTCATGCTCGGGTTTATGATGAAGCAAAGAAACTAGCAGAGGTAGTTCATGTTGATGAGTCAATACCTAGGCTTGCATCCAGGCAACAACACAGATCTAATGTTTCTGCTGACAACTACCCACAATATTACTGCCGAAATTTAACTATCCCTTTACTTGATCACTTGATAACTGAACTTAACACTAGATTTGACAAAACAGATTCAGTAGTTGAATTTATGCAGCTCTTGCCTTCAATGATAATTTAGTAATGAGTTTTTGCGACCACAAAATTTCGAGCATATTCTTGAGCTTTACAAAGATGACCTCCCATCCCATGCATGCTTCAATTCAGAGCTCAACCTGTGGCAGCACGAAAGCTGACTCTGAATTAGCTGTAAGCCTTTGTACTCCAGAGAAAAGCCTAGTGCATGCAGATTGTGATTTCTTTCCCAATATTCACACTCTTTTATGTATAATGGGCACATTGCCAGTTACAAGCTGTGAATGTGAACGTTCCATCAGCATGCTCAAATTGATCAAGACTTCACTGAGGAGTAGTATGGGACAAGACCGTCTTAATGGATTGACAATGCTATATTACCACCGTGACATTGAAATTACTTCAGAGGAAGTGGTGGATGAATTCTCCCGTCGCCATCCAGGACGGATGGTATTATGACTATATAACTTGCTTCAATAAATTCTTGACTAATTCCTTATTGTTGTCAATGAGTGTAATTTTTTTCGTGTATGTAACAAATTGAAATATTCAGAAAGAAACAAAAAAAAATTAATTAGTGGGTGTGATAAAATGGGTGTGGTCAAGTTTTCACTTAACTTTCGGTCCCCCCCCCTCTATAATGCTGCATCCGCCCCTGAATAGTGTAAAACTATTGAAACTAGAGCTTGTATTCATAATGTTTATTCTTAATCTAAATCTAGGGAATTACGGATCCTTCACACTTAAGCTCTATTCCAATCTATAAGTTATAGTTAGCTACAATTGTTTTAGCAGTAAGTATAAGCTACTTCATGTCATTGTATATTAATCAGATTTTTATCTGAATGATTTAAATGCCACTCTATTAATTATATATTTTTTAATTTAGTTAAGTTAAAAAAAGTTAAGTTATAAAAGATACACTTTTTTACCATAGTCACACTGAAAGTTTAGTAACTTACTAAAGCTGAGAAGGCAATATCTAAAGAATTAAATTAAAAAAACCCTACATTGTATCAGGACTACTGCATTCTGCCGTCCTTGTAATAATTATAAATATATATATTCATTTTAAATAAATTGTAACTTGTATTAGATAGCAAGTTATTAAAAATGATATTACACAACAAAAGAATTTACAATAAACACAGGCGGTGGCAATGTTTACTATTTCATACAGATTGGTTATTTTGTTCAGCAGAGACTTCAACTAATACAACTGTCAAAGTTTTCAAAGTGTACCTTAAAACTACATTAAAAATAAATTATTATAAGTTCTATTAAGAGTAAGCTTGACATTAAAGTTTAAAAATTTTAAGTTAATGGTATGCAGCTAATACTGAAGGAATCGGTTATGTTAACATAATTATGTATACCAATATTATTGCTTTGTTACAATTATGATCATGAATTTTCAAGTTCACTAATCAATGCTAATTTGCAAGTTACTATCAGAAGAGAGTAATTTCAATGATTGCTTTAATGTATTTTTATTCCAAAGAAAGCTGAAGTGAACTGATTCCAGCTACTCTATTCCGAAGTTAATGAGTTCTACATTTCCCAGTATGAAATGGAAGGACATCAGAGTATTTCATTTGATTCCCCATAATTACTTCTAGTAGCCATGCTTGACTACTGTCCTTCTCTGACAGTTTTGGTAGCTGCGACTGAATCTATACAACTTAACCAAGTGGAGACTAGGCCCTGCCCAATTATGCTAACATTTTTTCTGGAATAATCGACATGAAATAGCATAGCGGAAGAAATCTAGAATAATATTGGTATTTAGGAAAATAATAAAGGGAAAATGAGAATAATCAGTTCATTAATTCTTAATGCTGTGATCATTAAGTAATCTTTCAATTTTTCCCTTTGTTCAGGTATCTTTGAAAGAGATTCAGATGTTGTATTTGGACAGTTCCATTCTCATCCACTGTGCAAATACACCTACAAACACACACAGCATTCTATATATAATATTATATATCTTACCTTGTCACAGGTAATTGCTGATTAATGTGTGACTTACCAACAAGTTGATATTCATCTTCATAACTAGTACAGTCCACAAATTAATCTCCAACATATTGGTTTAAAACATGAAGAGGTGTCCCCAGGAAATAATGTTTTTGGCTGGGCTGGAATTTATCACTTTGTGTATGACACACTCCATTTTTACATGACTAGATGACAAGTGAAGTGAGGTAAATTACCTATTACTGTGAGAATTGTAATAGTATAGCTGTCTAGGCCTGCTAGGATGCCTGGAGTTTTCACGCACGCTCACAGCGTGTGATCATCGAACTTCATCGCTGAACTTCCCCCGAACCTCGTAGCTATTGTTTACTTATGCTTGAGCACAAATGGCGAGCGAGCCTAAAGACTATACTATTTTTATATGAATGATTTTGACTTCTAATACTGAAGTTACTGAAAATAAGGTCCAGTTTTTAAATTTCGCATACACGGTAAAGGAATTTCAGTGCCATAGTAACAACTCTCTGCAACTGCTTGAATTGAAGGAAAAAAACAAAAACAAAACAATACACGTAATTTAAACGTTTTCTTTGTGATATTCTTTAGCTAAGTAGTGGTTGTAACACACAATGCTTTGACACAACTGGACATGCACCTACACAGACTTACCTTCTCAGTAGTCTAGTGGACAATGTATTTTCAAGTAAATACTGTTGCGCACGGCTTATAACCATGACAAAGAGCGCATTGACTTACCACCGCCACTAACTCGAAAAGAAATGGAGCTCCCATAAGATTTTGAGTTTTAACGTCTGCACCCGCAATACAATTCAAAGCCGTAAACAATTCAACTTCTAAGGTGATACGGGTAATGGTCGCTAAACCAGAGGATTCTGTTTAGTGCAATTTGGGACGGGGTCGAACGCGGAGCGAACACAAAAATACGGAGGGTCAAAGTACAAAATGACATACATACGTCCATACATATATATATATAAACTAGTGGTGTGCTTGAGCACAAATGGCGAGCCAGCCTGATAGTTAGGTAACATAAAATGTTACTATTTTTAGCTTACTTCATGCAAACACTATAATAGCAGTTATGACATTTGATTTCAGCAAACAAATACAAAATCACTCTCTTACCTTATTAATGGTAACTTTTGTAGTATCAAACATCAACCATTCTGATAATCTCAATCACCAGTAACTCTTGAACAAGCTCTCAGCTACGATAAAAAATAAACCAGTGTTATTATTTGTAATTTTAGCCAACAAATATAGAATTACTACTTACATCATTCTTGAGTATTGATAACTTCTGTATGCAAACACTATAATAGCAGTTATGACCTTTTATTTCAGCAAACAAGTACAAAGTCACTCTCTTACCTGATTAATGGTAACTTTGTAGTATCAAACATCTGCCATTCTGATAATCTCAATCACCAGTAACTCTTGAACAAGCTTTCAGCTACGATAAAAAATAAACCAGTGTTATTATTTGTAATTTTAGCCAACAAATATGGAATTACTACTTACCTCATTCTTGAGTATTGATAACTTCTGCAGTATCAAATTGAAGTTACTTTGACCATCTGAATTACCTTGAATTCTTGACAACAAGCTCTCACCTACAAAAACAAAAGACAATCAATTTTAGCACACAAATACAAATTACTTTCTTACCTCATTTTCTTGAGCAGTGGTAACTTTTGTAGTACCAAATTTGAGTCCTTCTGACTATTTGAATTTACCAGTCACTGTTGACAACAAGCTCTTAGCTATAAAAAAGAAAGGCCAGAGTTATTTTGCATATTAAGCTAACAAATATGGAATTGCGTACTTACCTCGGCATCCCTCGAGTAGTAGTAGCTTCCTTAGCATTAATACTTTATGTGCTTACATACGCTTTTCAGAAGTAGTGATAGCTCTCTTAGTACTGACTACAGGTGGCTCTTGACAACTAGTAACAAGCCGCACTTAGCCGGAAAAAAGGCGAAGTTTTGAATTTAAATCTGGTAAAGGGTCTTCAATGTCATAGTAACCGATCGAATCAACTTTTTGTTTCTTGAAAAGCAAGCGTTTTCGCATGAATTTTCTCACACTTTGGAGCTTAAGTATAAAGTAAGACTTGCTTAATGCTGTAGTTTCAGAATAAACTGGGGTCAAGCCTAAAAAGCCGTGTTTTTTTAAGAAAAAACGTTCCCTGCGCGCGCGTTTAAAGGGCATACGTACAATCCATACATACATACATACATATATATATATATACTAGTGATGTGCTTGAGCACAAATGGCGAGCGAGCCTAAAGACTATACTATTTTTATATGAATGATTTTGACTTCTAACACTGAAGCTACTGAAAATAAGGTCCAGTTTTTAATTTTTGCATACACGGTAAAGGGATTTCAGTGCCATAGTAACAACTCTCTGCAACTGCTTGAATTGAAGGGAAAAAAACAACAACAAAACAATACACGTTACTTAAAAGTTTTCTTTGTGATATTCTTTAGCTAAGTAGTGGTTGTAACACACAATGCTTTGACACAACTGGACATGCACCTACACAGACTTATCTTCGCAGTAGTCTAGTGGACAATGTATTTTCAGGTAAATTACTGTTGCGCACGGCTTATAATAATGACAAAGAGCGCATTGACTTACCACCGCCACGAACTCGAATAGAAATGGAAGTCCCTTAATTTTCAAGTTTTAACTGCTCCCGCAAAAGAATTCAAAACGGTAAACAATTCAATTTCTAGGGTGATACGGGTGCTGATCGATAAACCAGAGGATTCTGTTTAGTAAAGTTTGGGACGGGGTCGACAACCGAACTAACACAAAAATGCGAGGGTCAAAGTACAAAAATGCCTTACGTACGTCCATAACAATATACAAATAAACTAGTGGTGTGCTTCAGCACAAATGGCGAGCGAGCCTGATGTTAGGTAACACAAAACTAAGTATTGTTACTATGTTTTAGCTTAGTTCATGCAAACACTATAATAGCAGTTATGACCTTTTGTTTTAGCAAACAAATACAAAATCACTCTCTTACCTGATTAATGGTAACTTTTGTAGTAACAAACATCAACCATTCTGATAATCTCAATCACCAGTAACTCTTGAACAAGCTCTCAGCTACGATAAAAAAATAAACCGGTGTCATTATTTGTAATTTTAGCCAACAAATATGGAATTACTACTTACATCATTCTTGAGCATTGATAACTTCTGATTGAAGTTACTTTGACCATCTGAATTACCTTGAATTCTTGACAACAAGCTCAAACCTACAAAAACAAAAACAATCAATTTTAGTACACAAATACAAAATTACTTTCTTACCTCATTTTCTTGAGCAGTGGTAACTTTTGTAGTACCAAATTTGAGCCAATCGGACTATTTGAATTTACCAGTCACTGTTGACAAGCTCTTAGCTACAAAAAAGAAAGGAGGCCAGAATTAATTTTGCATATTTTGCTAACAAATATGGAATTACGTACTTACCTCAGCTTCCCTCGAGAAGTAGTAGCTTCCTTAGCATTAATACTACGGCATTCTGACTACCAACAGCTCTTGACAACCAACAACCGGCACTCCGTATCCTCCCCATAAAACGGCGAAGTTTGAAATTAAGTCTGGAAAAGGGTCTTCAATGCCATAGTAACCGGTCGAATCAACTTTTTGTTTCTTGAAAAGCAAGCATCTTCGCAGGAATTTTCTCACACTTTGGAGCTTAAGTATAAAGTAAGGCTTGCTTAATCCTGTAGTTTCAGAATAAACTGGGGTCAAGCCTAAAAAGCCGTGTTTTTCGGAGAAAAACGTTCCCCGCGCGCGTTTAAGGGGCATACGTACCATCCCACATACATATATACATATAACATATACCCGATTTTGCATTATCGCTCGCCAATAAACTAGTGGTGTGCTTGAGCACAAATGGCGAGCGAGCCTGATAGTTAGGTAACATAAAATGTTACTATTTTTAGCTTACTTCATGTAAACACTATAATAGCAGTTATGACATTTGATTTCAGCAAACAAATACAAAATCACTCTCTTACCTTATTAATGGTAACTTTTGTAGTATCAAACATCAACTATTCTGATAATCTCAATCACCAGTAACTCTTGAACAAGCTCTCAGCTACGATAAAAAATAAACCAGTGTTATTATTTGTAATTTTAGCCAACAAATATAGAATTACTACTTACATCATTATTGAGTATTGATAACTTCTGTAGTATCAAATTGAAGTTACTTTGACAACAAGCTCTCACCTACAAAAACAAAAGACAATTAATCTTAGCACACAAATACAAAATTACTTTCTTACCTCATTTTCTTGAGCAGTGGTAACTTTTGTAGTACCAAAATTGAGCCAATCTGACTATTTGAATTTACCAGTCACTGTTGACAAGCTGAAGTTACTTTGACAACAAGCTCTCACCTACAAAAACAAAAGACAATTAATCTTAGCACACAAATACAAAATTACTTTCTTACCTCATTTTCTTGAGCAGTGGTAACTTTTGTAGTACCAAAATTGAGCCAATCTGACTATTTGAATTTACCAGTCACTGTTGACAAGCTCTTAGCTACAAAAAAGAAAGGCCATAGTTAATTTTGCATATTTAGCTAACAAATATGGAATTACGAACTTACTTCAGCTTCCCTCGAGATAGTAGCTTCCTCAGCATTAAGACTATGGTATTCTGATTACCAACGGCTCTTGACAACCAACAACCGGCACTCCGTATCCCCCCATAAAACGGCGAAGTTTTGAAATTAAGTGTGGAAAATTGAATTTACCAGTCACTGTTGACTAACTCTTAGCTACAATAAAGAAAGGCCAGAGTTAATTTTGCATATTTAGCTAACAAATATGGAATTGCGTACTTATCTCAGCTTCCCTCGAGAAGTAGTAGCTTCCATAGCATTAATACTACGGCATTCTGACTACCAACGGCTCTTGACAACCAACAACCGGCACTCCGTATCCCCCCATAAAACGGCGAAGTTTTGAAATTAAGTCTGGAAAAGGGTCTTCAATGCCATAGTAACCTGTCGAATCAACATTTTGTGTCTTGAAAACAAGCGTTTTAGCAGGAATTTTCTCATACTTTGGAGCGTAAGTATAAAGTAAGGTTTGCTTAATGCTGTAGTTTCAGAATAAACTGGAGTCAAGCCTAAATAGCCGTGTTTTTAGGAGAAAAAAGTTCCCTGCGCGCGCGTTTAAAGAGCATACGTACCATCCATACATACATACATATATATACTAGTGGTGTGCTTGAGCACAAATGGCGAGCGAGCCTGACAGTTAGGTAACATAAAAACTACAGTGTTGTTACTATGTGTTTTAGCTTAGTTCATGCAAGCATTATAGTAACAGTTATGATCGTTTATTTCAGCAAACAAATACAATATCACTCTCTTACCTGATTAATGGTAACTTTTGTAGTATCAAACATCAACCATTCTGATAATCTCAATCATCAGTAACTCTTGAACAAGCTCTCAGCTACGATAAAAAATAAACCAGTGTTATTATTTGTAATTTTAGCCAACAAATATAGAATTACTACTTACATCATTCTTGAGTATTGATAACTTCTGTAGTATCAAATTGAAGTTACTTTGACCCTCTGAATTACCTTGAATTCTTGACAACAAGCTCTCACCTACAAAAACAAAAGACAATCAATTTTAGCACACAAATACAAAATTACTTTCTTACCTCATTTTCTTGAGAGCAGTGGTAACTTTTGTAGTACCAAATTTGAGCCAATCTGACTATTTGAATTTACCAGTCAATGTTGACTAGCTCTTAGCTACAAAAAAGAAAGGCCAGAGTTAATTTTGCATATTTAGCTAACAAATATGGAATTGCGTACTTATCTCAGCTTCCCTCGAGAAGTAGTAGCTTCCATAGCATTAATACTACGGCATTCTGACTACCAACGGCTCTTGACAACCAACAACCGGCACTCCGTATCCCCCCATAAAACGGCGAAGTTTTGAAATTAAGTCTGGAAAAGGGTCTTCAATGCCATAGTAACCTGTCGAATCAACTTTTTGTGTCTTGAAAACAAGCGTTTTAGCAGGAATTTTCTCATACTTTGGAGCTTAAGTATAAAGTAAGGTTTGCTTAATGCTGTAGTTTCAGAATAAACTGGAGTCAAGCCTAAATAGCCGTGTTTTTAGGAGAAAAAATTTCCCCGCGCGCGCGTTTAAAGAGCATACGTACCATCCATACATACATAGATATAACATATACCCGATTTTGCATTATCCACCTCTAATACTGTCTCGCTCGCTTCGCTCGCTCGCCAATAAACAAACATCCCCGATTTTTTTCATTTTTACCCCTGTAAGTGTCTCGCTCGCCAATAAATAAACAAACATCCCCGATTTTCAATTGTGTTACCCCTGTAAGTGTCTCGCTCGCTACGCTCGCTCGCCAATAATGCACGCACTTTTCGTATTATCTTAGTTACGTTTTATTTCATATTTTCCTTGTGTGACTCATCATTTATTTCCTATCATTGTACTATTATAAATAACTATTCGATTTATGGTTGTTAGGACTTGGCTGTCTCCTGTCACATTTGATTAAGCAGCGGGATCCCAGAGATAACTATTACAAAGTCCAGAACGTCTGTGGGCCTTACAACCCCACAAGCTCCAAGCAAAGGCGGTTCTCTGGCAGGACGTGACTGTCCAATAGCTTTCTACACGTTAAAAAGGCTGCTATTATTAATGCACACAAGCCAAACCCCACCCTTTCCCCTTCCCTCCCCAACCCACAGCAACAACTAGATAGTGCCTAAATTGTACAAAACATTCACCATTGTATCAAGACTACTGCATTCTGCAATTCTTTTAGTATACTCAGTATTATTTAATATTTATTTATGAAATGTAACCTTTCCTTGACAATAGTCATTATGATTAAAATTATGCTACAAAACAACAGAATTTTTTAAAAATGCAGGGCAAAGAACTTAAAAGTAGCGTTTGTTTAATGAACTAATTTATGTCTAATTAATAATTGTAACTTATTATAATAAAACTTTTAAATAAAATAAAAATAAAATAAAATAATAATAAAGAAATAAAATGAAGTCAGGTTGTGATGCCTCCGTATACTGATACGGAGTTCCCTCGCTGAACCACAATCGAGAGACGCTGCAGGAGATAGTCAGTTGAACGAGGTTCCCCTGTCTCCAGCCTGATCCGTCTACCCAGATCCCTTACCAAGGCCATCGACTTGGGGCCCAGCACTCCCATGGTCTCGATTGCAAGTGGAGAAAAGAAGCGGCTCGGCGGAAGGCTACTATATTTCTTTTCTTTTCTCTCCTCTGCTGCGGCAGCCACTCTCCCTGGTGCTTGGGTAGCATCAGTTATATAGGATGGTGCGAAGGTGTCTGGGAAAGTCGCATCCCATACCAGCAAACGACCTGATTTCCAAGGTGCCAGGGTCACACCATCTGGTCTCCTGCCATCTGATCTGACCAAACCAGGCGGCTCCAGTCGAGACAGGATCTTGGCTGATGACAGAGCCCGTTTCACGATGTCATTCAGTGCGGTATGACGTTAATGTCTTCCTTCACTTTGTCTGCAACTGAGGGCATGCCTACCTAGCTCATCAACTATTACTGAGCAGTGCTGGCATTGGTGTGGTCCACATATTGAGGTCCCTAGACGAAGTCCCACTGCCACCCGCACTGTGTTGTCATCCATGCGGAGGCCCAGAGAGGACACTGGCAGGGCTCTCAACCACGCACTGGACTCCTTAGTAGACACAGCCAGTAATTGAGCATGTTCCGCATCATTGGAAGCACTATCTAGGAGGTGTTAAGCGGTTAATACCGTTCTCACTGAGTCCCATGATTTCTGTTTGGTAGCTGCAGTACCCTCAGGAGTTGGAAATACATGCCCGGCTGACCATGCTGACTTCGCCTCGACTACAAAGGGTGCAAGTTGAGGTGAGGAAGTAGAAGGCAAAATCTCATCTACTAGCTCTGAGGATGAGTGAACAGATGCCAAAAAGGCAGATGGAGCAATATTCACTGGTAAAGTAGCCTGCCCATGCCTGACTGTCTCGCTCAAGAAGATTGTAGGTCACTCCACCTAGAATCTCACACAGGCAATCATCATGTCTCAAGGGTGGCCGATCTGAAACATGGAGCAGTCCTGAGGATGTACAGTAACTTGGGCAGGGAAAAACTATTGCGCAACAAAACCAGTGCATCATGTGCTGTTAGCATCTGCAGCCACTTACCCAATCTCTGTAGCTCTTCCACTTTTTCTGCCAAAGCTACAGATATGCATTCTTCGTCACCCAAAGGAGAACCTAGTAGCTGAGCTTGTGACTCCTTTATCAGTTGTGCACCAGGTAGAGCAACAAGTAGTGTGCCACAGGATGTCATGTCATCATGCACAATCTCACACTTTGCAACATTCAAAGATAGGCCAATGTCTTCGGCATCTTTCATTACCTGGACATCATGAATTATATCTTCACAGGACCCACCCAAAGTGGCATCATCAAGGTAGATGGCTAGGAAATCAGAACACAACTGAAGAGAGTGTTGATGCAGCGCAAGGCAGAATAGAAGAGGGCCCAGAGGGTCCCCCTGCTGCACCCCCTCAATTGATTTCACTATCTTATCACCCCACAGTAGGTTGGATGGGGACGAGTAGGCCGAGTGCACAAAGGAGTAGATGGTGGACACAATGATCGAACTGCAGACAAAACAAAGTCTCTCCGTACTGAGTTAAAAGCATTTGCGAAGTCCAGCTTCACCACAGCATGGCTTGGGTCCTTGTTGTGAAGAAATTGGTGAGCAGCATGAACGGCACTGCACCATTACGAACACCAAAGCCCAGCTGGCGAGGGGCCAACAGCTCTGCCATGTCATCTGACACCTTCCTACTAGCAATCTTGGCTACCAGTCGCCGTAGGGTACAGCCGACTGCAATCGGGCGCACACCACCAGACTTCTTCTTCAAAGCAACTAGTGATGCTCCGAAGAAAAAGGGCTGCACCATTTGTGGGACATCTCCCCGCAACACCATAGAACAAAATTCAGCAAGAACCGATATCAGTGGATTCTCCACATCATCATCACCTATCTGCTGATACAGCAATCTGCATATGTATAAATGAGGAGTTCTTATAAAATGTTATTCTAAATAATGCACTATTACAATAGTGGTCATTTATCCCACATTCTTTAAAAAAACAGCAACAACAAAAAACAGTGACAACAACAACAATAACAAAAAAAAACAACAACAAAGTAATCCAGTCTTGTTGGACTTTCCTCTTCAGGTAAGGTATTGAAAGGCTCAGGCCCGTAGCCAGAGGTTCCCATTGGGGGGTTCGGATTTTAAGACGCAATAAGCCACACCTACTTTTGTTTCCTCGTTAATTTTTCTTACTAAAAAACGAAAGATAAGTGCACTAAAGCTTATAATTTGTTCTAGGTATTCTACTTCAAAACTATAATTCATTAAACACTGTTGATATTCGAGAGAAAAGCGGTATTATTCTCGTGCATTACGGTTGAGCTGTATATAAACAGTGCAACATTAATTCGCCTTAATAGTACGGCGTGTGAACTGCCCGTTCAAAATGTATTGGAAAAATCGCTATAAATGAGTGAAATAGCACTGGACAAAGTGAAATGTCACGGTAGCTTAAGTAAGAGTAAGTGCGCAAACATGCAACTCTCTAGCCTTGGAAATGTACAGTTGTAGTTTCTAGTTGGAGACAACGTCATTCTTTAGCGCAGAAGCTATACCCCTATTAGACAACTCGATTAAAATAACACGAGGCAAATCCGAGTCCTATTTCAATAGCTTTGCGAGCGCTACTGATCATTAATAGAACAAGTTACCCGTACTATCACTCGCTAGTAGTAGGCCAGTGTGTTTTTTTTTTAATCATTTGCAGTGTAGCTACACTAGATAGTGCACTTACTATCTGTATATTTGAGGGTTAACTTTCTCAGACACTTCCGACGGCTCCCTTTCTAATCTGTAGAAAAAAATCCGTTGCTTGTGCTATTAATATCGAATCGTACGCCTGCCGGTACTATTACTCCTACTAAAGTGCATTACGTTACACTTTATAAAGAGTAGATGTAAGGTAGCAAGCTTTACTCATGCCGATATGAGAACGAAATTTTGTATCCAAGAAGCTGAATGTTTACTAGGTCACTTGGACTCAGACTAGGCCAGAAACAGCAGATAATTCAAGCTCAGGTTCAGCAAGATTGAACAGATGACTATGATTCCAGAAGTTATATGTGGGGTGTGGCTAAAATATTTACTTCCGGTCACTCTAAAGGGGGGTTCCGAACCCCTCGAACCCCCCCTGGCTACGGGTATGAGGCTTCCAGTGAGATGCCCACATCGTCATTTCCTTGGTATTTGTTTTTATCACCAGGACATAATGCACATGACCCAGCAAATCTATTCAGGACTGGCTGGTAACTGGTTATTGTCTCAATGTAATTCTAGAACTCTTGTGTAATATCAGGAAATACTCTATTCATCTCCACCTGTTCAATGAGTAAACAAATGGAAGAATAAGAACATATCTGCATCTGTCACAGTACTGCTCCATTTACAAGTACCTATATTCACTTGTCAGTAAGAAATGGTTACTGTCACTAAAACTTGACAAACAGGAGGTTTTGTGTGAATGTAAAATATGAGTTTTGCTAATAGTAGTTGAGAAATGCTATTTTTAAACTTTTTTATTTATAGAAATGCTATGTGTCCTTATTGATCACTTCCAGTGAAATCCTCCTGAGGCTATGACCTACACTGTACACCAAAAGGTGTGCAGTTCACACCAAATTAAGCGTGAATCACTTGTAACAAGTCACACCAAAATATGGTGTGATGCGCACACCTCATCGTTTGGGTGTGAAGTACACATCAAATTTAGTGTGAATTCTCACCATAATCACTATGAACTCATACTTACAATAATGCTGAATTACTTTAAGTTACATTGATTCTAGTATTACATATCAACATTTTTTTCCAAAAAGAGATTGGTGTAATCCCAGATCTCATTAATCAGATGACTAAAATCTTAGTCAACTCTCATACCTAGCACACAAGTGTACAAAACATTTATAAGGTAGATTACAATGATAATAGCATTGGTTTTTGCCTGCACATGAATATAATTAATGTTCGGTAAAGGTCCATGCTATTCCATTGAGTGTGAATTTCACACTAAGTGTGCATTCACACTAGGAAGAAAGTGTGAAGGACACACTATGCATAGGTGGTGAGCATTCACACCACCAGTTTGGTGTGAATGTGGTGGGTTTTCACGCTATAATTTTTACAGTGTATATTAAGACATGCTTACTGCTGCAATAGCCGAAAAAGTTGTGCAAAGGCAGCTAATATATTTATTTGTTAGTTAAATGCTTACTTCATGCCATTCTTTAGCTAAACAGTTGCTACAATGCACACCACCTTCACACACACTTGTTCACTGGACATATCCACACAAAACTTACCTTCGTGGTTAGACTATTGGACAATCGGTTTTAAGTAAGAACAACACTGTTGTGTAGGACATATAACTATGACAAATAATGCATTAACTTGCCACCGCCACTAATTTGAATAAAAAAATTACTCCAGTAAGTTCGTAGGCTTTAACTGCACTCATAAAAGAATCAAAGCGGTAAACAATTTAATTTCCTTGGATAATACGGGTAAAGATTGATAAACCAAAAGATTCTGTTTAGTGGAATATAGGAGGGGTCGACCTCCTAGTGAATATAAAAACATGAGGGTCAAAGTACAAAATGACATAATGTGAGTCCACACATAAACAAATATTCTCAATTGTGTAGATAGTGTCTCCCTCATTTGCCAATGATAAATTAAAAAAGCAACATCAAGTTTACCACTTATTCATACTTCTCACAAATTGACATTCAGTGTAGTACAAATCCCCTCGCTTTTATTTCTTTCTTCCTGAGAGGTACAATAAGATTGAAATGCCAATTAGCTATATATTTGTAAACGAGCTACTCGGACGAGAACTGCATTCCTAGCTAGCAACATCAACCCTTACCTTGTGGACCATGATGGTATAGTTCTGTCCTTTATAGCCTTTGATGAGGAGTTGGTAGAGAGTGGTTCCTATCCCGGACATAGCTATTAGCCAACGCAGCAGCGAAGTTCACAAAAGAAAGTTCAGGCGCTACACACACAGTACAAAAGTATGATAAACGCCGCCCAACCGAAACTGTTGATTACAAATAATGACGTCAAGAAAACTTCTAAAAGTAGTAAACGCCCGGGCACTACGGGACCATAATTCCCTCCGAGTGGTCGGACCCCGACACCGTCGTCTGCTGCTATAGCGGCGTAGCGGTCTCCTCACTCAAATTTAATAATTTAGTATACCCCTGGAGTTTCACCCCGCCGCCAGAAAACGTCGAATCAGCAATAAATTGAAGGTTCTTGAAAGCAGGTGGGTTGCGTTACTTGCGACGAGGTTTGTTCGAGGCGTTCCCTTGCTCGTCCTCGGTCCTGCGCTGGCAGAGTGTAGTGATGGCAGGCAGTTCTAAAGTATCGATGAAACGGTAAGTGTGACTATAGGAGAACATGATTGAATCCTAGCCGTGTTTTAATGTCTGTAACATTAGACCAATGACTGGAACTGGCAGGTGGATATGGTTCATATAAAATTTAAACTTGTAGATCAAAGTGCTTGCTAAGATAAACCACCAAGTGGCTTGTCATTGCCAACTGTCTTATGTTTATAAAGCTGAAAGCCTCTATACCTAACATTTTACTATTTTTGTAAGTTTATGAGGGTCTCTCTCCAGAAAACAGCACTTTAGACCTTGAAAAATGGAGTAAAAGAAAGCTCTCTCCCTTCCCCAATTCCTTTCGCCAGCTAGGCATAATTTAAGAGATGTGTATGCTCAAGTTCAATTAGAAAATTGTCAGTTATGGTTTACTTGGCTAGCCATCATACTTTGGTGTACATATCTGCTCATGTATACATTTCTCACATTTCCTCATGACATTGAGATATTCCTATCCTTTGTACTTGGCAAGACAGAAGTGGTGGAAGCTTTTCTTAATTGGTCGGGGAAATTCTTATCTTAAATTTTTATTTATTACTGCATCAATTCACATTATGACACATTTTGATAAGCTATAATATTAATGATGCAGATCAAATTGAAGTGAAAATGATGTTAATTAAAGATTAAATCACTTGAAAGAGTTCAGCTATTTCTCCCCCCCCCCCCCCCCCCCCCCCACCCAAGTTACTTGCTAATGGTAATGTTAGAAACTCATCCATCATAACTGGAATATATGTGACCTCTAACATTTTAAACATTTATAGCCCCCTTTAATTTGATTCCCCAAAACATTTCATATTCACTGGAATACCTTACCAAATGCGTGATATAAAGGGTAATTGACCCCATCTATTGTAACTTGATCTTTATCTAGCTACTGCAGAGTGCAACTACTTGAAATGGCCGTAGAAGTATTTTAAGCAGATTAAGTAGGCTAGGATTTCATGACAATAAAATACTAAACTATCTGGCACTGTTCATGGAGCAAAACCAACAAGCAAAATTTGGTCCTGCAAGCTTGAAAAATATTAGTGGCTCTTGCCAGGTCTCTGCTGGGATAGTTCTGCTGCCACTGCAAGAGTTTAATTAAATAAACCATCTATGGCCTGTTGAACATGGCATCTGAAGGAACACTGAACATGGCATCTGAAGGAACACATTAAACTGCAAATTTTGTGTACAGTTATTTTGGACACTAGCTAAATGTCTGAAATTTTATGTAGTGAATGGAGTGAGTAATAGACTTATATTAAAAGCAAATATTAACAAGGCTATAACTACTGCAGAGTTGTTTTTGTTGTTGTTGCTAAACAAGGAGTTCATAAAAGGGTGTAGCCAAGGACTTTTTTCACTACAAATGGAAAAATGTCAATTGCTAGTTTTGTCACCAACTTCCAGGAGACCATCTTAGAACGCATTACAGCAACTTGGTGCTAAAAAAAAAAGGGAATCAGGGTTACATATATATGTCATGAGCACCTTAACACATATAAGGGAGAAAAAAGAAAAGAAATACCGTCAGAGTACTGCTAGATACTATCCTATTGGGTCATCTTCAATCATCAAGTACTTTTGTACACACACACACACACAAACACACACACAGACACACACAAACACACACACACAGACACACACACACACACACACGGCAGTGATAGAAGAGACTTGATTATTGTACTACATCATCTTGCAAAAATGACTATATATAGCTGTTTGTATATTTCAGCACTGTTTTAAATGTGGTGTGATCGAATTGAAAGAATGGTGAGCTACTTTGGAGGATTCTCTTTGTGTGTGGCTACTGTTTTTAATATTTGTATCCTATACATTTTGTATTTCTTTGTAAATTTATACAATATATGATTCCATTTTCCCCCCCTAATGTTAGGTTGACTAAGGAGTATCAGTCATTATTGAAGAACTTGCCAGATGGAGTGTCTTTGTCATTACCAGTGGAGTCAGATATCTACACTTGGGAGGTTATCATAGCAGGACCTGAAGACTCTCTTTATAAAGGTTATATGTAAGCTATAGATTATAGTGAATTTACAATTTCTTTCTCAGACTTCTCATTTTCACTGGCTTTTTTTTTTCATTAATACAGAATTAAAAGTAATTTTGGTCGTCATTGAGTTCAAACCCGGAATTACTCAAGCACTCTAAACTACTGAGCTATGACTACAATGGACAGCTCAGAGTGTTAGAACGCTTGTGCTATATATACAAGTGGTCCTGGATTCGATCCTAGTATAACGGCCAAACTTTCTTTTAATTTTGCAGTGTTTTAAAGAAAATATAGCTTGTGAAAGAGAGAGAGAAAATATCTAATTATATTGAATAACTGTTTTTAGGAGGGAAGTTCAAGATGAGAATACTGTCATCGTATCCTTCAATAATCTACAGCACTATATGTTTTAGGGTTATATATTTACTATAATATATTATTGAGAAATTCTTATAAAGCAATAAAAGTATATATGTAGCTACTGTATATTGAGTGTAGAACTTAAAGTTAATAAATTAAGGGCATTTTTACTGTAAGCTTTTACTGCCAGTTTTTTATTTGTGTTATAGGTTAGGATTTTTGATACCATAGCGTATAGGAAAATTAACTTATATAATAATACTCTGTTAGTCATTTTTCCTTAATAAAGAATTTTAGGTTGGATTATCCTATGAAACCTCCAAGTGTAAGTTTTATAAATTTGATTCAAATGTTACATCCACTAAAGTTTATCACAGATATTGAAATAAAATTCTTTTCCAACATTTCCTTGCTTACCAATAATAATTACAAACCTTAAGCTCCTACATTAGCTGCCGTTGTACCACCACCTTCATGGACAAGGACAGAAATTAAACTTAAATGTAGGAACAAAAACAAACAGCAACTTGCTCTGTTTGCACGGCCGATTTAGCCATGACATCAGGTTAAACGTCAATATTATACTATATTTATAGCTAGATGTATTCTCTCTCTCTTTCACAGGCTTTTTTAAACAATATAGAATTAAAAATATTTGGTCGCCACCGGAAATCGAACCCAGGACCGCTTGTATAGCACATAAGCGCTCTGCCACTGAGCCAGTGAGACTGTAGCATAGCAGTACCCCTTAACAGTATACATACAGAATTAGAGTGTTTATTCGCCGGGTGGTTGTCATAGCTCAGTGACAGAGCGCTTTTGTTCGGTTCTGGGTTCGATTCCCGGTGGCGACCAAATATTTTTTAATTCTGTATTGTTTAAAAAAGCCTGTGAAAGAGAGAGAATACATCTAATGAGTAAATAAAGGCTGAGAAAGAAATTGTGAAGTGATATATTTATCGTTTTGTAAATTGGGAATAGTGCTTTAATTTCAGCTGAGGATGGCTGAATTGTTGAGATATTACGGACTTGCGCATTCCGTTAGCATTAGAAGTATATAGTAATAGTGCTGTTTACCTCAGTTGAACACTCCAATACGCTCTTGTGTATAGTTTTGGACAACTGAAATTTTAGAAGTGTGATGGGAGTTAGCCACCTCTAAACGGTTAACTGTTTTGGAACAATTCCAATGTATGATAAATGATTATTACACTCATTGATGAGAATAATATTTCATCTCACGCTTATATTTTTATTCGCCTTAGGCTATTGAAAATACTTAAGCTTTGCTTATAAAATATTTCCCCATTTTGTACGTTAGCTAACGTAATTGGCTATTATTAATACTTTCTCTTTTTTATTTTTTATTTTGATTATGACTAATTATAGTACATGTGCTGAAGAAACCATTTCTATTTGGACTAGAGACACCAAGTGTCTTAAGTTTGATTACTCATTACTTTTTACCTCTCATTCAACCCCATTGATGGACAACAGTTCCATTCATGATACCATGTAATAGTGGAATAAAAAACGAAGTGTTTTTTTAATTTTTTTATTTCAGCTGTCTAGTGAAGTCCAATTATTTTTACATACAAACCTGTAATAAAATGTTGTGTTTATGCATTTATATAATATTATATCAGGTTTTCAGTATGTTTTATTGTACATAACATTTATATTTATATTAGGTACATTTCCTAGAGCCTTTGCCATATCACATTAATGTGGGTAGAAAGACTGGAGAGGTGTGCATGGGCTTGCTTGGTGGAGAGGGAGAAGGTCAATGGGAGACATCCTTTACACTAGAAAATGTCGTCAATAATGTGATAGCCCTGCTGATTCGTCCTGAAGTGTCGACAGCGATGGACCATGAGGTTCTAAATGAGTACCACCATTTCAAATGGAACTTTGATACCAAGGCAAAGGAGAGCGCCAGGAAGTCTGCATTAAGTCATTAAAATTCATTTTGTTGGCGTCACTTTAATTTTTAATCATTTCATAATAAATTGGTTAGATTTTGTCATTTGTAGGCAAGATTCATTTCTCAAAGAGTGAAGTACCTTTAGTTGTAGTGTCGCGATTGTAGCTATATTTAAATTCAAGTTCAATTATACAAGCTTTTAAAAAAATTACTTGTTTGCAGTCTTTTTACTATCCTATTACTATATAGCTTTATCTTTGAAAAAGCAAATGGTATTTGCATTTGGGGTTTAATTTGGCCCCTCAACCATGTGGTGAACTCAGCAGAGCAGGATGTTACAGCACTAGCTACATAGCTAGTCATTTGGACCTAGCTACATAATTTTATAAGCGGCTGATGGGCCACTTCAATTGGTTCTTTCTTGAAGTTGTACTCTCATTACATCATTATAAGAGTTATTTATAGAATATAATTCTCCATAGCACAATCTGAATAACTAGTTTTCTCTTTCACTCTCTTGTAGTCTCTTCTAGTTTGTCTCGTCTATAAGTCTGTTCAGTCTCTTTTGGTCTCTATAGTCTCTTCTAGTCTTTTAGGTAGTATCTTCTGATCTCTTCTAGTCTCTTTCAGTCCTGTCTTCTAGTCTTTTTAGTCTCTTCAGTCTGTTCTAGGTTCTTCTAGTCTCTTGATCTCTTTAGTCTTGCCTGGTCTGCTTAGTCTCTTCTTGTCTCTTTAGTTTCTTCTAGTCTCTTTAGTCTCTTCTTATAGTCTCTTTAGTCTCTTCTAGTCTCTTTAGTCTCTTCTTATAGTCTCTTTAGTAGTCTCTTTTTAGTTTGTTCTAGTGTATATTTTAGTCTCTTTAGTTTCTTTTAATCAATTTGGTCTCTTCATAGTCCAATCTCTTCTAGTCACTTTCAGTCTCTTTAGTAAACAATTGTACTTAAAACAAAGAAAGCTAAATAAACATAAAAAGCATGAAAAATAAATAAGGAAGAATGTTTTTGAACGTGTATCATCTATACCACGATTAAAGGCTGGAATGAGCTGTATAATGTATTTACACTAATACAGCTTGCTAGATCTCATTTAAACTGATTACTTATGTATATAAAGTGTATTTGTACACACTAAACTTGGTAAATTTTTGTCAGTTTTTTGTATCAGCAAATGGACAGAAGAATGCTCACTATGATTGCTCAGCACCTTGAGCAGTGTGTGAGGAGTTAGGTATGGGTGTAACAAAGTGTGAGGAAGTAGGACTGAGCACAGAAGCTTCAGCTGAGTGTGAAAAGCTTGAACAGTGTGTGAGAAGATCTGCAATAATCTCACTTTGTTTCCTTACTGGTGGAGACTGTCTATGGCCATAGCGTTCACTATGTTGCATACCTCTCCTAGATTTTGAAATGCAGTTTGAAACTGAATTTTAATTTATCAATGAGAAACATTGTATTGACAGAATGATGTTTCAAACATTTCTTGCCAAGCATTTCTTGCCAAGTATATTAGAACAAAGTAGTGCTTCTAGACTAAAAAATTATATTTAATTAATAATTGGGTTTCCTACACTGATCCTCTACAACACTTTACAATGATTATTTCAATGTTTCCGCACACAGTGCTTTCAAATTGATAGCTTGAATTTGGTCATGTGATTAGTGCAATCTAAGCACAATTCCTGTGGATTACCCAAACGCCCCAAGGTTATTCCTAGGTCATTTCCAGAAGTGAACGGTTGGCATGTAGACTGATTCTGTAAGTCTGAATATGTACAACCTTAATCGTCACACATTTTGATTATTATGGTTCACTTGTAAGACTGACACTAAGCTAAGCACATGCAGAATAAGATTTGATAGGCATTGAAGAAGTTATACGCCATTTTGCTTATTGCTCGGCCATATACTTCAACGCTCGCGCTAGCATCATTTCAGGCATGCTCACAACTTAGCGTCTAGTTACTACATTGGATTTCCTGCACTGATCCACTGCAACACTTTACAATGCATATTTCAATGTTCCACACAAAGTTCTTTCAGATTGGTAGCTTGAATTTGGTCATGTGATTAGTGCAATCTAAGCCCAATTCCTGTGGATTACCCAAAATCCCCAAGATTATTCCTAGTTCATTTCTAGCTATGTACAATCTGGTAAAAAGTTGGCTATGGGAGACTGAAACTTGTTTCTAGTTCTTGAAGTTGTTACATAGACTCTAAGACACAAAATAGACTGAAAGAGACTAAAGAAACTTAGTGATAAGAAACTATAAACACACTAGAAGAGATTGAAGAAACTAGAAGAGACAGAAGAGACTAGAAGAGAAAAGAGACTATACAGAGACTAGAAGAGACTAAAGAGACTAGAAGAGATTAAAAAGACTGAAGAAACTAGAAGATACAAAAGAGACTAACAAGACTAGAAGAGATTAAAGAGAATGAATAGGTTACAGAGACTGGAAGAGGCTAACAAGACTAGAAGAGACTAAGAGACAAGAAGCAACTAAATGAGACTATAAGAGACTAGAAGAGACTAAAGAGACCAAGGAGATTCGAAACTAGAAGATATCAAAGAGACTTAAGAGAAAGGGACGCAGCGAGGACTCTACTTGGGGCCTGAGGGACCCTAAAAACGATGGTTTACGACGGCTGCGCGGCGCCTAACTGATTTAGAACGTAGCGACTGCTCCTAACAACTCAATAGGAGGGACTCTAAGTGCATTTGGAGGGACACTAAGTGTCCCTAGCCTCAAGGCGGGGGCACTAAATATAAGTTAGACAGAGGCACCGAGGAAACTACCGGATTTAGGAATCCCGAAGGCCCTGAGCTGTAGCATCCCGAGCGAAGCGAGGGTGCTACTAGGGGCCTGAGGCGTTCCTAAATCCGGTAGTTTCCTTGGTGCCTCTGTCTAACTGATTTAGTCACTAAAAAAAAAAGAAGCTAGGCTAGGTGATACAGCCGTTCCACCACTTCTCATGCTAACTTGATTAATGGAAGACAATATGGACTCATTCCTGGACTTTTTATTACCAGAAATTATGGACCTTTTAAACGAGGAAACGTCTGATAGCGAACAAACCTTAGTTACTGGTCAAGTAGACCCAGCTATTCAGCAAGAGCAACTCACGGAACATTCTGTTCACGGCTATAACTTGGAGCCTCCAACAAAGCGACAAAAGAGAACATTTGCTCCCAGGAAAAACGAGGATAAGGTTATGAAGGCCAAGCTTAGTGCTATACCTTCTAAGACCATGGCTGACAAAAAATACGGTGTCAATGTATGGCAACAATGGTGTGCACACATTTCTACTGAGTGGAAAAGAAGTTACCTCGGAAGTTACACCCCTGAAAGAAATATCTACCCAAGTAAGAATACAAAACGTAGAGGAATTTCCTCCAAATTCACTTCTTCATCTTGTGGCTGGCATACAACGATACATCAGGATTGAAGAGAGACCGTCCATTGACTTTTTAAAGGACAGTCAGTTCTCAGAATTTCGAATGTCATTAGCTGTTGTAACTTATTTAATCAGTTGTAGACTCATCACTTTATTTTAATATCAGTATTTTAAAAATAAAAATATTTCTTTGTTATATCCCTAAAATTTTGAATTATACAAATGTGTCAGAAATGTCAAGTAGCTATTCCAAACAATAAAGAAGGTGGAGTGAGCTAGGGTACTAAATGTCACAAGCTAGGGTTCTAAATGCCACAGGGGAGGATAATAAATGCCAACAGGAAGGACCCCGCCAATGATTTCGGCGAGTTTAAGTGTCTGTGAAAAATCAAGAACCTACCGCGTAATTGAAAATTTTTGGAGCTAGTGACTAAATAATAGTTAGACACTGCCACTAAAGGCACTACTGTGTTTAGGGTCCCGATGGCCTCAGGCTCTGTGGCGTCCCAAGCGTAGCGAGGGCGCTACTAATGGGGCCTGAGGGACCCTAAACACAGTAGCGCCCGATGGTGCGCAGTGCCTAACTAATTTAGAACATAGCAACCACTAACCTGTTTCCAATGCCCTGAGAGGCAGGGCACTACATATAGTAGCCCTCTGTCAGGGCACTACATATAGTACCCTCGTCTGAGGAACTACGCGATTCAGAGCCCCGCTACGTAATACAAAAACTACAGTAGCTATGTTCTAAGTTAATAATGTCCTCATCTGAAGGACCAAAGCAGTTAAAAATTCTGCTGTCTCAATACAAAAACTACATCCACTATGTTCTAACTAGAGGCAATATACAAAAATTTAATAATGGAATTACTTAAAAATTGTAAACATAGTCAGCTAACTTAAAATGTGAACTGTGGCTAGCCTTTCAGGTCTTTAGGAAGCAACACCGACTAAGTTGCAATATATTTTAATGCAACAATCAGCTCAGAGACTACAAGAAACTTTAATGATATACAGAACTATAAAATTAGATAGCTATAACCAAGAGTAGAGGTTATACTTCTTCTAACTATATAGTTACCTTAAGTATATGCATTCCTCAAGTCCGAGTGTGTAGAACCTTAATCGTTACACATTTGATAGATTATGGTTCACTTGCAAGACAGACACTAAGCTAAGCACATGCGGTGTAAGAGTTGATTGGTATTGAAGAAGTTATACTGTCATTTTGCGTATTGCTAGCCATACTTTAACGCTCGCGCTAGTATTTTGGGCATGCTCACAACTTAGCGTCTAGCGACTGGGGCGAGTATAAAAATGAGCTTGACATTACATAACGCTGTCACTTGGTTGGAAAATTGGGTTTCTTAACGGGTTGTGATCATTTATTGCGCTACTGTCGAGCTATTCTACGTTAATCGACTTCTACACTGTGAACTACTGGCTACTGTTCACTACTCCGCCATGTCGGCGGGAGATTGTGAGAATTGGATTGTGGATCGGAGACAACTTTATCTCCGTTATTGTTCCGAGTGTATGCCCTGCCTACAGGCTCTAGGGTACACTCTAGGTAAATCCTTGGAAAGCGGTACTTTTGCTAAGGTTAAGGCTGCGTGGTCGCCTTTTCAATGTACAATGGTGAGACAGTGTGTTTTGTTAGCTAAAAAATAGTTATTAACCAAAATTTTACATTCAGATTGCCTTAAAAATAGTGAAGAAGACTGAAGTGACCAAGACAGAGTTGAACAAGTTTCTTCCAAGGGAGATTGCTGTTCTCCAAAAGATTTCCCATCCCAACATTCTGGATATCTACCAGATTGTAGAGACTGCTGAGAAGTGCTTCATTGCACATGAACTGGCAGAGAATCGCTTCATTTTCAGCCAAATGTGTGAAAGTCTGTCCTATTGCCATTCTTTAGGGATTTCTCATCGAGACTTAAAGATGGAGAATATCTTCTTTACTAGGTCGATGGACATCAAAATTGGAGGTAAGTTAGTTGTTTATTTTTATATCATACATTGATAAGCAATTACTTCTTATTTTAATATAGATTTTGGTTTGGCTCTGGATTCACAGCATCAGATAAGTGACACCTGCTGTGGATCCTACAGTTACTGTGCTCCAGAAGTTATCTTGGGATGCCAGTACAATGCTATCAAAGCAGATTCATGGAGCCTGTAAGTATTTCAATACAATTACAAAATTTGTATATGATCACACAACAGCCAACATTTGAATAAAATGCATTTTGTAATTAGGGGTGTGGTTCTCTATGCCATGGTAAGCGGTCGGCTGCCCTTTGGAGAAGACTGTCGAGTTCAGTATGGTGGATCTGATTACCGCAAACTTCACCTTGACAGCCACCTTTCAGAGGGTAAGTGAAATTCACACATTGCTGAAGGCTATTTATAATAAATATTATTCTTCATAATTATAGACCTTCGAAATGTACTTCAAGCACTTCTGAATGTTGATGCTCCATTCCGTCCATTCGTTACAGAAGTGCAGACTTGGAAGTGGGTGATGGCCTATCCCTCCACTCGACCAACTTGGAGGGAGAATGATGCCAAATACACAGTAGAGAAATGTCTCCCTTCCTTTCTCCACGCCATCGAGACTGAATATTTGAGCCAGCCAAACACACTTCCCCAAGTCAATGATAACCAGCACCAGGCAGAAGAGGTCAGGACTCTCTACCCAGCAAGGGAAAACCAGCAAGAATCTGCTATGCCAGAGGGCAATGAAGTACCTGAGTCTGGTTCCTATGGAGCAGAAACTGTGCCTCATATTGAGGGTGATGAAGAGGAGCCAGATGACACTGTTGTATCTGATGATGAAGAATCGGGATTGAGCTCTTGCCATGCATTACCCACTGGAGAAGACGAGTCTGTTGAAGTTGAGTCATTGCCATCTACTGAAGAGGTCCATTTTACTTCTGTTTCAACTCCTACCTCTGACCACTCCTCATCATCAACATCTTCGAAAAGTCGCTTTGTTGCTTCTATTAGAGCAAAATATAACCAGTTTGCAGCCTTTATGAGACAATTAAAGCATCATTCATTATAACATTAAAACATTATTCATGATGTATTATTTTACTATCAACAGTAAAACAAAATATTTCAATAAAAATGACAATCTGAGTTTACTTGTGATACCTTAAAATATGCTAAGACATTGGCAAAATTCTTAACAATTCAGCTAATAGGCTATTTTTAAACAATAGCTATTAAATGATGTGGAATGTTTTTATAATTCTGTAAGTTTGCTTCATCCCAGTAAAATTAATTGCATTACAAATGGCAAGGCTTTAATTCTGAACACAGAGCATAAGGTAAAGGAGAACAACATGAATGACCATCTCTGAGCAGTAATAACAATGCTCTGAACAGTAAAATTGGGCAGGGTTTTGCCAGGAACTGGACTTGCAGTAGCTTTTAGTGCACACACATTCAATCAATCAATTTTATGTGTAATAATTTTGTTGTTTCTTCATGTGCCTTGTACTCTTATTACATAAATTATGATAAATTGTCTTTGTATTAGAGTAGGAGGCTGCAGTGAGTCAGGTTACATTATGCTATCACTTGTGACAGGGTCACATGCAGCAATTGAGGATAGAGAAGTGGGAGGGGCATAGGCTTAGGGAGTAACTGGTAGATCCCCCCCCCCCCCC
>WLWD01004239.1_pt1 | contig 37012 bp, 23 predicted proteins | sample 6712731 | NCBI WGS metagenome assembly WLWD01 (sample SAMN12718690, study PRJNA576275) | sponge metagenome | isolation source: marine sponge | host: Mycale hentscheli | place: New Zealand: South Island, Marlborough, Capsize Point | collected 2014-11-01 | reverse complement strand
CACGCACTTTGCAGGGTCCTGAAGTGAATCACGCCTCAGTCGAAAAGGAGGCCAAAGCTATTATTGAAGCTGTTCGACATTGGCGGCATTATCTCACTGGCAGACACTCTCTTATAATAACTGATCAGCGCTCCGTCGCCTACATGTTTGACTGCAAACAGAGAGGTAAAATTAAGAACGAGAAGATTATGAGATGGCGGACCGAACTCTCTTGTGATAGCTTCGATATAGTCTATCGCCCAGGTTCCGAGAATGTTCCTGCTGATACATTGTCAAGAGCATTCTGTGCTGCGGTTCTGCAGTCACTTAGTGACTTAGCCCGGCTGCATAACTCCCTCTGTCACCCCGGAATAACTCGTATGTACCATTTTGTGAAGAGTCGGAATTTGCCTTTTTCTATTGAGGATATTAGACAGGTTAACAAATCATGTCGGACATGTGCTGAAGTCAAACCTCAATTTCATTCACCTACTCCGGCCCATCTGATTAAAGCCACTCAACCCTTTGAGAGACTCAACATGGACTTTAAAGGGCCTCTTAAGTCTACTAATCAATACATTTATTTCCTTAACGTTGTGGATGAGTATAGTCAATTTCCTTTCGTATTCCCATGCAAAGATGTCAGTACCGAGTCTGTTATTCGGTGCCTTTGTGAGCTTTTTTCAGTCTTTGGCATGCCTGCATACGTCCATTCGGACAGGGGCTCTTCATTTATGAGTGACGAACTCCATCAATTCCTTTTGTCTAGAGGGGTTGCATCTAGCTGCACAACCCCATACAACCCGGCAGGCAATGGGCAAGTGGAGCGGTATAACGGCATTGTATGGAAAAGCAATTGTCATGGCCCTAAGAACCCGAGGCCTCCCTACCGCTCACTGGCAGGAAGTGCTCCCGGACGTGCTCCACTCTATACGATCTCTCCTATGTACGGCAACCAACTCTACTCCCCATGAGAGGCTCTTCAGTTTTGAGAGACGATCTTCAGCAGGACGATCTGTGCCCACATGGCTTATGTCTCCTGGCCCCGTTCTCCTCAAACGCCATATCCGTAGCAGTAAAAGTGATCCGTTAGTAGATGAGGTACAACTCCTGCATGCATAGTAAGTATGCATATGTCCGGCATAGCGATGGTCGAGAAACTACTGTCTCCATACGTCAACCTGGCCCCTATCGGGAGAATTGCTGAACCCTCATCTCAGGATGACCCGCCGAGTGGGGGCCAAAGTGGCGAGCCTGCTGATCAGTCTGGACGGGAACCTATGATGGCGCATTCCCCTATTACCTCCCACAATACTACTGAAGTAACCTGCCCTACGGATGATCGTACCACTACAACTGACCTTGCTGTCACCTCAACCGATCTCTTCAGCCCTGCTACCATACCCCCTATCGCCTCTCAGGATACCCCTGATGCAGATGTATTGAGAACACCCCCTATCACTATTGACTCTCAGCCTGTGCGTTGCTCCCAGCGTTACTGCCAAAGCAGAGGGTAAATGATGTGAACAAGTGTGGATTTTATCATAGACATTAACATTGGCACCTATTACCGATTCTTACCATATGTGTGTTGACAATTATTGTGCTGCGTATCACGTGTGATTGTGATGATACTTACCTGTTGGTTGTCTCTGTGTGTGTGTGTGTGAGTGTACTTCCAAGTTGATTAAAGCCAAGTTTTGTAATGAAATCCTAATAGTTATATTCGGCCACCTCATCCAGCGACCACCCCGCTAACGTGAACGACCGGTGTAGAGGCTTAAATTAGCGACCATTTGCTGACATCAGCAATTTTCTGACCTGCGCAAACGCAAGTACAGTAGACCCTCGCATATTGGGCCTCAATTGTAGCAGTCCAACTGCTGTCTTTATCTCCCAATCTAGGTCTAGCACTTCTGAGGCTGCTCTGTAGGTGGTAAGTTGTACTGGTTAGCTATGATAAACTTCATTACAGCTGATCTCTAGTTACAATTGTCTGAGCTTAGCTCCAGTCCAGACCAGAGCAGCAACTTTAACTGAATTATAGGCTATTATATATGATATGCTTAACAAATGCTTGCTGTGGTAAAAAAAGGAAGAACTTTTAGGTCTGCTTCATAACTAGCCAAAGGCCAGAATAACTGTATCCACCAGAGGTCATCTAATTCATCACTCTGTTTCTTGCACTAAGCGAGTGACAGCAGGAGAGTACTCCCACATCAGCACTACTGTTGAAGCAGGTAAGAGATTTAGCTGTCACTAAGAGAAATGCAAGTTTAAAGCAAATGACTTTAAAAAATTCATTATTAATAATAATTAACTCTTTCATTCACATAAATCATCAAAAAAGCCATGGCACATTTAAGTGACCTTCAAGACTTTGCCCTTGGACAAGAAAATTCTGAGCTGCTTGAATGCATTACTAAAAGCAAAGACATTGTTGCACGAATGATATGTGATACTAGAAACATGAAGCAAACTAAACTTACTGATTATTTATCCATTGCAATTTTCAATAGTTAATACTGATTTTCTGTTAATTGTTAATGTTAACCAGTTAAATTGTGGAATATACTGATTTTCTGTTAATTGTTAATGATAACCAAATTAATTCTTAAATATTATAACAAATTGGTAATTAATGGTACAATTGGGATAAGAGTGCGCGACTGCGCACGCGGAGTGTTCTTTCTTTTTTGATCGAATCAAAGTTGGTGTTGTAGTATCTCTCTCGCTATTTTGTCTCACCGACCGAAAACGATCTAGGAAGCACCCTAGAGGCTTCCTGGGCACTCCATATCGAAGGAAGGATTCAGTGGAGCCTACACCAGTGGAAAAGGAGGACACCCCACCATCAGTTAGTAAGCTAAAACTTAGTGGTGATTCATTAGGGTTTGTTTCTGGGTGTTCTACCACTGTATTGCGTCCCAGAGGTAGTAAACCTCTCCTGAATTGCCAAACAGTAGTTCTGAAACTGCCAGAATGGACAAGCCTAATTCAGCAAATTTTATTTTCTCTATTGGGCTGTTCAATGGTACTTTAGAGAAGCTCTTTCACTGTCCTGGGCTTCCCTTGACAGCTTCAGAGGACAGCAGCGCTAGGCGGGGGTTGGTTTCTCGTATAACGGTAAGTTGCCCATGTGGGTGATTCCAACATGCAACTGATCCAACGCAGACCATCTCTCCGTAAATACGAGAGCAGTTTTAGCCATGAGAATGATAAGTCGGGGTAGTTCTTTGTTGGAAACTGTGTGCGCAATGTTTGACTTTCCTGGTGCATTGAGTAGTGCTGCTTGTCAGAATTATACCTCTGACCTGTATGTTGCCAGACCTTACTTGTCTGTGAGAGATCATAGACGCATTGGCAAAGCTGAAAAGCAGAATAAGTCAGTGGAGAAGAAAAGATTGTTGGCTTTGTAAAGACACCGGACCGCAGCAGAGCGTCACAGGAGAGCTGTTGAGGAGGGTACTACTTATGCACCAGGGTTGCTCGTGGAAGATGACCAGTGAGTACTGAATATTGCTAGTGCGTGTCGGAGAAAGAGGGCAAATGGAGTGCTTTCGAAATAACTTTGGGCAGTGATGAAACACAAGACCCTCTAAATCTGAGCCCAATACAATATAATATATGTTCTATATTCACAGTATTTTCTTATATCAACTGCTGTAGAGTGACCTATGTTCACAAGGTAACTTAGTAAATCCTTATTTTATACTGGGTCACCATTGTATGCTTCATTTCCCCCTATTACAGGCATTATCAGCTGGAATAACTTGTTTTGTGGTTAACCTCAATTATCTCAAAAGTGGAACGTCAACCTTCTGCCAATCATAACTTGTTATCACTATTTCTTTACAGTGATGTTTTTATATCATCTGAATATCTGAAAGCTCTTTTTTTACTCTTGAACATGAATGCCTAAATAAAAAAATAAAAAAAATTATCAAGTTGTTCACGTTTTTTCACATTTTTATTGAAAAACGGCTGTTTTTTATAAAAAAAATATATATAAAATCAACAAAAAATAATTAGAAAAATCTATGCATTGAAATTATTAACAAGGTATCAACGAATGTGTGTGTGAATTTTGAAGTCTTGATGTTGAAGTAGGAGGGGTTAAGTTGCGGCAGAGCGGGTAAGAGTTTTCTAGACGTTAACACCTAAATATTTTGATGGGTGTGGTTTTCTGCCAATATTTTTAGCTCATTTTGGAAGTGTTTCTGATGAGCAATGTTTTGAACTAAAAAATGAAAAAAAGTATGCATGCATAGTAAAGTTATGACAAAAAGTTTTATTTTCCCAGCATGATGTTGATATACCACGATGTTGAGGCAACAGTTATGCACTATAAAATAAACTTGTTTCTAGTACTATTACATACTATTGCACAAAGGTAGCATAAATTGATATAATTTTATAAAGGGCATGATAGGTGCATAATAGCAGTAAAGCAAAATAACATAATGTAAAATTAATGGCATAATGTGGACATCCCTACGGAGCCTGCTGAACCATCATCATGCCCACAACCACCACATAAGAAAATTAAACATTTCTTTTATATATTTTACTTATAGCAGATCAAGTTAGTAGCTTCTCTGCAGTTGATGCACACATCAGTGAATACCTTCAAACTTAATGGCTACTGAACAGTAGGAATAGTATTATAGTTTCGTTTCTGTTCAGAGTTGTAAAGCGTGAATGTGCCGCTACTTAGAAACTCTGCTAAGTAGATCAGCCCAGATACAGATACACTGATTATTTAACATTTATCATTAAGTAGGAAGAAGCCAAGTAGAGTAGTATGAGAGATGAATATGATACGACAAGTATCTGAAGAATACTCTGGATATACAATGTATATGAGATATGCCAGAACCACCAATGAATGGCCTTATCACCACAAGTGTGCTGACATAGGAGCCATAATGTTACAGATGTGTTTGTGTGAGGAAATGTTATCTGAACTAAGTAGTTAGGTAGGGTGGTGTTTTGCTTGAAGTGCAATTGTCTGGGTCAAACCAGACAGAATCTTGTGGTAGTAGCCAGTCTGCAATGCGCGGAACAGCTCCGTGAAACAGATTTCTTGGGGCATATTATCAAGGATCACCAAGCCTCGTCGAACTTTGTCAAACATTAGTTACTTGGATATATATTGTTAATTTTATTGTCTATTTCTCAGTTTTGCCATTTTATCCATATTATGTTGAAGATATATTTTACATTGACTTTTATTTAATTCTGGACAAAGCTCACTCTTTCTACTGCTCAGGTTATACACCAGAGCTGGTCCTTCTGTTCTCATTTATCCTTGCCTGGAAGTCATGCTCCAGACAGGTGAAGTGTAAATGTGATTAGTGGTTAATTGGTAAATAGCTATGGAGGAGCCCAAATAGCTACCTTAAAGAAAGTCCTCTATTTATATAAATAAAATATCCCACATGTTATTTTTTTCATTGTATTCATGCATCCAATATGTGCTCAGGTTGAAAGATTAATTAGCATGATGGGAAAGGTGATTTGAATCGACAGATAACATTTGACAAAACATTTGAAGAACGTAAGTTCATCAATTTTTTCATTTAGTTTGAAAAAGTGACTTATTAGATGTAATACTTTTAATACTAAATTCATTAAATTAAGGCTTCAGTTTTCATAGATATGTACAAAACAGAAAATCAATTATAGCTAATCCATGCAATGCTCCAGTTAATGGTGGTGTAATTCAAAAGTATTTGTAATTGTAATTGAGATAATAATACCTAAGAAAGTAGGGTTGGGCGGTATCGCGGTATTTAGTCACGGTTACGATAAAAGAAATCATACCGAGTAACGCGGGAAATACCGCGATAAATTGCGCATGCGCAACGCATAGAGTTCCAGCTGTATTTTACCGGTTTTTAGTGATGGCGTCTGGACAGCAACTTACCGAGAAATGCGGTACAAAATCTGCTGTATAGAAGTATTTCGGTTTAGTCGCGGATGATAGTGGCGGAGGCAAAAGATATAAAAGCCTTACTAAAAAATTAAAATATAGCTATAAGAAGTTTGCGAAGTACACGTAGATATTAATCTTGTGGCAGACTAAAAATTATTATATATAGGAATACTGAACATAAATAAAATAATCAGAGCTAACGCTTGGTGTTATTGCTGCTTTACTTGTATACAGTAATTGTTGTCTTATCATTTAAGAAAAGAAGTTGGCCCACTAAAGTGCGTATATCTATGTGTGTGAAATTTCTTTTAATAGGACAAATTGCTTTCAGACTTTTATGGGTGTAAAATAGCATATTATAACCACTTCATCTAAACATAAAAGGTATGTAAATACCAATTGCAAATAAACTATTCCTATAGTAGTTAAGGGTGCCCTGCCACCGGAAACCGAGGCCCGTAACTGCAAATTGACTGTTTTTGCTATGTCTTTATATTTCTTTTTCTGTGTACTGTGGGCTTACTTTGTTATTACAGATGGAATGAGCACCAATAGAGGACTCCAGCAAGCCAAATTTGAAGAATGAAGACCCGTCTGGGACGGCGATACAGCTCTGCACACCAGCTACTATTCGGTGTTATTTCGAAGCGGCCGAAGGAACTAGCGTGCTCATTTTTTTTCCAGAGGTAGCTAGCCGGCTTCTTCGCAACATTACAGAGCCATATTTCTAATATCTATATTCTTTTTTGTAAATAGTAAAATTTTCGTGCCGTTTTACTCCTGCGTTATTCTAAAAAAATCTCTCTGTAACTTTATTCTAAGGGGGGTATGCTGCTTGTGCGCAAAATTTGGATTCAATTCAATGATACAATTCCACGAAATATCGATTTATATTTTCAAGTTCACTTCTGATTCGCTATTTTACCCCGCCCCCCATAACGTTGAGCTCCGCGAACGCGCAATTTATTGGTAAGAAGAGCATAATCAATTGACTTGTGATAGCTCTAAAAAGAGCCCATTTGTAAACAAAAATAAGAAATACAATAATGAGCCGTGAGATGGCCGTTGTAACTTTGCAAAAGGTTAGTCCCCGGAGCAGAAGTGACGGCGTATTCCCAATGTTGCTTGGAGTTGGTTGCTCATTAGTGAGAGCGGGGTAGTTCAGCACAAATTTCAGACTTGTAGGTGATATGGCTGAAGAAATAGCGGTAGCAATCCCGACAGAAAGAACTGAAGTGATGATGACGGAGTCTATAGCAGCCAAGTCTGAATACAAGGTTGGTGGAATAGTAGGAGCTGGTACCAGTCAGGATGGAGTTGGTCACCGTTGAGACAGAGTTTTAAGCTGCTCCAATGGCTTCACAAGTACAGCCTCACTCCGTACCCTGAAAGTATAATAATTTGAGGTGACTGTTTCAGACTAGTACACTACAGTTATAAAGTTATAGCTCCGGACCCGTTTATCCTCCTGCTTCGCGGTAATTTGGCGCCAAAGTTAATTGATCCGCGTAGAAATTGAGAGCTGGCCACGCGTGAATAGATTGCATGCGAGGGTTGGGTTACGGGCGGTTCTGCGGTATTATACTGAATGATTAAACGACCACAGGTCCCGGTGGCAGGGCACCCTTAAATGTATATTTTAGTATAACTTACAACACAGTTTGTCGAGAGTGTGTTCCACCACTTTGCTGACAAATACTAGTACATGTTTTTGTTAAAGTTGCATCAAAAATAGCTGAGATCAATTGAAGTAGTAAATACAAGCCAACAAAATAGGAAATTTCGACCTCCATCGAAGAGCTACATGAAAATTTGAATAAGTTTCAATCAAAAATACATTTATTGTATTCACAATAGGAAACAGCATAAAAACAATCTTTAAGCTAAATACTTTATTTACTATAACATAGTTGTTAACAGAATTGTTACAAGTAGCAGTGTAGGAAGACATTTCAGTTATTTGGTGGGAGAAGGGGAGGTTAATGTGAGAAAATTATGGAAGGCAGTTCTCGCCCCTGGATTCCCCTCCCCCTCCCTTTTGCTGTGCCAATGAGTCAATACAATTTTAAATCACAGGTAGATTTTGTGGGATACTACTGTGATCATTAATAATAGTGAAAAAATTAGCTTTTGAAAAAACTATACCTAATGAGGTATCAATATAGTTTGTGCAATGTAAACAACAGATGTATATGCTGTTGAGTATTCAAGGGACACTCACCCATAGTCTCAACATAAAAATTGTATTTTTTAGCACTCACTAAACTAAAAAAGAAAAACTACCTCAGGCAGCTAGAAGTTATTTGCTCATGTGATGATAACACAATAATGTGGGTTGCTGCTCACAAAAGATAGTACTTATGAAGAGCTGACTAAAAAATCTTCCTGAACATCTAAAAAGTAGCCAATAAAGGGGCTTAAATTGTTGTTTTGAGCATGTTCACAACTAATTCAACAGTTTATAGTTAGGTATCTCAAAAATCCGAGTGTGAGAGACAATAGTAAAAGTTACAACCATATGTGACAGTACTTGGGAAAAGGGACCAATTACGTAAAATCAAAAAAATGTACAGTAGAGCCCCAACACCAACAAAAAAAATAAAATTTTATTTTGTTTTCTTTATATTGGCCCACAGGTATCTCCTACCCTTTAGCTACACTGACACCAAATTTGAATGGCTGAAACCGTTGTTAAAGGTCCGAGCGCCCCGTTTAAACAGTCACCATTTACTCTCTATTTTGACCTTCCGTGCATGCACGGAAATCCAACCCGAGAGTAATTGAAAATCTTGGGCGAATTCAATTTGTTGCCTAGCAACAAATTACCCCTACCTCGGAAAATCGCGGGTAAATTCTTATAAGTTTTTGTTATAGCATTGCAGCAACAGAATAGAAATAATAAATGTGAATAATCAAGCTATATAGGCTGATGTTGCTATTTATGGAGTCTTGTAGTTGGAGTCTGCAGACCTGGAGACTCCTGGGACTATTTTTGTGAAGACACTAGAAGAATCAGCAAGTCTCTGACTGGACAAAGGTTTCAGTGATGATGAGGACTTCTGTCACACTAACAAGAGAAGGCAACACATTTTGAAAGTCCATCACTTTTGTTCATTGATTTAAAGAGATTCCTATTGTTCATTTGTTCCAAAACAGGCAACAAGCTGGCTGCAAGACAAATATAATCCTAAACTTAGCTAGCCAGTGAACTAACAAACCAAGCTAGTTGATCATTTCTAAAAGAGTGACTGTATTATAGTTACCATGACTTACTGTAACTATCAAACTGTTGGAAACAGGAAAAGAAAAAAAAGCAGAAAACAGCCTGCAAAACTATGTCTATAGCATCTAGTGCTATTTAAAGACATACCTGTCTAGTAGTCTTACACAATGTAGCGTCTAAACTGAGTAAGGCCTCCCCCACCAATGAAGTAAGTGGCCCCAACTATAACTTACTGCCGTTCAGCTGATCGCCACCGTTTTCCAGGCATATGTAACAGTCTTACGTAACCCGTAACACGGACTTCCGGTTAGATCACGGAATTCAACGTTAACTCGGCGAGAAATTGAATAAGAAGTTTTAATCGCAGTTTTCTCGAAATAACTGTGCTCAAGTTAGTCAGATTGCCACTTGTATATTTAGTGAATCAAGCAGCGCCTACCTATAAACTTGGTATCAAAATACTGTATAAGAAGTGCTCTACATGATGGTATGAATAACTCATATTTCATTTTTTTACGGAAATGGTCCCTTTTCCTAGGCACTGTGACATATGCCTTTATACTTTAATTTAAGCACTACAAGCTCAGATGTATACCAAAATTCTTTGTCTTGAATTGAATACCAGTGAGTCAATGTCAAAATACACCATTTAGTATGCTTATCACTTATTAAAGAAAGGAAATATAGTAAAATATGATGATATACTATTATAGCACTAAAATTGAATACTTAGTCAAAGTACTAGCAAATTCTTCACCTCTACATGTAAGAAATTATTATGAGATACATGATAAATTACCTGAGACTGACTCCTAGTCCATGCCGATGCAGTGATGTAGGATATGTGGCACACATTTGATAATTAATTATCTGCTAAAAAAATATACTATTTCTGATAATTCACATAACGTGACTGCAAATACGTATGGTATGTCAATTTTTCCCTTGAATCTTAATTACAATTTTTTTCTAAATAATAGAACTAACAATCACAATAGTTAGAGTATTTCATTTAAGTGTCTGCCTATTTTACCGTAGTTCTACTTTCGGAATAAAATTGATTGAATCTTAATGTGAAGTTTTTTAATTTTTATAACAGCTATTGACAAACAACACTGTTAAACACTGCACTGGCTTCAAAAAAAAAAAAGAATATAGTGCAATGCAACACTACTGTGAGCAGCAAAGAAATTGTTTGCTCACGTGAGTTTGTCATGAGTATAGGGGGGGCTACCAACAATTACAAATGATCATACAGTCTTAAAATAATTATCGTTATCAGAAGGAAAAAAAAACCCAGTTGAAATGAAAAATTCTGGCACATTGAAGGGACTTAAATTGTCCAGCGGAACGGTTTGATGCTTGTTTCAATCTTAGGGAGGCTGACATCTTCAAGATCCGCTTTTGTTGTGTGACAGAATGACTGACTGACAAACTGAGTATTATAACCCTCTTGCATATGTATACTCAGGGTTAACAATCCTTTTAAGCTTATGTTTGATAGTGGTAAATACAATACTTTATTTGGGAAATATTTTTCCTTCGAGGGTGAGGTACAACTTATACTGCACCTTGTAAAATACTAACAGTTAAGGTAATCAACCTTTATGAGTGTATTTTATACAAATAAAGTAGGTATCTGAGTATCTCTATAGTATTGAAATTGAGATTTATGATAATCGTGCAGCTAGAGTCCTCCAACTGACAACGAACAGCAGGGTGTAAAAATACAGTGCCTAGTCATGTTTGAGAGGGATAAGGAGACGAGTGTTAGCAAAATCAACCAGAGCAATCAGGGTCACATGAAGCCCATAAATCACAAATAGCAGTGTTGTGTGAAGTACGTGATGCTTTTGTAGCTGATATTGTTGCCATGATTATTGATGTATAAGCCTATTGTATAAAATATCAGGCTAAAACTGCAGAAATAATAAGGAACCTTGAAATATTGACTCTGTAGCAGCAAAGACAAAGTGTTCAAGGCTAAATTCTATCTACTTAATTTTAATTTCAACATGTCAGATCACAGTTTGACATCTCATAGATGGCTGAGGTTCTTCAATTTTGGGGAAGTTAAAAGTAATTTCTAGTCTGCTGATAAAATTTTCTGGTACAAACCAAGGTCTTTAGACCATTAACCTATGAGTCATGCTATCCCTGATGCTTCAATAACTGCAAGAAGCATTTTTTTCAAGGAGCCCTTTAATACAACTTTTAATGTACCATTATATAATTTTGTACAATTTAGGAGGATGAGCCCACTTAAAAAAAACTTGGGGGGGAGGGGGGGCTAACAATAGACGTGTAAGCAAATTATCAGTTAGCTATCAATTCTGATGCATGAGCGTTTTCTTCAATGGAAAGGGTTACCTCACTGCAGCCTTCTATACAAGGTTAATACATTATTCTAAAATTTGGAGGGCTCAGCTCTCTTTCCAAAACATTTTGGAGCTTTAGCCTTTCCAAACCCCAACCGTTAGCCTCCTATGCTGACTAATGATTGAGCTGTATGGTGGTGCTGTTTGCTTTACATATCCAAGTAACAGACTAAAATTCCAAAAAATAGTATTTGGACCTAACATTATTATTGTAATTTAATTAAAAAACTCAACTAGATATTTTGCATCTGTCAATGACTCCATCTTTCAATGACGTTTTTAATTAAAATATTCAACTAAATATTTTGAGCACATGAAGTCATGAAGTCTTAAGTGGTTTCGTATAAAAAGTGAATTCTTCTAATTAAATGGATTGTGGTCATTTGGGGCATTTTGTCCAGATGGTGCTTTTGCCACATACCACAAGTTATTCCTTGTGATCAAATTACCCTAGAACAACTGAATTATCATCTCCTAATCAAGTGCATACAAATATGTGACCGGATTTGGGGAAATCCGCCTAAACGCGGCAAACAATTTTTTTTCAGTATCACCGGGTAAAGCCTTATGGGTCGATTCTTTTCGAAAAATTTTTTATGGCAGAAATGGATAGACACCAGTTAGCTCTAGCTTATGACGCAGTTGTAAGCTCTGGCGTGCTCTAGAACTCACACTAGGAGGCTAGAAACACTAGCCGGTTGGACTCGTGTACGGAGAGTTGCTAAGAAATTATTGGCGGGCTTTTCACTAACAGCCCGGAAAAAACTGTAGCTAACTAATTCACTTGCTATTCTACATAATTCACGTACTCACGCAATTCTCGTCATCATAGTTTCTTAAGGAGCCCTGCATTAAGCCTTTTAGACTTCTTTCAATCCGCCTGTAACCGATTTATTCCATAGTGTCCCAGAGACAGGCAGTAATAGTATACGGACAAGGCACGCCCCCTGTCCTTAGCAACGCCTTTACCGGGCGTTTTTTCGAAATCAGCAATAATAAGTTTAGCAAAAATACTGAAGTGTTGTAGTGCGTAGGGCGAAGACGGCTTGTGCTACAGCTTCCAAATTAGGAGGAAGGCATCCCAAGGCCCCGTGCAGCCTACTGGTAGAATAAATTAGAAAACTTTAGATGCCGCGTTTAGCGGGTTTTCACAAATCCGGTCACATATGTGCTAGGTCTTCAACTAATGACATCTGAATCTTGCTGACTTACTGCATTGTCCCAACACCAACTGTTGATGACCCTCTCCCAACTATTACACATGAGAGGGACTCACCTCTTTCAATCCATGAGCCATATTGACTATCTTAAGGCCACAGATTTGTTAGCAAAAACGATACCTGCATGACACATAAAGCCAAAAAATGTACATTTTATGGACATCTTCATAGAATGAAAAAATCTTTAGATTCTTATTGAGCTGATTTGCACTGAGACAATATTTTCCTCCCCACTAATCAAGCTTCTCCTCCTAAAAAATGCTTATCTCCCTAAACAAGCTTCTCCTTCCCTAAACAAGTTCCTTCTCCCTTAACCAGCTTCTCCTCCCTAAACAAGCTTCTCCTTTCTAAACAAGCTTTTCCTTCTTAAACAAGATTCTCCTCCTTTCAATCTTGTCCTTCCTTCAACCTTCTCCCTTAAAACCTCTTCTTCCTTCAACTTTGTCCTCCCTAAACCATGGCTTCTACTCTCTACAAGCTTCTCTTCCCTTCACAAGCTCCTCAAACCCCCTAAACAAGCTTCACCCCCTTAAACTATTTCATTCAAGAGCCCTGTTGAGAGTACCAACTTACTTAATGCTGCTACCCGATTCAACCAGGACAATTCCTTTCCCAGAAGGTATAAAGACACCTGCTGAAATTAACAAAAGAGGATGAAGTCCCGATAGCCCAGTAAGTAACTTCCCCCAGTTGGGTCGGGCTCCGCCCAACTAAACTTCCCCCAGGTTTCCGTGAAGTTGGAATGCAATTGATTTCTTTTGTGACGCCTTCGGTCATGTTTACTGAGCACACAATCATGAAATAAAGCGCAGCAAGTGTAGAATTGTGTAAATCCCAATCCGCGTTGTGGGATTGAGCTGCAGTATATTACGTTTTCCTCCTGGTAGCTATTATAAATTTGTGGAAACATATGCTTTGCATGAAGAATTCTATAGGTTCTGCTGGACCAGACTCTGTTTAAGAAGGCATTTGCCAGCTTGGGAAGTCTTCACACTAATTGTCAGATTTGTGAAGAAGGTAGTTAGATTAGCTGTAAGCTATAGCAAATAGCAAGTTTAAAGTATGTAAATGAACATAATTAGTCTTACTGATATTGTTAACTGATTCTGGGAAGTGATGATTGCAGCCATTTGGGAAATGGATATTTTTACAGTGCTAGAAAATGAGTTCTTCATGGTGGCCATTTTCAACCTTGTTTTTCATGGAAACTGAATTAAGACATATATTATTGCCAGGTGTTTTAACTTGGCCAGTGTGCATTAGTCAGGTAAACTGCCAGGTTGGACTCAAATAAGTAAAGATTTGAATGAAATCTATGATTGTCTTCAATGCTGACACTGCTTTGCATAGAATATTAATAATGATTGGGTTTATTTTAAAGATGAAAAGGCTTATGAACAAGGATATAGTAATGTATGTGATACTTAAATCTTGACATTTCTATTAGTGTTTATTTAGGTTCTTTGGAAATGATTTACAATGACAATGTGAAAGAGGTGTTGAAGCTGGAGTGTATGTAGGCCAATGATAAACAGAAAAGCAATTGTGTGGATATTCTGAAGGAGAAAACAAGCTGACACTTTGCTACTATCACAGACTCTTTTGTTGTTATAGTAACAGTTACATGACAGTCTTTAACATTCATTGATGACATATCATTGTTTTGTTTTATCATGGATGTGTTGACATGTTGCATTTTATTATTATATTTATAGTCTGGCGGCCAAACACTCAAATTTGGGGTAACCTGGAAAGATGGTATGTGGAAAGTTTTTTTCATAAACATATTCTACAAGGTCTACAAAATCATATTCAGGCTCATGCCACTTTGTTACAGTTGGGCATTGCGAAATATTCACCAATTTTTGTTAAATTTCGCTGAAATCTAGTTGAAATCAAATAGCATCATGTTACATATCATTGAAATCCTTATTTCATGCAGATTATTTTTTACAATAGCACTTATGATCAAAAAATTAATATTTTAAGGTAATAAGCGAAAAATCACAAGGTTACAAAAATCACTGAGAATTTTACGTGCAATCAAAAAGCTTATACCACCAGCTCCTCTTCTTCAGAGTCGGATTGCGAATCATAAAATGAGGCTTGTTCTACTGTCCATCCATTGTAGCATTTGGTTGAGTAACATGCACAGAACTGTTTGCATGATATTTTGAAAGACTTGCAGGAGCAGTATCCTCTTTTACAAGCTTCTGCTGCCTTGCAATTGCAAGCTAAAACACGTGAAACATCATTGGGAAGAACTTGGACCTCTTCTGCCACCATAACTGGCACTAATATTCCCTCTTCTTCATTTCGTAACCATCCAAACTGTACACATTCAAAAAACAATTAAAGAATCACATTGAGCAAAATATATTACTTCATACCTTAGTTGGATCAACTGCTGGTGGGTAGAAGACAAGACTTCCACACGGCACACTGATAATGTGCCCTAAGAACATTTTGTAGGAATGATTCGGATGTGGGAGGCAAATTTGCCAACTTTGGTGCGTTTGAAAGTTTTCTCTGGCTCTCTTAATCCACATTCTGTATCTAAACAGAAAAAAAATGTAATAACATATTATGTATGCATAGAGTGTACTACCTCTTATCTGACATAGTTTCTCCATCAGATATTCCATAGCAATCACCAATAAATGCAGTGGCTTCTGAAACTACATCTTGAATGTCACTACTTAGTTCTCCTAGAAAAAAGTTTTCTCTGCTTCGTCACTTTAATTGCGGTTTTCTTACCAATGCCATGGTAACAGCAAACACTGTAACAACCGGTGAGTGCATGAGCAGCAAGAAGGGATGATAATAGAGATTTATGTTCTGTTGCTGTTTTTCCAATATCTATACAATTGCTCGACATGATTTGGTTGATTCCATAATCACAGTGACATCAGATCTCTCTATTGGAAAATAGTGGCAAGCTAAAACGAAGACATCTGTATCATCAGATATAGTGGTAACAGAATTACATCCAGAATCGAAAATAAGTCCGTAGCACTGCTGAATAATGATCAGGTCAGCTTCTTCATGGGTTGTTTTAAGGTCATGCCTTGGAATATTAAGACCTTGAGTGACTTGCATCGGAGTATCACTTGATCCAGTAATCACTAATGTGTTACAAAAGTTTTTGCTGGCAACATTTTCTTTAAGAAAGTCAAACATAATGTCAATTATTTGGATTTTGTTAGAGGAGCATGATAATATTTTTTCTTTACATGGAAGTGGAGTTGAAGGTGTAAATTTTAGTTGATATGCAATTTTTTTTGCTCTATCTGAACGAGTGGATCCTTTTATACTAAATTTCTTGTATCGATCAAAGACTAGGTACACATCATTATACATTAATTTCTTTTCAATATATTCACACAATTTTTCTGCAAGATGAGAAAGAACACATTCTTTTGGCCAGTCTAGACACCAGAGAATTGCATTTCCATCTATAATAACTGCACCTTTACTAGAGTTAATACGACGAGATACTGTACTTCTAGATTTGCTTTCAAAACTGATTTTGTCTTCGCAAATCTCATGTCTCCAGAATCTTGAAAAAGAGAAGTTGGAACAGGAGACAATTCAGTTTGTAATGTGGTTTGACCCAAAGAAATTAAGCACATTATACGAGCATAAATTGCCTCAGTATTGAAAACTTGAGTGTGGCCAAAATGAATTCCCTTCTTTTCAGATTTCAACATATGTACTTGCTTTGATATAGTCTTGTGGAAACTATCTGGAAATTTTTCCACGAAAGTCTGCATTTGCTGACGCCCAATGTCAATTGCTTGTTCAACATTTACAGCATTGCATTTATTTATATATCCAGTTGAAACATTCACTAAATTTGCGGGATGTTGTGTCGGTTCAAGTGGATTTATACACTGTTCCAATTTTATCCTAATTTTGCTGCGATCACAATTATCAGATTTTAGTCTAGATGGCATTTCTTCCTTGTGGACTAAAACATCTTTTTAATCATCATTACTTCTCATTTTTGCCAAGTCACGAATGATCTCTGTACAAATATGTAAACCATAAGCCCATTTTTTGACTGATTGTTCATTGAGTGTTAGGCCTATGAGTCCCCCAGGGCCTTTTCCATATCTCATGAATGATGTCTCTATGAACATATCAGACCAAATGCCATTCCATACACCGCTGTGATGTCGTGTAGTATGCTCTCCATGTAGAAATTTATCCAGAATTGAATGTGGCAACTTTCTCATGTTTTGTAAATAGTAGGTTCCATACCTGGCATAATTATATGATGTCCAAGCAGCAAAAAAATATGGCATCATTACAGAAACAGCATGTAAATGAAGTAGCCAATCACCTTCTATTTCTGCTCTAATGTATAACATCATATAAAGGACAGGTTTGATTAAACAATCAGACCATAATTTTGAAGTGAGGCTTTTCTGGCTAATATCATCAAGAAAAGCTGTCAAGTCATCATAAGAATGAATGCCTGGAAGGTAAGGATTCAAAAGTTCTTCAGCTACCAATCTCAAAGCTCGAACATTCTGTGGAAATTTTTTTCCACTCAACAGTTTTTCAACACCCCCGAATGCTAACTTCAGGATGACATCTAATCCTGTATTCATCATCAAACAGCCAATACTTCCAACAAAAGACATGAGAAAATGCATACCTCCACGTCTGGTATAACATTTAAGAATTTTTCAGAGTAGGTCAACTTGATATCAACTACCATTTTGTAAAGTTGCTGATCACATGTAAACACTGTATAAGGCTGACATGTCTCTTCAGTGAGCCGAATTGCTTCAACAAGTGCTGTCATCATTGTGGAATAATCTGTTGGTGGTTTGTCGATTAATGGTAAGTACATGGCTATTGTTGCATTTTGCATCCTCCTCCCACTTTCACGAGCAAGCTTGGTGTTGAATCCTGAATACTCTGGACTATTTTGGTCTTTTGTAATTGATGTCAGAAAGCTAAGGTCACAATCAGTTGCAATTTTAAGTGCCGCAGCAGTCTTTGAGGATTCTTAATGGTTGCACTGTTTTAATGCATACTGATAAAGGCAATTGTTGTTTCTTGTGCCTAATATATTGAACAGTTTCAATATCAGGTATAGGTATGCACCTTTTAACTCTGTCTTCTTTAATCTAGAAATAGCTTCACGCTCAATTTCAGGTTTTGCTGCAGATTGTAGAATCATGATTGCTAATGAATGAGTCTGCTTTAGGCCATTCATGGAACTAATATTACAATCAAAATTGTCAGCTACAGCTTGAACAAGACCATTGGAATAGTGAGAAAGAACACCACATGACTGCTTATTTGCACTCCAAACTGCTGCTGAAGTTCGAAACCGCACAAGTTCATCATAAGAACATACCACATCATAGTCATGTAACTGATTTACTAACTGTTTTGCTTGTACCAAAATTGCCAAAGAAACCTGAAGGCTAGTATATCTATTGGAAACAAAGCCAGTGATCATATTTCCAATGAGTACAGATGAAAGAGTGTTTTCTGACAATTTAGTAGAAATATATGACAAAAGCTTAGCCAGAGTAGGACTAACATCTTGCTTACAAGAAGTTAAATCAATATTGCTTTGATATTCATCTTTATTATACTTAATGTTCTGAATTTCTGAAACAATTTTTTTTTGCAGTACTATGAAGATTTATTTCATCTTCATCGTCAAGGCTTTGTATACGCAATACTGTATTTGCTTTAGATTTAAAAACAATTATATTGGCTATTCCAGGTGAAGATAAAAGTAAAATATCATTCTTATACTCAGTAACTAACTTTTGCACCAATTCTTTTCTGGACAGTGATGTTCCTCCTAAACTTGCATACTCCTTATATAAATCAAGTGAAGACCACACTCGAGATGGGTTACTTGCAAACAGATTTGATAAAAGAGTATAAGGTTCACTTTCCAGAGATATATTCACTTTGTGGGAGTGGGAAGCTTTGATGTTTCTCACATTTGTAAACTTCTTGCGGCAATTTTCATGATATCTCCCATCAGCTGAAAGTAGATCATGTGAACATCGTGTGTCACTTAATCTTAGTCTCACTTGTTCTGCCCATGCATCATCTCGGTCATTGCATACCTAGATTAAGTAGGATTATTATTTATATGCCTGAAAATGCTATTCACTTACCTTTACTAGATGATCCTTATAAGTAAGCATATTTGGACCACGCTCAGAAGTGGTGCATGCATAGGATTCTATCCAACGATCAGGATGTTTTTTATCCTTAGTTAACTCACATTTCTCACCACAAAATAAACAGTGCTCTTTCCAGACAAAAGGAGCTGCGGAACGTGTTAATTTGATTTGTTTTTCTATACCATCTTTTCCCTTCTTCCTTAAATATCTCTTTATATGAGTTTCTGAAGTGTATGTTGATATACAATTTTCATGTGTTTTCAACTTCTTCAGTGCAGGTGGTGAAAACTCCAGTAACTTCAAATGCAAGTCATCTTTTCTTTTCCTGCTTTTTGCTTTAACTGTCTCTATCCTTGCTTCGCTAATATTCTTCAGTCCCTCCTCATTACCAGAGCAGTTGCAGTGTGGACTACTTTGAAAGATACACGAGTAAGATTCCCAATCCATAACTCTTGTGAAGCAGCTGAAGTTATGGTCACAATTATTTTGCCAGCTTTAAAGCATTTACATTGTTTAAAAATGTGATGGTTATGATAGCTATGAATACCATTATTACACATTTTTATTTAAACTGATTGGTGCAAATCCCAAAAAATTATTATTGATTAAGATTGTGAAACAATACCAGATTTATTGTAAAGATCGTACATACTTTTGTCAGAAAATACTAATTTTTGTTTATAACTTTAATCCAGTTGACTTATATACAATATAATATATCAAGTAATGATCAGTACCTTCTAAGGATTCAAATGATATACAACATGACCCAATTCGGTGCAACTTTATATGTGACCATTTCCTAAAATTTAACAATAAATATTTTCGCATATATTTCGAATTGCCCAACCATGCCAAAGTGGCATGAATCTGATTATGACTTCATAGGTCCTATTTATTTTTAAAAAAAGTTCCGCATACCAAAATTCCAGGTTAACCCCTCTGGCTTCCAGACTATTAGCTATATATGAATTGCTTCATATAAATAAAAGTGATCAACTTTTTCCTCACTTCTCAGAGATTGCATGTGAGAGGCAAGAGCTTTTGCTCCTTGGGATGCTTCTTGAACTGTAATATCCACCGACTGTATATTAATTGCAAATTGATCAGAAGCAGAGAAAATCAGATAAGCTAGTTTTAATCCAAAGAATGTGTCAAAGGCATCCATTTTAGCAGCCAGTCCACTAGCTTTAGCAGCATATTCATCATACTCATGAAAGGTCTCTTCTAAAGCATCTTGTAGAATTTTATAGTTTGTTATGATGCTATCAATTGATGCATGCCTCGCAGTCCAACGTGTAGGGCATATCACAATAATTTAAATCACTGCTTGCTGCTAGGCCCATTTGCTTGCCATTTGTGTTGAAGCACATCACTATATGTAATTTTGTGTATAAGACATTGAACTCAATCAATACATAGTCTCAATTCTTGTCTCATCAAATCATTTCAAGGCTAGGTTCATTCAAGGCCTGTATTTTAACTGGATCTATTGGGATGTGTCGGGCAAGGCATTGTGGATAAGGACAAATCTGGTGAACAATTTGCCCCAATAGTGGTTGTACCTAAAAGAGGCGGTCACATCAGGATGTGCTGTGACTGCCAGGTTACCGTTAAACATTTGGAGATATATTGCAAAATAAATGCAGAGGCTGTGAAGCTGTTGGGGTATATATAGAGAGAATAAACATTCCTCCTGTGACAAGCTAACTATTACTCTATAGAGCTATGATCTAAGAGTCAGTCTATCAGATACATCATTTGGCTGAGATGAGGCATTCCATCATAATTTCTCACATTCCTTTATTCTCTAATTTTCTGACTGTGACTAATCTAATGTAAAATAATACTTGGGGAAAGTAGCCTTGAACTTAAATCTCTCTCTAAAATCTGCACGTCATATTATTCTATATAATGAATCAAACTCTGCAAGCAGGTAGCTTGATTTCTGAGTGAAAGATAGGAATTTTCAAGAATATGGCCCTTAGCAATTGGTTAGCTGTTATAAATAATATTAAGGTAGTGTTTTCTTATTTGCTTTGTTTTGTTTTCTTGTCTTTCTTTGTGTGTGTGTGTGTGTGTGTGTGTGTGTGTGTGTGTGTGCATGTTAATATTAGATCATTGTTGAGTGGTTGAGGTTTGTTTGCTTGTTGTTGTTTTTTTTCAATTTGCTGGTACATAAACTTTACTTATGTAAGGTATGGTAGTTGAAATACTCACAGTCTTTACAGTGTCTGGTGCAAAGTCAGGGAATAAACATCACAGTTATTTTGTGAATACATACCAGTGCAATTACTAGTAAGTGGAAGCAGCTGGTCACCCAATAGTTGTGGTACCACCCACAGTTTATCAGCTGCAACTGCTGTTGCAACTTAGCCAGCAACTTAGCCAGTAACATAATATCAGCTGCAACAAGTGCTACAAGTTAGTGGTGAACACATACAGTAACCAGATGTTTATCAGTTGCAACTTAACAAGTACTATAACTTAGTAGTAGACACCTAACAAAATAGTGAGGCTAAGAACACTCAGCAAACACTGATACTCTAGTCACTCCTAATTGGACAATTAACATGCTGTAATAGTGGTGCTCATGAAGACAAGGATTCTAGAGAACATTGAATTTCTTACATTCTCATTATCCAGTAAGTAGTCTTATAATTTTGATTATCTATTAACAAACAGCTCAAAATTACCATGATTTAAACATCATAATTTTATGAGTTTTATCTTCATCAACAATATTATTAGCAGGTGAAAAAACTTTTTGTGATGAAATAGTAAAAAAATAATACATACCCATTTGGCCATTAGGTGAGACACATTAATGCACACAGGGTCAGAACACAACAACTACAAGAACATGGCCCTATCTAAGAGAGGGAGGGGGGAGGGCAATTACTTTATAAACCTGTCCCCGTGGCCAAGCCATTTTATGCGACTTTCTCGTTTAAGGTATTTTGTGCTTCATAACTTGTCGTAAGTCTTAGCTACATCTCGTGTTTCAGCCTCAGAGTGATACGCTAAGTCTCAATGGTACTCATGATTCACAAGCTCTAAGAACAATGACCTGTAACTCGATGTCCCAGAAGTACAATCTGACTAATGAATTCCACAGTAGACTCTGTTAGCTTCTCACATTCTTTCATTCTCAAACTTTCTGACTGTAACTCATATGATATAATCATGGATATCAAGCGATTGCTTAGAGTTCTCAAGTTAATGTCACTTAGCAACCATTATATATAATGAGGAAAATTAAAATAAAAGTGAGGTAAAAGGTGCATTTTTTGTTTGGTGTTTATTTTAATCACATTAATGGTTTGAGTTTTTTTTGTTTTGTTTTTTTGTTGTTGTTTTTATCATTGAAATTCTGGAAAGTGAAGCTTGGGTTTTGGTCTACTACCTGGACATGGTTTTGCTCTAATGAGTCTAGTTGTAAAGGCAGAGTGGAAACAGGATGAAGGTCAATGTGAATACATACAAGTTTAATTAGGTCCATATATGGTTGTTGGTTGTGGTGTCCAGCTTGTTGGGCTTCCCAAAGCCAAGATTTATCAGATGCAATAATTAGAGCTATCAACATGAGTAATAGCATGGCCTAACAGATTGTTATGCCTTGGAACAAGGGTCCATTTTATGTGGTAATGACATCTCCAGAATGACCAAACTATATGCCCCAATTGCAACTACAATACATATAACTTGTTAGATCCCTTAGATAATAATAATAATACGCTTGTGTGTCAGCAATGACTACAGTGTGAGATAATTCATGAATAATATTTATAAGCTGAACTGAGTTGGTAAAGCATCACCGAATGGGGGAAAGCAAGGGTAAAAAAAAAAACAGAGAGAGAGAAGTGATGTAATGTGTGGGTTATGAACCCTCGAGGTTTTAAGTATGTGACTCAGAGTTCAAGTGAAGTGCTTGTCTAACTTGGCAGCCAGAACACTATGTTTGCTATCCTTTAAAAGTTTGCTAAGTGTCTTCCAAGATGGAGGCTTGTAGCTACGGCTTTCTCCCTTCAACCATAGCTTCAACACTTCAGTGAGCTTATCTTCCAGCTCACTCATCTGCTTATCAATTATAGATACTCTGTCTCCGACGTCGTCAAAGTCTAGAAGTTTTCCAATTCTTTTCCATTCAACACACGCTTGTTCAGTAATGTTGATGCTTTCATTGCCAATTTCCAGAAATATTAGTTCTTTTAATTTAGGTGCGGAATCTGTAAAGAAGAATTAATAGCATACTACGTATTATGGGTGTAGTAGTAATACAGTGTAGTTAATGCTTGCCTTTCTTTAGTTTTGTTTCTTCAACGGTTCTAGCAGCTCCTCCTCCACTAAGATTATCTGTGTGTATTACAAAAAAATTATATTGTTTAAAATCTACTTGCCTTATGTAAGGTACATTTATACAACGTTGCCATTCTAAATGACGCTTGATTTTACTGCAATTTCTTTTCATTTAGGTTGATAGCCATGCTACTAAATACAGTTATTATAGTGTTGTCTGTAAGGAGAGGTAAGCACCTATATGCTTATAGGATTATTTTTTAAAGCTACTTTGTAATTCAGACAATTTATAATTAAAACTTGACCGAATTAAACACTGGGTTAAATTTAATTTATATATTTGCTATTAAAATACAAGTACAGCTATTATTACATTGTATTTGTTGTAAGGGTAATGCTAGACTTGATGTTATAGGTTTGTGCAAAAAAAGCTCACTTGTGACTATGAAAACTGATAAAATAAACTATAGTTGTTTGCATGGAAGGACTTAAATGAATATATTGGGTTTTTCTTAGTTTGCTATACAGACTGCTGGCTGTACATAGTAGCTAGTGGAGAGTTACACTGTATTGGTTCAGGATAGTGAGCAAGAGGGGTGAGAATGTACAGGAAGTAGTAGTATGGCAAAAGGTGCTAATAATTATATTAAATGTGATTGCATTCTGAGTTGATGCAAGATAATATTTATATTTAGGTTAGCATCAGTTATGCCAAAATCGATATTTGAATCTTCACTGCAGAAGAAAATTTCAAATTTTTCATATTTGATATACTTAGGGTATATCAAATATAAACCAGTTTAATACTAAAATAATATGTTAGCTAAAAATAACATACCAGGCTGGTGTGACTGAAGAGTAGGTTTCTTGGCTAGTGCTTCCGAAAACAATTCTTGCACACAGCAATTTCCAAGCACCTAAAACAAAATAGCAGCAAATGAATATTGCATTCAAGACTTTCTAGAGTTTAGCGTAATAAAATGTACTGTCACTAGAAGTCTTATAACACAGACTGCATACACAACACCCACACAAGCAAACACATAATCATACAATCAAATGACCAAATTATACATCTTCTGAAAAAAAATTATGTCCCAAGTCAGGGTTTTTTCAGGGGGGGCAAGGGGGACTTTTGCCCCCCCTTGGAGTATGAGTGTATAGTTATGAAATCAAAATTGGAGAAATCACTGAATCAGTATTGATTTGTGAGAAAGACAAAATACAGGTTAATTAATTATACTGATATTCTTCTATGTTTTCTGTTCCAAACATCAATCATTTGTTCTAATTCATTGCCAGACAATTGTTCAGGAGATTCTGAAGATATCCTCATTAAATGTGACAAGCTAAATTCAGACAGCCTGTTCCGTAGCCGGGACTTGATATTTTTCATATGTGAAAAGCTTCTCTTTACAGATGCTGTAGTAACAGGCATTGTTGGACAGATACTTAGAATGGTATTTTTCTTGTTTTGAGCAATTGATAGCGTCTGTAATTTTTCCATTCTGTGATGGCTTCATCAGACACAATGGCTTCTTTGTCACATTCTAAACCAGCTAAGGTGATAGCATTCTTTGCTAATTAGTACCTACACCACCAGAAGCAGTAGCACCTACACCACCAGAAGTAATAACACCTACACCATTAGATGTTATACATCTTTACCAGCAGAGGAGGACTTTAACGATACGTTCTGTTGCTGTGCACGCTTGCAGTATTTTCTGATATCCTTACCAATGGCATGAGTATATATCCTTTCAATAGCTAAGTCAGGCACCTCTGAGAATCATTAATAGGAATTTTCAAGCAGCTGCATTGGAAGATGTGGTCACTGTCCATTAAAGCCGTCAAATTAGTTCTTAAGCTAGACAGTGTGCACTTGATAATTTTTTTTTCAGGAATTAGTTTCCATTTAGTACACCTAAATTGATGTGTATTGAATAAATAACAATGGGACAATAGTTAAAGAATGGGGAAAATGTTGTAGGCAAAAAAATAGACAATGTTAGGCATTGAAATAAGACTAACTTGGTATTGTTGCTGTGCTGTAGTAAAATCTGAGCACCCCTTAGTCAAAATACATCAAAGTTGACATTACAAATGAATATAATAATTAATAATTGCCCCCCCTTCAAGTCAAAGCCACGCCCATTTGCCCCCCATTGGGAAAAACTCTGAAATAAACCCTGCAAGTGGTAATAATTCCAATCATTTGCTAACCTGGAGGTTCCTTGATCCAAATACACTGAACTTGGCCAGTTGGCATCTTAACTCTCGGTATGTCTTGCTTTTCCAAGTAAGTATTACTCCATCAGCACTCTCACCATCACGATCGGAGAGTGCAATAAACATTCTCTCACTCTTCACACATTCAGAGATTGTCTCCATATCATTTTCAGATATTAGATTATTCTGATTTGCATCATCAAACATTTCTTTAAAGCAGCAACTCATAAAAGGTTCGAAATGTAGCAGTTCCGATAATTTCAAATTATCAAAACTAGGATTGTCACACATGACTATCTCAGATCTCTGACATACAGCTTTGGCTATATTATTGATACTGTATAAAGCCATTTCTTCACAAGGCTTAGGAGGATATTGAACTTGATCTGGATGACAGAAATACTCTAGCACGTTCAAAGATGGACATATTTCCTCAGCACATTTTAAAACAGTTCTTATCATAGAAGAACGTACAAATAATAATTTCTTGAGATTATTATTCTGAAGGTTAACTTTTAATGAACGAAACATCAACACAACTGCCTGGCTTTGTTCAGCTACTTCTAAAAGACATTCTGTTCCGACTTCATTTCTCCAAAAGATTCCATTCTTCCATACACAACAAGAACGACAAATACTAGGACATTTAAAGCCACGATTCCAACTTTTCACAGGAAAAGCATTTTGAAATGCCACTCTAAGTATCAATATTTGAATAAGACGAGGTGTGAAAAATGATGTCGCATCTTCTACTCGCAGTATCCAACCACACTGCACTACTGGTCCTGCCAGAGAATTCCACACATTCTGTGGTTTCTCTATACGCACTAGTCCTGGGAAATAATAGAATTCATCAGAACTAAATTGAAGCTCAGCAGAGAGAAGCTCGAGAATTGAACTGTCAGTAATTTTCTGACAATATTCTAAATGTAGTAGAAATCCTATCAACATTTTGATATCATAGTGTGGGAATTGTTTTTCTATAGCAGAAGAAGCTACCACTCCAGTGCTAGTGTTAACTATACCCTGATAATGTTGAGAAGCAGGTGGAGCAAATAGAGAGCCATTAATTTCATGTAAAAGAATTTCTTTGTTGATGACTAACCAACTATGTGTGATGTTTTTGTGATTTTGTAGAAATATAACATGACCTTTTTGATGCAATTTTTTTGACAATTTCACAAAACTATCACTGTTATCAGGAAGTAAATAAGCTGGATTCTCTTCTTCAAATGTGGGTTCATTTTCAAAATCAAATTCTTCACTGGAGCTCAAAGAACTGTCACTGTCAGAAACTGGAAACATATTTGGATCCATTCCTGATGAAATCCACTGTTCTTTTATATTTATGATATCACTTATCTGTACTGCAGGTTGGAGGTTAAAACTGCGAAGCAAAAAAGCATAAAAACAGTGCAGCAGAAAGTTTATTGGAGCTGAACTGCGTAGAACTGAAGCACATGTATTGATATCTTCTCGAAGTTCTTTCAATTCATTGGAGTATGACATTCGACAGTCTAAAAAGTTACAGTGAGCTAAATGAAACCCACTATTACTAAAAATATGTTTCAGAGCATCTTTGCTGCAATTAGCTTTCATTTGAGCTATTTGATGCTGAATCTGATCAGCAAAACTAAAAGCAACTATGACGTGTGGCTGACCATCTTCTGATTTTGATTTTACTTGACATTTGAAGAAATGAAGCCAGTATAAAATATCTTGTAGAATGAGGCCTTGATTTTTCCTGCAGTCGACTAGTAACAGAATGAGTGGAGTTGATGAAGCCATGACTGTGTGTAGTACTGCCTCATGGCTGGCATAGTATTCACTCTGACCTGCCAAGTCATAGAAGGACACACAACCTAACTCTTCACTGTCATGAGAAGAAGGAATGATTCCGGCAGTGTGGGGTTCTGCCTGTACTATAGTTTGACTGCCATCACTACATAGAGCTTTGATGAGCGTAGACTTTCCTGATGAAGGTTTCCCAGCAACTATTATGTTGAGAGGAGTGGGTGGAGGATTCTCTGACTGATACGTTTTAAAGAACTCCTTGTACGTGTCATACAGGGGACTAGTGTCTGCTCCGTGTTCAATGAGTAATTTGATGATGTCATGATTGTCCAGGGAAGTCAACATCAGTGGAGTGCAATTATTGCCATCTTTTATGTCTGGATTTGCTGTTGTCATTGTAACAATATATTTTACAATTCGAGTTTTTCCTCTTTTACAACCGAGATGTAATGCAGTTCTTCCAATGTTATTGCCAATGTTTACGTCAACTTTTAAATCTTCAATTAAAAATCGCACCACTTCCAAGTCGTTTTCTGAGTTGCTTGCGCTCCTGCATGCTTCATGTAGACAAGTATGGCCTAATTTATTGACAGAATTAACATCACATCCTTTACTTAATAACTTGATAGAGTTTATGTTGCGATTCAATGCTGCATAATGGAGTGGCAAATAATGATATAAATTTTTTTCTAGTACAAATTTGTGGAATAAGTCAGGATAATCTTCCTTTAATTCTTCAATCAATACTATAGATTCATTATCTGCTGCTATGTGAAGAGCATTGTTATGTAAATTATGATGTTGCTCCAGCTCTTGAAAACTGAGGTCATAAAACCATTCTGTTGAAACTAGTTCTTCTTTGCTACAAGGTGAAAATGTTTCTCCAGGAATGTAGTAAGAAGATCCCATAGCACATGCCATCAAGTCCTGTCTGTTAGGATGATGTTTGTAGAGTAAGTCTAGAGGAGTATTGCCATCTACATCTTTGTTAGTTATATCACATTCTCTCAACAAGTGAATGGCTTCTATGGATAAACCAGATTTACATGCCACATGAAGAGGATATTGCTGCCTAGAATTCAAAGTGTTTAACTTCACATACCCTATGAGATATGAGACTGCATCACTACTTCCACTAGCTGCTGCTACATGCAGTAATGTGTCTCCTGGTGTGACTTCTGTAACTTCAAAAGATGGCACATGAATTTTCTCACATAAAGTACTATTGTAGCTCTTGTATTCATTAAACACATCACATTGTCTATCGAGTACTAGCCAACGACATACGGAGTAATTGTTATATAGGAAAGCTTCATGTAATGGAGTGCATCCAGATACATTTTTTGTATTTATTTCACACTGACAAAAACATTTCACTATGGTAGCATCATCGCTATAGCGACAAATTAAATGAAGAAGTAAATTGTCATTCTGGTCCTTTGTATGGCACAAGTGTTTCCAAATTTCAGGTTCAAATAACTTATGCGTAGAACAAAAAGAAAAAAACTTCTTACTATCAGCCTTTATGACATTATGCCAGAAACAAGCACTGTGTTTAACAATGTTTTTTACAAGATCTACTGTATCATCTACTTTATCATAATTCTCCATCAAAGATTCAATAGGAAACTGTCCTTTATCATTCTTGTATAGGGCATTTAACCGAACAGTAGCTATTATTTGAGTATAATTTCTTTGTCTGTAGTCATGAAGAACATCTGTACACTTCTTCAAATATTCATTGTAAAGCTGTCTACTGATAACCATACCTCCAGGTGTTCCACTGCTTACATGTTCTAAACTCTGCTCACTGCTTAAATCAATAAATGCCATAGATTTTCGACATAATATTAAATGAAATTTAGGTAGACTAAGTACAATACTCATACAAGAATAATTTTGAAATCTCAATGCAACTTGAAAGGGAGTTAATTTTTCTTCGTTTTCTGTAAATATAGATGGAAGATTAGCACTAACTAAAACTTTCCCTGTGTATTCCTTATAATATAAACCATCGTCAATGTAGAGCTCTGGTAAAGTTTTACTCCCTACCAGAGATCCATTACTATCAGCTACTATCTGACCAGATATATACTCACAGATGTCTTCATGACCCAGACGACATGCTATATGAAGGGGCGTGTCTCCAACTTTGTTGGTACAATCAATATAGTTACAACAACTCACTTTCTCTACCATACCTAGGTTTCCCAGTAGACAAGCTACGTGTAAAGGACTGTTGTGGTTAATAGTTAGTTCTTCAACCAGTTGGTGGGAAGTAATGGATCCAATAGACATGTTGGGTTGATGTTGAATATAATCAAATACTTCTTCAGCTTTAGTAAAAATATCAGTAATATCCACACCAAAGTTTTGTAACGATAACACTAAGATTTGTACATTGTCCTGAAGCACATCGTACTGTATTGGAACAGCTTCCTGTTGTGATTTCACTTCTAGTGAACCTCTATACTTAGCCCATTCAAGTTCTTCTAAGTTGTGAAACACATTGTACAGAACTTGTGATTTCACTTCCAGTTCTTTTAAGTCGGCCATAGCGATCAGCTACCACAGAAAGTTGGATTCACCCGTTTACGTTGTTTCTTTTTCAATAAAATTGAAGTGTTTATCTCTTGCGTACCCATTTCCGGTTAATGGGTGTGTCAAATCTAAGCGTGCATGTGTTGTTGTGTGTGTGTGTGTGTGGTCATCTTGCTCGAGTTATACCATAGATCCGCGTTTTATATCTATGGTTATACATGTATTGGTATTACCATACCCAGGTGTGTGTAGTCTATTAGCAGATTTACGTAAGTCAACGATTTGGTGTGGCGTCTTTACAGAACCGCTACGCTTCGCATATTACGTGGTTCTGCCAGACAAATTGGGGGCCCTCCCGGCCCTAATCTCAGCCAGCTTTTCTATAAACAGACGAGTGTGTAGATATTAGCGGCCTCGTGTATTAACTCTTGTATTTGGACAGTCCTAATTTTGCTCATGCAAATTTGCTATGTATAATTCGTTTTTGTAGTCTTAGCTAGTTGCCTGTAATTTTCCAGCAAATATCTCTAATGCTTTCTGGTACCAGTAATGCCTAACTATGGAGGCTGCAGTTAGCAAGTCTACAATACTATCCAAATACATTTTATGGAAGAGCAAGATTTGCAAATGAGGAATGGACCAGACCAGAGGAATTTTGCTAGACTAGCTAAATACCTTTATCTTACTAACACTAAACAGATGCTGTTAAACTATCTGTCTTTCGATTTTGCTTCGGTTATGCTAGCCATAACAATAGTAATATAATATCGTGTCTTGAATATTATGATACTCTACATTAGCTAGCTATATATGAAGAGATCTATTCTGATTGATTCTGCAATAGAAATGAAATGTTGCTGGTAACTGGTCCTGTTATGAGAGAGTCTTGTATGAGTGAGAGGTCCAGTGGGTAGGAATAGTGAGACCACTGCATCAGTTCATCCATGGCACCAGGTCTCTGGATACATACAATACATTAGATCCCTGGATTTATACAATACATTAGATCCCTGGATACATACAATACATTAGTACTCTGGATACATACAATACATTAGATCCCTGGATTTATACAACACATTAGATCCCTGGATTTATACAATACATTAGTACCCTGGATACATACAATACATTAGATCCCTAGATACATACAATACATTAGTACCCTGGATACATACAATACATTTAGAATTTCAATTGCACACTCAATCCAATAGCATAGTACACAGTACGACAATGATACGTTACCATGTAAAGCAAAATGGTATAGAGTAATTGGGGTAATTGCTCCATCAGTATAAAAAATTACTGTACTACCATTATATACTTGGTCATATAATTACCTTTTAACTAGGGAAATAGGTGTACATGTTGCCACAAAAAAAAAACAAAAAAAAAACACCATGTTTGGACCATATAGCTAATTAAAACAATGAACAATACCCCCTTAAATGAATTAATTGTATGAATTCCCTTTTCCCAAATCATTATGTATGCAATACAATAAATTTATATACAGTAACAGCAGCAGGAAGCAAATCTTGTATGGTCCGGCCAGGAAGTGGGTGTGGTTTGATTAAATGTGGTTTGATAGTGTCTTTACAAGTAATCAAAAAGTCATTAGATGTATTCTCTCTCTTACACTGGCTTTTTTTTTAACAATACAGAATTTAAAAAAATGTTTGGCTGTCACGGAATCTAACCCAGGACTGCTTGCTACACACACATATGTATATAGAGTACAACGGAAGGATATAGAGCTGTATACGTTTTCTGTTTGTCTGATCCTAAATCTATGTTGAGAGCAAGACTGTGCATAGCAGTACTCCTTAACAGTATAAATACAGAATTGAAATGTTTGGTTGCTGGCTGGTTGTTGCAGCTCAGTGGTAAGCGCTTGACTCAACATTGCTACCCTAAGGCTAGATCTGTGTAACATGTCACCATTCTCTTTGCACGAGGCATACTCTGTCTGTAGCCTCATCAGAATAAACCTGCTTAGAAAAATTAATTCCTTCAGATGATGAGGTTTTTTTTAATATGTCGTGAACCGCTAGCTATTTTTTAACATTGTGGAATAAATTGCAAAGAAACAGAACAGTAAGAGTTAACTGGCCACCTAAAAAGTGGGTGTGGTCAGTTGTCATTAGGGTAGATAAACTTTGAGCCCTCTGGTTGAATTGAAATTTGGGGCAGTCAAAACCAGACTTGTTGTAGCTCTTGCTATAACCTTGCGGTACAATATTATTACTGACTAAATTATTGCTTCTTGGACTTTAAGGCAGTAAAAAGATTCAAGTGTCAAATAAGTATATGTATATATATTATATATATATATATATATATATATATATATATACAGTAGAAGACAAAAAAAAGTTTCGAATTCCGTTCCGTAGAACGGCCGTCGTACGATTAAAAAACGGGGGGGAAACGGTACGCCGATTGTTAAAACATCCTATTCGAAGTTGTCTCGTGGAGAATTATTAGTTCAACCACTGCACAGTATCGACGTTTTCTCGATGTTAGGGCCTCCTCGGGCTTAGATTTTTTACTGCTGGAGGTCCATCGGTAGCTAACAGAAGATCTACGAAGTGCGGACCTCGTTTATAGCTCTGTGCCCATCGGAACTTCAGTCTGCAGCTTTATTGAAGCAAGTTAAATTTTTGTACGATCTTTTTTGCACTATCCCCGTAGCGTTTAATGGTCAATACAAGATATAGCTATGGAAGAGTTTCTAGCCAGAAAATGTCTGTGAATCGATGGAAAAGTTTAACCGTTTTAGTAAACGGTGTCGGCCGCTGTGTCCAAACGGTACGGAACGCAACGATAAAAACTACAGTTAAAAAAAACTACCGTTTTACGGCCATACTACGGAACAGAATTCGAAACTTTATTTTGTCTCCTACTGTATATATATATATATACACACATACATACATACATCACTGACCTTTTCATTATGACGAGTTAGCCCCTCAGGCTGATTATTGTGCAGACCACACCTACATGAGAGAAGGTCGTGGGTGTCACACAATGTATCTTCTCTCAAAGAGAACAAGTCCTTCAGTTCCTCCTGAGAAAACGACATCTCCCATTTCTTCTTAGATGGATTTGAACGGTTGCTCAATAGATTTGGGCCCGAATTCGGAGCCACGCCCCCATTGAAATCCATGACTGTGTTGAGGCCTTGCTTTGTCACTTGACGCTGAAATATTTTTTCTTCTAAGGAACCCTTTAATAGCAGGACAACAATAACAACAATATAATAGGACAACAACAACAAAATAATAGGACACAATAACAACAAAATAATAGGACACAATAACAACAAAATAATAGGACACAATAACAACAAAATAATAGGACACAATAACAACAAAACAATAGGACACAATAACAACAAAATAATAGGACACAATAACAACAAAATAATAGGACAACAATAACAACAAAAGGAACTAAGTAATTTAAATATTGCGAATCTGCCTATTAGAATCACGCTATAGACAAGATCTGTTTGAAGCAAAAAACTGCTGCAGGTATACAATATAAAATGATGCTTACTCATCTCATGCTCAGAATAATATAAACACATGTATTAATGCTAGCATGGGACTGGATTTACTTACAGTACTCAGTAATCGATATATGTGCACTTTCTTTTTCTGTCCATCTCTCCAAACTCTAGCCATAGCCTATGAAATGTATACATCATAAAACTACACACAAACATATCATACATGACCAGGGATAAGAAAATACTACACAATGCAGGCCTCTGTAAAAAATAAAAAAGAAGAAGAATTTTTTTTTTTTGCTCTAACACATTTGTCAGCATCCTGGTATTGAGCTCTCAAGTTTTATAGCTGTAGCTTCAACCATTACAGACATACGTGATCTAACCATATCAATCTTCAGGCTTCTTTGGTATATTTTTGAGAAGTATATCGATCTTTTCCTGACATTTACAAGTGCCATGTTGTGCTCGATTTTCCTGTGCATGGTCACATATTTAAGCACACACATACACACCTGCAGGTCATTGGCTGGGTTCCAGTCAATATCAAACAGCACCAGACGAGATGCTCCAATCAGATTGAGTCCTACCCCACCTGCCTTAGTACTCAGAAGAAACACACCTGCATATACCATGTACACAATTATGCATGCATTATATGTATAGCACAAGTATACATGTCTGCATGTGTTACCATGCATGACTAAAACAAAAAATATAGTTGTAAAAAATAGTGTTGGGTATTTTCAGTGATATAGTGTATAACGAATCATTTATCTAAAAAAATCACACTTTGATTCAGTATCACGCAAAAAAAAAAAAAAGCATGTATACATAATTGCCAATTCCTTACGCTCTTTGCCGTGCTTGCTGTTGAATTGATCCACTTTGCTCTGCCTCCTATTGCTGGGGGTGGAGCCATCCAGCCTTAACACCTCATAATCATGGCTACCACAATGCCTGGCCAGCAGGTCCAACGTCTAATCATACAACATTTCAAGAACTAGTGGCACGCTCAGTAAGAGTAGCAATAACAACAAGCACATTTGGAAATAGTTGTAAATTTACACAGCAAGTTCATCAGCACATACAAAAATGATAGTCAGTCATTCTCGGCTGAAATAATTATAATAATAGCAAATTTTCTCGTTCTAACAGTCAATATATATATTATGTTTATTAAAACTTTGTGGGGACAGCCACCCTGCAAGAGACACACACTAGTAGGGAGGAGAGGAAGACAAACCCGAAGGGAGGAGGACCTGAATGGATGGGAGGCGTGTACGAGCAAGCGTACATGCCTTTGTCCATATAAGGATCTAACCATTTATGGATTATTTAACATTGTATAAAAGTCAGTATCTGTATCACGTTATTTTTGTTCTTGTCATTTTTAGTTCGCGAATGTCCCTTAAAAGCTTAAATTAGAATAACGTACTTGGGTGTTTGTATGAGCTGCTACGACTAGAACCTGGTGGCAGCGATACCTTTGGGAGGAGTTGCAGTGCTGAGAGGGAAGAGCCGGTGTCGACTAAGGCAGAGAGTGCTAGAGTCGTCGCCCGACAAACTTAACCAGACGTTTTGACTTCTTGCCAAAGTTCTTTCAGGGGTCAAGTGAGGATATGATAAACATAATGTAAACAGCAAGATTACTGGAGGGTATGCTTACTGTTTATCATATCCTGAAGGGTGATTTTCATGCACCATAGACACTGTGTTTATTACATCACCACAGAGAGTTCGACCACAGTTGACCCCCGAAGAGGACTTTGGAAAAAAGTCGAAACGTCAGGTTAAGTTTTAATTAACATAATATAGGCTGTTAGAACGAGAAAAATTGCTATTATTAAAAAAGACAGTATACTATTTCAAGCATATTGACCAACTTTTTCTTTCAATGTGATGTGTAACTGCTTACTAGTCACTCCAGTCTCCTAGTAGCTGCCATATTGCTATATTATGTGTTCCAAGACTAGCAACTACAGGATAGTTTAGAGCAAATTCCTTTTTGCTAGCGTATTTTCATAACTACTCAATGACCAAAAAGAAAATTTTCAGTGAAAACAAACACATACAAACATCCTCCTCTTCAGTCAATCAAACAATCACTCTTTCAGCGTATTCTAATAGAAACTTAAAAACATAAGTGCTACATGCATAATACATACTTGGATGATAGCTCCAACAAACATGTATTGTATATGTTTATGTAAGTACAGATAATACTCTAGAATCGAGACTTAGTGTAAAAACATTAAAAAGCAAGGCTCCGATAGAGTGCTATGTACCTGTGTATAGTTGGAGACTAGCACTATCTTCTCAGAGGTGGAGGTGAAGAGATGGTGCATCATGTCAAACAACACTTCCAACTTGCCACTGTGACCTGTACCAGCAGTGAGGGGACTGTAGCCGCTGGGAAACACTGACATCACTTCACTGAAGAATAACTAAATCAATACAACATAACACAGCAATTACAATGGCAGCAATTTTCCAATTATTGAACAAAATAATATATGCATGTAAAAATAGCTGTGTACATCAGCTGCACTGGCTATAGACTAATCAAATATTTCATTCGTCTTCCTTTATTCATTCCTTTATCATAATTTAGCTATTCATTGTAGACTCACGAGCAGAAGTCTTCCAATAACTAAAGAACTTATAGTACAAAACTTGTGAGGGGTCAAATCAACACTTTTGAAATTTCAGGGGGGAGGGGGGGGGATTTCTCATTTCCATGAAATTATGAAAATTTTGTGGCAAATGTCATTATGAAAGTCAAAATAATAACTTAAAAGGCCCAAAGATTCCCTAAAAAGTCAAGTAAGATATTTTCACTAAAGTTATAAATTCACATTTAGATGTTATGATTCCAAGTTCACCTCGGTCAGAGAAGCATCTCCTTCCTCCCCATCCGCCATTGCTACTGCTCTTCCTTCCTCCTTCAGTCTGGCAGAATCATACACCAGAGAAGGATCATTGCACAGCTTCTTGAGAGCAGATATACACACCAGGTGGGGCGGAGTCTGGTGGGAGGAGCCAGAGGGCTGATCGGCCCCTATTAATGAGGATCTGACATGAAGGCAAGATTTGACTAGAGCAGAATTTAGGAGATGCTTGTACAGAGACATTTGTAGCTCAGTCATGCGACAGAATAATACATTCTCAACTACACACACACACACACACACACACACACACACACACACACACACACACACAATATATTAACTTTACTTAGATTCAATTCTCAGCACACCTTTTGGAGGTAGGTATTGGTTGATGACTTCCTGTGTTCTTCTCAGACAAAACAAAGAAGTTAGTCGTTTTAACTAGATAAGATGAATGAAGGTAAAGTACATGCCATAAATAACAAATAGTTCAATAATAATAATAAAATCCTAAAATCTTTATTGTGTGCATACACACACACACCCACACATTGGGATGTTGATTATGAACTTACTCAGAACGGCGATTTAGGACCTTTCATTGCACTAATTTTCTGAATTTCGGGCTGATTTTTGAGAAAACAAGAAGCTTTCAGCTCAAATTAGGTACTAGCTTTTGTGGGTAACGCCCCTATTGTCACACTGTAATCCTGTGAGCTAATAATTTAATTCTTGCAGTCTGCAGTAGCTTGCTTTATGTTGCCAGGAAAGTAAATGGAGTTGCTGTAAGTGGAGTTTTGCGCTGAAGGTACATTATATATATATATATA
>WLWD01003814.1_pt1 | contig 37040 bp, 27 predicted proteins | sample 6712731 | NCBI WGS metagenome assembly WLWD01 (sample SAMN12718690, study PRJNA576275) | sponge metagenome | isolation source: marine sponge | host: Mycale hentscheli | place: New Zealand: South Island, Marlborough, Capsize Point | collected 2014-11-01 | reverse complement strand
TGTGAAGGTACCACTGAAGGTAGCGCTGACACTTGTGATGGTACCACTGAAGCTAGCATTGAGACCTGTGAAGGTACTGCTGAAGGTAGCGCTGACACTTGTGAAGGAACCGCTGAAGCTAGCATTGAGACCTGTGAAGGTACCACTGAAGGTAGCGCTGACACTTGTGAAGGAACCACTGAAGCTAGCATTGAGACCTGTGAAGGAACCACTGAAGGTAGCGCTGACACTTGTGAAGGTACCACTGACACTTGTGAAGGTATTGCTGAAGGTAGCATTGAGACCTGTGAAGGTACCACTGTAGATAGTACTGACACCTGTGAAGGTAAACTATTTGAGTTATGCTGTGGTTGTTCCTGAATACTACAAGGTGAATAGTATTCTTTCAGGAGTACTCCATTGAACAACTTCTTCAAAATTTTTCCTGTTTTTTATTTTAGCTGGTATTTTCCTTTACCCATATTTTTGTATACAATATAAGGACCCTTCCATGTGGTGTCCATTTTGCCCCCCATTCTATGTGCATGCTTCATATTTTTTAACAAAACACTACTTCCATCAGGATATACCTACATAAAATCGAATAATTAATACTTATGTATACAATACAAAACTGTTATATATACCTTAAATGAATTATGCTTTGCATCATATTGCTTCTTCTGCTTCTCCTGTGCCACTGAGATGTTATCTTTAGCTTTACTGTGACAAAAATCACGTACTTTAACTAAATTTGATATAATCGCATCTATATTCTCAGCCTCTTCAGTGTCACTCAATATTTTTGAAATGCCATTCTCTCCACATTCTTCTTTCTCCATCTCAAATGAAACAGCTTTTCGTGCTTCACGATTATAAACCAGAAAAAAAAGGAGTAAATTTAGTGGATGCATGCTTAGAGATTCTGTAAGCATACAGTGCAGCTGGTATATGTGTATCCCATTCCTTTTCATTTGAACCCACCACTTTTTTCAGAGTATTTAGAAGAGTTTGGTTAAATCTCTCATCTAATCCATTTGTTTGTGGGTGATATGCACTAGATATACAATGCTGTATATTTGTAGACTTAAAGAGGTAACTGTTTACAGCATTAATAAATTTTCTACCCTGATCAGATTGTATAATTTTAGGCCAGCCATGTCTACAGAAAACATCGAATAAGAAGTCTGCCACACCTTCAGCACATTTAGACTTCAGGGGTGTAGCCTCTGGCCACTTGGAAAAATAATCACTAAGTGTGACTATATATGTGACCGTCTACAGGAAAATCGGGCACAACGCGGCCCGGACGAAAAATTTTTTTTTGCACCTACACACTCCTCGGCAAGCAAATATTAAGCTCTCCAAGTGTCATCGCCGTAGCTTTAGCCATTCCCGCTATATATCACCTAACCGTTCCCTTCGTTAGGCTTATTTAATACAATTTTAGAACTAAATCGATCTTTTTGCGACGTCTACGCATGCCGCGTTGTGCCCGATTTTCCCATAGACGGTCACATATTTATTTCCACATTTTGTCTCTGGAAGTGGTCCCCACTAAATCAATCCCTACTCTGTCCCATACTTTAGAGACAGGTATTGGATGTAATTCGGATCTTGGTTTCTGAAGCACATTATTAGTATGTTGACACTTATCACAATGTTTACATAACTCCTTGACATCATCATGCATCCCCTTCCAGTAAAATTCTTCTGCAATCTACGAATAAAGTAAATTTTAAGCTAGGGGTGATTCCAACATTGCATTGTAGTGAGTGAGTCATCCCAGTTGTAAATCCTAAAAATTCAGTTACCCTAATCTTTAAAGTATACTATTACATGGTCCTTATCTAGTACTCCCCTCTATCCCCATTACATACGTATAGGATACACCATGACATGGAGGTCAAGTTAGGATTTACACAATCATAGACCAAAGGCTCGAAAATAGTGCAAATCCATTACTGACCGAAAGGAGAGGTGCGATAGACTTGTACTATGGCTCTAGGCAATACAAAATGCACTAAAACAATTTTTTATTGGACAGTTTACTCATTCACCTCCAAAGAGGTGGGTATGAAATATATTCACTGCGAATCGAGCAATCTGATGGTTTGAATGTACCATGGTACAAATATATATATTTAGAACCCGTTGCTATATTGATACTAGGTGTACTAACTTGGTAAGTGTGCACTATTTTTTGCCTTTAGGTATATAAACTGTGCATACTAACCACCCTTGGGGTATTGCTATTTTTGAGTTTTAGTTTAATAGAATAGTTAACTTTGTTGTTTATAATAATATGATAATGAGGTTAGTTACTGTTATAATAAGGATGTTAGATAAACATACAATGAGATATATTTGTTTATGAGTAGTTTTTTGCTTTTTTTTTTTTTTATTCGTTCCTGTTGTGTTACATTTAGGGACTGCAGTTCTCTTCATCTTCACCAATGTCTTGTAAAAAACGTTCACAATCTTGAAGTGAAGCATCACAGGATGTCATGGAATTGGCACTAGAACTGCCTTGGTTCATGGTTATATTGACACTGCAGTTATTGAAATTCATTATTGGAGTGCTATTTTGTTCAATGGATGTTTGCAAATGTTTCATTTGGTTATTAAATGTTGTTTGCTGTTTTGATGCAAGAATATTGGCTACTGCTTGGTGTTGTTGCTGACTCGTGTTCTCGTATCTGCGCAGTGCCTCAACGGAGCGATGGCCTGTTCTCTGTTGAATGATTTTTTCAGGAACTCCAGCCAAATATAACTCAGTAGCCCCAGTTGCGCGAAGGCTATGATTTGTTTTGTGACCTCGTATTCCAGCACACTTGCACATATCTTTAATGATAGTGGCGAGCTTGTTCCTTCCTATGGGGACTGATGAAAACCACAAGATTCTCTCTTGTTTAATGTTACGCTTTGGTAGTGGACGCAGATAAAAGTGATTCGATCCTGAAGGAATTCGCTTAAAATATTGGTCGAGTAAATAGCAATGGCATCGCTCACCAGCATCGTAGCAACGCATTATTTTGACTGACTTGTTGGCAATATTTAACTGAGCAAATCCTCCACTTCTATTTTTTTATGCATTCTCTGTGTAAATGTAGCCACCTTCCACTCTTTGAAACTGTGAAACTCTTAAGTTCCTGTGTTCCTCTCCTCCACGCAGGCAGCACCCTTTTCCATTGTAAAAAAAAAAAGAATTAAGAAGTGCTTGAGGAGAATCTGTACCCATCATCACCCCGCTCTTCCATAGTTTGTTTTCCTCTTCTTTTGTGAAGGGTTCTGCATTCTTAGATGTAGCACCAACACCTTCAGCTCTAAGTTTTTTAAATATCCCATCCAGAGTATTGTGCAATTGAGAAAATGCCGGATTATTTTTGGCTAGTATATTTGGAGCCTCTGGATTAATAGACCGCATGTACCTCAATATAGCACTGAACATTAAATATAGCGTTTTAGGTGGATATTGCTCTCCATTTACTTTTCTCACTTCGACTGCGAATATTTTCAGCCAATAATTTAATGTGGCTGAATCTTGACGATCAAAAATATCTGTCGGACACTTTATGCTAGAGTGTAGGTTGTGGCTTTCCCTCCAAGTGTTGAAGGTGGTCAAGACCCACTTTGTTGCATCTTGAGTCTTCTTAGGAACTTGTTTTAGAGACAGAGTCTTTATTTCTTCTTCAGAACTAAGATGAAATCTTGTTTGGGTGACCAGAGGCATGGAGTTTTGTACACCACCTTCACAATTACTGACACTATGGTAGTGGGGTTCATTTACTGGCGAAGAATGACTACAACCTTGTGTTTCCTGAGCAAAAGCAACTATATTTTCACAGAAGAATTCGCTTGACACCGCCATTTGTGCGAAAATTCTGACCAAGTTGCTAGTGGAAGCTGGGCGGGCGTGGGTAAACGGGTTCTAAAATAGTTAGAGCATGCGCGCTTAGGTACTGGTGGATTTAGTGCACAAAGCCCTCGGGCCGTATTACATATATATATATATATATACAGTGCTTCCAACTTAAAGAGTGGATTTTTTTAAACTACTGTATAGACCCTCACTACAGTAATTTAACATACACATACCTTTTCTTCATCATCCCAACAATGTTTACAATAGTAAAACTGCCTGTTTAGAGAATGGAAAACGGAGAACAGCACTTTTCTCATTCACTCCAATACATTTTACGCCATTTTTTTTGACGTCAAGATTTTGCGGTAGTTCGTCATTAAACGTAACGTTAACGAGCTAAGGTCGAACGGTTATTTCCCCGAGCAGTAAGACGGGACTTTCCCTAACTGCAATCGGCTGTATGGATTCTCATCGTTCTACTAGCAGCAGTAAACGAAGTCGAAATCAGTCAGAATTGTTGGCTGGTATATTACTAACTTGGAGCCAAGCCTATCCAAGCGGTCATCTTTTTCAAGAGCTGAAAAAAAGCTGAAGAAGTGTAATACTCCCAAGGCCCAGCATTTGGTATTCTGACAACATCAAGGCGATGCAGTTGGAGTCCTACTGGTTGTGCAGCTCCAGACGGAAGCTAAAACGCTGGCCATTATAGGCAGTAACGCCGTAAAACTTGATACCTAGGGCCTGAGATACAACCGTAGCTAAATCAGCCATACCCGTGTAACAATTAGCGGTAAACTGGCGCCCTTGCACAAATACGCATGCGCTGTTTTGTGACGTCGCGTTTACGTGTACTAAAGGCCCACAACCCGCTCTAAACGTCATCATTTGATGACCCTTACCGTGCATAAAAATATTTTGGTGAAAAACAGCCACAACTCACTTAATTTTTAAGGCATAGCTACCAAAGTTATACATAATAATTTTAAGGCAATTTTACATCATGTGTCAAATTTATAGAGATATAACTCAATAAATTCAAAAATCCTGGCTTAAACACTTTTTTTCTTAAAATTTAAAATATTTTGAGATTCAAATTTCGTGTGCCCACAAAATCTGGCTCATATGAAACTTCAAGTATTAAAGTATCAGTATACCAAGTTATAGAGATAAGGAAAAATAATTTCTCTTTTTTCAGCTTAAACACTTCCAAATTCACTGTCTTGAAGCTCCCAGTTCCATCACCTATAACCCCAACAATAACCACAAACCCACAAAATTGTTTTGTCTGTATGTTAATATGACATTAATGTATAATAATACAAATTTTTAGCTTTCTATTACACATACTTGAGAAATTATAGCAGAATTAGCAACCTTAACCAAAAAGCTAAAAAATCCACTCTTTAAGCTGGAAGCACTGTACACTCTGTCGATTTGAGTTGAGTCAGCTGCAAGCATGGTAAATGAGGAATGTACTTAGCTGAAACTGATGCACCTCTTTGCATGTATGCTTTCCCAGAGCATCTATCCAATCACAAATGCAACTTACTTTATTGTATGTTTTATCTCTCCCAAAATGCATACCATCCACACCACCATGACACATTTGCAGAATCCTTTTCTTTTCTTTGGAATCAACTACTACTCTTCGCAAGTGTTGAGTGCCAGACTCATGACTCTTAGAAACGTAAAGGCACAGATTCTTTGCCTACAAAAGTATATAGAATCATTAAAGTTTTAGTTATATAATTTAGAAAAGATATTCATACTGTCACTATATTAATGGGTAATTTCAGTGTTTTTTGTGAGCGAGTTGTTATGGCAAACTAAGCACGTTTTAAGTACGTAATGTAAGTGAAATGAAAAGTGTACATACATTTTTGTATTAAAAATTTGATAAACAAATTCACTATCTAATTGCTTCAAAGCATTTCATATAAAAAAAGGCGAAGATTAACAAGTGGTAGCTACAAGATTTAGGACTAATTCATTTAGCTATACATAATAATTAGCAGATAGGAGTGTTATGTACAGACAGATAAACATAGTTTAAGGAGGAAGTTATATTATGACAACTCCCAATTATTTCTTTTCATGAATTTAAAATCATTAAAGATTAGATTCTATAATTCACACCAAATATTCTGGACATTCACATTGTAAATATACTACTAAAAATTAGAAAAATCTATGATGTGATTGGTTTGACATAAAATCACCATTTTAATAAATAATTTGACAATGATAGTCTCTAATTTGACAACACTTATAACTTATTAATTACTAGAAATGCTTTATCCACTCCTGGATAGTTTCACATAATTCTAAAGACATTTTGACAACACTTGTCACTAACTCATTCTTTATAAATCATTTGAAAAAAAAGTCTAGATGAGAAATATCACGGCAGAATTGTTCCGATGCTATTGAAATTAAAGTTCAATCTACATGAATTATACAGAAAAAGTGGCCAAGTTTTAATTGTTTTATGTATGATGGCTAATTTCAGAGGATTTGACAACATAACCAAATAAATTCCAAGCGGGAAGCTCAGATTAGTGTACTTCTTACTGTGTAGCGAGAAGATTTGTCTCTTATGTTCCGTTTCTGATGTAAAATGTCAGAGTATTCCTGATACGAAGCCATACTCGTGTAGCTAGCGCTTCCAAGATGCACCGTAGTGGGCAGGGCAATAGGTGGAGCTCAGAGCGCTTCAGAGAGCATGATGGGGAGGTCTTACCCTAGGGGCGGAGCTCTTGTCCTAGGATGACAGTTACTCCGGGTGGGACTCCCCATCCTTAGGGCCTCACTTCCGGAATTGTCGTGGGGAGCTAGCTGTGGTTCTGTGACACCGGGTCACGCATGCGCACATATAAGTGAATAGTGATCTACGGAAATCCGGGCACAAACTATACTACATACGTTTACATTATGGTAAGATGAAAATACACTGCTAATAAACTAGTGGTGCGCTCGAATAGCGCAAATGCATGGCGAGCGAGTAAATATATGAGTATAGGTAAAGATGATTTGTGAAGGAAATCGCTAAATAATAGCAATGATTAGGCATGAAGAGTTAACAATAACAGAATTACCTGAATAAACTTCGAAAGCAGTGGCAAAGAAGCGCAGCTTGACAATTTGCCATTCAGTCTTTCGCCAAGAAGAGAGTAGCTATAAACTTTTTGGTTAAAACAAAGTTGCGTACGGCAGTGCAGCAGGATTCTCCATGCTCGTTAATTGAAAAATACTGGAACTGTGAACGCTTTACCTAACTTACGTAATTAGAAGCGCGGGCGAAATATTTTGACGTACGCATACATACCTACATATACTAGTAATGTGCTTGAGCACAAATGGCGAGCGAGCCTAAAGACTATACTATTTTTATATGAATGATTTTGACTTCTAACACTGAAGCTACTGAAAATAAGGTCCAGTTTTTTAATTTCGCATACACGGTAAAGGGATTTCAGTGCCATAGTAACAACTCTCTGCAACTGCTTGAATTGAAGGAAAAACAACAACAACAAAACAATACAAGTTATTTAAAAGTTTTCTTTGTGATATTCTTTAGCTAAGTAGTGGTTGTAACACACAATGCTTTGACAACTGGACATGCACCTACACAGACTTACCTTAGCGGTAGTTTAGTGGACAATGTATTTTCAAGTAAATACTGTTGCGCACGGCTTATAACCATGACAAAGAGCACATTGACTTACCACCGCCACTAACTCGAATAGAAATGGAAGTCCCTTAAGTTTTCAAGTTTGAACTGCACCCGCAAAAGAATTCAAAACGGTAAACAATTCAATTTCTAGGGTGATAAGGGTACTGATCGATAAACCAGAGGATTCTGTTTAATGTAATTTGGGACGGGGTCGACCACATAGCTAACACAAAAACGCGAGGGTCAAAGTACAAAATGACATACGTACGTCCAAACATATATACAAACAAACATCCCCGATTTTCAATTGTGTTACCCCTGTAAGTGTCTCGCTCGCCAATAATATCTGAAATCTCAATTGAACACGACTGATAGTCAGCTTCGCTCGCTTCGCTCGCTCGCTGAATTATAAGACACACACATGAATGTTCTCTTCTCCTTTGTCTCTTGTCTATCTTTATCTCTTCCTCTTTCTCTCTCTACTTCTTCCTTCTGCTTCTCTCTCTTGTCCTCCGCCCACAAGGACCAATGAAGGGAAGTCGATGGGGGAGAAAGAGAGATGGAACTGATCCCAAGGGTGGGACAAATTATCCCCTCAAACTAATCTACTTCCTACTGGATGGTAAGTTTTAGTCAAATCTTTCAATATACATCAGTAATTTTTATTTCCTGGAAGTTTTCTTACCAACTTTAGAATTGCAAAACAGAAGAAAGAACATATTTTTAAATTTCAGGGATAATCCCTCGCTTTATTCAATATAAAATACGAGAGAAGATGTCAGTAGCAGCAAGTCAGACATTATCAATTTACAAGACAGATAAAGTATTTAACTAACAGAACAATGAAATTTTCAATTCCACTTCTATTGCTCTTTTCACTTCTATGGAACTCGAGCCAAACTCTTCCCCTCCCAGGGAAGCAGTCCTTTTATGTGCTACTCAGCCATAACTCAGGCGGATATGTGAAGCTGCAGGTGGATGGATCGATAGTGGCTACAGGAGATCGCCATGACAAAGCATCCCACTGGAACTTGGAAAGAGTAAATGATGAATTTATTCGATGGGAGAATGTTGCTTATAGAGATCATTATTTATCAATTGAAGCAAGTGGCAATGCAACAAACCTTGTTGCACACAACACAGAAATACTGCAGAATACCTCACTAACTAGCAACTCCTCTACTGTTAATGGATCTTGGGAGGAAAGTGTCAGCATTGAGAATGACGAAGGCGTCCGTCAGGAGAATGTCTCTTATCACTACAACTGGAGTCAATCTGACGGTAAGCGGAGAGGTTACTACAAACTATCTATTAACTTGGAGGAAAAAAATTGCTACTTGTCCTTTAATGAAGATGGGAACTCCAACGAAGATTTGTGCTCCAATGAGGAACAGGATATGATTGCACTGCGTGTTTCTAGATACTAGACATGCATGTAGACGGTACGTACTTACAATATATCACATGAATCACAGAAACAACAGGTAAAGGAAACATTTGCATCAATCTGAAGTACAAGATCAATTCAATCTGCTATCATATCAATCTTTATGTATTATTATTATTATTATATTATTATTATTAATATTATTACTATTATTATTATTATTAGATTTTATCTAATCTATAAAAATAGCAATTTATATTGTATTGCAACAGCAATTCATCAACTGAGAGGTCAACTAGCTACTGCCCTTGATGTAGCAAGTGCAAAATAACACTCTGAATGGAAGTACTTGTATCTCTGGCCCAATAGCTTCACATTCTGACCAGTCATTTATAATAATCATTGTAGATGGACTGTTACATGTGCTATGAAGTATCACACACTGAACTAATGCAGTTTATTAATACTAAGACATAATAAGAACTCAGATGATTGTGATACTATGCTCAGATGATTGTGATACTATGCTCAGATGATTGTGATACTATGCTCAGATGATTGTGATACTATGCTCAGATGATTGTGATACTATGCTCAGATGATTGTGATACTATGCTCAGATGATTGTGATACTATGCTCAGTAGAGGTTGTTTTTGTCAAAGTCAGTGAACTTCTTTGGTAGTGGATATATCAAAATTTCATAACATAATTAGCTATAGTGAAGTGTAACATTATTAATTACTTCATATTTAATTTCCTACACGACACTGTGAATTAGTCATAGCTACCACAATTCTTTACTAGCCCACATTGAAATTTTTAGAATTGTTTATGATCTCTTCACTAATAGACGATGATTTACAAATAGCTTCCATACTACAATCACATAATGAAATTCATGTTATAATGAATCAGTTTATATATAAGGAGAGGCCAATGATACTGACAGACTTGTTGGGTGATAGGCAGTCTGTAAAGCATTCCACATTTATAGCAATCAAATGAAGAGAGGAATAGCCGTGTGAAAGGGTGGGATGGATCATACCCATGAAGACCAACTCTCTCATAATGACATGAAATAACCTGACTCTAAAAATGATGCACAATAATCACGCCTGACTCTCCATAATCACACCTGACTCTCCATAACTACACCTGACTCTAAATAATCACACCTGACTCTAAATGATGCACCTTAATCACACCTGACTCTAAATGATGCACCGTAATCAAACCTTGGTGGTGGTAACTACATGTGCCAATGACATGACTGGTGACCTTGGTGGTGGTAACTACATGTGCCAATGACATGACTGGTGACCTTGGTGGTGGTAACTACATGTGCCAATGACATGACTGGTGACCTTGGTGGTGGTAACTACATGTGCCAATGGCATGACTGGTGACCTTGGTGGTGGTAACTGTACATGTACCAATGACATGACTGGTGACCTTGGTGGTGGTAACTACATGTACCAATGATATGACTGGTGACCTTGGTGGTGGTAACTACATGTACCAATGACATGACTGGTGACCTTGGTGGTGGTAACTACATGTGCCAATGGCATGACTGGTGACCTTGGTGGTGGTAACTACATGTACCAATGACATGACTGGTGACCTTGGTGGTGGTAACTACATGTACCAATGACATGACTGGTGACCTTGGTGGTGGTAACTACATGTACCAATGGCATGACTGGTGATCTTGGTGGTGGTAACTGTACATGTGCCAATGACATGACTGGTGACCTTGGTGGTGGTAACTACATGTACCAATGACATGACTGGTGACCTTGGTGGTGGTAACTACATGTACCAATGACATGACTGGTGACCTTGGTGGTGGTAACTACATGTACCAATGGCATGACTGGTGATCTTGGTGGTGGTAACTGTACATGTGCCAATGACATGACTGGTTGCCGTAACTACATGTGCCAATGACATGACTGGTGACCTTGGTGGTGGTAACTGTACATGTACCAATGACGTGACTGGTGACCTTGGTGGTGGTAACGGCAGGTACTAGAGAAGCGTACTGAGGTTACCGGCCGATAAATGAGTGGGAGGAGTCAAGACCCAGAAGGGGAAGTATGCAGGAGCCCACACACGTGCGGGCGGGCGGGTAAACTGGCACATGTCAAGGTAAACACGCAGCAGGAAAAAAGGCGGACAAATCCAGCCAATAAAACTAAGGGTCGACTAGAGTAGTGCATCCAGTTTAACAAAAGGATGGAAGAGGCCAGGCCAAAGGATAAGAAAGCGGTGAAGAGCCTGGCCAGGGCTGCCGGGGAGTCTGGCGGCAAGGAGAAACTACCACCGCCACCGAAGAGGAGGAAGGAGGCGGAGGCTAGTGTTAGTGGACTCGAGAGCGAAGAAGAGGCGCCCCCCGAGGGAGGTATACTCTGGAGGAGAGGTTGGATTTTCTGACGGAGGCCGTCTTCGACATCAGAAGGCGGATGGATGTCGAGACAAAAGAGAGAGCTGTGGAGGATGATGCCCCCAGCAAGGGTACGTAAGGGTTGGTGTATACCCAGTGTAAAGGGGTGACAGTATGTCAGGGATGTGGTAAATACTGGAGGCTAGGACAAACGTTCCTGATGCTCACTTCCGTTCCTCAGTAGTGGGACGTGACACCCCTGAGCTCAGTGGGCTTTGTAGAAGCGTACCAGTGGGAGGGCGTGCATATGAGAGTGGTATAGATGATCTCAGGGGAGCCAGAAGTAAAGCTCCATGTGTGCAGGGAGATCAGTTATTGGTGAGCCTCACAAAAAAAAGAAAAAAAAAGTAGGAGGGACGGGTAGGCTAGTTCGAGGGGGGGGGGGGGGGGGGGAGAGGGGGGTGGAGGGGACGGGAGAGAGGGAGGAGGGTAGAAGTGAGGCCAACCAGGACGGCATGCCAAAAGGGCATGAGGGTCCACAAGGACAGTGGTAAGAATATGGCCTGGGTGTAGGTGTCTACTAGAGCAAAGGAAGGGTGTGACCGAGGCAGAGTGAAGCCGAGGATCCACGTTTAGGGCTCGCGTAGGTAGCACCATGTGGCCAAAGGTACCATGAGTACGGGGACACGGGGGAGGCAGCCGGGCGTAAGCGACCTGTAGGCTGCCTCCGAAGTAAGTGTCAGTAAGTACAGGAGTCACCGGAGTGAGTGTGACAGGTGGTGGGGGGGCCCCCCACAGGAGCCGTAGGGTGGACCTGAGAGTCAGGCAAAAAACGGCTGGGAAATGAAAGGGCACTGTGTCAGCACAGGTTGAAAGACACATATCAGTCCAATGGTGAACCCAAATTATGCAGGGTTAGGAGGTGACTGAATGTCAGGTGTGTGCACGGTATTAGTGCAAAAAGAGGAAGGCACATTGATTAAGAGCTGGCCGTAGCCCCCCCCCCCCCCCCCAAAAAAAAAAAAGAAGAAAGAGAGAGAGAAAGAAAGGGGCTGATGGTCGGCTGAGTGCCAGGTGTATGGGCGCTAGCAATTAGCGCAGTGTGTATCAGGTACCTGAAGGCCAGGTCATGGCTGTGGTGGAGCTCGAAAGTCATAATGACAAGGTTTCACCACAGAGGTGTTGATCTGGAGGTTGTAATGTGGGGCACAAAGGGTGGACGGTCAGTGGTATGATCAGTGTCACATTTTGGTGGTGTGCCTACAGATGAAGTTGCCTCTCTGGCAGAGAAGGCGAGAAAAGGGGGTGCTCTGTCTGCGCCAGTAATGGAGGGCGAAGACCAGAGTGCGGACTTCTTGAAGAAGTTGCTAAAGAGCTCGCGAGGTGGTGAGAAGGAGGACGGGCCAGGGCACGAAGTAGTGCATCTGGTGGAGAATTTGCCTCCGTTGCCAAAGAGAACAGTGGACCTGATAGTCAAAGGGTCATTCGTGGAGTTTGCCCTATTCCCCATGTTGGAGGATGGGCCATGCGAAGGGGAATGGAGGAACAGCCTGGGGGACATTGAGGGTCCCGGCCACTCTGCCTCAGCAAGAAAGAAGGGAGTAAAAGAGGTGCCAGATGCTGGATGGTGGGGCACCTGTTTTACCTTGTTTCAGGCGGCGTGGGTGAGAGTCACGCCGGAGATGTTTGAGCCTCTGTCTGCATATAGAGAAATTGTGGCAAGGTTGGCCAGGGCCTATCAGTGGAGTCAAGTGGCTAAGTATGACCGGGCCTTCAGAAAGCTGGCTGCCGGAAAGGGAAAAGAAGTTTGGCCGAAAGAGGAAGCCTCCTTGGTGAGGCAGTACCTGAGTGGCCACGAGTTGAAACAAGCTGTGGGAATTGGAGGGCCGGGACAGAGGAAACCTGACCTGAGAAAGAAAGGCACTTGTTTTAAATTCAACAAGGGCAGTGGTTTGTGCACGTACGGGGCTCAATGCAGATTCCTGCATCGGTATGCGGAATGTGGAGGAGAGCACCCAGTGATTCAGCGTGCAAAGGAAAAAAGCAAGACGGAGTCCAGATGAACTCCATTAACAGTTGTCATGTCATATTATCGTTTGTCACGAGTGTGGGAGTGACATTGTTATGTATCTCGTTGGTATGTCACACGTATGGAGTGTGACATTGTTGTGTTGTTTGTGACAAAGGCGGCTTGCCTGCGGGCGAGCCGGCATTGTTATTATTATGTGTATGGAATGTCTCGCCTGTAGGGGAGAGTTCTCATTGTGTATGATATGAAAATGTTTATGAATAACCAAACAATGTGAAAAGGAATATGGTGTTTGGAGTGGGAGCTAACTGACCATGATGGTGATGGTTAGAGGAGGGCTCAAGGGTGGGATAATTAATGGGCAAGCAAAGATGAGCACACACAGGACCCAAGGGAGGGAGACAGGGCGCATACACGCATGCAATTAAGGGAAGGTGAAAATGGTGGTACAGTGGGCAAGAGCTGACATGGTGTGTGTTTAGTATGGTCAAAAATGGCAATTCCGTGACCACTCTTCGGCTAACATGTTTTGATGATTGATTTAATTTCTTGGGGTCATTTATTGAAAATTTAGCTCCCAGGTCCCTCCCAAAAGTCCCGACATTTTTTGCTATGGCACGAAATTAAAAATTGCCGGCAGCGCAACCTAAAATCAGGGTATGCTGCATACAATAGTGCACAGAGACACTTTTAGGGTAAATAAGCCTCAAGGATTCCAATTCTGACATTAGTTTCATGCTATGACCTTTATTAGACCCAATAATCAATAATAGTTGCAATTGGAAGAGCGAAAAAAGCATAAAATAGAGGTAAAATTGCTTAGCACTAGTATAATACATGTAGAAACTTGCATAAGGCAAGATGGAACTTGCACATTTGATGAGCTAGCAGTATGTGCATGATCATGCAGGAATATTGAGATGTAGCATAAATACAGAGATTTTTGTGCCACTAGTTCAGTCAGTTTAAGTCATCAATTTGGGTAAGTCACCTATTATAATACAAGAATTTGTGGTACTAACTGCTATACTCTTAGCCCTCTGATCAATCAAATTTAGTGGCAAATAAGCACATCATTTTTTGCAGCTGCATCAAGAAAAGGTATGTGGAACTAAGTGGTTATTTTGGTACTGTAGTTAAGCCCATTTTGGCCACAAACATTGTAGATTGTAACAAGATTAATGGAGACAGCTAAAGTACCATGCATGCTTCAGTGTGGTGGTGAGCCTTGTAATCCAGCCACGGATACCATTGGTTCCATTGAAAGGTGGGAGAGTATTAGGCAAAAGGCTCTCTCTGGAAAGGTCTTGACAAGTTTGGAAGTGTTCATGAATGCGTAGATTGGGTGAAAGGTCCAGTTGGACACTTCATGCATGATTCCTGTAGATTGACGTTTAGCAACACCAAGAAGCTAGAACAGGCTCAAAGAGACAGAAGAAGCATGAGGTGGATGAATGCCAGTCACAGTCTTCATCCCATAGAGGTTAGTTCCCAAGACGAAGCTCCAGCTGCCAAGAGGCTGCGATCAAGTTTAGGGCTTATTCACGACAAAAACAAATGTGTTTGGTGTTGCAAACCAGAATCAGCAAAGCATCCAGAGTCAAAGCTTTTGTTGATTTCATATGACCATGCATGGGCTGCTTTCAAGAGCCACACAGTGGCCATTGAAGATCAGAAAATGCGTGACAGAATCAACTGTCTAATTGATTCTGCAGCTGATCAGCCGTATGCTCTTGAAATCAGGTATCATCACAAATGTTGGCTGAAGTACGTTAGGAAATTCCAGAAAATGAGTGAAGATGATAAGCTTCCGCAAATGCAGAATATTACTTATCGTGAGGTTCAGACTATGTTTTTTGACCACACCCAAAAGATAATCTTCGAGGAGCATGAGCTAAGGTCACTGCAGAGCCTCCTCCGAGATTTGCTTGATCATTTCTCAGTTTGGGTTTTCAACATCTGGTGTCCGGTCATCATTCATCAAAGAGATTCTTTGTAGAGAGTTTAAGGAGAGAATAGGCTTTCACTCCCGTCCAGAAAGAAACCATAGTGAACTTGTCTATGATGTATCTGGGGGTGGTTCCTATGTTGAAGCGGCACTATCCTCTGTTGGGATCAGCACTGAGCAACTAATACACAATGTTGCTGAGCGGCTCAGGGAAGATATCAAGCAAATCAAACTTGTTCCGTGGCCACCAAGAGTAGAAGAGTTGGAAGAGGAAGAAAACCTTTCTCCTCTTGTGCTTAGGCTGCTTTCTGCTTTGCGGGGAAAGAAGGGGGTAGATCTCTCTCCATTTACTCTAACACTCACTTCTCTTCTCATGCAATACGTCATGAAGCAACCTACCACAACTTCAATCAATGCCAGCATCACCCTTCATGGGAGGACTCGTAGCAAAAGAGCTTATTGATTCATTTCATAAGCTCGGAATGGGAATCAGCTACTCAAATGTCCTTATTTTACGGGATGCATGGACCCTGCATGACCTTGATCATTGTTCTGTGTGTCCTGATGCAATTGCTGAGGGACAGTCAAGTATCAGTATTATTGATAATGATGATTTTCTTAGTGACACTCTTACAGGAGGAGGCACTTCACATCGCTGCAACTGGATGTTTCTACATCGCCTAGAACAACAAGTGCTAGAGTACGAGGGAAATGTTCAGGAGCTGCACTCTCGCATCAAAGATGTGAAGATGTTGTCTCAAGCATTGAGTGAGAAAGTGTCTGAAGTGCAGGCTGTGACACCATACAAGACCACTAAGCCAGCTGCATTCTCAGCAAGTACAGAACCTCAGCGAAAGGGCAGTATCATTCATGCACTTGCTCGTGCTAACAGTGATCATCCTGATGCAGCTGAGCAGACTATCCCATCCTACAATGGTCTTCATGCAGGTTTGAGTTTGGAGCAGGGGAAGAGCAAGGCTTACTTTCATATGTCATACAATCAGCCACCAAGCAAGTCAGTTGTCGATGACATCATGGACAAGCTAACCGCTATCATTGCCACAAAGCGTATGCCCTTTACAAGCGCTACAAGGGTAGTGAGCTAGGAGAAGTACTAGTTGCAGGAGGAGTAGTTGCTGAGGGCTCTGTTGATCATGCACTGAAGGGCAAACATTATAAGAGGGGACTTCGTTGCTTGAGGCTGATGTACGAAGCACTTCTGAGTCAACTCTTAAAGGTGAGATGTGTGCCAAACCTTGGTGATAAAACCAGGGAGAACCTCAAGATTTTGAGAAATACAAGTCTTTCTCAAGGCTCTCGTGCTGCTGCTCATACAGCTGGAAGATGATGATGACCTCAACAGCCTTATAGCCAACTTGTTCTCACTCTGGTAGAGGATTGTGACATGGCACATTATTGGAGGGACTTCTTGTCCATGACAGATGCACTGATGCAGAATGTGCATGCTGTCCATATCTGCAACTGGGATGAATTTGTGAGCTCTCTGCGTGCAATGTTGCCATGGTTGACAGCGTATGACAATAATCAGTATCGAAGATGGCTGCCTGACTTCTGGGCAATGCTAACATCTCTTCCTGTTGATCAGGTTACCTTTCTTCATTCTGACTTTACTCAGTCCATTACAGGTCACCCCTACTCAAACATGGTGTGGGACATGTGGATTGAGTGCACGATGAACAAGGGCAGCAAAATGAAGTCTGGATGGCTATCTATTCTACAGAATGAGAAGCAGCTTTTAGTTCACTCCAGAAATGTCAACAATGTGGCCTGAATCCGAGCAACTCACAATGCCCTGGCAAGTCGAAATCAAAGAAAATGGAAGCACACAGATTGTGGTCCAAAACGGTTGAGACAAGATGAGCAGTGTGTTCAGGACCTCATTGCTTGCATGCAAGAGTTTGACTCTTTCCCATTCAACATAGCTTCACCTACCCTTCGCACTTTACAGTCAGCCATGCCTGCCTCTAGCCAACTTGTTGCAGACTTCAATTCAGCCCATGCTGCTGGAGAAATGAAACTAGCAGGTTTCTTGAAAGAACGGGTTTACAGCAAGACTACTTCCCTCCATGCACATGTCCCATTGAGCAAACGCTTAACATTTGCCAAGGAGCCGTGTACAGAAAAAGCAAAGGAGAATCTGAAGGCAAGAACAGCTGAGATGGAGCAACAAGCTCTAAAGGCAGTGATCAACCTGGTAGAAGTTAGTCAACTGGTTGATTTGCATGAGTTGCTAGAGCATCGTGTTCTAGAAGAGTGTATGCCTTATTCAACTCCAATGGCACATACAGAAAGACACAGAAAAGCAAGCTCGTTCACAAGTTCTCTCTCTAGCCTGTAGATCTACAAGAACCATACATTGCTCTCATTGACATGGGCATTATCTGGAGGGTGGCAACGCCGACAGCTGAAGATCGTCAGACACAAGATGGCACCCCTTACAAGTGGTCTGATTATGTCCAGAAGGTATCATCTATCATCTTAGCTCGTCACAACAATGCTACTCGTATCATCTGTGTTAATGACCCCTATGACACAGCCTACTCCACTAAAGATGACGAGCGAGACCTACGAGTACAGGGTAGGGCTCATGTCCCCAATATCTACATGAAATTCAATGACCCATTCCCATCCGCTAGAGCATTCAAAACCTTGCTCTGTAGCACCAGCAAGGGAGGCTACAAAAGCTAATATGCAGACACCTGATTGACATCACACAAAGTGTACATGCAGAAATTGTCTACTCTGTTGGCTCTGACTGCACTAACTTGTCAACCCAAGAATTAATGCAGGGTACCGATTCACCAACCAGCTGGTACTGCTGGATAAAGTGTCAGAGGGTCTCGATAGCAGAGTGCTACAAGGGGCAGAGGAGGTGGTGACACCTTTGAAATTGCAGTCGTGGTGGGATGAGCTGCAGGAGCACCCAGACAGAGTCTGGGTAGAGTACCTAGTCAGAGGCCTGAGAGACGGCTTCAGGATTGGTCACGATCAGTCAAGAGTGACAATGAGAAGGAGAGGCATGTGCTTCGAAGCCTCTCAACATGAAGAAGTAATCGACGACTACCTCAAGAAGGAGGTGGCAGAAAAAAGGGTATGGATGTTGAGCCAGAGTGCTCTGGACAAGGAAGTGCAGTGCTCCCCCTTCAGAGTAATCCCCAAGAAAGGGAGACCTGGCAAATGGAAGTTGATCGTCAACCTGTCAGCCCCGGACGGGAGTAGTACGAATGACGGCATAGCCAGGGAACTGGCTAGTGTGGCCTACACCTCGGTTGAGGAGGTAGTAGGGAGGGTCATGGAGCTAGGCAGTGGGGCTCTTATGGCCAAAGCAGACGTTAGGGCTGCCTACAGAAATGTGCCAGTGCACCCGAGAGACAGGTGGTTGCTGGGTATGGAATGGAAAGGGGAGACTTATGTCGATGGCACATTGCCGTTTGGGCTTAGATCTGCCCCTCTGCTGTTCACAGCTCTTGGAGATGCTGTCGAGTGGATTGCACAAAAGAGAGGAGCCTCTTGGCTGAGGCATTACATAGACGATTTCGTCATGGTTGGAAGGCCGGGCACGGGGGAGTGTACTGAGGCATGAGTGCACTAAAAGAAAAGTGCAAGAAGTTGGGTATGCCTCTGGATCCCAACAAGGAGGAGGGCCCAAGTGAGGTGATCACTTACCTGGGGTTGGAGTTAGACTCCATAAACATGGAGGTGAGGCTGCCCCAGGTCAACTGGGCGAGTTGAAGGCTACCCTCAAGAAATGGAGAGGAATGAAGAGTTGCAGGCGGAGGGACTTGGAGTCTATTGTGGGGTCCCTCAATCACGTATGCAAAGCAGTCAGACCGGGAAGGGCCTTCAAAAGAAGCCTGCAGGACCTGTTAGTTACTGTCGACAGAGACGGCAGGAGGGTCAGGCTAAACCGTAAGGCCAGAGCTGATATCGAGTGGTGGCATCAGTTCGGCCTCAGTTGGAATGGTACATCCTTCATGAAGATGATCGTGGAGCCAACCATCCCCCAAGAGATGATGCTGTCAGATGCATCTGGAGGGTGGGGATGCGGGGCTGTCTGGAAGGGGAGATGGTTCCAGCTGAGTTGGGAATCAGCCTGTGCGGCAAAGGGCTGGACCATCATGCTTAAGGAGCTGCTGTCAATAGTGGTGGCAGCAGCAGTGTGGAGTCAACACTGGCGAGGCAAAGTTGTAAATGCCAGGTGCGACAACATGGCAGTAGTTGCCACCATCCAGTCAGGGGCATGCAAAGAGAAGTGGGCCATGCACCTGATGAGGTGTCTGGCGTTTATTGAAGCCACCGTACCTATGACAGTTGTAGCCGAGCACATAAAGGGGGTGGATAATGTCGTGGCAGATGCCTTGTCCAGGGACAGGCGTAATGTGGCTTGCTCTCTCATGCAGGATGCAGAGGCAGAGCCAGTGGGAGTCTCGCAAGAGCTGATGGACCTTCTACTGAAGGAGGATCATTGCTGGAAAGAGCAGGACTGGGACAGGCTGCGGAGCATCTGTTCCGGCTGGGTCTAGCTGCCTCCACAGGGAAAAGATACGACGCTGTGTGGAGGAAGTACATGGCGTGGTGTGACGGCCTGCGGGAGGAGCTGCTGCCAATCACAGAGGAGAAGGCCACAGCTTACGTGGTGCAACTGTTTCTCTCCGGAGCCCAGCTGGGCACAATTAAGCAGCATCTTGCAGGCCTGAGGCAGGCACAAATCAGGGAAGGGTGGCCGGCGCCAGCCTGGAGGGACATGGCCAGGCTGGCCCAGTTCAGAAAAGGAGCAGCCAGAGTGGAGGCTGTGAAAGGCAGACAGACTCTACAACGCCACCCGGTGAAGTGGGCTCACATGAGGGCACTGAAGGTGGCATGGAGTCTGGATGGTGACAAGGGAGCCATGCTGTGGGCAGCCGCATGCATGTGCTTTTTTGGGTGCCTGAGAGCCGGAGAGGCGTTGGCACCAGACGACGGGACGTTCGACAAGGATGCCCACCTGGGTTGGGAGGATGTCGAACTGGAGGGGTCCAGATCTCCGGGCTGGATCAGAGTCAGGATAAAAGAATCGAAGACTGACCAGCTCAGGAAAGGAGCCATGGTGACTCTGAGAAGATCTGACCAGGTCATATGTCCGGTGGTAGCCGTCCTGAGGTACATGTCCATCAGGAAGGCGGGGAGTGGACCGTTCTTCAGGACAGAGGCGTCAGCAGGTCTGACGAGGAAGACCTTCGTGAAGGAAGTAAAGGAGGCCTTTAAAAGACAAGGCATGTCAGGAGATGGCATTTCCGGGCACAGCTTCCAGATAGGAGCAGCCACCACAAATGCAGAGAACGGTGCCACTCCTGAGGAGTTGAAAGCCCTGGGGCGTTGGAGGAGCAGGGAGTACCAGGGCTATGTGAGGACAGCCGATGGAAGTCAGGCAGCGGCGGCAGAGCTCCTCACTAGAGTTAAGAAGGATGAGATGACGGACTAGTTCGGAGGTTCTGGAGCTGTGTAATGTCATGCATGTCCATTGTCTCTGTGCCTTGTGTGTTTTTGGTGTCATATTAGTCATGATGTATGCAATTTGTTGTTAATATGTTGGGTAGGCCTGGGTGCCTAGTGTTCAGTGGTAGTATGGGGAAGGTTGTATGTGCGTCGGAGCAGTCGGGGCTCTCCAGGGGGGCCTGAGTTGGGGCTGTCAGTGGAACGAAGCTGCAAAGCAGCACGAGTGCGCGGCGCGCGCGTGGGAAAAAATTCTCACGCGCGTGCCGAGCGGGTCGATCCCAACCAGGCCTCTGCGGAGGCGTGGCCATGCACAAAAGGCTAAGCACGGCTGCATGTGCGACTGCAAACCTCCAGCACACACATCAGCTATGAGTAAGTGTAACAGTCGTTGATAAGAAAGCTACGAGTAATCGGCAAGCAGGTTTAACAGAGACTCACCGAAGGTAACTACATGTACCAATGACATGACTGGTGACATGCCTGACATCCTTAGCTGGTAGGGGCCCAATATCCAAAAAAGAAAAAAGAAAGAAAAAAGTGACATGAGGTTCTTATCATTACAGCTATGGTGGGAGAGGAGGCTACTGTATGACACCAGCAGATCCATAGATATCCAGAGTATTCTCCTGCTCTTCTATCTAACCACATTTAGTCATAAAAAATTTAATACAAATATTAAAATATTTTATGATTGGTGAAAAGTACAATAAGTTACTATATTGTATCACAAAAGCTCCAAGTGTTATGGCAATCATCATCAAAATGTCTGTCAGAGCAGGGTGAACAAAGGAGAGTCGAGCAACGAGGGCTGCAATGTAGAGATGGGTTACACCAAACAGTGCAATGTGTTTATCACCTTAATGTTATCACCAGGTGTCACTTTCACTTAATGTTTTCACACCAGGTGTCACTTTCACTTAATGCTATCACACCAGGTGTCACTTTCACTTAATGTTATCACACCAGGTGTCACTTTCACTTAATGTTATCACACCAGGTGTCACTTTCACTTAATGTTATCACAACAGGTGTCACTTTCACTTAATGTTATCACACCAGGTGTCACTTTCACTTAATGTTATCACCAGGTGTCACTTTCACTTAATGCTATCACCAGGTGTCACTTTCACTTAATGTTATCACAACAGGTGTCACTTTCACTTAATGTTATACACCAGGTGTCACTTCACTTTGTTATCACCAGGTGTCACTTTCACTTAATGTTATCACACCAGGTGTCACTTTCACTTAATGTTATCACCAGGTGTCACTTTCACTTAATGTTATCACCAGGTGTCACTTTCACTTAATGTTATCACACCAGGTGTCACTTTCACTTAATGTTATCACACCAGCTGTCACTTTCACTTAATGTTATCACCAGGTGTCACTTTCACTTAATGTTATCACACCAGGTGTCACTTTCACTTAATGTTATCACACCAGGTGTCACTTTCACTTAATGTTATCACACCAGGTGTCACTTTCACTTAATGTTATCACCAGGTGTCACTTTCACTTAATGTTATCACCAGGTGTCACTTTCACTTAATGTTATCACCAGGTGTCACTTTCACTTAATGTTATCACACCAGGTGTCACTTTCACTTAATGTTATCACCAGGTGTGACTTTCACTTAATGTTATCACCAGGTGTCACTTTCACTTAATGTTATCACACCAGGTGTGACTTCCACTTAGTGTTATCACCAGGTATCACTTTCACTTAATGTTATCACACCAGGTGTCACTTTCACTTAATGTTATCACCAGGTATCACTTTCACTTAATGTTATCACAACAGGTGTCACTTTCACTTAATGTTATCACCAGGTATCACTTTCACTTAATGTTATCACACCAGGTGTCACTTTCACTTAATGTTGTCACACCAGGTGTCACTTTCACTTAATGTTATCACACCAGGTGTCACTTTCACTTAATGTTATCACACCAGGTGTCACTTTCACTTAATGTTATCACCAGGTGTCACTTTCACTTAATGTTATCACCAGGTGTCACTTTCACTTAATGTTATCACACCAGGTGTCACTTTCACTTAATGTCACACCAGGTGTCACTTTCACTTAATATTATTACGCCAGGTGTCACTTTCACTTAATGTTATCACGCCAGGTGTCACTTTCACTTAATGTCATCACACCAGGTGTCACTTTCACTTAATGTTATCACACCAGGTGTCACTTTCACTTAATGTTATCGCGCCAGGTGTCACTTTCACTTAATGTTATCACACCAAGTGTCACTTTCACTTAATGTTATCACACCAGGTGTCACTTTCACTTAATGTTATCACCAGGTGTCACTTTCACTTATTTTGGATATAACTTAAGAGAATGTATTATTTTAGCAATGTTTAAAAAGTTGGTAAGGGGTCCCTTATGTAACTTAGGGCTGCAATAGGGGGAGCAAACCTGGGACATTAGAGGAATAAAACTATGATGAGTACTAGCTACCCTTACTCTGCTACCAAGATTCGCCCGGGAAAATCTACTGAATTTTAGTCAGCCATTATTCAATTGACGCACAGTACATGAGGTGATTATAGAAATTATAAAGTTTGCGAATGACAATGTGAGATAAGGATGACATAATGAGTTTGTTCGTGTGGCAGTTCACATAGTGATTCATTACATTACTCCCCCGCCTGTGCTAATGCTCATATATATCTCCAGATGCTTCGGGAATCTCACACATCAACCAGATCTGGTGAGTACAGGTTGTGGTGATGATATAACAGTTGGTGAAGGGACACTGAATCTGACCACCGACTTGACCCAACCGATGGCTAAATAAACTGACGAAGCTACCTTTGACTGGGTTGTAAATTCTAGCCATTTGACTCACCTTCAGAATGAGTTCAAGTGTATACAATTTACAAATTATTATTAATAATAAATTACAAGAACAACACCAAAGGCAGTCGGTGAGCACAGAATGAACTAGTAAAGGTATAGTAACCTTCCAAAATGAGAGATGAGACCAAAAGAGAAAAGTCCAAATCACAAAGTATTAGAGAGAGAGAACCAACTGAACAAGGAAGAGAAAACAATCAGTAATAGTAATTAGCATGAGAAACAGAAATATGAATACTAGTGAGTGAATGAAGGCGTGAATTAGTTCAAATGTAAATTAGCATTTATGATCATAAGTTAATTTGCATGCAGTTTTCATGCAGCTGCTTCAACACACTTGTGGTTGTAGGGGGGGAGTTGGGAAGGAAACCGTGGCTGTCAACCGAAGTGGCCGTAAAGCTTCTAGGTCGTCAACCGGTTCACATACCGGGGCACAAATCAAACAAACACACGCATGACAATTCTGAAAAGTGACCTCTAATTAGTACATGACCTCTAGCTAGCTAAGTGTTTATAAAAATTATACATATAAGGACATGCATACACCATAACACAATAAATCAATGCTGACTCTCTTCTCAGTTCAGTTACTAGTCTTCTTTCTTCCTTCTTCACTCTTCATCTATTTCTCTTTTCACGGAGGCCAGACCCACATCTCCCCCCGCTAAGCTCGAACCCGTGGATCGACGCTGATACACACCCAGGATGGGCTCCGTGTCATCCCAACTCTGTCGACTCAATCCATCTGCATTGCTGATGGTAGATCCCGGTCTGTACTTGATGGTGAGGTCCATCCCTTGCAACTTGAGTGCAAACCTCATCAGTCTCCTGTTCAGTTGTCGACTGCTGAGCAACGAAACACACGCTCTGTGATCTGTATAAATTGTAACTGTTCTCCCATACAAGTAGTACTGGAAGTACTACACTGCTGAAACAATGGCCAACGTCTCCAACTCCGTGACGGAGTAGTTCTTCTCGGCAACACGTAACTGACGACTGAAGAACGCCACAGGCAGTTCCTCATCATTTCTCTCGACGTGTAGGCACGCTCCGATACCCACACCTGACGCATCAGTAAACAAATAAAACACATCACCACAAACAGGAACAAACAAAACAACACGATTACACAATGACTCACGCAACCTTGTGAAGGCCACGGACATCTCTTCCGTCCACGTCACCCTGACTGGAGAGGTCAAAGACACAGCCGGTGTAAGCATTGCGGACAAACTAGCGAAACCCTCTATGAATTGCCTGTAATAGGACATACTCCCCAGAAAGGAGCGCAGTTGCTTCTTCGTCACCGGCCTAAGAAACTCAGCCATCGCCCTAACCCTATCCTCTGGTACTGCAACTCTACCACACCCAACTTGGTGACCCAAATACTCCAAAAATTTCCTCCCAAACTCGCACTTCTTCCTCTTGATCTTTAAACCAACCTTGCCTAAACACACAATAACATCCTTCAAATCCCTCAAGTGAGTCTCCCAATCATCACTAAACACTATCACATCGTCAATGTAATTCCTAGCCACACTACTTACAGGCTTAAGAACTTCTTCCACCACCGACTGGAATATCGCCGGGGCATTCTTCAACCCAAATGGCATCCTCTGAAACATAAATTTACCCATCGGGCATACGAACGATGTAAGAGGCATGCTATTCTCCTCCATCTCGATCTGGTGAAAACCCGCCGTCAAGTCCAACTTGGACAAGCAAGAACTAGACCCAACCTTCTCTAGAATCTCAATCAGAGAAGGGAGCCAAAACCTCCTCAAAGGTGTCTTAGAATTCAACTCTCTGAAATCCACACAAACCCTCACACTGCCATCCTTCTTCCTCACTGGCACTAGCGGACTAGCCCATTCCGCCTCACTTCTGACTATAATTCCACCCTTCAGCATCTTATCAATCTCCAACTCTACTTCCTTCCTAATCCCAACAGGCACCTGTCATGGCTGCAAGTTAACCACGTCCGCACCATCACTCAGCTTGATGGAACACTTGCCCACCTTGCACAACCCTGGGACATCCGAAAAAAATTCTTCAGCACTACTCACAACCGTCAGTAAGTCACTCTCTCTGTACCCAACACATTTCTCAGAACCCAACACAGCCTTACTCCCATCTAAATCATCTGATATGCCCTGCTCTTCGGCAACTACGGACACAGCATTCACCCAAGCACATCTATCCTTGTACACCTTTGTGTTATTCAGGTGAACCAACTTCACTGGGTGGCCCTCGCCTTTTGAGATACGGTAAGTCACCCTAGACACACGGTCCTGCACAACATATGGTCCCTCCCAGGATGCCTGCAAAGAAGCATGCAACCCCGGGATTCTCACTAACACCTTAGAACCAACTTCCAAACACCTATCACTCTTATTTCGATTAAAGGACAGGCATCGTTTCGAAGCACTATCCGTCTCATGTGCCACTGCCAGATCATGCAGCAACAACAACTTGTCTTGGAGCTTCAACACCCACTCCTCGACGTCAACTCTCTCAAACTTCTCATCTACCCACCCTGAGTACAACAAATCAAGGGGGCCCAGAACATTCCTACCATAGACTAACTGATGCGGGGAAAACCCCACGTCTCTGTTTGGTACCTGCCGAATGGCGAACAGCGCCAAAGGCAAGAACTCAGACCAGTCCAAGTCTCTCTCAATGGCCTTAGCAAGCATGGGCTTCAGGGTCCCATGCATCCTCTCTACCACCCCATTGCTCTGAGGGCGATAAGGGGACGTAACCACTTGATCAATGCCCAGCATCTCACACACACGACCGATGACTCTACCAAGGAACACACTGCCTCTGTCCGAAAGGACTTTCAATGGGATGCCCGTTCTTGAAATGACATCAACGAAGCATTCAGCCACTTCGTTGGCTGACGCAGTGCGCATCGGGCAAGCCTCTGGCCACCTAGAAGCCAGACAAACATAAGTGAACAGGTAACGAACACCTCGCCTGGCTTTTGGCAAAGGTCCCACAATATCTATGGCCACCGACTCGAACGGAACACTGACAATAGGTCGTTCTACCATCTTGGCTGCTCTGTTACCAGCCTTATTAAACTTCAAACACACATCACACGACTTCACGTACTCCACTATGTCTCCATGGATGCCCGGCCAGGTAAATTTTGGCTGAAGCAACCTCCTCATCCCTCTAACTCCCGTATGACCACACCTGTCGTGGGCCAACCCAAGAACTTTCTTCCTACGTGCACCAGGAACAACTATCCTGTCAACACAAACATCCATTTCGTCTACGATCCTATGAAGCAACAACCCCTTAGACCACTTGTAACTGTTTAAACCCTTGGTTGCTAATTCCCGACAACTACTCAACGATTCATCAATTTGAATTTGGGCAATCAACACACTACACCCGGAAACGTCTGTTGGTAGAGGGCAACCCAGGTCAACGAGTCCCTCATCTGTATCTGATGCAACACCAACACTCACATCAGTTTCCTCCACGACACCTCCATCTGCTACTTCATTCGCTCTCCGCCCGTTCACCTCCTCTCTATCCACACTAACAACATCTGAATCGATCACCTCCACCAACGGAGATGGATTTGCCAATACCTCGTCCTGCCTGTTATGAGTCTCGTCAGACAGACTATCCAGCCATGAACCAGAACGAGTCACAACACTAATCTGGGCATCCTCAGCATGCTGAGACACCGACTGCTGGGCATCAACCGACCCAACAGCGCTCACAGCAGAGGCTGCATCCTGTTCAGTGGATGACTGGGTGTCCGGGGTATCACCGGAGTGCCCCGCCCCACTGCCCTGGTCATCAGGCAGAGGAGCGGCACCCAGAAGGAGCCGCTTGGCCATGAAATCATCCATAGGCACAGCAAACAGGACCTTACCGTTAAGCATACCCTCTTGCACAACAGCAACCCTCTTAACCCTTTCGTTCCCAAATTGTTTGGACGCGCGCGGAAAAATCTAATCTTCTACCGCGGAATAGTGCATTACCGTTTTATTTTTTTAACTCGATGCTGGCTGGGAAAACCCCATAGCAACCATATATCACTAAATAGACCAAGAGTTTGGGATTCCCCTCATTTTTTGATTGAGAAAATTGAATAATATTTAGGCCCCCTACTATTACTTAAAAAAAAAAAAAAAAAATTCCCAAAAAAATTCCACTTTTCTCATCCATAATAAAAAAAAAAAAATAGAAATAATATTGTTTGATGTACTTTATACCAATATTTTATTAGTTCAACAATAAAATATGTTGTTTGTTGTGTTTGGTGGTGATTGTGATCATGTAGGAGACATCTATGAGTGTCCAATAGGAACATATGCCATCGGACGTCGAGCTCCACTACAAAACAATTTCATATACACAAAAACACAAACAACAAAGATATTTGTAATACAAACAACAAATTGTTCATGATCCTATATAATTGCAACTTTATGATGTATTGTATGGGGTTTCATACAGGATTTTTGTTTGGGAGGGTGGGGGGGGTGGGGCTCCGAGTGTACTTCGCCAGGTCCGTCATCTTCTCCTTCATCACTGGAAGACTCTGCTCCTGTTGCCTCATCTGAGTCCTCTTCACAATCCCTCTTCACAATCGGGTCGGTGACTGCATACACATCTGGTCCTAGTAGTACATTCTGGCAAAAAAAATTAAATTTTTTTGAAAATTTGAAATTGATCAACAAACCACAACCCACTTTCAAATCTCAAAACTCAATGAAATATATATATATTATAGCTAAACAGCTTTCTCTATCTCAATATAGCTATAAATAAGTCCTTTCCACAACAGAAGCTTGCTAGTTTTCAAGAGAAAGACAAGAGAAAGACAAGCTTACATCGATCATCTTCTTGACTTCCATTGTCAGTGTCAGAGTTGACGGGGTCTGGTCCCCAACCCTGATACAGGGCCTCCTATAGCCCTAGATGTCGTCTCCCTCTTCTCCGCTTGATCCTGAGTCGCTAGAGTTAGTATCAAGCAAGTCTAAAACTTCCACAGCACTGTAACTGGTAGACGCCATTTTTCCAAATTGACTTTGAAAAAAAATTTTTTTTTTGCATAGTTACCTGGATCACACGACACGCTCACTTTTTTCCTATGATGTAATAAGCATTACCTAAGACTGTACGTAATGGGGAGGCCCCCAGTTGAACTGGCGATTTTATAAAAAAAAAAGAAGACAGTAAGTCCAACCGCAAAGTCTTGGTCGGCAAAGAAGCGGTTGTTTCAATGTGTTACGGAAGGCTACTGGGCTCAAGCAATTTTTCGCTGCTTCTACAAAGCTCTGGAGATGACTGGATCCATAAATGAAGTTGCTGTGAAGAAGGTAACTTTTTTTAAAATTCGACGGAGAACCGATGTTTTTTTTTTTTGCCGAGGAAGAAATAAACGCAACTGCTGTGAGGTACTGTCGAAGCAGCCCTGGCTGAAAGCTATTTTAGATGCTTCTCCAATGCATTGGGCACCTGTGTATGCAATCTGAAGGTTCTAGCTATAAAGTAACTATTTTTTTAAATTCGGAGAAGTCAACCGGTCTTCACCCGCTTTTAAGCGGGATTGGGAACGAAAGGGTTAACAAAGGTTCTACTCTCAATTTCAAATACGACCTCAGCCATACTCAAACTCACGGGGACACCTGTAGCACCCCTCACCTCTATTTCATCTGGCAGCATCTGGTTCTCATAAACCAAACACCCAGGGACCACTGTAACCTCGGCACCAGTATCAGGCACTATCGAGCACTCAGTCCCGTTCACTTTACCCTGCACTAGTGGTGTGTCTCCCTCAACCGCCACCCAATTGTTGTTAAACGGCCTACCACCAGATCTCAAGCCTAGCTTCTTGGTACCCTCACCCAGCTTGGCCTGCTCCTTAGAGTTACTCTGACTCTTGCTAGGACACTCGGGGGCTTTATGTCCGGGCTGATGGCACGAATAACAAACCACACCCCTAGACTCCTCTTTCCCCGACCTACACTCAAACGACTTGTGTCCATACCTATGACACTTGAAACACTGGATTGCCTCACCAGCACCACGCCATTGCCCTCTAACGCTTCCAGACCGGTCGTTGTCTGTGGAGTGCAATGAGAGCGCAAGCTTGTTCAAATCCTTGAACGACAAAATCTCACGACCATCCATTATGGATCTCTGTTGAGCGGTAAGGCTAGCTCTGTAAATAGCCACAGCAAAGAACAGCAACACATCAGAACGCTCGGCCACGGTCATGTCAACAGAATCAACAAGACCCTTTAAATGTACATACTTCTCGAGGGGGTTCATGTTACGCACATCACTGGTAAACTCAGCAGTAAGCTTACTACCCAGCGAAGTTCTCCCAGAGCCCAGCGAATCAATTAATAACTGTTTGAGCTCCTCGTAAGAACACGACACACGGTCAACTGAGGATACTATTGAGGCAGCCGACTTCGAAGAAAGCTTCTGATACAAAATCGTCTTGTAGTCTCGTCTCGGTACGCCTAAGTCAGCAAGATCCGCTTCCAGTTTGCGGATATACTTGGCAATATCCATGCCGTCTCTATGTGGGGCTAGGCCAATGACCTGCCTCGACCGATCTGAATGTGAAGGCACAGGGGGTGGTACTACCCTACCCGCTCCCGACAATGACGACAACAAATTCCTCATGTCGGACACCGACAAAAACATTCCCTCATTCTCTCTCTCACTACCTCTCCTCCCATCATCTTCTCTGCTATTCTCATACCCACTCATCTCCAACTCATTTTCACCAACACCGTCCATATTACCCCTAACTGTCTCCACACTGTCCCTCGAACTCATAGGGGACAGATTACCAGTACTGCAAGTGGAATCAGACGAACTGTCACCGACACTCTCGATGCTACCAGCCGTATTCGCAAAACAAACTCCACTATAATCACTCTCACCCACGCCTGAGTCCGACGAAGGAGTCCCACTCGGTACAGGCAGAATTTCTAATCCTCTCTTCAGCTTACAAGCTCTTTCCGGCTGTGCTCTCTGACTCATCCAGCAAGACGGTGGACTTCAGAGAAACCGCAACCAACTACAGGAACACGGATTACAAAAATCAGTAAACACCAATCAAACAACAATAGAACAACTGCAAACAAACAAAAACAAATGAATAAACTCAAACCAAAAGACAAAAGGTCAAGAAAAAAAACGAAAAGGTCACAAAGATACGCCATGTGAGGTGGGCACCAAAAAGAAATACACAAAACTTAGTTCGCAAACGAAGGTCAAACGATGGTATGGGGCTTCTTTATCCTCTCTGTAGGGTGATCACAGAAGAAGAACACCGCTGCCGCCAATTGTGGTTGTAGGGGGGGAGTTGGGAAGGAAACCGTGGCTGTCAACCGAAGTGGCCGTAAAGCTTCTAGGTCGTCAACCGGTTCCGGGGAAGGTACGCTGCCACCAGAATCCAGAAGCCTGCCGTTGCTTGTCACAAGTTATCCAGTCCCTTCTGCGTACTAGGGTAACCGGAGCTCGTATCGCAATGGCAGCACAAGAGAACAGAATTCTAACTCTTTTATCTTGATAACTTAACTGGACTGATTGTGCGCATGCGTGGCTTTGGTATTTGTACTAGGCCACGCATGCACTCCATAGTTGCCAAGTGTACCGGAACATCCGGTGCAGTACCGGAATTATCATAGCTGCACCGTACCGCACTGGAATTACTACTTAGCCTATTGTTGTACCGGATTACAGCTGCCACACACCCCCTCTAGCAAAACTACAGCTGCCCACATGCCAAACTAGCTGCCAGCTGCCCTAACCTTACAGTTTAACTTTTTGCCATGAGTTCAGCTCCCCCTCCAAAGAAACCAAGGAGGCAGAATCACTTCATTGAGAAGTGGATCGAAGAGTTTAGAGGGATTGGGAAGAGCCACAGAGGTAGGGAATACAATATAGAATCAGAAAATTAATAATGTAAAATAATATCTATCAATCAAGAGACACTTAATATTTCTGCAGGTAACCTCTTTGCAAGGTGCACGATGTGTTGCTCTGACTTTAACATCAGCCATGGTGGTCGCAATGATGTTAAAACTCATGTGAATGGCAAAAAACACAGGGACTTGGCAGCAGCAGCTTCTTCCACACAATCTGTGACATCTTTTTTCAAACCAGCGGTAGCAAAGAGTGTGATTGAGGCTGAAACTAGGTGGTCTTTGTATGTTGCTAAGCACAATTTACCATTTTTGTCCAGTGACCATGCCAGCAAGCTTTTTGCTCAGATGTTCCCAGATTCGGACATAGCCAGCAAGTTTGGTTGTGCAAGAACCAAGTGCACTGCCATCGTAAAAGAAGCTTTGGCCCCACATTTTCATGCAAAGGTCCTACAAAACATGTCCAATCCTTATTCTATGATGATAGACGAATCTAACGATAAGGAGAATAAATCGTGTATCATTCTTGTTAGAGTCCTTGATGCTGAAGTTGGGAATGTGAAGACACGATTCTTAGACATGCCAATTGTAAATATTGGTACTGCTTCAAATATTTTTAGTGCCTTGAAAGCTTCTCTGAAGAAATATGGCCTGGATTTTAGTAAGGCAATGGCATTTATGTCTGACACTGCTAATGTTATGAAAGGGAGTAGGTCTGGTGTTCAAAAATTGATAAAGAATGAGAACCCCTCCCTTTACGACATTGGGTGCATTTGCCACTTGGCTGACCTGTGCATAAAGGCTGGAATGTCCACTCTTCCCTTGGATATTGACCAGTTGTTTATTGATATTTATTACTATTTCCATCATAGTAGTAAACGAAATCAAGAATTTATTGAAATGTGGTGTTCTTTCTACACCAATGAGCCCAAAGTGATTCTGAAGCATTGTCAGACTCGTTGGCTAAGCCTTCTTAGGTGTGTAGACCGTTATCTAGAGCAGTTACCAGGTCTCATTTCTTACTTTCTTTCTTGTGTTCAAACTACCAAGGTAGTGAGTATTGCAGAAAGACTTCAGAACCCCTTAATCAAACCCCTTCTGCTTTTCCTCAAGCATGTTCTTCCTTTCATGGACAGGTTCAATAGGAGTTTTCAGAAGTCCAATGAAAACAATACCTGTGAATTATTTACAGAAATTAACAGGCTTGTACGAATCTATGCTGCTAATTTACTTACTCATAATTCAATTCAACAAGTTGGTGACAAGATCCACACAGTTGACTTGGATAAGGGTGAAAACCACAAGCCTGATGAAAGCTTGAGCATTGGAATTGATACATGGGTATGTGTTGCTGAACTTGAGAAAGAGATGGATATGAAGCCCTTTTTTTCAGCAGTTAAGCAGTTCTATTTGGCCACACTGAAGAAAATGTTCAAAAAGTTTCCCTTTGAAGACACTTTACTCCAAGACTTGGGCATTATCCGGCCAAACAAAACTGCTTCCTACACTGTAAACACAGTGCATAGACTAGCAAAAAGGTTTCCTCAGATTGAATTAGCTTCTTCTTGCTCCCTTGATTGTCTTGCTGAGGAATTTACCGATTTTGTTCTCTCACCCAGTGATCTTCCTCCTCTAATGTATTACAAAGACTGCAATGGAACTGACAAACCTCGCCCTGGGCCATTTTGGTGGGAAGTGGGGAAAATGAAAACCCTTCTTGGAGAATCTAGATTTCCTAAACTGGCTAAGCTAATGGCTGGTCTCCTGTCGATTCCATGTTCAAATGCAGACTCTGAGCGTGGTTTCTCAATCCTTCGTAAAATTCACACTGACCAAAGGTCAAATTTGGATCAATCTACTCTCATTAGTTTGATGTCCATCAAATATAACTGTGATGATTGTTGCCATGAAGCAAAACTTGATGATCAACTGCTTACTAACTGTAAAAAAGCTACACATAAAGTCCTCACCACCAAATAAATATTATTTGAAATTGGAACTGAAAGGAATGTGGTCTATTGATAATGGGCATGGTTTTAAGTGTGGCTTACTAAAATGGGTGTGGTTTTGGGTGTGGCGCACTAAGATGGGTGTGGTTTTGGGTGTGGCTCACTAAAATGGGTGTGGTTTTACCTTGTACCTAAAATTAGTTTCATAAACTTGGCAACTATGGCACTCACACAAAAAGATAGTAACATCCGGTTCACATACCGGGGCACAAATCAAACAAACACACGCACGACAATTCTGAAAAGTGACCTCTAATTAGTACATGACCTCTAGCTAGCTAAGTGTTTATAAAAATTATACATATAAGGACATGCATACACCATAACACAATAAATCAATGCTGACTCTCTTCTCAGTTCAGTTACTAGTCTTCTTTCTTCCTTCTTCACTCTTCATCTATTTCTCTTTTCACGGAGGCCAGACCCACAACACTCCCCCTCGAAGGGCGACTCGTCCTTCATAGATTCTTGTGAAGAACTTGTGTGAAGAATGTAGAACAGACTAAAGAGACTAGGAGAGACTATAATATGAGACAAAAAAGATTGAAGAGGCTAAAGAGACCAGAAAAGACTAAAGAGACTTGAAGAGACTAAAGAGACTAGAAGAGACTAAAGAGACTCGAAGAGATTAAAGAGACTAGAGAGACTATGAGACAAAAAAGACTGAAGAGGCTAAAGAGACCAGAAGAGACTAAAGAGACTAGAAGAGCTAAAGAGACTAGAAGAGACTAAAGAGACTAAAGAGACTAGAAGAGACTAAAGAGACTAGGAGAGACTAAAGAGACTAGAAGAGACTAAAGAGACTAGGAGAGATTATATATGAGACAAAAGAGACTGAAAAGACTACAGAGACTAGAAGAGACCAAAGAGACTAGTTATTCAATTTAAGCTAGGGAACTATATTCTATAAATAACTCCTAAAATGATGTCATGAGAGTACAAATTACATGAAAAACACAACCAATGTAAGTCCACTTTTTGGTTAACTAAATGATGATCTCATCAGCAGCTCCATAAGAATCAGTGCTTAGAAATTACAGGATTTCAAGATGTAATTTGTGGAGTGGCTTTATCATTTAATGTGGAGTCAGTTGAATTTGTTTAAATTATAAATAATCGGAATGGACACTGACTAACTGTATCCACTATTGAATGTCCGCCTTCAACAGCTAGTGCTACATATAATAGCATGTATCATTATGCAGGAAAGCATGTAAAAGCCCAAGTAGCTTCCTTGCTACACAATGAATTTCTTAAAATTTATTTAAACTTTATGGACGCTCAAATTCTGGCTGGTGAATATGATTGTGGGCTCTATGCCATAGCTAATGTGACTGCGCTTGTGCATAAGGAAGATCCTTGATGAGTAAAAGAGGATGAGATTGCACTTATTTCAATGTCTAGAAAGGATACATTGCACCTTTCCCTAAGAAGAGAAAGAGGAGAGCTCTAAAGAAAACATCAGAAACATAAAATTTGATGTTCAGAGCATTTGCAGACTACCAGAAGGGGCACTACTACATGAAGAATGGGGAGACCATGCCTCAGTTGATACCACATTAATTCATGCCTGAAAGTTTCAAAGGCTTGCCTATGCAGTGCACGAAATAAAGTGAAACTATGATGATCATTGTTATGTTTATATTTTTGTTGCTGTTGTTTTTGCTTTTGCTAACTGTATTTTAAATTGAAGTTCAATTTTGTGGTATTGACAAATTTGATGTATCTAAAATCTGAAATTAACTAATATTTAAACAATACAACTTCATAATCCAGAAAACTGATATTTGTTGCTGAGTATAAATGTCTTAAAATCTTTTCATTGGGTTTGTGCTTGCATAATCTTGCTTCTTGCCTGAGGTGCTGGTGACATAAAATTGATGAATTGATTGACTGAGTTAGCTACTTGTAATAGCTTGAAGAAAGACACCCACTTCTTAGGTATCATCAGCAAGTCTAAAGATGGTCTCCATGTTGAAGTGGAATCAGTTAATATCATTCTCTTGTCCATCCCACATGTCAATAAATAGTTCCATAACTATACAGAAAGCCATTCATTAATGGAAACCAACTCGAATGACAATTCAGCAAAGTAAACAAGAAGAGTTCCAACCATTATACAAAAAACATCCAACATAATTGCACCCTGCATAGCTATGCTTGTAGACAAGGTGAAACAGCTGGTGTTTAAAAGAAGCAATTTATTATGATAAAAGAAATAATGCTCATCTGGGAAATTGGATGGCACTTGGCAAGAGTTTAAACTTGTATGCAGCTAATGCGAGGTGTCACATTCATTGTTAGGCTTCTTTTAAGCAATTCGGGAAGCTATGCTTCAAGAATCTTGCTTTTGATTCAATTGTTAGCTAGAATAGAGTTGATGCAAATAGTTCAATATAGCTATACTTATTGGACAGCGTTGTCCATTTTTAAGTTATATTAATAGCATTAACTATAGCTAGATCAAATAAAACTGAAAGGTCTTTACTAATGGCTTAGTGAGGCAATATTCTATATTTCCCCAAGTACAAACTTTCCACTCTATCAGCTTAATGAACAAGGTTTCAAAGCTATACTTATTGGACAGCGTTGTCCATTTTTAAGTTATATTTTAATAGCATTAACTATAGCTAGATCAAATAAAACTGAAAGGTCTTTACTAATGGCTTAGTGAGGCAATATTCTATATTTCCCCAAGTACAAACTTTCCACTCTATCAGCTTAATGAACAAGGTTTCAAAGCAGAATTTTAACCTTTTTTAAATCTAAGCACACTCACATTCAAATACTATGATAATAAGAAAACCATCATCATGAATTCTTTCAAATTGCTGACTGTTTGAGTTTCAGGTCAGCTGCAACTTGCTAGTTAAAATACTAGGAGGGCCTTTATCTATAAATTCAACAAATAAAGCTCAGTTAGGTGGGGACCATTCGTGGCAAGAGGGGACCGTGTGCGGCAATGATAGTGCCACGCACGGTCCTAGGGAGACCGTCTACAGCATTGTATTTTGGCGTGAACAGTCCGGGGGGACCGTCCTTGGCAAATAATTCTGCCGCATTTGGTCTGGGGAGACCGCGTGGAGGGAAGACCAATTATCGTGTGACGGGACCAAATTGTAACTTACACTACGTAGGACACATATTATAGTCCAGCAGATAAGAAAAATTATTGTGACAGAGTGGACCAAAGCATGAAACTTGGTGTGCAGGTTCGGTTTGGCATATATAACAGTATCAGAAGGGGTGCCAAAAAAATTAAAACAAATTTTTTAAAGTGTGAAATTTTGATTAACAGTTAATTATGTAAAAGTGCTCAATATAAATTGTTTATTGTGGTTTAATACTTTAATGTTAATGATTAGGAGTCGCCTGATATTACAGGCAGCTAGACTATTTAATAGAACTAGCTACCCTGATAGCTAGCCAGGTGTAGCAAGTTTCAGAGAATTTATTTAAGTAGAATAAAACCATA
>WLWD01000717.1_pt1 | contig 37072 bp, 31 predicted proteins | sample 6712731 | NCBI WGS metagenome assembly WLWD01 (sample SAMN12718690, study PRJNA576275) | sponge metagenome | isolation source: marine sponge | host: Mycale hentscheli | place: New Zealand: South Island, Marlborough, Capsize Point | collected 2014-11-01 | reverse complement strand
TAGCACAGTGGCTTAGCACAGTGGCCTAGCACAGTGGCTTAGCACAGTGGCCTAGCACAGTGGCCTAGCACAGTGGCCTAGCACAGTGGCCTAGCACAGTGGCCTAGCACAGTGGCTTAGCACAGTGGCCTAGCAGCACAGTGGCCTAGCACAGTGGCCTAGCACAGTGGCCTAGCGGAACCAAAGTAGATGTCAATACTGTATAGTTGTGATCAGGCACCACTCTGGTTTAGTGGTCTCTCTCCATTAGTTGCCTCCCTGTTCATGTTGCTCTATGCCAATAGAAGTCACACTAACTGAACATTAATCTATTGATGATGGTTTTCAATTGATCTGAAACTAGAGTTTGTGGCAATGTTTGTTTTGCAGACTTGCAAATATTGTTGCTTGTTTTAATTTTGATGATGACTATAATAGTTTTTAACAATTCAAACTTGTGAACACATAACATTACAATAGTATCCTGGTCTCTCCCTCTCTCTCTCTCTCTCCATGTTCACACACACACACACACACACACACACACACACACACACACACACACACACACACACACACACACACACACAGACCCAGGACACCACTCACAGTAACCAGGCAGAAATCTTCACCATCCTCAACTCAGAGATGGACACGTGGACAGTGGAGAAGTTGCTCAAGGAGTTTGTGGAGAAGAAAGGAACTGGCAAGGCAAAGCCGAGTGAGTAATTGGCGAGAATGTAATATTTTGTGTTTGTATGCTCGTTCACAAAAGGATAAGTTTTAAACAATCGCTCAGAAATGTGTAAGATATAGTGAGGATTGCAAAATATTACTGGCATAGTATGCTTTAATGTAATGCTTGAGTAGATCTTGAATATAAGACACTACTGTGAAACTTCAACTATCCAAACTTCAATCATCCTAAACATCAATTAACTGCTACATACAGTAGGGGTCAAAAAAAAGTTCCCATTGAGTCGGTTTAACGACTTTCTAAAGTCTGTACGGAAGACTTTTGACACGATTTTTTTGTGCAACTTTTAGCCAGACTTTTTTGGCAATTTTTTTTTTTGTACCGACTTTTTTCTCTAGCGACCTTTCTGAGTCTGACTTTTTTAAGGTTAGGGGCAGAACCCTTCTAGAGCACTTCAGTTATTGTGGTTAAACAAGTACAGGGCAGCACCTGCTTGATGTGTAGCAGCTGCAAAATCAGATTAAAACTAGGCTGCAAACCATTTTTTAAAAGAATAAACAACAGGTTTAAAAGTCGGTTCAGCAGCTGGTGACTTGTGTAGTCGGCATTGGTTGATACAAAGTCGTTAAAAAGTCTCCTTATCCTAGAGACTATTTTTCTGTTAGTCGCTAAAAAGTCTGATCGCTATGGGAACTTTTTTTTGACCTCTACTGTACCTTCATATTTTTTAGTAGGGCTATGGCTGAAAACATTGAAATGATTGCAGAAAGGAAGATATAATTAAGATGGCTCTTATCTCTGGTTTTATTATACAAACAATTTTTATTTTGTGAACACCCCTATCCCCAGTCACTTCAGATAAAAATGGAAGTTCTGCTGTAGTATGTATGTGTGGTTAAAGTTTCATGGCAGCTCCAATCTCCTTCTTTTATTAAACAGCATTACCTCGTGGTGTATATGGATGCCTTGTTAAACTCGCTGTGCCACACAAACTTATTGGTCCACCTATGTATTTGGTGGGGGAAACCAGCCAAGCAATACTAATAACCGGAGGACATGCATGTATTGTACATGCTGTTTATGTGCTCAGTTCCCATACCATCAATTTGAGTGGATGCAACCACATAGTTGTGAAGCATTGGCTGATGACTGTTTAGTGGAACTACTGAACAAATCATACTACTGCCGTTCTGATATTTAGGGGTACATAGGGAGGGGCATGGTAACTGTATCGTGTGTGTGTGTGTGTTTGTGCATTTGTGTGTGTGTGTGTGTGTGTTAGAAAGATGGTTGTTGTTCTTAGTTGTTGTTGAAACTAGATTATCCTAGTTTTGATAATTTGGCCACCATATTAAAGTTCAGTTCATTTCCCCTGTGTATATTCAATGCTTTGATGGATGTATATTGTGTCAATGTCCTTAAGTAGTGTTGATTCTGCTATTGTATTGTCAATTAAATTGTTTATCTATGTACGTAGCTCCTCAGAAGTTTCGTGAAGCTGATAGTGACGGTTCTTTGAACTTAACAGCCATCAAGACCGTACAGATATCTCGGTCCACTGAAGACCTGTCTGTCTCGGAGAGACATGGGTGTAAGTGTGTGTGTGTGTGTGTGTGTGTGTGTGCTAAGTTGCATAGTACGAGCAAAACAATAACAATAACAAACTTCAGTTCATATTTATTACTGCTTCAAGTGAGGGTTTGATATCTTTTGTTAAGTTAGATGAATTTGATATATATATATATATTTTTTGTGTTGTTCAATTTTTATTGGTCGTTGTTGCAGCTAAGACTGAAAGGAAAACCACTTTTCGTCCATTTGGGAAGAAAAAGAAGAACTCAGTGAGTCAGCCCAGTGCTCCCAGCAGTAATGGCTCCACGGAGGCATCTGAGGTAAGTAAGAAGCTCACCTGCCATTAGTGTACATGACGTATGAGAGCCGTATAGGGGGTGGAGTCTGGGTATAAGGGTTGGCTGTAAGCCTACCACGTGATTGGAGATGCACACTCGGTGCTTATACAACCCAAACCATTGCGATCTTCACTTGTTCTCTCTTATGCATGCAGTCTTTTCCCCTTTACCTATTTGATGTATGAGCGTATGTATATTTTGTCTGGTGGCTTGTTGGAATGACCAGATCTTACGATTGTGTCTGGGCTGTAAGTTAATGTACAAGTTGTGCATATGAGAGTGAAATCATGCAAAATCACCGGGCACCAGACCAAATATACGTTCATACATCAAATAGGTAAAGGGTGGAGACTACATGAATACGAGTGACGGAACAAGTGAAGAGCACAACAGATTTTTTATGTCCAAATAAGGAAGTGTTAGTAAAATGTAGTTAATGGTCTGGTAAGGTTAGATCATGCATGTAACGAAGCTTGACAGTGCTCCTATTGGCGGCTGCTTCTCCTTGTCTGAGGAGGTACCCATTGAAGACTTCTTGACGTGCAGCTGTGTGGTCTTCACTGGAACCCACTGATGTCTGGTCAGACCCAGACACTAGGAATAAGACAATGGAGAGTACTGTACTCGGCTTCCAGGCCTACTCTACTCACTAACTTATTCCACTAGTGTATACCAATATAGATATGTATGTTACATGACAATCTATTGGGTTTATTGTTCATAAGAAACCTTATCATATAAATAGTTGTAGACTAGAAAGTGCACGATTGTACTTTTTTTTTCCCTTGGCAAGTATTATGTGTTATTTTCTTGATTTGTGTAGCAGTCAGCTGGGCCTGAGGTGGATGAAGAAGGCTACAGCATCAAGCCTGAAGATGCTAGTAACATTGGCAAGTTCCCTGATGATCCTTGGGGCAAGAAGGACAACTTCTCTGACAGCAGCGACTCAGAAGATGGTAAACACAAGCTCAAGTTGGAGTCAACTTTAAAAAAACATATATAATATATATAGGCGCAATAAAATAAACAGAGATTAGTAATATTATGATGAAGTAGTTTTCCTGTTGAGGTTATGTACGTTTACATCTACACTTTATTTCTCTGAAAATTTAAAAAAATACAATATTGTTAGTAGTAATTTTTAATAAGATTTTATAATAGCTACTTACTAGTCTGGGGAACTTGGTAAGTATATCATTCATAAATGCACACCTTTGTTCTGTTTTAGAGCGTGACAAGAAAATTAGAGCAATCAAGATCCGAGAGAATTCTGCCCAACCTGCGGCCACCATTGATGATCTGAAGGCATCCGTGAAGAACCTGAAGCTAGGGCCAGTGAGTCCCACTGGACTCAGGAAGGCATCCAGCTCACAGTCACTGAATAGTACGTCAGTAAGGCTATGGTATGGGTCTCTTGAGTGGGAACCTTGTAGGTGGCATGGGTCTCTTGGGTGGGAACCTTGTCGGTGGCGTGAGTCTCTTGGTTGGGAACCTTATGGATAGAAACTTTGTGTAGTCATGCACAACTAACTTTAGGGAGGGGGTCCAACAAGTGTGATAAAGTTTCATAGAGCAAGTTATTTGTTTTTTTTAAATTAAATTGTCTTTCTCCCAAATGCAATATTTTAATTTTTTCTGCCTCATTTTCACTTAATCTAGCATTTTATGCAGCGTCACTTTGCCACACCCACGTTGTATTGTTGTTGTTTTTTTTTCTTATTTCAGTATTGACATCTGCAACAGCGACTACCACGAGTGCTAGAAGATCAGCTAATACCAGTGGAGCGGCTGAGGCCAGGCCAGATCAGTGAGTTCAATACCAGACTTGCATGCTGAAGGTGCCATTTATAATGTGGATAGGAAATAAAGCCCTACACGTAGCAATTTGGCAAGTTTTGAGTATATGTGACAGTCTATGGGAAAAGGGGGCACTTCACGCAAAAATTGAAATTGAGATATAGGCTCCAGAAGTAAGTCATAGGAAAAATTCTTTCTTTCTCCTATTTTTGTTTTTTGCCTTAGTGACCCTTACTCTAAGTCTACGCCAAATTTCAAATGCCCAAACAACTTAAAAGACCCCAAGCGTGCCGTGGAAAGACAAGCTACTTTTTATTCTCTCTCGTTCTCGAAGTACAATAAAGGGAGAATGGGCGGAGTTTCAAACAAGCAGCTAAAAAAAAAAAAACGGCATAGCTTTGAGAATAGTGCATGCAATCTACAGCTTACCTCTGGTTGAAAGTTTACCACTTACATGGAGTAGAGTAGCCAAGGGTTCCGACAAGACAGGCTATGAGACGCTCTGAAAGCTAAAAAGAACTCAACGCAAACTTTGTTAGTCGCCGTAAAAAAGCGGCTGTACGATTTAATTGCGTATGCAGAGTATGCCGTTAAGTATACGGAAACATTAATTATACCGGAAGTGGAAATTCAATTTATGTTTTCTCGATTTCTAGTTCAATTGCTTTGCTGACAGTTCAACTGCCAGTTTCTCTGCGCGTGCCCTCCAGTATTTTAGCACTAAGTTGAGATAAATTGTAGCTTTTTATTAGCATAAAAAACTCAATTTTTTTTGGTTTGAGTGAAGTGCCCCCTTTTCCCATAGACTGTCACATATATGGACACATCGATAGTAGTTCTTGTAATAGTAATAATAATGGACATGTACCACTAGCATGCTTTGTAAATATTTTTATTATGGTTGTTGTTATCATTAATTATTAGTATTAAATGCTATTATTTTTATTTTCAATGTATTATTATCATTATTATTGTCATTACTACTACTACTACTGTTTTATTTTATTATTTATTTGTTCCTTCATGAATATATTCATTGTATCATTCCGTCCCAGGGACCACTCTCAACCCTCTCTGCTAGACCTAGACACTGTGTTCTCATCAGAGAGTGGCGGAGGTTCACAAATGCCAACTCCTCTCAAGCCTACCAGCACTGCCACTTCCAAGACCCCTCACATTGCCCCGCCTCTACTGCCCTCCCCCCCTCTGGGCATCCGAGGGGGTGGAGCCACCTCAGGGGGCTCTAGTGGGGGAGGTCCTGTTATTGCCACTACCGCATTCAATACTAAACCCATTGATCCTTCAGGTGGGTGTGGTCACAACTGACACGTGCATTTCAACATACCTCCTGAGGAGGAATACAATGTACTGGCACACACTTGTTATAAATTACTTACTTAAATTACTTAAAATTACCTGTGCCTAACCAACCCCTCCCGAACACGCCTTCTCGTTGAGTAGGTAAGGGATCATTATCCCTCATATCTTCTAGTTGACATTGCTACTAGGGGTCAGACTTTGATGAAATATTTGGAAATGGTGATAAGGGGGGAGAAGTAAAAAAAAGTGCCCTATTATAGAATTACGTTCGCAACTTTTTGTCAATTTGCTAGGAGCTGCACCAATACGACCGGCAGTTAATTGTTAAAATTACCAATTCCAAGAACGCAAACTCTTCCCCAAAGTTGTAATGTTAGTTGTCCACTTAAGACTATTTTCAATAACTATTGGTCTATCGCAAGCATAGTATAATGTTTATGAATCGATTCCTCCAGTTACTGTACTTGATCTAAGAAGGAATGAATATGTTAGAGTGGTTTGTATTCTAAACTAGCTTCAACGTTTCTTTGTTTTTTATTTATTTTTTCCCCTTTCCCTTTTAGCTACTCTTCCTGCATGGAGTTTCTCTTCCCCAACAGCCACCTTGTCTTCCTCCATCCTCACTCCAACAAGTGTCACAGCTACAACCATGGACAAGTCTTCCACCACGCCCTCCCCCGACACCTCTGCTAGTGCCCCGCAGAATGCTGGCTCCTCCTCCAACATTCTGGACACGCCCACTTCTACGGAACCTAGCGTCTCCCGGCCGAGATCCAACTCACTCAAGTCCGAGGACTCCTTAGCCAATTCTATCCCAGCTCCTCCTGTTCCAGCCAAACGGCGAGCAGCTCGTGGTGGCGCTGGACCTATAAAACCAGTCGTCCCTGCTACAAATAGTCCAATATTAGCCCCCCACACTCCACCCCTACAACCCACCCAGATATCAAATGGCCAAGACTTCCAGCCGTCCAAAAATCCCAGTTTGAACTCTTCCATTCAAACTCCTCCCCTTTCCCCAGCGACTCGGGGAGCCAGTTTGCTTCACAACGCCAGCCTCCACAACTCCTATTTGTCGCCACTGGTAACATCCAAGAGCATGAACAGTAGCAGTGGCGATAGTGCCCAGGCTCAGGGACAGATTCCTATCGCCGTTGCTGTAATAGAAACTTGCAACGCCATCTTCAAGGGAGCAGAGATGGACAGTTGTGTTGTAAAGGTGACTGGAGAGGTTTGCTTGTCCTTCCCAACTTCATTCCTGTCCAAATTATCACCTTCTACGCCGCTTCAGGTCAAGGTTGAGAAGAAGAGACTGAATTGGGACACGATGCTTCACAACCAACATCTGCTCAAGAAGTAAGATTTTTAAAAATAATTCTCAACTCAAGTAAAGAGCTTGTGTCATTAGGCGCTTGTTTTCTAATCATCCAGCATATAAAGAAACAGTCTATTTGCATAGCCACTTTGGTTTACCTTCTGAGACTTCCCCTATATTATTTTGAAGTGTTCTGTGGTTTTTAGTCGAGTACTGTTTGTGCTCAAGTGCGAACTCTTTCTCGTGGTTTTTATTCAACTTTAGCTATTGTACTGTATTGACTTCCAAAAACAGGGGAGGGGGGATCCTAGGGCACCCCTACCTCAGTATGAAAATCCAGTGTTGTTTGTTGTTGTTGTTTTATAACGTTAGACAACAACAGTGTACAAGGTCTGCACATCACTCGTGTAATTCTAGTTGTATAGTCTGATAGCTGTTTGTGTAGTCTCACCTTTGTTACCTGTATGAATTTGTAGAGGTGAGGAAGAGGGTGTGTTTGCATTCAATATGTCTGCCCTGGTGGACTACCTCACGAAGATGAAAGAGAAGGAAGCAAACAAGTCTTACTACATTGTACAGGCACTGAAGTATGAGGTAAGTATCAGGTCCTAAGCAGTGCTACCTTCTCTGCCATTATTTGTTCATGATAGAGGATTGCATGAACAAATGGAATGATCATTCATTAGCACAGGGAAGTTTGTGTGTCGTACACAGTAACAGAAATGACTGTCAAACTTTTTTCAAGTTTAGGTTGTGCTATTATACGAATTGTTGAACTAAAGCTAATGCTGTGCAATTGTCCATAGTGCAGAAACCCTTTACCAGTTTTTCTTGCATTACTAATCAATGTCCAGGTTTCTGCCAGAGAAAAAGTCAAAATTTTCATGATTTGACCTTGGCCAATGTAATTAAAAAAACATGAGTGCTTTAGAATGAGTAAATAAATAATATTCTACTACATAGTTATGATGTTTATATAAATCCAACTTTAAAATTGTTAATCTTGTAGTTAGTAAGCTTTCACTGAAGGAGACTCAACACACACACATACACACACGACAACTTATTATCAACTATTTACTATTATACATAAGTTAAACATCTGAGTCATTTAGATGGCGATATTGATGATCTATATTTCAATGTCCTCTCTCCTTGTACGGCAGGTCCAAGTAAATGGCAGTGGCTCAAGACTTCCTCTCCAGATCAAGAGCTATATGAAGTGTGAACAGGCGGTCACTAACTTCAGACTGGACTACACGTACGACTCGACCGTCTTCTCCCCATCAAGCAAGAAGCCCGGCCTGACTAAGGTGGCGTTCTCTGTTCCTGTTGATGGCAGTGTACAGAACAACCTGTCCAAGCCCAGTGGATCGTGGATAGCCGACAAGGAGACCTTTACCTGGGCTATTGGAAACTTGCCTCCAGGGGATAGCCCAGGTATGTACAATACATTATAAAATGAATTATTTTCACTATTGGTAGTGACTCAAGATATTGCTATGAAGTTCTGTCGAAACAAAGAGTAGTCCATAGTGTGAAATGTTTACAACAGCTTCTTTTTTTTTTTTATAGTACTATTGCCAAGGAGAATGTAACACCTGTTCACATAAAGATTTAATGTATCGTGCATGTGTGTGTATGTATGTGTGTACGTGTGTGTGGAATTTTTCACATTTTGCTTCTTGCTTGCTTATCTATAATAGCACACACTAATCATGCCTGCCTCCCTCATAACCTGAGAAATTCCATTGCTTGTAATGTTTCCATTGGTATCAGCTCCTCAATTTTGTGTGTGCCGTAGTGTCAGGCCAACTCCAGGCCAAGTTCAGTCTGGCTAGTGGCCCCTCCCACCCATCCACGGCAGTTGCTACATTTGAGTGTGAAGAAGCATCACTGTCAGGTCTGTGTGTGGAGCTGCTGGGATCTGACTTCACTATGTACCTGTTCAAAGAGAGGTGTAAATCAGGTGAGTGGGTGGAGCTTATGAATTTGTTAGATAGTGGGAATGGAAGGATTACAGTTTGTGTGCATTGAATCTTTAATGTGTGTGTGTGTGTGTGTGTGTGTGTGTGTGTGTGTGTCAGTGAATCAAGAATCTAAAAGTAGCCAGTGTACCTTACTACTGAGACAGTGACAACCATTTATATATATATATATATATATAATACTTATTACATGCGTCAGAGTGTGATATGGTGAAATATTTCACTGAGCAGGCTAATTTATTTTCAAGAGCCTAAGGAAAATAAAGCCTGAGAGTGAAATATATCTAGCCATATCACTCTGACAGAGTGTAATAAGTGGTTTATTCCACACTAGATATCTTCACTGAAGTAGTTTTTTGGTAACTCACGGTGTGAAAACTTACTAGGGGCTCCCCACATCCCCAGCCGATATTATAGCAGCTGCTCTAAACCTGGCTGGGTTGGCTCCACTAGAGTAAAGATAGCTGTAAAAACCCAGAAAACTTGTGGCCAGGCCCCTGTTGCTATAACTACTCTGGTAATGAGCTTGCCAGTACAGCCATGAGATAACACCATGAGACACGGGTCAAATATCATTTGTGAAGATATCTAGGGTGGAATATATAATACTTATAGCACGAGTCAGAGTACAATATGGGAAAATATTTTACGAGCACGCAAAATATTTTCACGAGCCAAAGGCGAGTGAAAATGTGGCGTGAGAGTAAAATATCATTCCCATATTGTACGACGAGTGTGATAAGTGATTTATTGCTGCCTTGATATTTTGTCTCAACCGGTTACAATTCAATTTTCATTGATTTTACTCGCTACGCGCATGCGTAGTGTACCGTACAATATAAACCGTACAATATGGGAGAATACAGAACGCTCGCGTGATGCGGAAATATTCAAGTAAAAATATCAAAGCTGCAATAAATATATATATAATGTGTACAAAAGAATGCTGGAGACACAATAATATATATATATATAACATGTATATAATACTTATAGCACGAGTCAGAGTACAATATGGGAAAATATTTTACGAGCACGCAAAATATTTTCACGAGCCAAAGGCGAGTGAAAATGTGGCGTGAGAGTAAAATATCATTCCCATATTGTACGACGAGTGTGATAAGTGATTTATTGCTTCTTTGAAGTTTTTCTCAACCGGTTACAATACAATTTTCATTGATTTTACTCGCTACGCGCGCGCTACAAGTAGCGTACAATATAAACCGTACAATATGGGAGAATACAGAACGCTCGCGTGATGCGGAAATATTCAAGTAAAAATATCAAAGCTGCAATAAATATATATATATATTATTGACTTGCTTCCTTTGTCACCAGCACAATAATAATAATAATATTATTATTATTTATTTGTTTAATATTATAATTACCAGTTTAAAACTGTAAATGCAATACAAAAAATAAATAAAACATTAAAACATGGTGCCATCACACTGCCTATTATTATTATTATTATTTTGTAGGGAAGTATGTGTCTGAGCCCAAGATCTGAAGAAGTGTGAGCTGGTAATATTGGAAATTCTTACAGAAACTCGTCATTTTGTGGGTGTGAAATATATACTTTCATATGTAATGACATTCCATGCATGAAGTTGTGTCGTTTGTGATCTCAAATTTCACATTTAACATGAACCATTTTGTTTAGAATTAATTTCAGTGAAGTTGTCCATTCCTTCGGGTTGAATACTAAAACTACAGTAGATGTGTATTATCGTGTGGTACAATACAGTGTGGGCTTGATTTATTGTGATTATTGTAGGCGAGAGCTAAATGCACAGCAATATATGAAACTACCACGATCAAGTAAACCTAGTAATATTTATCTAAATCCAAATAGTCCCGTTTGTTCAGTATGGGAGAATGACAAGTACAGCAAGGTATTGGTGGCATGGTCACAAATTTCAACAGCCTAAAAAGGGATTTTATACAGTATATCTACACATCAACAACCTTTTGTAAGGTCTACTACGTACAGCCAACTGAATAAATTGCATGTCTATGGTAAAGTACCCTCATACTAATTTCTCCCAAGGACAGCTGGCTGGCTGGTGTACACATGACACAATGCGATGTTCTTTCCACTGGACTTGCACTCTCTACCAGTCTATTATGTACAAGCAGTTTTTGAACTCCACAGGTGCCAATGATCACAGCCATTATTATGCCTTTGTGCTGCACATTTAACATGAATCCCTACCTTAAAGTTGATGCTTGCTAGTAATTACCAATCAGATGCATCTCTCTGTAGCTATCACTTGAATTACCAGCCCACAGTAAATGGTAGCTGGCAAATAACATAGGATGCATCAACATATCTCTCAATTTCCACTACCCGCTGAGCGACATCTATATTACATGTAATATAGCCATGTATACTTATACACCCTAAATTGACAATTTTGCCACCATAGCAATTTGGGTAATGGCTTATATTCTGATAGAAATCTTATTGCCACATTCTCAAAGGAATTAGGATTTTAAAATTTTGGGACTTCATTCAACTTTTGCTCTTGGAAAATTCAAAAAAGTAACTATCAACAAGGAGGTGCTGAAATAGTACTGAATTATTGTATATAATATATAATTACGTGATATGAACAGATGGATAGTTAATGAATGACTTTGAGAAGAAAATGTCCAGGTACACTGCTGGCTCATGGTCTTCCTCGATATCCCCCTGCCATCAGTTCTGCACACTGGTCTTGCACTCACATTTACTGAGTCAAATCTCCAGTAGTTGGGTACTCAAAATGATACTCGAACATCGGAGGTGAGAGGGGTGTGGCTTGTGGTGAGCGAGGGGACAGTGGGGGGCTGAATGGGCCCATATTCTGAGGGTTGACCTCAAAATTACTGATATGAATGATTTGGTTGAGGTCGAGTGGGGGATTGCTGGCTGGTGTGCTCTGTGGATGCATGCTGCAAGCACCTCCACTGGACATTCCATTAACGTTGTCATCATCCCCAGTCAAGTAGTCCGGTTGTGGAGAGCTTCTGGCAATGGCAATACCGCCACACTGCTCGACTTGATTGCCAGAGGTGTGGCTAACACCCAAATATCTTGATGCATGGCTGCCGCTGGAGGAATCGTGAAACACGCCCTCTGCCAATTCACCCATTTTCTCTTTACAACGTTTACCATCTCGCTTAGCACATTCTGGAATCTCCATCCCATCACTCCTCGCCACTGCTCCAGCGGATGCTGTCAGTTCTTCTTCACACGAGTCTGGGATGAGGAACCTCCTGGAGATGCTCTCACGCTCTTTGGCACATCCATCCATCGCTGCAGCCTGGGCTGATCCATGGCTGGAGATGCTACTCAAAGACCCCCTGTCACTGCGCCTTCTCCTTCCACGCCTCCTTCGCAGGGTGGGGTGGTGGGAGGAGCCAGAGGTGGTGGAGGACATGGTGTCTCTCATGCCTACGTCGATACGTTCCATACAAGTAGGGCATGAGTAAGACCGCATGAGCCAGTCGTCGATGCAGCGCATGTGGTAATAGTGCATGCATGGGAGCAGGCGTATAGGCTCATCCGGCATGAAGTCTACCATGCATATAGGACACCTAAACAACAACAAACAACAACAACAAACAACAATAATAAAAACCTCAAGTGTATGTATGCATTTATGACATCCTAGCTAAAATTGCCAGTATGTGATTTCTAATAACTGCAATGTATATATATTAATCCTCTATTACTTTTCACACTGTAATTTCAAGTCACGATACACTTCAGTAGTGATCTGAATGCTCCAAATGACAGTTTACATTATTAGACTATAAATATCACTGCCGGGCTCCAGGATGGCTCCTGTCAGCTCAGCATGCTTTGTCTATAAGCAGCTCTAATTGTGCCAGCTGACAGGACATTGGTCAATTAGGACTTCATGAGAAATAATCAGCCTAGATGCGCTGGGGGGAAAACAGGAAGAGAAAGGTAAGACACGGAGCAGCTTCTCCTCAATGGAGGAGTTCCCACCAGAGTAGGAAACTGTCATGCTACTTTCTACCACTATCCTATGCTATTCAACTAACCAGGATATGACGTTTAGAACACTTATTATTTAATTACTATTACTTGGAAGCGCTCGTTATTATTTAATTATAGGGTTGAAGAATTGGAATGAAAGCAAATAATGTTGTCAGAACGTCTTACTCACTTAGCCCCACCCCACCCCCTTACACACACACACACACATTTTTGTGCAAACCCTCAGCGGTACTGTACACTAGCTAGCAATTACAAAACCATTTCTCAGACCAAAACAATAATTATTGGTCACATACCTAAAGGGATCAATAGCTTGAGCAATGAAAATGGTAGATCAATATGGATTTCAATAAGAGAAACTAAACCTTCAAGGAAACACTTACTGGTAGTTTCAACACAAAATTCCAATTCCAGCACTCTATCAACTGCTCAGCTTAAAGCAAAACTAGCAAGGGGCCGCAAGAAATTATTTGTTCACTTGATTACCACATGACGATTGGGAGGGGGGGGGGCACAAAATTTGTACCTATGTGGAGCTCACATGCTTCAGATCTAAAATCGTTTTGAGTAAGTTCATACCTAAAATGGTTAATTGTCAGTAATCTCGAAAATCAGAGCATGACAGACAGAAAGACAAATAGACAAGATGACTACTATAACTCTAGAGAGCATTCACTCTGAAAGTTACTAATCCCTCAGTTAACTGCCCGCCTGAACATTGCATTTGCCTCTCAGCACTCTTAAGTCCTGCCCAAAAAATCAAAACTCAGCCCGACACCACCACTTATGAACCAAAGCTCCAACATTTGCCAAAAGTTAACATCAAAACTTAATTTTAGATGGCACAAAGTCCAGCAAGTGGCCGACAGGTCAGGTGATCGTTAGTGCTATAGTAAGCCAGTCATGAAACCATAGTGATAATTGTTTACTCTCTACTGATCAAAGCTGCCAAGTTTGAAGTGAGAGACACGACTTCCTGGACCAGTGCAGTGCACGACATCAGTGCTTCCTGCTTGTGAGCCATAAACAAACTATAGCTATGAAGTCATCAATGAATATCATTAACACAGCCATGGGACTGTTCGTGTGACCTCCTTTATAACAACTGCCTTGTCAGAATGTCTTGTGACCAAGATACATTGAAGTTCAATTTTTTTCATTCCCATGCTCTGATTCCAAAACATTCATTTCCATAATTCATTATAACTTGGTCCTCAATGTTGGCACTTTGTACTTCAGCAATAGGGCGCTTTACTAAAGCCAGCTTACTTAGCAAAGCTAGCTTAACACACACTGGTGCTGCCAAACCTCAGTCTTGGTGGCTTGTCCGTGGACACTGGCACAAGAGTAGCACCCTGTGGATTTAGCCCTAGCCCACAATGCCAGCCTTGTCTACAGCCTTGTCCACAACAGATACTAGTGTCCTTATACATGACTTCCAATTCGTGCCATGCCCAAACATTTTTGATAAATGGTTGCCAAATTGGGAGGCCCTAGATGGCCCCACCCCCTCCCTGACCCCTCTCCTCCCCCCAATGAGAGCCAAACGAACACCATCGTAGTCTTTGAAGTTAATGTAAACTCGTCTGAGTTTATTGATCTCAATGACCAACATGGTTTGGATAGCCGATAGACATGTCATATATTCCATATTAATTAACTTCAACAATAGGAACACAGATACAACAAATCCTACCAGTATTGTTCTGAATCATCATTCCAAGTATGACAGGAGTGTTATGGTTCAATACATAACTCCCACAAAAGCTAACCACAATAGAAACATATTGAAGTTGCTTTAGAACCAATTTTCCTTGTTTTTCCCACCACAAACATGCACTTCCTCAATAACGTTAGTTACAAAGAATTGTGGGAATACTTGGCAATGGATTGACTATCAGATATTGAAATCCACTTGTTTTGAAAACGTGACTATGAAGTCTTCAAAGAGAACAAGCTAAAGGGAACACCAGTATACACAACTAACAGTGGACAGCCTGCTGCTTTTATAAACTTGAGGTCAATAGCGTACACGACACTCACACACACGCATACATACACGCATACATACACATGCACATACGCACACACCTCACACAACCCAACCCACAAGTAATGAAACAGCTCTACTCATAGCCATAAAAAAATATTTGTAACATCATTTCCATACTATATGCAGATGACTACAACTATCAAAAATTTCCTTCTACTTTCAATAAAGAATAAAAATAAATAAATATAATAAAACAAAACTATCACCTTCTCCTCAACTTACTCTCTATCCACATCTCCCTTCTTCTCCGTCCCTTGGAACTCTTCTGAGAGTTCCACTCTCAAGTCTTTGTCTTTTTTCTTCTCCTCTCCCGCACAATACTTTCCCAAAGGCAAGCACTGGATCATGGTTACACGCTGCACCCACTGAGCCCTCTGTTCATCTGTCATGGCATAGAATGGAGCACGAGCCTGTGAGCATAACAACCACAGCAAGACAGGATGAAGACAAATGTGTTTGTTGTTTATGGACAATAACACATAGTTGGAGTGTCATCTAGAACATCATCAGTATCTACAGTTTGGGTTGAGCGGGCCACCACTCATGCACTGCTAATTGATCCCACACAGATACAGTAGAAAGATTCCAAATAGCATCCCGTGAATACCTACAACAAGTGAGCAATTACATTGTTAAGCTTCTGGAGGCCAAAATTGAAACTAGTCACTTAGAAACCACACACAGGAAGGCCATCCAAACAGAAGACTTCCCACCAAGTATGGGTCTATGGTACCAAACACCAGTATAGTGTGTCCGGCAGGTCAGTGAGGAGGTTTCTTCACAGAATTCCCAGTGGGAGTTAACACTGGGAAAACATATCGGTGAGTGTAGCAGCATGATGCAAACACTAGGAATTATGTGGTTTCAAGAGCAGTGTTCAATTATCTCCAGACAAGACAAGACAAGAGCACTCCTTTAAACCATTCTCACCCTGTCTTATATCTGTATAGACAATTCCATAATTGTACCTGGCTAATGATGTGTTGTCATTGTATCCTGTTTACACAACAAGCTTACGAGATATAAACAACAGAAAGACAACTGAACGGAAGTCACTTACTAAGTGCATGAGAAGGAACCAGTAAAGACTTAAAGCAAACTAAAGATTATCATGCCTGACTTCACTAAACAAGTTAAATGTGTGTGTAACTCTTGTATACATTTCAGTTATTCGGATACACGGCTGAACAGATTGGCCATAGCTGTGCAGAATTTTTGGATGAATTGAAACAAGGAATATGAAAAGAAAAAAATATTTTAAGTACATATGCCATGACTAAACTGAGGCTTATCAGAACCAGTGACTCTCAATTTTCATCCCAGGCTACTGGGTTATCGTGTGTTGTAACATATCACAGCTGTTACCAATGCCGTAGTTATGCATGACAAACGCACACATGCCAACCCAACTGCCTGCCAGATCGCTGGCAGCCATGACCTGTGGGCACAACATAGATCACTACTTCAAACAATGAAAGCCCTCCTCTCACTCACTCCCTACACTACATACTTCAAAGAAACTCAAGAAACTCAATACAAAAAAACCCCTGTGTCTGTTCACACAGTCGCGCTTGAACAGTGTTTGCACCTCAAATTGACAAACATTCAGAATGTTGGGTATTAGGTTTCTGTTTTCATGAACTAGCTTTCAATTTGATGCAAACTGATTCTATATCTTCCTGTGCGAGAAGAAATCTTACTTTTATTGAAAAATGACTGTTGGAAGGTATAAGAAACATAGTCTTACAGTGTACTTATAAATCTCTCCTGATCTTAAACTCTATATAAGATGATATAATAACTCATTGGACAGCTGCATCATCAATTTGCACTCCACTGTTAAATATAATCATGACTGGCCCAGTTAGCAGGTAAACAATAGATGTGGTTGCTACAGCACTGCAATTAATGCATAACATATTGCCAATCCAGGACCACACATGTGACTTTCGATCTACCGAATTACAATTTCCTCGAAAATCTAGCATTTCACCATCTGCTGTTCTGTCAACACTGCATCAGACCTTCTTTTGCCGTGCAAGCCCATCTTTAATAATTGGATTAACAAACAAAATCTAAATCCATATCCAATGATAATTGGATTTCAATTAAAACTTTCCCATAACAATTAAACATTCTTGGGTCTGGGAGGGAGGAGGGAGGGGAGGGAAAGCTGGCTTGTGAAATGGACTTCTAAATACACCTTTAAATGTGCACATTATTTGAATGGACAAATAAGCTCACATACTCTTCATGATCTATCACCAGAGATGCTGCCAGGCAAGTGCAAATAAGTGCTAACTAGAGCGCTAATCAAGCAGCTCCACGACACACACGCACCTGATAGGGAGGAGGCGGCCCTCGAGGTCGACCTGTGGAAGATTGGTGAATGTTGAATTGCTCCAGACTGTCCAATAACGCATTAGTAGCCTCGTCGTCGTCATCCAGTTGTCGACAAACGCAGCAAATATTACCCATCTCTGCTCCCTCCGCTAGCTAATGTGTTGAATACCTACGACAAAGCACACAACCTATTCATATTCCAGGTCATCCAACACTAGCTAGCTAAAAACTGGCACTTACCACGTGAAAAGCCGCGCTGTAGCTGATATCACCAGAAACTGTAAGCGTTACGTTGGTAGGAATTTCGTTTACTGAAAAGGCGACGTTGTTCTTTTATGTTTACGTCCAGCTCAACATACTGGCCTCAGGAATGGAGAATATAACCACAATATAGGACTTCAGCGGAAGTAGTTATTGTGTCCATAGAGACAAAAAAAAAAAAAAAAAAAAAAAAAAAGGGGGGGGGGAGCGCACGCGCCGCGTTTAGTGTGCAGTGCATGCAGTCTTGTGGTGGCGTATGTTGACGTCCAAAAGGTGAACTAGCAAAACGAAGCCTCGTTTTACAACAGTCCATAGTTTGTGGTAGAACTTTCCAAAACAAGGAAGTAGCAAGTATTTCAATTCATAGTAATTTACAGTTACACAAACCACAAGCTGGTGCTTATTTTTTTAGCCACTACAAAAACTTATCAACCACAATAGTTTATAGTGTTACCATTATTATCATAAGATTTGTCAATAAAAACCACAAATAAAACGAACTAGTGTGTACATAATTAAATTGATGACTTCAGCTGAGCGGTGCATGCATACTGAACCATTTTGTCTTCCATGGGATGCAAGTCTCCAATTATGACAAGTGAGTGGAGGGGCTTCCCCATCTCCCATTGGTCAATGCTAGTGAGAGTGCCTTGAGCGATACACTGAGTGGAGCTCCCGACCCTGGCCACACCCACACAGCGAGAATCCAGAGACAAAACTGCAAAACAAAATATAATGGCCACACAGCCCGTCAAATTACTAAACCAGGCAGTCAGTTATTACTAATTAATTGGCCAAATTATCAAAGAATCAATTATCCCTCCCTCTTGCAATTATGAGGGCTCCAGGCTAAAACTGAAAGAAATTCTTACAGCACATAAACGCTGTATACTGTCAACATTTGATGGGTAAAGGGTTCGAGGCTTTAGGCTCCGGTATTGAAGAGCCAAGAATTTTTAGTGCATAATTTACCGTCAGGGTAAGAATAAGTTAACTAGCAAATTCTTCTTGTTCTAACAACCAATATTGTTAATTAATTATTGGGTTAAGTTTTAATTAACAATATTGGCTGTGAGAAGGAGAAAAATGTGCTACTATTCTAATTATTTTGGCCGAGAATGACTGAATTATTGATAGTTAACAACTGCTAGAATTTTATTTACAAAAAATTTTTTTTTTAGGAGTTTAGGTTGAGGTTCAGTGGGTGATCTATCAACATAAACATGTTTTGATTTGTTTTGCCGTTCACCCGCCCACCCCACCCACCCACACATCCATCCCTGTATTGATACAAGCCGGTACTCAATGCTTATAATAAGATACTCCAAATAAAACTATATGTATTGACTGTGTTTACCACCAGGTAAATAATCCCCTCTTTAAAATTACCACTCTCCTTCTCAATCAGAGCTTTCCCTTCTCCCTCTGTCAGAGAGCTTCCCCCCCCCCCCCCCCCCCCCCCACACACACACACACACACACACATACCTTGACCTTGAAAGGAAGCCACTCATTGGATGATGCTTCTCTGCCACAAGTGACAGACTAAATCAGTTATTAATATTTCTGACGAGTGGTGACACATCTGTGTCTATCAATCTCTTGCTTTCGTCTGAATGCTCTCTCACACACACTACACTGGTATGGCTTATCTGTAGCTGTACTGCTATCACGCGCACCTGGCAGAGCCAGGGTGCCTGTGCACTAAGCAGGCACTGTGAGCCATGCAAGCAAAGCTCCTGGAGCCGGGCTAGGAACTCGCAGGAGAGCAGGCCTTTCCTCACAACAAGTGGTGTGGGCACCCAAGTCCCACCTGAACCATTGCTGTTTCATAAGAAAAGGCCTTGCTTGAATTTGCATCCCAGCAAATGCCAGGTACCCAATCACAGCTGGGTGGACTGGTGGGGCTGGTAGGAGGCAGATGGAAAATCAGATGGAAAAAATGCCACACACACACACACACACACACACAATCTTCTGGTAGCTCCTAAAGACAGATAGATAGTCTTATCCCAATAAAACCAACTGTCAGTTGTTATTCTATTACAAGACAGTTTCTGCAGTTTCACTTGAGACCCTCATGCATACGTCAGTGTACAGTGCACCTATGACCCATCCTTCCAACCACACATCCCGCCCCACCCTCCACCCCGCCCCTTTTCCAATGAGACACCATTAGCATCATCCTCAAGTGCAACTATAGCCAATAGAATGCTACATTAACATGATTGGACCATTTAATTTGAGACTGAATGACTGCCCTGCTCTGGCACCTCTGGATTCCTGATGTCATACCGAACGACAGAGTGTTATATAATAATACATCGCTAGTGCAAATTCTCAGTGCTTCATATCTCAGCTCCACTGGAAATAAATAAACTATAAATATATCATTCAGTCACCAGCTAAAATAATAATAAATAACAATAATAAAGAAATTTATCCTATGTTTACAATTGCTTTAAAAATTAGTTTTGTTTAGTACAAACAGCATAGGAATGAGCCTACAATGTAACATAAATAACAGTTCTCTCAGTTGTACAGCTACATTGGGCTAAGTATGGGCTGCATAAACAGATCTAACCGCTGGCTCACTACTTTCCGGAGCACATCACTAGCACGGCGCCACAAACTGAACAATGACAGTGGGTGTGGTCTTTCTATTACTTCACAATTTCACTATCGTTTACTCACTGGAACGTTCAGTACCCTCTTGCCTCTCTTCTGCTCTCTTTGTAATAGCCTCTCTCAATTGGTGAGCAGCCTGTTCTACAGTCATGAATCTAGGAGGCTCGTAGATCTTCCTTCCTCTGAAAGTGAACATAATACATACCAGAAAATCTTTCAGTTTTTGTGTATTGCACATGTGCACTGTTAACTTTATTCTGGATGGCTTACTTGTTAATAGTATAATATATCTAGGCTGGCCCTCAAACAACAACAACAACAACAACAACAACAACAACAACTCACTTCATTAAATTCTCGATAGTCTGCTCTTTCATTTTAATATCTACAATTAATAATATTCTAATAAACAACAAACAATAAAATGAAGTATCTATTCTTATATATATTATAAATATAATTTATTTTCTCGTGGAAAATTTCTTCTTATTTTTAGAATCACTAATCAAACAAACACTGTTATCATATCCTACCTAACAGACAGAGTGTATGTAGACCGTTCCTGAGGTTGGATTCTATCTTGTCCACAAAACTGTCGGGGGTCCACGTTTCAGTCCAGAATGGAATAGAGACAGTCTCGCCAAAGTGGTACAGCTGGAGGCCGCAGCACCCCACAGCATTCATGATGGAAGCATTGTGAATCACTTGGTAAGGTACAGTCAATTCAACCGCTCGCACCAGCAAGTCAGAATGAGTGGTGGCTCTGGGGAAAAAATAAATAAATAAATTTTAAAAAATAAAAAAAAGGGAATTCTTTTTTTTACTACTTACTTTAATTGAAAGGTTCAATCCATACTGCACTTACCCTAGGGGATCCCCCACCACAAGTAAAGCCACATCTGTGCTGCTTGCTCCATCAAGAATCTCATCTATGAGCATGTATAGAAACTGGTTGATCAAACAATTTCAGCCTAATGTGTGATAATTGCCCCACAAAAAAACAAAGTACCTGAATTTAGTTCAAGCATGTCTCTATCCGCCAGTATCACTTCTCGTCCATAGAATTCCTCCTACACACAAAACATTAGAAATATGTATAGAAGGATATAACCTACACAGAGTGGGACAAGAGGAACTATTTTCTAGCCAGCTACAAGGCCATAATTATTGTACAAACATACTAGCTCCTGCTTGCCACATCCTATGAGTATTGAGGTATAAGCTTCTAAGTACACTCTAGAAGCTTTCTTCACAACTTCTAGTCCTTTCACTGTGATGTCTTTGGGATCGCACAGGCCAAGGCCTATTAGGTAAAGCATCGTTAAAACTTGCACTGACACTTTTGTGGTGACGATACTAACCTATTGGTAAGGGTCGCTACGTATGGGCGGGGAGTTGACTGTAATGTTATTGATGTTGAATACATAATTTATTTTCTTTTTTTTAAAACTTAGCAGACTATGGAGGAAGAAGATAGAGAGGACTTTGAATTAGAAGAAAAAGAAGAACCCAAGGAGAAGCCGTCGTCAAGCTCTTGGGTATCTATTTTAACCTTAAACCACTACCAGTCCTATTTCGACGTGACGACATCTGAAGTAGCCGAAAGAGTCCTTGCGGGAATGTTACCGATACGTTCACGTCTTGTGGACAAGCTTCAGCCCCAGCCAGACTTGTATGGACCATTCTGGATAGCAGTGACTCTGATACTGGTAACAGCTGTGAGTGGTAACATAGCCAATGTGTTTGAAAAGAAGTCGGCTTGGGAGTTTCGCTTTAGTGAAGTCACGCTCATTGGTTGCTGTGTGTATGCTTACACCTGGCTCATTCCCTTCATTCTGTGGTGCTTTCTGTGGTGGAGGGGAAACAGGTCTAGGTACACTCTCAACCAACTCCTGGCCATTTACGGCTACTCTGTGTCCATCTTCATCCCTCTGGTTATTCTCTGGCTTATTAGGAACGAGATTATTCGATGGCTGCTGTGGGCTGTCTGCACAGTATCATCTGGGGCGGTGCTAGTCCGGTCCCTGTGGTCTCCCATGAGTCAGGAAAGTTCAAGACTAGCTACGGCCATTTTGGTGGTGGTGTTCCTCCTTCACGCTGCTCTGTCGGCCATGTTTAAGATGTACTACTTCAGTTCAGACTTATCTGGCACCTCTGCTTCGATCGCTGCCACTGCTGCTACCTCTCCCACTATTTTAAGTCGCCTTGGCAATGCCACTCGGACACACTGATGTCACACATTCATTGAGCTATTATATATACATATATATTGTGCTCACTGGTTCTATTTCACCTCATAACAGAGTTTGAGTGTGCATTAGTTCGATTATTTACCTACCCTTCTGGTATGGTAAAGGGTCTAATCTGAAAGGTATAATGTTACAAGACTTCTAACTGCATGGTTTTAAGAGCTAGTCTCATTTTTATCACTCTCACTATACTTAGGCATAACAAATTCATATAGTCCTTTCAGTTCACAAATCTGTTTGTGGTTCCTTGCTTCGAAAGGCGATACAATTTCTATTGGAGGGAGCAAGTGGAATGTTTGCTAAGTATAGCCGATTTGCTCAGTTTGAGAGTTTACTATAAGAGGCTCCAGTTTATAGCTGGCCAGGTGGTGGCTAGTATTACTTGTCTTAGTTGCTTGTGCAGTGTTCTATAATAGGAAATTCAGGAATCTGATAGCCCTGTATAATTCACACCACCCTACAAGTTCCTCCACAGCAAGGTGATTTGGTAGTTGAAGAAGCCTAAAGAGGAGGATCTATTAAAGTTGATGATAATAATTGAGTGCATAACATTTTAAAGACAAATTGTTACGTCCTTCTAACCTTTAAGCCCAACTATTGGGCCCAGAGATTCCACAATTCAACTGGTGGCTAAAGCCATTAGGTCCAGGGTCAATTCCAGGGCATATTTTCTCTTGCTTTTATGTAGTCATTGGGGCTTGCATCAGTATAAATGTTGGAAGATCAATGAGAAGAGAGAAGGAATTTCAGAAATTCTATACCCAAGCCCTACATGCCTCACCATACAACTTAATTATGGCTTCCAACGTGACAGAACTATTCCCAGGTGTGTTCACTCCTCTCTGCTATACAAAACATGTCTGCATGCCTCATATTACTGTTCCATAATCACTATTGAATCAATTTTTTTTTTCGTTCTTTCTCTAGTATGTTAGCTAGGGGAATAATCTTGTCTTGTTAGATGAATTGAAAATTTTGATGGACAATTAATAAAGAGACAAAAGAACTGGACTAAAGTCAGTGTATAAATAGTATAGGACAGTAGAGTAAACACTAGAAAAATGAAGGATCAAAATTATGAGCAATAATAACAATAACAATAACAGAACACTATTTGCTGTAGCACCACAATGACCCTGTTATGCTGATACTTGAGTTTTGACCACGAGATATTATCCCGGTCACTGTTAGTCCCACTCATTAGACATGATATCCTCATGTGTGACAATCTTCCTCGTACTCCAACTTATTCTTTGCCACAATCATCTCCTCCATGCAGTCCATCACAACATGGTTTTTCTCCATGAAGTACTTGTTCTGGAAAAGTGCCTTTGCACCGTTCTTGGTATCTTGCATGATGAGAGGGAGATCGGCATGATTAACAATGCAGATTCCATGAACAATGACTCCAAAACACGACAAAGCCAACTCGGCCTTGGTAATTCTCCAGAAATAATGGCCAACTTCAAAATAGTAGTTTTTCGGGATATCTGGGTTGTAACCACCAGGGACGCCAGGCATGTGAAACAGAACTGGGTAAAAATGCTCTTCAGGGAAGGAAGTTCCTAAAAAAAACTGGTATAATTCCTGTGCTTTGTAGTCTTTCACCATAAATTTGACGAAGTCAACTGAAAGAGCATTGTATGCCATGCTCTTGTAATACTTCAAATTGAATGGGATAGTGCCTCCTCTTAACCGATTGAAACTCTCCTTGTCCGTCTCAGGAACTAACCAAGCCACGACAGATGATGTGCCATTCATTGACTGCATCATCTGGACCATTTCTTTGGTGCTGTGTAAAGGAAGCTCTTTGCTGCAGAGGTTTAAGACATAGTTCCATTTTTTCCTCCTTCTCTGTCTCTCTCTCAACTTCACCAGATCCTTAAAGCACTGCATTTGAGCCTCCAACATACTGAAGTGGCCCCATCGCACGTCAAACAACTCAGACGGTGCAATCACGTTGTCAAGACACTGAATGATATTGTAGTAAAACTCTTTATGGGGAGAAGTCTCATCCACATGAATGCAGTAAGAGTTTTGTGGCTTATATAGAATCTTAAATAGACGAAGGAATTGTAGCGGGCTCTCATAAACCAAGAAGATGTAGGCTATGGGGAAATCTCTTTCCAGCTTGGTGTTGTATAGATTATTTGTGAGGTTCTCCTTAAGCCAAGTGCAGTTACTAGATTGCTGAAGCAAAGAAGTGTACGCTTCATTTGAAAATAAATATCTTTTGAATGTTTTCAGCCACCTCTGATAAATTTTCTGCACTCTGTCAGATTCTTTTTTGTCCCCAGCTATTATCTTTGAGCAATCTTTGACTATTGGTACTCCCAGTGTGGTTACTGTTCCAGTTGTCCAGGCTTTGTAGCCTTCTAGAGGCAAATCACAGTGATTTCTCCCCGCCTTATCTGACATCTCCTCAATGACCCATACAATTTTGTCACTAAATAAGATAATGAATATAATCAGTAGTACGACTGCTATAATCCCACCAGTTTTCCATTTGCCTAATTTCATCATTCAGGCTAAAACTTGAATTTCGTGGGTCATACGTCCGCGCCTGAGTCCAATTACAGGCACCCGGTTCAGGAATATTTTGCGATTGAACGAATCGAAGATTCAGGAAACCTTGGATGGGAAGTATCGGGTGAAACTGGAATCTTTCCTGGCCCATGCGCGTACACGAGTCGTCACCCCCAGCCACACCTCTATCCGACCTAGTCCTTTCCACCCACGCAGTGAGCTCCATTTTGCTTTCTCTGGGAAGCAAGCCTTAGAGCGTGGGTCTTGAGCTGTTATAGCTGCGATCGAGCTTCCGACATTGCTGGACAGGTTAGGGAAAGCATTTATTGTTGCTCAGACTTCCCATTTCAATACTCTATTCAGAGCTGGGGTGACTGGTGTTTCAGTGAAGCATAGGCACGTCTGCATGTGTTGGAAGAAGCTGCTGATGATACTGGCTTAACTGTGCCACAAGTAGTAGTAAGTTATGAAGATATGACTTAGTATAGAATGGCTATTTTATTTATTTGGTTTAGAATTGTGTGAAGGAGAAATAGTAGAAGATAAAGCATACCAGAAACACTGAATCAGTGAAGACTTTTCAAGATACCTTTGACGTCCTGGCAGAATTTTCAACAGGAATAGAGGAATAGGCAAAATCAGATGGTTAGATGAATTGATATTTAATAATGCAAACTAAGGTTCTTTCAACCTGTTTGCAATAACTGTGGTGTAAAATAGTTAAACCACAGCAACTTTCGGAATTATTGCTAGATAACCTCAGGATCGAGTTGCTAGATAACCACCCTCCCCCTAGGGCTTCCTCCTCAGGATCGGGTTGTTTATCAGTGATAATTCCTCAAACACATGGTTAAACTATTACATAATAAGTAAATAAAAGTTAAACCATTTGTTTGAAAAATTATCGCTCCATCCCGAAAAGGGCATTTATCCCGAATTGTCATGGTTTAACTATTTTATATCATGGTTATACCATTTCATACTGTGTAAGTGACCAAATATTAATGGCAGGTTTTGACGGGAAAATTTGGTCCAACATTAACAATACTAGCAAGTACCCCACCACACAGTGGCGCATGATATGTTGCGAAGTAAATGCAGGTAGCATAAATTATTTTTATTCATTATCATCCTCTACCACTTGGTTAAGGTTACATCAGTTTCTCTCTCCTGCTCTCCTTTCTCGGCTTTTCTTATCCCCCTCATTTCCTTTCTTCAGTTAGTCATGGAGTCCCTTCTCCTTAGTCTCTCTCTCTCTCTCCTGTTTCTGAGTCTCTTTGTCCTTCTGTCATGATTGTGGACTTGGTTTTGCAAAACTTTTGCTTCTTTACCAAACTGTTAAGCTCATGAATTATTCATGAATACGCACCATCATTGTTACTGACGCACAAGTGTATTTATTATATAGATAGCATTGCTTAGTGGAATGTTTAGCTTTGGTTTTTGTCTTCAACACAATTTACAGAGAGCATTGGCTATGATGTTGTAATTGAAACAATACAAATTTGAGGTGTGTATGGAAAACTTAACACACACACACTCACCCATATGCACGCCACAAGGTGGTGTTTCAATAAGCAGCTGCCAGGACTAAGCTGTTCGTATTATTATTATTACTAGTGGTGTGTTTCAACACAAAGTAAGTGAGATAACTCAGTTATATTTTAGGATTTAGTAATATTACATTCTCAAAAATTTAGCAGCACTCTGAGGTCAAAGTGCACTTGTCATGTAATAATGGTATTTTATTAGGAGCTCTTATGATCTGCTACGCATTGTTAAGTGGTAGAAGTTATAGTGATCTAGCTACTTGTTGTGTAACAACGCTGATATGGTAGTGCAGTCTTATGATAGGTCTCATAGTCGACTATGTGTTGTTGATCAACTAAGTAAACTAAATTTCAAGTCCTCATACCCCAAGGATAGCCAGCTTTTATAGACACAAACATTAATTCATTAGGATTCTTAAGACGCTCGCGCAAGAATTACAGGAAGCTGAACTCATGTGGTTTGATGAGTATGATACTGACGTGTGTGTAACAATGAGAAGTTAGAAATGATGCAACGAGCAACCGAAGGTGATATGTGAATATGATGAAGGAAGAATTGTGCTTGCTAGCTAATGTGGAGTGATGGTGAAATGATAACTAGTGGAATGTTCAGCTTTGGTTTTTGTCTTCAACACAATTTACAGAGAGCATTGGCTATGATGTTGTAATTGAAACAATACAAATTTGAGGTGTGTATGGAAAAGCTGAACTTGACAATTATTATGGTTATTATTATTATTGTATCCTATGGGGTAGGCACCCACTATCACTACAGCGCCCAATCTGTCCATTTCTCTGATAATATTAACGCCCAGGTCTCAAATTGCATACACGAACAAGTATTCCTTGTCAATTATGTGGCCAGCAATAGAAGTCGTTCTTCTGCTGTGCCATTTCAAGAAAATTGACGGCAGTGAAGGCAGACTTTTCTGACTAGAATTTCAATGGCGAATGTCCAGAATGCCTTCAAGATTATTTGAATGTGATGTCTTATGTTAAAGTCGAGTAAGTAGTGCAGCCTGTGCAGATTTTCAATAAGAGAAGTGAGGATTGAACAGGGAAGGCAAAGTCCACAATCATGGATTGAAGTACAGAAACAGTGAGAATCAGGAAGAGGTACAGATAAAGGAGCAGAAGGGAATCCATTAACTCAAGAACGAGAGAAGGGCTCAGTAAGAAAGAGAGCAAGAGAGGACAAATGATGTAACTAAACCAAGTGTTTGAGAATTAAGAGATTAAAGTACATGTACCTTATGCGACAGCGCTCCTAGTTTGTGAAACATGTTACATCAAGCGCCACTGTGTGAAAGAGTACTTGATACTTATTACTATTATGCGATGTTTATTATTATTATTGCTATTATTATTGTCATTTTTATTATTATTATTGTTTTGGTTGCTATGATATTATAATTAGTATGAGTAATAGCACAGGTAAACTTGATATTAGGGATTAATAGCACGAGTAGTGGTATTTCAATAGCTCTACGAGTGCTATTGATCCCTAATAACACAGGTTAACTGTGCTATCACTCGCTAATAGTAGGCCAACTTTTTAAAAAGTCATTTGCAATTGTAGCTACACTGTATCATCGTTCACTCACTATCTCCTTACTTTAGGATTAGCTTCCGCTGGAACTTCATTTTCAACATTATGGCTCCTCCTAATCTGTTTAAACATTCCGTCTAATACAGGTAGAGCTTCTGTGGTAAAGAATGACATTGTCTCCAACTAGAAACTACTCGAACTATATGTTTCCGAGGCTAACACTACATGCGTGCGCACTTACCCGTACTATTTCACTTCGCTACCGTGGTATTTCACTTAGTTTCCACTTAGTTACCGAGGTATTTCTACGTGCTATTTCACTTTCCCTGTGCAATTTCAATTGAACAGCGATTTTTCCTATACATTTTTTAATGGAAAACGTACGTGCCATATTATTATTATTATTATTATTATTATATTATTATTATTATTATTACTATTATTATTATTATTATTATTATTATTATTGTGATTACTTGGGGGAACCTGGTATTAGATTCTTACTAGTGATGCGCTCTAATAGCGAAGCGAGCGATGCACGTTCCCTGTAATTGCAGCTATTCCAGGCTACAAAATACTGTCAAAGTGAGAAAACAATAGTGGTGGCTTTTTTCTATGATGAAGGCTCCTGGTACCGTAATCCTCAGGAATAGTCTAATAAATAAATTAGGAACATTTAATGGCTTTTCAAAGAGAAAGATTCTTTACTTTGCTACCTGTTTCTGTTTCGTTTTAGCTCTCCTCCTCCTTGCCCTGTTTTTTTTTTTTCATTTCTTATCTCTCTCCTTACTAATTTTTCTTCTGGAGTTTCTAATGCCCTCAAAGCTCTTGACCGAGCGTTTCTAACGTTTTGTCTCTCTTTCGCAGAATTTGTTTCACTGGGCATCGCTACTTCGTACGGCGGGTAAACAAAACAAAATGTTGCTAAGAAGGTTACCCGGCCCGCGCAAGCGCGTAGGAGAAAATTTGCACATGTACGCCCACGCAAGAACAAAAACAATACCTAGACCTAAATATATATATATATTGCGAACTCATTATAGAGTCAGCTCCGCTCGCTTCGCTGAATTAACTGGTTTTGATATGCTGCTCTCATCTCCTTCACCACACTCACTATTAAAGCACTGGCCAGGGAGAAGCGAGTGGTATGTGGCAGAGTTCAGTCAAATCCATTGTAATTGTAATTAAATACATTTTTTTGCAGTAATTTCAATGTAATTGTATTTGAGTGAGTCTGAGCTCTATGTATTTGCAATGTGTTCAAACACTAGCAAAATTTAGAATTGCAAAGTTTGGAATACGTGCATTGCAAATACAAAACAGAAATGAAAAGAGGCGAGAGAAAGTATGGGCAAGTCCCTCACAAATTACTGGGGAAAAAGAAAGTGGAAATACCATTTGGATATTTAATTGGAGGTCACTGTGTGTGCATGTGTGTGTGCACGCATGTATGTGTACATGTGTGTGCATGTGTATGTACATGCGTGTGCATGCATGTGTGTGTACATGTGTGTGCGTGCATGTGTGTATGTGTTTATGCGTGTGTGACAGCAGATAACGTATGTGACATACACATATTGTTATTAACACTGTCGTGTTTGTTTTTTGTTTGTTTTTTGTTATAGTTGTGTTTACAATATGGTTGTGTTGTTTTAAGATTATTGAGCTACAGCAAATGATTTTTTGATTTATTTATTTATGAATTTTTTTAGAGAAAAGAACACCATCAGTTGAGGCTGTCTAAATATTGATACGTCGCACCAGGACAGTGGCAGCATCTGGGATCACTCCAGGACAGTGGCAGCATCTGGGATCACTCCAGGACAGTGGCAGCATCTGGGATCACTCCAGGACAGTGGCAGCATCTGGGATCACTCCAGGACAGTGGCAGCATCTGGGATCACTCCAGGACAGTGGCAGCATCTGGGATCACTCCAGGACAGTGGCAGCATCTGGGATCACTCCAGGACAGTGGCAGCATCTGGGATCACTCCAGGACAGTGGCAGCATCTGGGATCACTCCAGGACAGTGGCAGCATCTGGGATCACTCCAGGACAGTGGCAGCATCTGGGATCACTCCAGGACAGTGGCAGCATCTGGGATCACTCCAGGACAGTGGCAGCATCTGGGATCACTCCAGGACAGTGGCAGCATCTGGGATCACTCCAGGACAGTGGCAGCATCTGGGATCACTCCAGGACAGTGACAGCATCTGGGATCACTCCAGGACAGTGGCAGCATCTGGGATCACTCCACGACAGTGGCAGCATCTGGGATCACTCCACGACAGTGGCAGCATCTGGGATCACTCCAGGACAGTGGCAGCATCTGGGATCACTCCAGGACAGTGGCAGCATCTGGGATCACTCCAGGACAGTGGCAGCATCTGGGATCACTCCAGGACAGTGGCAGCATCTGGGATCACTCCAGGACAGTGGCAGCATCTGGGATCACTCCAGGACAGTGGCAGCATCTGGGATCACTCCACGACAGTGGCAGCATCTGGGATCACTCCAGGACAGTGGCAGCATCTGGGATCACTCCAGGACAGTGGCAGCATCTGGGATCACTCCAGGACAGTGGCAGCATCTGGGATCACTCCAGGACAGTGGCAGCATCTGGGATCACTCCAGGACAGTGGCAGCATCTGGGATCACTCCAGGACAGTGGCAGCATCTGGGATCACTCCAGGACAGTGGCAGCATCTGGGATCACTCCAGGACAGTGGCAGCATCTGGGATCACTCCACGACAGTGGCAGCATCTGGATCACTCCAGGACAGTGGCAGCATCTGGGATCACTCCATGACAGTGGCAGCATCTGGGATCACTCCACGACAGTGGCAGCATCTGGGATCACTCCAGGACAGTGGCAGCATCTGGGATCACTCCAGGACAGCGGCAACCAGTTACGCATGGGATCACTCCAGGACAGCGGCAACCAGTTACGCATGGGATCACTGCAGGATGTGTGTTCTGATGAGTGGAAATTCTGGATATCTGACTTTGGGTTCTTCATGAAGGACTAATACCAACATATTTTTGTAAACAAACAATGGCCATGTTGTAATGTAAAATAATTATTGTCATCTATATTTTGGCTCATTGAATGATGTTGTAGAAATGACACAAACATTATATCCATAAAAGCCAATAATTAGTGGGAGGGGGGGGGGGGCAAAGATCTGTGATGCATGGTCTCAGCATGGTACAGTTTATGAGTATTGTAGGAGGTGAATACCCAAACTAATGTTGGGGTTAGATGAAATGCTAAGAGTTCTCTGACATGCGCAAAAATTGATACAGTAGAACCTCTAAACTGAGAACAATTTGGGACCTAAGGAGGGGGAGATGGGCCATACATTTTCTATTGGAATGCGGGTAGGGGAAGTTCACTATACAGAGGTAATTTACTTAGAGAGTTCACTATCAGAGGTTTCACATGCTCACTTGGTGCTGCTTATAACTGCTGCATGGTAGTCCTCAAATGGTGTATGGGACGATTGCTTGCACATAGTTCCTGATGTTACAAATACTGTTTTTGGCCACTTAGTATACAATATTTATTATAACTGTACCAGGGTAACTATACCGGGTATATTATTACACACCAAAATATTCCGTAAATGCATTTACAGTTGAATATTATTTAACAGTGAACTCTGTAACGAGCAACACCATGCAATGGATATTTTACACCAGTGTATGTAAAAGTCATACACATTTGTTATACACATAGTATATTCCAGTGACTTTTATCTTACTTACGTCACCAGTGTGTATATTTTGTAAGACTGTATTACTGGAGTACTGTGCATTACCTTACACCAGGTATATACCATACTATGTGTACTAGATATGTTGCTGGAGTATACCCTATGTATTCTTGATGATGTCTTACCACAGCATGCAGTGTATAGATACTATGTATACTACAGTGAAACCTCTCTACAAAGGCCATGCTTGGGGTCAAGTCTTTTGACCCTTGTAGAGAGTTTGGCTGCTAGAGGTTCCACTGTATATGTATTCCAAATGTTTTCTTAATAACATGATATAAAGAATTCTTTGACAGTAATACTAATCACTTTTAGCTAGCTATGTGGTAAAAAAATTAATAATAATAAAAAGTCTAAAAAAGTTTTGAAGAGTTTGATGAATCCACTAGATCCAGGGCCACGCTTGATGTGCTGTCTGTCACCATCCCAAGCTACTCTGGTTTCTGTCATAGCTGCAGTCCTCATCAAAGCACCACTTACTTCTCACCTTCTGCCCATAATGAGCCAATCGGTTTCTGAGGATAATAAAAAAATATTACAAAAATTGGCTGTAAACAATACCACACTTGCATAAAGTATATTTGGCGAATAACATGACATAACTTTGTAAAAAAAAGTGTCAATCCACGAACAAAGCAACTCAACTATCACAATCACTCCCCCACACACAACTTCAATTCTGACAAATCAGACGGGTCTAATCACCACGAGATAAGGAAAAGATGAGAGCACAAAAGTTTGCAAAAACAATAGGAGAATTGAGTAATTTAAATGCTACTAAATGTCATACAAAAGAGCGAAAGACAAAGGGGGAAAAAAAAGAAAAAAAAGAGAAAAAAAAAAAAAGGAAAAAAGAAAAGAACATGAACACAAAGCAAACAAACACACAATTTATTAATCAGATGTAAGCTGATCTTTTATCAAAGTGAAATTTTTTTATGAAGAATAGCACACTTGCAACAATATAAACTTGAAGTGACAAAGTGCATTACACACAACAAATAAACAGTAATAGCAACAAACAAACAAACAAAAAAGTGTTATATAGAGCAAGTCGCCTGTAACTCTTGTAGACCATTCCGGTTCTATTATCAACCGGCATAGTTTCTGGACACCATGGGAAATTAAATTTATCAATTGGCATAGTGTACAGACATTCACAAAAACACCCAAATAGTAATACTGAGTTATGTAATACTTGCTATTTTCTTGTTTGTCTTTTGCTAGGAAGGAGTGGCTACACTGTGCTTGTGACTTGTGGGGACAACACACTGCAAGGATGTTTTTGGATGATTAAGGTCAAGAGCATATTAGCCCGCGCGATTACGATGATATTTCCATATTATAAATTATTTACTTTTTCAAAGAGTTGCACTACTCAAATGAATGTTAATACTCCACAGCTTATTTTGATGGAACTTTGTCATAGGAAGGAAGAATAGTATGTGTGTGTGTGTGATATGTGTGTGATGTGTGTATGATGTGCGTGTGTGGTGCGTGCTTGTGATGTGTGTATGTGTGTGTGTGATGTGTGTGTGTGATGTGTGTATGTGTGGTCAATAATTGGCAAGGAACATATGCCATGGGACGTGTCGAGCTCCACTACAAAACAATTTCATATACACAAAAACACAGACTACAAAGATATTTGTAATACAAACAACAAATTATTCATGATCCTATATAATTGCAACTTTATGATGTATTGTATGCGGTTTCATACAGGATTTTTGTTTGGGAGGGGGGTGGGGCTCCGAGTGTACTTCGCCAGGTTCGGCATCTTCTCCTTCATCACTGGAAGACTCTGCTCCTGCTGCCTCATCTGCGTCCTCTTCACAATCGGGTTGGTAACTGCATACACATCTGGTCCTAGTAGTACATTCTGGTAAAAAAAAAATTAAATTTTTTGAAAATTTGAAATTGTTCAACAAACCACAACCCACTTTCAAACCTCAAAACTCAATGAAATATATATATATATATATATATATATATAGCTAAACAGCTTTCTCTATCTCAATATAGCTATAAATAAATTGTCAGTATCAGAGTTGATGGGTCTGGTCCACCAACCCTGATACAGGGACTCCTATAGCCCTAGATGTCGTCTCCCTCCTCTCCGCTTGATCCTGAGTCGCTAGAGTCAGTATCAAGCAAGTCAAAACTTCCACAGCAACTGTAACTGGTAGACGCCATCTTTCCAAACTGACTTCGAAAAAAAAATTTTTTTTTTTTTGCATAGTTACCTGGATCACACGACACGCTCACTTTTTTCCTATGATGTAATAAGCATTACCTAAGACTGTACGTAATGGGGAGGACCCCAGTTGAACTGGTGATTTTATAAAAAAAAAGAAGACAGTAAGTCAAACCACAAAGTCTTGGTGGGCAAAGAAGCGGTTGTTTCAATGTGTTATGGAAGGCTACTGGGCTCAAGCAATTTTTCGCTGCTTCTACAAAACTGGATCCATAAATGAAGCTGCTGTAAAGAAGGTAACTTTTTAAAAAATTCGACGGAAAACCAATGCTTTTTTTTTTGCCGAGGAAGAAATAAACGCAACTGCTGTGAGGTACTGTCGAAGCAGTCCTGGTTGAAAGCTATTTTAAATGCTTTTCCAATGCATTGGGCACCTGTGTATGCAATCTGAAGGGTCTAGCTATAAAGTAACTATTTTTTAAAATTCTGAGAAGCCAACCGGTCTTCACCCGCTTTAAGCAGGATCCGGAACGAAAGGATTAAAAAAAAAGAAAAAAAAAAGAAAAAAAAAAAAAACACCTTCAGTCAGATAAGTTGACTCTAGTAGTATATCGATCATTACCCTTATCATCCTAAATTTGAATTGTTTACTGCTTTGAATTATTTTGCGGGTACAGTTTGAACTCAAAAACTTTCGGGAGTTCCATTTCTATTGGAGTTAGTGGCGGTGGTAAGTGAATAGCGATTTGACATTTATAAGTCCTACGAACTATTTTACTTGACAATTTATTGTCCACTAGACTAACCACGAAGGTAAGCCTTAAATAATGTGACTTTTTTTTTTTTTTTTTTTTTTTTTTTCAATTCAAACTGTTGTAGGGTGTGGTTACTATGGCTTTGAATCCCCCTTACCTTATATACATTATTTCAAAATCTCCGATTTTTTTTAATAGCATGAATGTAAATCAATCGTTTAACAATAGTATAACTTTGGGCTCGCTCGCCATTTGTGCTCAGGCACATCACTAGTTTATAAAAGCATACAGACCCGGCAGCACTATATTTTTTTCATCGTCAATGAATGTGTAAACACATTTCATTTTCAACAACCATATTGAAATTATGCCAAGGCCTGTAGCTCATACTAGTTTGCGTGTAGACATATATGTCATGTTGTACTTTGACCCTCGCTTTTTTGTGTTAGCTAGTTGTCGACCTAGATAGCAGGTTTTGACAGGAAAAATGGTCCAACATTACAATTTGTAGCAGTGAGGGTCCCTCTGTAGTACTGACTATAAGAAGTGTACCATGTACTGGGAGGTATAGAGTAAACTGACAAGTGTTGTAGTGATCATGTTGAGTATACAGTAGGAGACAAAAATGTTTCACATTCCGTTCTGTAGTAAGGCCGTAAAATGGTATTTTTTTTACCGTAGTATTTATCGTTGCATTCCGTACCGTTTGGACTAAACGGCCGACACCGTTTATTATAACGGTTTAAAAAAAAAAAAAAGGTTAAGCTTTTCCGTCAATTCACAGATATTTTTTATCTAGAAACTCTCCCATAGCTATATATCAGCAAGCTAAGGCCTTGTATTGACCATTAAACGCTACGGGGATAGTGCAAAAACGATCGACAAATTTTTAACTTGCTTCAATAAAGCAGAGTATAGGTTTTGGAAACACGGCTTAGCTTATACATAATCCATTGGTTTACCAATCTTGTTATCCTAGGAAATTTATTTGATTACCCACTTGAAAATTTTTTGTCCAATAGTCAAGTCATGAAGAAAATACTATATAAATATTGTGTTGGTATATCCAGTAAACTTGTGTGTGTGTGTGTGTGTGTGCGCGTGTGTGTATGTGTGTGTGCGCGTGTGTGCTGCAAGAATAGCACAAATAAATTATACCAAAATAATAAAAAGTAAAAATTATCTATCCTTGTGGCGGCATGAAGTTGAAACATTGTGATAAGAATTTAGATTCATTGTGGTTTCAATGATTAATACACAGCACACTGTTTCATTGAATGTCTCTCAGAAGTCTAGTAACCAGAGGAATCTGTTTAGTGAAGTTTGGGACGGGAAACGCCGAGTTAACACAAAAATACGAGAGGGCCAAAGTACTAAATGACATACATACATCCAAACCTAAACAAACAAATATCCCCGATTTTCAATTGCGTTACTCCTGTAAGTGTCTCGCTCGCTTCAATCGCCGCCAATAAAACAAGAAGTTCAGGCGTTTAGGTCTGCTCCAATTAGCTTGGACCCGCCCCACTCACTGCTCGGCAGATCCATTTCTTTATTTTATCAAGACAATTTACCAACTTATGTAATTAGTGGCGTGGGCAAAAATAGGGGGTTGAATGTTTCATATTAATGAGTAAAAAATAAATAAATAAACAAGAGCTAATTTTCGCTTTCTAACAGCCAATACCTAACTGGGTTAAGTTTCAATATAATATTGGCTATTTGAACGAGAACATTTGCTATTATTATCTTTAAGCTGAGAATGACTGAATCATTCAAAAAAACCTTAGATTATACTATTAAATATCAATTCATCTAACCATCTTATTTTGCCTATTCCTCTATTCCTGTTGAAAATTCTGCCAAGACGTCAAAGGTATCTTGAAAAGTCTTCACTGATTCAGTGTTTCTGGTATGCTTTATCTTCTACTATTTTGCTTCACACAATTCTAAACCAAATAAATAAAATAGCCATTCTATACTAAGCCATATCTTCATAACTTACTACTACTTGTTGCACAGTTAAGCCAGTATCACATCAGCAGCTTCTTCCAACATATGCTGACATGCCTATGCTTCACTGAAACACCAACTCCGAATAGAGTATTTAAATGGGAAGTCAGAGCAACACTAAACGCTTTCCCTAACCTTTCCAGCGACGTCTGAA
>WLWD01002928.1_pt1 | contig 37088 bp, 23 predicted proteins | sample 6712731 | NCBI WGS metagenome assembly WLWD01 (sample SAMN12718690, study PRJNA576275) | sponge metagenome | isolation source: marine sponge | host: Mycale hentscheli | place: New Zealand: South Island, Marlborough, Capsize Point | collected 2014-11-01 | reverse complement strand
TTTAATCGATGAGTAGTCAAGTCACGCACATCTATGTCTACCAATGTCTTGCTTGTGTCTGAATGCTCTCTCTCTCATTACACTGGTATGGCTTATCTGTTGCTGTCTTGTTTCCACTGGTTACTTACATTGTTCAGCACAAATCAAAAACGCAACTATTCACAGTAATAACACTGCAAAAAACTAACCACCTGCATTTTGTTTCCTACTAAACAACGGCAGATACCAGCCTACTGCCAATAATGCTAAAGTAAACGAAACATGCACAGTCACTCTGTGTGTGTGTGGCTCTGTGAGATTCAGCCAGGCTGTGTCAAGTCATAATCTCATGTTTTATTGTTCTAGTGATATCTACTGCTGATTGGACAGAGGTTCACTCATTAAGAGACTTGAAATGTGGGGGCGGGACTCCAAGGTCATGTATGTGATTTTTTTTTGTTTCAAGGTATTCGTGTGATGTGTCACCTTTTTAGATCGTGCACCAAAATTCAAAGAAGCTCCGCCCCCCCCCCCCAGAGCCCCACCCCTTTTCTATGCCACTGAGTCAATATGAACATAAAGCAATGGATGTGGTAAATATCAACATTTCAGAATGTACAGTTCAACATCTGTTCACAAAATATAGTTCAGGTACTTAATTAGAAGACACTCATGATTCCAATGTTTACAAGTCCATTTCAATCTCATGAAGAAATGTGATATCCTTCAAGTTATATTTCGTTCTCTGCTACAACACCTCACCATCCCAGAGTCTCCTATCTAATTACACTCTAATTAGTTAACTATAAGCAACAACATCACTGCGAATGTCCAGGTTCATTCAATGATGTAATACTCGCCTCTGAGATGGGATGGGTTGAAACTGCAGCTATTATAACCACCCACCTGCCGAAGATGGAAGTTGAGAGTTGACTCTAACCTCTCCACTCCATTGCAAGGCCGCTGGGTTTTACTGTATCAACAGCCTCTGCTTTCAGTTGGCAAACCTTATGCTGCCTGCAATATCTCGCTCTCCAATACATAGCTTGTGTTCAAAACTCATCATATTCAGTAGTATGATGTCATTAGTCACTATGGGACTTGATAGACACCCATGTGTGATACCACGGTCCAAAACAAGTGGTTATTGTGGATAGCTCATGCTCTTCCCCCCCCCCCCCCCCCCCCCCCCCCCCCCCCCCCCCCCCCCCCCCCCCCCCCTCCTCCCCTCCTTCCTCTCCCTCCAGCCACCAGCACAGCCTTGTTCTTATCAATCAGTCAACCACTTGAACAGACAATAAAACTCTCTAGAACTGAGAGTTGGGTACATGAGTGTGTATCCAATACAAGATGCCAGTGGTAAGTGACAGGAAGTCAGTGAGTACACATAACAATACAAGATGCCTATTGAATGGGCCAATAGAATTTCTTCCCCTCAGCTGAACTCTCACCTCTCTAGTTATCTCCCGCCCGCTTCCCTCCTTCTTAAATCAAGTTTCCTCAATTTATATGAGTTTCTTCAATGACATCCCATACACAAATGCCCCTCCCCCCCCCCCCCCCCCCCCCCACCCATTTTGGAAGGGAAATGGTATTGTCCAATACTAATATGTGTTTCTACAATTGTTTTTGAACACGATATGTTAAAATGTCTGTCCAGGGAGGGGGGGAATGTGGACCCTTTTCCAAACCATTATGTGTATATGCACACGTATACATACACACATCAAAGTACTTTTAGTATGTGCTTTACTACAATCTAAAACACTCGGCGTTGCCACACTTTGTATGCTTGTATTTGGCATAATCAGCATTTACTGAATGACTACAGCAGCAGTGAAGTTGATGTATGCTGTCAAGTCCCAATGAACTTTCACATAACTTGCTGCAGTCACTATGACTGTTGCATGTGTTTGTAATGTAGCAATTAATATTATGACTAAAAATGTCTACTGCATGCTGGAGGTAACTGCTGACCGTCCATTTATTATATAATTTGATACAATGACTTCAAAATGTCAGGTTATATTGTATCCACCTGGCATACTGAAGATAGGTGACCTTGCCTTCTTTAGAATAGTCCAACAGTCAGTAGCTACTTGCTGTAAAGCCTGATCTCATAGAGGATTAGTAGAGTGGTGAGGATGAATATTATTAATGAGTAATGAATATCATTAGTAATGAGTAGTGAATATCATTATTATAATAATGATGCTCCATTTTTTAAATTGTAAAGTAGCTGTAATTGTTGTAACTGCTCACTTATTATGATAAATAATTCAAACGACGAAAGCCTCCATTAGTGATGGTGAGTGAAGCTGGAGGTCTTGTTGGGCCGTGGCAGGTTTAGGCCTCAGTTTTGGAGTCTTCTTCTCCGTAGGGGAAGGTGTGTCAAGTCCCCATGCTAACTTGTCAAGGTGACTTGTTGTATGTTTTGTAATGTGTTCCCTTAGCAACTTAGTGTTTGTTGTGTGTTCATGATACGTTGTATGCATGTTTTTATGTAACTCTTTCTCTCTCTATGAGCTGAACCCTGGATAGATTCACTCTTGTGCCTACTAGTTCACTTCACTCTTATCTTTTCACCAAACCATTGCTTACTTGGATAACACAAAACATTTTCACTAATGGTGACTAGAAGATGACACTCATACATACCCACTAAACACAGTCTCTGAAATCAATACTAGCTAATACATTAACTAATGAGCAACAAAGAATCATCTTGCCAGTTCGACTTCACCTTTTTGTGATTTTTTTAAAGAAACGACAATTTTAATTAATTCAGATGGTACATTTGCTTCTTTAGGTCTGAATAAATAGCGGACTTAATATCTCGTCGAATGTCAAGTTATTAAAAGCTAATACCGAGAAGATTAAAGGGCATTAAAATCCATTATTTCTAACTGAAATCCAATATTATATATAAAATAACCTGTTAGTTGTAGTTGATATAAACGTGGCTAGCTTATAAATAGCTGGACCATAACTGCTGTAGTTTTATGTTTTTTGTAATTACAATTATTATTATCTATGTTGTTATTGTTGTTGCTTAATTTTATTTATGTTCTTGAATTGTCTGCCGTAGTTAGTAGACCCAACACTGAAGCCCCACCCATAATTTTTTGGCAGAACTTAAAAATGTGATTACTCACATGAGCAAGCAAACCACAACACATGTCCTCTTGGAGTCCACCCATACCTAACATCTTCCTACACCACTATGGCTGATGAAGTTATATCGAAGCATACATACGTACCGGTTCTCCGCCCCCACTCTGACTACCACCCAAGGATAGGATTTTTTTTACTAGAACTGGAACAAAGAGACTTCCAGATCGGAAGTTAAGGAATTAGTCAATCACACACGACATGTGCTCCCTCCCTCTCTCTCCTTTCACGTGCATGAATGTGTGTGCAACAACAGCTAGACTCCTGCTCATTACAGCAAGTAGCTTGTAGCCTAGTATCTTATCCAAGTTTTATCCAACTGCTGTGGGTTATTAGCGTGTGTAGAGGTTTGTGTGTTATTGCTATCATGAATTGTGTTTTATTTATGCATCAATGTTCTCACAGTGATTTGGTAATCATTCTTGGAAATACACATGTTGTATCTTTTTTACTTTCCTGTTATTTTTTAGACTCCATCTTGGCTAATTTAGCATCTTCTCTAAGTTTATCCAGTTCCTCTCGTCTCAATGCTGCTTCCTCCTGTCTGTAAGCTTCATTCATTCTTTGCCTTCAAGACTACACTTTCAAAATTGTACACAGAATTGGGAGTACACACCAGAACGCTGATGGCCTGTCATGCCAGGCTTGGCCCTCGGTTCCCGAGTCCTTCATCTCAGAAGGGGAGGTGTCAAGTCCCAATGAACTTTCACATAACTTGCTGCAGTAACTATGACTGTTGCATGTTTTGTAATGTGTGCTCTTAGCAACTAGTGTCTGTTGTGTGTTCATTTGTGTTGTGTATTGGTTACATGTCCCCGTTATTTTTATGTTATGGGCTGAGCCCTGGATATATTAACCCTTGTGCCTAGCTCAGTCACAGAGTATTTTCTCATGAACCATTGCTTTACTTGGATAAGACAAAAACCTAAATTTCTCTGGTTATTAGTCAGGTCGGGCAAACCGGTAGAGAAGATTCTCCTAGTGTGGTTTTCTCAGCACTTGGGAGTACCTGAGCAGCAGAGGAGACCCACATTTGGTGGCAGCGGCAAGCAAGAAAAGTACCCACACTCGAGAGACTAAAATGTCAGGTTCTGGGAAAGAAAAGAAGACTCATAAGGAGGTGCCAAAGCAAAGAATGTTAAAGAAAGGGAAGAATTAGATGAAGAGTGGTCTGACTCAGGTTCCATGGCTTCAGATGCATCTACGATAGCTGGTCCAACAAGTGTGAATTGGCTATGGAAGAGGCTAAGCAACCTGAAGATTACTGGGTTCCAACCTTACGGAAACGTCTTACAGGAAAAGCCTTGGCCACATATCGGGAGATCTCTCCGGGACACATCTTCATTTGCTGAAGTCAAGTCTGATATTTTGAAGAGGATGGGTGCAACAGTTGAAAGTGCAAGGAACGTGATTTGGCTTCAGAGGCCTAGACTTGATGATAATTTGGAGACGTATACAAAAGAATTGATGACATCTATAAACAGACTAAAGAGCACATGGAAAACACCAGAGGATGCAGCACACGAGTTATTTGATGGAGTTCTGCACAGAATCTTTCACCAGGAGACCTTGTTGCTGCTACGAGATGGAACTGATGAGTCTCCATGTAGGAAAGCTGAAAAGTTAAGGCAGATCTGGTCATCGCGGGACTATTATGGAAGAAGGAGCCTGCTGCGAGGAGAATATCCGTCCTTTGGCTACCGACGACCCAGACACCGGGATGAGCTAGCTGGCGGACTCAAGACTGGGACATCTCCAACTGTGGTAGAAGGTGAGCCCTTTAGTAGGGGTGGTAAGGTTGGGTCTGGTCCTTCTGGGCATGCTGGGGGGGGGGGGGGGGGGGGGGGGAGGTGGTTGTAGTGGTGCCCATAGTGTTCAGGATGCCCAGGGTCCCTCTCAGTTTGCCAAGCATAAATCTCAAATCACTTGTTATAACTGCAATGAGAAAGGGCATTACAAGTCAGAATGTTCAAAACCCATTGTCAGAATGGCTAGAATCAGTTCCCCTGAGGCCCCTAGTATGTTCAAAAGGCAGGGTATAGTGAATGGACATCGGTGTTCATTAATTCTTGATACGGGAGCAGATATAACTGCTGTGCCTGCTAGATTTATGTATTTCTGAGGGCCAATATACAGGTGAAACATTAGACGTAAATGTGGCAAATTCTCAAGTAGAGAAGTGGAAGTTGGCTGACGTGAGAATAGAGGTTGATGGTTCTGATTGTGTACAGAGGGTGTGTGTTTTACCCAAGAATGCACAAGATGTTTTGTTGGGTGTAGATCATCCCTTACAGCATCTATGAGGCCCAATATTCCTTTTCCATCAGTGAGAGTAGTAACTAGAAGGCAAAGGGCAATGTCTGACAAGGAGTTGGCAGCTGATATAGCAGCAGATAAGATTGATAGAGTGAAAGTTGTTTCTGTAGATTTAGACAATAATGTATTAGAAGAGACACAGGAAGACAAATCTTTAAGTGATAGCTACCAAGAGGAGCATGGGGGTAACAAGTGTACCAGGCCCATTGTGGAAGGAGTTGTACGTGACAATGTAGTGGAGGAATTGATGGTTGAGGATGAGAGTGAAGTTGCTTCGGTATCGGAGGAGGAAGGATGTGCTTCATGGTTAGAGGGAGGCCTGGCAGCTGAGTCCCAGCCACTTCCTGTGTTGAATGGCAGCAAGGAAGGGGTTGGAGAGCTGATTGCCCAGCAGTTGGAAGATGATAGTCTGATATATGCAAGGAGGAATGGTGAAGAAGAGAAAGATGGGTTTTGTTTTAATAAAAATGGCTTGTTAACACACGCAAAAATATCTGACTTGGGGAAAATGATGGTTACAGTAGTGATTCCAAAAAACCGTAGGCAGGAAGTTTTAGATATTGCCCACAGAGGCCTAGCTGGTGGTCATTTTTCTGAAAAAAGAACATATCTATGCATTTGTGCTCATTTTTGGTGGCCTCAGATGAGAAAGTCTGTGAGGGAGTATTGTGCAATGAGATTGTGCTCTTCTCTTGCCACATCATAACAGCCAGCCATGAAGATGTTCTTGATAAGGCTTATTGTATTTGGTTTATGGTTAGTTCAATCATTTGAACACTAAATTCATAAGCTCAAGTCAATGTTGCAGCTTTTATGAGGGCCACCCACAAATGTAACCACAGAACCACAAAGTGGTTTGGCAACTTGTTTATAATACAGTAGCATAAACTTCAAAATTTTAAAAATTCTACTCAAGTGAAATGCACTATACACCTGGTTATAAATATACTACTAATATGTACATGGGTTTACTGAAGACTGCTGCTAGGGGGAGGGGGGGGGGGGGTTATAGCAATGTGACCTGAAGTGATTGGGCTTTTAACTCAAAGCATCCTCTGAAGTAAATAAATAAAAGAAGCTAAATGAAGGAGAGTGTTTAGTGAGAAGAGATATCTGAAGCAGGGAATTTAGCATCACAGTTGTGTCAAATATTGGAAGATTTTAACAAATAAAATTTGAAGTTCAAGTCATTAAAGATTCTAGCTTGCTAATGTTTGTAATGTTAAGAGAAAATTCTACTAGTGTGGTTTTCTTAGCACTTGGGAGTACCTGAGCAGCAGAGGAGACCCATATTTGCAGTAAATATTATGTGACTAAAATCATAGTCTGTTAATCTTAGCCTAACTTAATTCACAGTCATAAATTTGATTACCTAAATTGTTCATTTCCCCAGCATTATTGCCCAACTTCAGACCGGTGATATCATATCTCAATTGATAAATTGATTGCAAACCCACACTTCCTATCAAAGCTACTACACTCTGACCTCCTTAGAATCTTCTTGAAGTTTTGGCCCAAAATCCTTTGACGTGTATATCATTCTGGTTGACAGTGAGCCAGTTCGATGGTGTAGGTGTGGTTAAACAAGTTCAAATTCTATTTGTTAAAAATTGGAGTACATATGTGTGTGTGTTAATAATAGTGTTACTATGGCAATAGCTTTATCAGTATTATTATAAACACATAACTCTTGAGTAATGGGATATCATGTAGCTAATTACAGGGGCTGCCTGTTTGACACACTCACAACACCACAGTTATTCCAAGAAGTAGCATTAGTCCAGTAAAGTCAAGGAGGAGACAAACTGAACTGAATAACAAACAACAAACCTTTGATATGACCAACTCAAGTGGATAATTGTCTAAACTACTTGGACTTATCACTATAAAAAACAATGAGAGAATTGATAGCTTCAGTATATTGTAAATCAACACTAAACCAATGAACTAACAGTAAACTGTTTGTTCTAGTGGCTGTTGTTCAAGCTATCCTGGTCTCACTCCTCAACTTCCTCTCTTACCACGCCAGTAAAGGAAGTCCATCAAGAACTGACAGACAGTGAGTGAACGCCGAGGTCACCAGTGACGCTACATAATATTTCCTGTGAGTGTGTTCCTGCTGCCACAGTGCAGTGCAGGGAATTTGAGAATTGTGTGGGTGTCATGCAAATGCATTCAATGAATTAATTCACTGAAATCACAGCACCACAATTCCATCTTTAGATACTGGCAGAAAGAAACAATGGCTTGGAATGACCTTGGAAAGAACTTGAAGTGATGAAGAGAGGAAAGACATGCACATAAATCCAATTAAGGAGTTTGTGGAGAGGCGTGGCATTGCCCCCTACTCACCCCATTCTGTATCACACACCATGACAACCTTCAATGTGGTACAGTACAATCCTACTTGAGCTGGAGAGGACACACCCACCAGGGTAACACTCAACATAGAGCTCTGTCTTTAAACTTTACTTACACGTGTTCGAAAAATACAAACAAAAACATTAAGCCTGGTAGGTATGGATTGAGGGTTTCTTACAGCAACATCAAATCTTGAGTTCTTTAGACACTCAACCTGGTAGGTATGGATTGAGGGTTTCTTAGCAACATCAAATCTTGAGTTCTTTAGACACTCAACAAACATTCAAAATTAGTTCATTACAAACAAGTCACACAACACATCCCAAAACTAAGTTAGTTGTTTGGAGCTATAGCTATACTGTATATACACTCTTTCTCTGAAAATCTTCTCTACAGTTCATTATTTTGAAGTGACTGAGTTGAATGCAAACACATGCAATGCATGTTTGGTTTTCCCTGGGGAATCCCCCCCTACAGTTTACCTTGCCTCTTTGGTCAAGAATTTGTGGTTATACAATCTCTTTGTATCCAGACAGACTCCTGAAGGCCAGAGCCAGTTTCTGCCATGATGTGTGAGAGTCATTGCCCAGCTAGTATTGGAAGAGTAACAACTTTGCTTTCCTGACATCTCCTCCACACTCTGCCCTGATGGACTCCAACTCACTGGGAGGTACACTCAAGTGAACACAAACTTCTTCCCACTCTACTAGTGGTGTGCTTGAGCACAAATGGCGAGCGAGCCTAAAGACTATACTATTTTTATATGAATGATTTTGACTTCTAACACTGAAGCTACTGATAAGGTCCAGTTTTTTAATTTAGCATACAGGGTAAAGAGATTTCAGTGCTACTGCTTGAATTGAAGGAAAAAAACAACAACAAAACAATACACGTTATTTAAAAGTTTTCTTTGTGATGTTCTTTAGCTAAGTAGTGGTTGTAACACAATGCTTTGACACAACTGGACATGCACCTACACAGACTTACCTTCGCAGTAGTCTAGTGGACAATGTATTTTCAAGTAAATACTGTTGCGCACGGCTTATAACCATGACAAAGAGCGCATTGACTTACCACCGCCACTAACTCGAATAGAAAAATTTCAAGTTTAACTGCACCCGCAAAAGAATTCAAAACGGTAAACAATTCAATGTCTAGGGTGATACGGGTACTGATCGATAAACCAGAGGATTCTGTTTAGTGCAATTTGGGACGGGGTCGACCACATAACTAACACAAAAACGCGAGGGTCAAAGTACAAAATGACATACGTACGTCCAAACATATATACAAACAAATAAACAAACATCCCCGGTTTTCAATTGTGTTACCCCTGTAAGTGTCTCGCTCGCTACGCTCGCTCGCCAATTATTTCCTCTGATACATTGAGGACATTCTTCAAGAATAGCCGCCTGGCTTCTGGGAGAGAAAGTCAAAGAAAGAAACGATACCTCAGCCCTCTCTATTGTATACTTGTAGCAGAAAAGTGTCCAATTAAAAACAGTTTGCATGCATTACCTTAAAAAGAAAGAAAGAAAAAACTTGGCTTGTACACAGTATGCATCTGCTTTTTGCATCTCCCCTGATAAGCAAAGCTGAAAAGTGAAAGCAATTAGTTCAATGAAAGAGGGAAATGTTAATAAGCTGTTACAAAAGTGATCAAAATGAACATCAGTTGTGAAGTAAAGCTTATTATGTGAACTAAGCAATTAATGAATCAGCTCCTGTGTGGCTACTCACACCTACTCCAGTGACAACCATTAGCCTCCAATGATTGTGACTGTCCGTGGTAATCATTATAGGTCATGGGTAAAGTAAACATCTTCACCCAATGACTTCGTAGGATTATAACATACTGTATATTGATAATCTGTAACTCAGTGTTTGTTATTTGGGGTCAGAATTAGGCAAGAGAGGTAATAAGTTCACATGGCTTGTTACACTAACTCCTATATCTTTACTATTGCATTAGCAAAGAACACTCATTAGTGAAGTAATCTTCTCACACACTGGAAGATGGTTGGGCCTAGAAAGGAAGGGAAGAGGGTGGGGGGAGAGGAGGAGGAGTTGACGAACACGCACTGTTCAGTCAATCTATTAACACCAGCATACCCCCATCTTGTAATTAAATATTTCCGGCAAAGCAGTGTTACACAACTCTTTACAGCTACTAGTAGAATTACGAGCGTAACTTAATATTGCGTGATGTCACCATTTGCTACCTGGAGATAACCTGGTCTCTTCATTCTAAGAGAGAAGAATGATATAGTACTCCTTAATGATATTCATGATATCCTTACCTGACTTAATTTCTGTTGCTCATGTGTGCATCAGACTTCAATAGTAACTGTACAAGCTTTATAGTAGCCAAAGTTAGTAAGTATTTGATAGTCATCTTGTTTAGTTCAGACTGAGCAATGGCTGACTAATATGGGCTGCAATTATACATATCAACTACTTAAACTAAAATCAAATGGAGATAAATCATACTTGATGCTTTGTATAGGAGGAGCATGCCCTTTTCAAAATGGACCCATGAATTGTTTGCTATTCTGTAATTAGGACTTGTCTCAACATCTCCCGCATGAGTTGGAATGTTTCGGGTGAAAGCTTCACACCCCAGACAACATCTAACACCATGCTCCGAAAGCTGTTCATTGGCAACCATCAAATATACAATTGGTCAAAGGACAAGTTTGATTGTTGTGTTAACATTTTGTGGGAGTTAGTAAAGTCCCCCTTAAGGGGAGATTAGCACATGCTCAAATGACATTTTGTTATTATTGTATCCATGGAAACAAAGTTTGCTGGCATACATACTTAATTACAGTCAGACCAACACACACATACATGATGCACACTGCACACACAAATATACACCAGTTGCCCTGTTCAGGAAGGATATCACAGCCCTAGTAAAAATTGGGACCTCGGGTGCCCATACCACTTGCTGTGAGGAAAAGTTTGTTCTCCGGCGAGTTCCTAGCCCGGCTCCAGGAGCTTTGCTTGCACCGCTCACAGTGCCTGCTTAGTGTACAAGCATCATGGCTCTGCCAAGAAATTGCAATTGCATGTATGTGTGTGTGTATGTATGTGTATGTGGCTTGATAATGAAAATGGTGGGAATACCAAGAAACGATACTTGTTTTCTGTGAAACCGCCTCAGCAATAAGCACATGCAAACGTATGAAGCTTAATATTTGAGGATCTAGTGTATGTAAGAATGTTTCAACAAACAAAAGCCAACGAGACCAGCTAGTTAGTTTATTCATCATTGTGAAAGTAAGATAGTAGTTGAAGATGTAGCCATTTGGCTGTGTTATGATTTAAATGGTACAGATTAATACTTGCAGTCTTGTCACACCATTTCTTTTAGAGTCACTTAGGTCTAATAACACAACTACCAAACAGGCATTCTGTTCAAACTTTCAGTTTGTATAAGCATGAACAGCAGATGGAGAAATTGCTAGTCTAGCACTTGACGAGAGAGAGAGAGAGAGCATTCTCAGTTCACACACACATTGGCCAGTCATAACTCGTACATATGTCCTTGGCTCAGGGCCTGAGGTCCTGAGGTCAAGCCCACAACTCAGGAAAATTTTCCATCTGGTTGTCCACATGCCTCCCACCAGCCCCACCAGTCTAATCACTTAAAACTACAGGGAAAATATGCACGTCACACACATGCACATACCACACACATACACACACACACACACACACACACACAATGCAAATTCTCTTGCAATCGCTAGCGGTCATGCCCACTTCTACTACTCCAAGGTCTCACTCTCTTACTTGTACACAGATACATAACTACTGTGGTGTGTGTATATAAGGATTAACTTTGGTAGGTCCCATTATATTCACTGGTGTCACCATCTAGTATCTAGAATGATTAATCTTGACCACTCAAGGGTCATCTAGTATCTAGAATGATTAATCTTGACCACTCAAGGGTCATCTAGCATCTAGAATGATTAATCTTGACCACTCAAGGGTCATCTAGTATCTAGAATGATTAATCTTGACCACTCAAGGGTCCAGATTGAGCAATCAAATCATAAACATTGTGAAATTAATTTCAAAAACTGCCTTTAAAGGTGAAGTGGCTCACTTATAGTCCTTCATTAGCTCGACAGCATCACAGCCTTCAAACTATGTCAAACTACAGGGAATCTAATACACAGTATACACTTCATTATATCCAGCACACTCACTATGGGCACACACACACACACACACACACACACGCTAACAGTTTGCATAGTATTTATCAGGAGTGTTTGTATGTCTTCATTCTTAAAGATATAGTCAAAACTTCATGTTTCAGAAAGACTAATACCCACACACTGTTAAAGGTCAGTCATTAACAGTGGTATTACATATTGCCCTTACAGGATTACACAACTCTTTTACAGCTGATTAGAATTACAACTTGTAAATTGATTAGTGGGTCACAATTTGCTATCTGATGAACCTGGTCTCTTCATTGAGGAGATGAAGAATCCCAATACTTTTACAGTTAAGCTAATCATGCCAACAGATCCATATGCAGATACATGGGACGTTCAGGTGGCTTCAGTAGACCTTCCCAACACCTTTTCAAAATTAGTGATATTCATAGCCTTCTAAACTGACATATAACATAACTGTAGATGAGCTCTTTTTAGAGAACAGCATACCTAGCCTTGTACAAGTGAGTCATGCATGACTGGTCACTATAGTCCAGTAGACAACTTGTGAACCTGGAAATGTCCATTCCAATGAATTTTTTTTTGCTGATTTATACTTATGTATATGGGATCCTAGAACAATTCAGCCTGGTTGCCCAGGTGGCAACCTTGGGCAACTCCTGAAATTTGTGTGCTCGACGATAATTTAAAAATTTTGCTTTCAAACAGTTTTGTCATAAAATGAAATGGAATGGCTCTTTTATAGGGTTTTTAGGTATGTAGAATCCATTTCTGACATTATTTTTGAGGTTCAATGTAAAGGTAAGGTGCTAAACAGATTTTCTGCCAAAAAAAACACCCTGCATTCCAGCACTTTGTGAATTTTATGTACTGACATGGAATAGTGGTTAGCAACAGTAAATGCCCTGCAGCTGGAAATTTCTTGCAGCTGGAGTCACCTACAGTTGGAAAATTTAGAGATGGCTGATGTTGGGCTTAATGACAGATGTCTTCTCCCAAGCTGTAGCAGTACTAGTTCTGGGTCACTCAAAACCTTCAAGATTCAAGCTTTCAAGAAACTCCTTGAGAGAGGTGATGATGAGACTCTTGATAAATTACAAACTATTTTTAACTCTCATGGAGAACAGGCAACAGTTGTACTTCATAAAAGTTGTTACTGTTCCTATACCTCGAACGAACATGTCAAGAAGTTTGTTTTGAAGAGGAAGGCTGAGTCTGTCAGCAGTGATGAGCCACCAATTCTCAAGAAGCAGACGAAGGGTAAGAATGTCAGGCCAGTAATGGATCTTGAGAGTATTTTTCTTCGTCTGCTCATGATTGGTCAGCAGCGGGAAATTCAACTTGAACATCCTCTTCGCCTACGAGTTGTGTGCAGTGCCTTCATCACTTATGGATGAGCATGGTAGCCTACGCAAGGGAAACAAATCTGACTTAGTTAAACGTCTTGGAATTCTTGAAACACTGCCAACTGCTCCTGATGCAGTCATCATAGATGTTTCACAGCTGTTCTACCATATTGTGTGGCCTCATGGTGGTGTTCCTGCAGATTTGATTGCATCCATCAAGGGTCGTTTGAGTCATTATCCAAATGATTCTGACAAAATTGTTGTCTTTGACAAATACCAAGGTGTATCTGCCAAGGATCATGAGAGAAAGAGACGTGCTGGTGAAGTAGTAATTGACTATGAGCTCTCCATAACCTGTTCTCTTCCAAAGAGAGATGCAATACTGAAAAGTAAGAATAACAAGCAGAGTTTAGCGAGTGTGTTGTCAACATTCAGTGTTGGAGAGAATGTGATCATGGAAACTAAGGATGATGGCGCATTTCGTCATGATGAAGCATATGTTACCATGGTCAAATTTTGTAACATTTTGTAATTGGCGAGCGAGCATAGCAAAGTGAGACAGTCTTGGTGTATTAAATCAAGCCAATTTTCAGCATATTATACATGCATGTTTGTAGATGAACAAACGTAAAAGTTCGTATGTATTATGTACATTGTGTAATATTGATAAAACATGTGATAGAGTTATTAAATTAGCAAATCAATCCAGTAATTTTGTTGTCTTACATGTTGGTATGCTTGTCGCTACACTTTGGCAAACAGAAAAATGTCAGAAGTTAGAGATTTACTGGATATACTGTTTAACAAGACTTAAAAGATTAAGTGCCATTAAGGTTACGGCATCAGCATGCTATCAAAGAGAGGATATACTTCAATTTTCATGTGTTTTGCTAAGCAATATAATTGAACTTCATTAGGTTGAGAAACTTCAGAGTTAATATTCTAGTTGATTAGCTCATTATATTGACTGTTTGGCTTAGAGAAGTGGGAGGAGGGAGAGTCATGCTGTGTGAAGAATTACACCTGAGTTGCCCTTTATTAGACTTTGACGGCTACAAGTTTGCAGGGATGGGGGTGGGGGTGGGGATGGGGATGGGGGTGGGAGGGGGTTACCTTTGGTGATGGATATGGCTTAATAGGTCAACTGATTGCCCTTAATTATTAAAATGCCAGTGCACCATTGATTTTTGCTGAGCCACAAATTCCATTTATGAAATTCTTAACCACACATTAAAGTACATAAATGTGTGTTTTGAGTACACGTGCTTAAGGGGGGGTAGCCCCTACAACCAACTTACCCTGATTCCTCTAGTACTAACTCAGTAGTAAAGATATCTGGTGTAGAATAAACCACTTATTACAGAGTGGTAGGCTAGATATTTCACTCTCAGGCTTTATTTTCACTCTGCCTCTGGCTCTTGAAAATAAATTAGCCTGCTCATAAATATTACACTCTACTCATGTAATATATATAGCAGCTCTCATGGACATGTAAGGGTTAAAATTGTGTTTCTATGCAAAGACATTAGAATGTTGTATTTTCTATAGTTATTAACATAAACACTGCTATGTAGTCCATGAGTCTGAGCTAGTCCCCTCAGTAATTGAATATAATATATTATATTGATGCAGTTTTAAAAGCATAATAGGTAAAAAAAAAATCAAAAAAAAATCAGAAATCAGAGCATAGCATAATAGGTTTAAACAAAACATAATTTACTCATCCATATTCACACTCCAGATTACACCAGGAATTATAATTCCACACATTCTTCAGACTTCATGGAGTGGAATCTGAATCAGGTTGTAGCACGCCAAGGAACCACAGTGCCAGATTGGTGAGTTTATTGTTTTATTTGTGTGTTTGTTTACGTGTGTATGCATGGATGTGTGTCGTGAGCTTCTATACACTAACGGTTAGTTTTTACCGGATAGGTCATCATCATTAATTTATTTTCAACCCTGTCGCTGGTTGACACCTAGGTTGCCTAGGTTACAGCTTCGAGAGTGAATTGTGGAGTAGGTTGTGCTGTTCTTTTTGTCTGTAGTTTTCTAAATTGTTTGTTGCTGCAGGCGGGAGAATATGATCCAACTCACGAGGATGTTCATTCCAATCCTGACCAGCAACCGTTCCAGAAAATGGAGGAATCTGATCTGTCTATTATACGAAGACAAAGGGTAAGTAAGTGTGTTGTCTCACTAGGGACCACTGGCATGAGGTCACTTGGACAACTAGTAGTGAGGGTGAGGTCACTGGGTAGTTAGCTTGGGTTTCTCCCTAAAAATTTCCCCACCAAGGAACCATTATTGTTTGATTTTGGATGTTGAGAGAAAGCAATCAAGTGATAGTCTTTCCCTCACTCAAGTAGCATTCAATAGTTAGGTGTGTGTGTATGTGTGTGTGTATGTGTGTGTGTGTATGTGTGTGTGTTGTACTCAAATCACCAATGAGAAGTTCAGTTAATCAAGTACCGTAGACACTGGTTGTTAAGCACCTCCTCTTTATTAAGATTTCTTTTTGTTAAGAGCCCGTTTTCTTCCCAGCTTTTAGCACTTCGTTCCCTATCTCTCTTCAACTTCACCCCTATGAAAGGATTACAGTTGAGGCATGTGCAGTAGTCTGGAGCAGCAGCAATGGCTGGTGGTGAGAGTGAAGTGTCAGTAATAGAGCGCTCAGCCCCAGTTTAATTACCCACTCGTAGTTAGTGGCCATTTTCTCATTAAGCACCTAGTTCTTTGCTGTTAAGCAAGTGGCGTTTAAAAACTGGCGTCTACTACGGTAAAGTGGTTGTGATTCAAAGTTTAGTTGTTCAGAGGTAACTCCGCCATACAGCTGAACTTACAGTAGTCCCGAAGTGGGCATGGGCAGCATTCAATGTGCAATGCTCAATATTGGAGAATTATTGAACGCTCGTGGGATGCGAAAACACTCAAGAAAAATATCCAACGCACGATAAATACATTTAACTCTAGTCGCTAACCAGAGGTAATGTTGTGTATCATTTCCTATCAACCTCATCTTTGGCAGGAACTGGGCTGGCTACCCACCGGTCAGTGCAGAGGTGTGTTAAACCCAACCCCTTTCATGCTAAGACATCCCCCGCTTTGGGGGGAAGGCCCCTTTTTCGCAGATTGCGCTGCGCATAGGGGCCTGGTGGCCAGCCCAGTTTCACATCACATGATATGTGATGGAGTCTAACAACCTAGTTGTAAAATAAGGAGGAAGTTAGGGGAGGATGGTGGGAACCAAAAGTTGGTAGCGTTCCTGCCTGGCACTCGCTCTCGTAACTAAGCCCGTGTAACTCCTGGCCACGTGTGCCTTCGTGAGCATGCGCTTCCCGTGTGCGCCACACCTTCCCGGTGTGGGCGCCGCAACCCAGCTCCTGCCATTAACCTCATTTAACTTCGTTAAATAGCCTACATACATGTTATATACTTTCAGAATTGAGTGTCATATTCTGGTATTAAAAATCTCAGTTTTTTATGCTACTTTTTTTACTAGCCCCATTATCTAGCTTAGTTTTATCCATAAAAAGTTTAGTAAAATTATTTTAGCTATTTTGTGATTTTTATAAAAGTCAAGTAAGTTAATGGTCTGAAACCAAAACCCTTAGTGGATGAGGATAAGGAAGTGGTCAGAGATTGGAATCAGGTTTTAAAACCTCATTTAATTAAGGCACTATTTACTTACACATGTACTTCACTGGTTTTGTAGCTGACAATATCCATGTAGTCATAGAGTGTCTGTATCTATACTTGTTATTGTGTCCCTATAGCTAGGAGTTCCTGTCCTAGTGAGGACCAGTCAGAAAGGGTTCAATGTCATCACAGAGTGTCTGTATCTATACTTGTTATTGTGTCCCTATAGCTAGGAGTTCCTGTCCTAGTGAGGACCAGTCAGAAAGGGTTCAGTGTCATCACAGAGTGTCTGTTGGAACACAGAGCTGATGTCAATCTCTGTTCAACGGTAAGGAATCATTATGCCTGATGACACACTAACTCATTTGGTTGGGGGGGGGGGGGGGGGGGGGGAGACAAAAACCTGTTGCCTCAGCAAAACTAATATAGATTATTATGTGTAAGTTTCTCCCCCCATTACCGTGTCTGGTCTTTGTTCTTTCATTTATTTATTATTTGTCTGTCAAATTTTTTAAAATTTCAAATGCCACTTCAAAGGAGTCTGTTTATTTGAGACTGCCTTTTGTGGGGTATTTAAATTCCTTTCATCTCATTAAGCTTTGAGGGTATTCCTCTAAGTTGTGTTTCATGTTTGTGATTTCAGTGTAGCTATGAGTCTAGTATAAACTTAAAGCAAAATAATCATGTGACGATATTTCATGTATTTCATGGATATGTCTTCACACACACGCGCGCGCACACACACACACACAGCAGTTATGTGTGTGAGACCGAGTGATTGTGGGAACTCCTGTTGTTAAGAACAAACATGCTTATTCTACAACTGAGTTCAGTGTAAGTGTGTGTGCATGTGCATGTGTATTAGAATATATGTGTATGTATGTGTGTGCATATGCTGACTATCACTACTTACAAGAGTTCCCAAGGAAGCCAGATTGGGAGAAAAAATCAGCTGTTGTTAGTTAGCTTGGAATGAGTTGTTATATTTCATTCTGTGGTCAATGAGTGGGCAGCCTTGGGGGGGCGTGCACACACACACACACACACACACACAGCACTTCTAGCCACAAATAGTACTTATGTGTGAATGTGTGTGTGTGTGATACATTGTTCTTTGGTGAGTGTTTAAGATACGCACTTACACACGTAGATACATACAAGTATGTATGTGTGTGATAATTGTACTGGTAATTGGAAGTGGCCTGAGTAAAATTCTCTACTATATAACTAAGCATCAATGGCTTCAATTCACAAATACAAGATATCTAAATCTAGGAAACTAGAAGTCGCTAGTGAACAGCCAGTGTATGTGCTAATTAGACTAAAAACACTCAGTGTAGTTTACACGACTAGGCTTCGGTTTATGTAAGACTAAAGTCAAGTAATGAACTTACATATGAGCATCGATCATGTCTGTCAGTCCGTCTGTCTATCAACCATCACATGTTGCATCTTGTGTAGTACCCTTCACATGCCGGCAAACTGGTCACGCCCTCTGGATCTTCTACTCTTCTAAGATATGTAATTCCTGAGAATATGGGTGTGTATGTGATTGTGTGTGTTTTAAATATAGGAGTTACAAGTGGCTGGAGTAAAATTCTCAACTACAAATATTTCAAATCATACAGCAACATTCCTTACTCTCACATTCCTATCAATTACATGAAGTCACAGCTGCTAATGGACACAATTGTTGTCGTGGGAAACCAATGGATACACAGTGACCGCACTCACTTTAAACTAAAACATGCTGACTGGTATTAATTTACAGTACCAGGCAATGTGGTGTAGAACTAGCACGTGCCAACACCACCTCAGGTTCACCATTAAATTCAGATTCTAAAATTGTTCAAATATCCAAAGGTGGGGGGGGGGGGGGGGGGGGGGGGTAGAGTGTGATTGTTAGTAATGGTGGAGGGGGTGAGAGTTTTTAAGTACAGAACATGTCTGTTGTAACAACAGCACATGTACACTGGGGGTTAACTTTCCAAAGATGGTAACACAAATGATCCTCCATTACATAGCAAACAGAATCAGTGCTTTCTATTTCATTACCACCCCCAGTATACACTAATTACATAGACCAAGCATTGTGGTGGCAGCTAGGCTGGATAGCCCAAGTGACAGATGCTGGAGATGAGGTGTCAAGACCTGACAGACAATGGGGCACCATATGGCACCGCTATATACTGTACAATGATGGGCACTCCATACTCTGTTATGTGCTGTATGTTAGCTGCTGATTCAGCTGGTGAGTGGCTTTTATTCTATTCATTAATTGTATAACTACTATACCAATGGTTTTAGGTTGGCCAGGTGGAAGAAATATAGATCATTAATTAATTAATTAATTAATTAATTAGCTGCACACAATTAAGTAACCTTCATTACATCACCACTTCTTTACAGATAAACATGTAAGTACAAGGGTTTTGCCCTATGCACATTCATACAAATCATATTAGTACATTTAAGTATAGCTGCTTCCCTGAATGTACTTTCGTTATTGACATCCTACAGACTTCCTTATCAGACAGGCAACAACACCCTCACTTTCTATTGCATTGCATACACCTGCATTCAAATGGTGAAAACACAAAAGTATGTTACAGAAGTGACAAAACATAGCCACTGTGGATATATAGAAGTCATTTTTTTGAATGATTAGTAACACAAAATGTAACAGGGAAATCCAAGTACCTGATGGTAGCTATTCCTACTGCTTCCCTTAAAGCAAAGTGCAAAGGTGTGACACGAGGAATGCACATGTAAGAATATGTGATATTGGCTCACTCACCACTCAAACTATAACACAATATACAAGCTACAGTATTACCTATATAACAGATTTCTTAATCTATTTGTAGTAACTGGCGAGCGAGCGAGACACTCTCAGGGGTAATTCAATTGAAAATCGGGGATATTTGTTTGTTTATATGTTTAGACGTACATACGTATGTCATTTTTGTACTTTGACCCTGGCATTTTTGTGCTAGTTCAGTGGTCAACCCCGTCCCAAACTTCACTAAACAGAATCCTCTGGTTTATCGATCATTACCCGTATCACCCTAGAAATTGAATTGTTTATCGCTCTTTGTCATGGTTATAAGCCGTACGCAACGGTATTTACTTGAAAATTCATTGTCCAATAGACTAACCATGTAGGTAAGTCTTGTGTAGGCATGTTCAGTTGTGTGAAAGTATGATGTGTTACAACTACTACTTAGCTAAAGAATATCACAAAGAAAACGTTTAAATAACATGACTTTTTTTTTTTTGGTTGCTTTTTTCAATTCAAATAGTTGCAGGGAGTGGTTACTATGGCATTGAATCCTTTTTACCGTATAAATGTAATTTAAAAACTCAACATTATTTTTAGTAGCTTTGAGTATCAGAAGTTAAAATCAATCATATAACAATATCGCCATTTGTGCTCAAGCACATCACCAGTATAATTGTTGTTTGGTTGCTGTTGTTTTTTAATAATCAGCAATGTAAATAATACCTACGTGCATTGTTGGCTCTCACAGCACCAATATTTCCACATCACCCCTCCTCCACATCACCCTCCTCCACATCACCCTCCTCCACATCACCCCTCCCTTTGCACCTTAAACCAACTTGTAGTAAAGTTCACACTAATTAACAAACAACTGAAATTACTGGATAAAACCTCACAAACGAGTTCACATCCACCCCAGAAAGACATCACCCTAGCAGTCTTTGGAAACTCCACTTCCTTGGATAATGCCAAACATTCCAAATTCCCCTAAAAACATACAATTATAATGTGTGTGCAAGTGTGTGTATTATGTGTATATGTGTGTATGTATGTGTGTGTGTATGTGTGGTCTAGCTGGCAGGAAGCACGAGTGCAGAGGAGAGAATATACACTGAAAGCTAGCACTGAGCTTGTTTTGTAGTAGACAGCCTCTTGAGGGAGCTATGATTGAACCAGCTTGAAATTTTTCTTAAGAAGTGGTTTGATTTCAGCCTGTTCCATTTCATTGCACTTCACTTGTCAATATATTCTCAGCTTACTTGATTTTTTAAGTCTTTAAACTCTGTCATCTCTATCTTTTTTCCATTGGGTAAGCTTTCTAAGGATTTTCAAGTACAATATTCTCTGCAAAATAATTGTTACAGTCCTTCAGCCAGCATGGTGTTCTCCAACAGAGACTGTGTGGAGGACTCTTGGAGTCATCTGGTCTCACAGAAAGAATAAGCTACAAGCCAATCTTCCTCTGACTTTGGAAGAGCTTTGATAGTAGGAGTCTCCTTCCCATATCTGAGCTGAGCTGGAGGGTCTTTAGATTGTGTTGAATTTAGAGTGGTTTGTGGTTGGGTGATCAGAAGCTTCATATGCAAGGCAAGCACTACTATCAGAGGCCAGACTGACCAATCTTCTTTGCACAAAGGGTTTCTTCAGAGATGTGTTACCCTGATAAAACGTTTCTGACACTTAATCTTCCAGGCTAGTCTTTAGACCTCCTGTTTTCCAGAGTCCTCTGACAGCAGAGATAATCTTAGTCCCTTCCCTGCCACATTTTTCACTTTGGACAATGAGATCCTACCTTTCTAAATCTGGAGTTGCAAAATGGACAGGTTTTCAGGTATTATAAAAGTGATGTGCTAGGTGGTAAAAGAAAAAAAATGTGATCCAGTTATTTTTAAATTGAGCTGAGCAGCTGCTTCCAAAAGTCTGTCATAACCTTTACTAGAGCAGTTTGAGAAACAAAGATGGCACCTACACAAGGAGGTATAGGGTCAGCTAGGACAGCAGAACAATAGAGCCAGAAGCAACACACACACACACACAATCCAATGAGCGAGACATGAACTTATTTTACAACAGAGTTGGAGTGTTCGAGTGCAAGCTGTGTGTGCGTGCACATGTGTGTTTGTATGTGTGTGAGCATACACATGTGTGTATTATGTGGATGGGATATATTTCCAACTCTGTGGAGAGTAAAGAGCTTTATTCCACCTACTTATTACCCTATAGTACAAACTACTTCAGTGAAGATATCTAGTATGGAATAAACCACTTATTACACTCAGTCAGCAAGTGATATGGCTAGATATTTGACTCTCAGGCTTTATTTATTTTGTATTTTTTCTCGCCTGTGGCTCGTGAAAATAAATTAGCCTGTTCAGTGAAATATTTCACCATATCACACACGACTCATGTAATAAGTCTATTTATTATTTGCACATACAAATACAAAGTATTGCAAACCCTCAGGGAGAAAGTAGTGAATGAGATTCTGACAGTCTTACTAGAAGAAACACTGTGATTCATGTATGACTGTCGGAATCAGATGCAATCCTTACTTGAAAGGGTTTGCCAAAGAAAAATTATTAGAAACTCAATAACCTTTGAGTTTATCTACAGCAGTACACTGGATTGACACTGGATTGTATCTTACTCTTGAAAAAGCTTGGGACGGCCTTTACTGATCATCATTTTCACTCTTAGGGGTGTGGACACCCCCAGTAAACTAACACTACAACTACCCTTCCCCCTAGTCTCGCTAGCCAGACCCTTTACCTAACCACTACGCAGGGAAAGGGTCTGGTGTCCATCGCACCCCAATCTCGCTTTACTGAAATGGAATTCATTAAAGGTTTGCGGTATTGATCAAGAATCCTCTTCTAAACATGCGCGTAAATCATTCCTTATGCCATTCTTGTTGGAAAGATGTTTCTACCCGAGGTAATAGCAGAGACTTACCAAAACCAATTGGCAACCAGACAAAGACATCTTTATCAGCTACAAACTTTTCAAACATTGTTCCTGCTCACTTTTCAGAATACAGCCAAGAGAATCAGCAGCTCGAGAAATAGCAGCTTCAAGGCCTAAATGTTTAGAAGTAGACTTACAAGTATGATTTTCACAGGTGCAGCAGCTACAGGATATACAATACCGGATTGAACGCAGCAGCTAAGTCTAAAATTCACACGCGAAAGTTGTGCAGCACCCACATAAAAAGTTAACCACACCTCCTTCATAAGCTATACATAGAAAGTATGCTCCTCCAGATTCTGGGGGAGGAAATGAGATTGGTGCATGATGGACACCAGACCCTTTCTCCGTGTAGCGGTTAGGTAAAGGGTCTGGCTAGTGAGACTACCTTCCCCCCTTCCATCCTACCCACCCACCTACCAAGAACATGCCAAAGTGTATAAAATATTGATGCCAGTGACAATGCTGTCAGAAAAAGTGTTTTGACTGAGAAAATGCATGCTCCTTCCAATAGCTCACTTAAAAAACTTGGTGGTTCACAATGAAAGATGTAATGGGCGAGCGAGCGAGACACTCTCAGGGATAACACAATTGAAAATCAAGGATGTTTGTTTGTTTATATATGTTTGGACGTACGTGTGTCATTTTGTACTTTGACCTTCTCGTATTTTGGTGTTACATAGCTCAGCATTCGATCCCGTCCCAAACTTCACTAAACGGAATCCTCCAGTTTATCGATCATTACCCATAATCATCCAAAACATAGAATTGTTTACCGCTTTGAATTGTTTTGCAGGCACAGTTAAAACTCAAAAACTTACTGGAGTTCCTTTTCTATTCAGTTAGTGGCTGTGGTAAGTTAATACGCTATTTGTCACAGTTATAAGCCCTACTCAACAGTATTTACTTAAATATTCATTGTCCACTAGACTAACAAGTAAGCTAAGTCTGTCGTAGGTATGTTCAGTTGTGCGAAAGTATTGTGCGATACAACTATTACTAAGCACATCATAAAGAAAAAGTTTAAATGTGACTTGTTATTTGTTGCCTTTTTTTTTTTTTTCCATTCAAACAGTTGCAAGGAATTGTTACTATGGCATTGAATGCATTTAAAAGCTCGACTTTTTTTAGTAGCTTGAGTGTTAGTAGTTAAAACCAATTGTTTAACAATAGTGTAGTTTTAGGCTCCCTCGCCATTTGTGCTCAAGCACACCACTATAGTAGTAAACACATGTGTGAATGAATTTACTTGTGCCAATGAATACAGACTTTAATTTCCTTCTTGCTTATTAAGATCTGTAAGTAATCTTTCCAAATCTTAAATTCACTCACTCACTAGCCATACACTGCGCAAAACCTGCACACCTTAGTTTCCTCGAAGCAGGGCCGTCGGGAGCGAGAGGAAGCCGAGACTATAATAGTAAGTGGCGAGCCAAGACGAGGACTTCGACTCGTCCGCGTGCCGCTTGAGAATGTGTGACGTCACCCAATGATCACTCCCCCACACACGTGCGGGAAACGGCGGCGGCACATGCGTCGTGTTAGGTAGGGTCTCATTTACTGACCGGACCGGACCCGATTACTGACCGACTTACCTTGCGTAGTTCTTGCGTAGTTAGAGCGTTACGCTGATGTTTGCGATACGGTTTTATAGGTATTATGTGATTTCCATGGCAGCAATGATTAATCACACTCCATAATGATGCTGCAAGAAGCAGGTAAGGAAAAGACCTCTCTACAAGGACTACACTTGGGGGCTATCCTAAATTTTCTATGTGGTAAATTATTATGCTGGTTGTTGAGGAGAGTTAGTGTGGTATATTTCACTTCTTCCCTATCATTTATGTCCTTTGCCATGCTTAATCATCACATAGTTCTCATGATAGTGTGTGCAATAAATAATTAATCTTGAGTGTAACTGGAATTGCCTTTGACAGATGCTTTTATTGGTTTAGAGTCCATACTGAGAGTGGTTGGTAGTCTTTGTCAAGTTTGTCATCACAATGCAATGAACATCAAGCAACAACCTAATGCTTCTGAGTAAAAAAATAAAAGGATGCACTGTTCTAGGGTAATACAACTCCAAGAAAATAATTAGCAATAGCTATGTTTTAATATAATCTTTGAGAGTGAATAAATTGGTTAACTCAGAATCACTATTTGATAGTTGACATTCTATAGTCTGGCCTATCTTTCAGTGTCTAAGATCTGTATGGTGGCCATATAGTAACTCTAGGTTTAACCCAATCAATGCATTTGCACAGATCCTCTAATATTGTAACCTATTGGAGTTATCTTATTGCAGTAACTAAACAAAATTCACTTATTGAAAAGTTACAAACAATAAGCATACCCCACAGTAGTGTCATTTTAGTTAACTAAAACTTAAACCAAAGACCTGTAGAAGACAGCCAATCCCATTGAAACAATACCTACTGGTAGAATGAATAAACTAAAACTAAGCAACTTTAATTTTAACTTAATCTCCTTGAGTCATGCAATTATTAATTAGAGATATAAATTGCCATTTAATCAAACATCTATATCTGCATAGTAATTTGTTTATGCTTACACAATGAAGCTTTCAAGTGCTCCTTTATATTTCTGTAAAGGTCATTTGTATCATATCATCTGTGATCATTCTGAACATTTGTGCACTGCAGTGAAGTAAGAAGATGAAAATGTTGGGGTGGGGGGGGGGGCAATGTTAAGATCGTATTGTTAGGTGATTTGTTTCCCCCCACCCACCTGAAACTTAGTCTGGCACAGCCAGACGCGGAGAAAGGGTCTGGGGACAATCATGTACCTTGGCTGTTCAGGAATATGGTAGTGGTTGTCTAATTTACCGTTATGGCGCCCACGGTTTGCTGGATGAGCTGACATGAGTACAACCACAACTGCTGAAGTGTAAACAATTTATACTACTGATTATGAGGAGCTGTTGTTTGTTTGTTGTTGTTTTTTGTTCATGTAGTGTCTAGCATTACAGTAAAATCATTAATATTATTGTAGAATTTAAGGCCAAATATTTCAAAGTATTGTAGCAATAAAAAAGTCAATCATTAATAATAGAGTTTACGGCTTGAGAGGAAGAAGCAGTACTATTGTAAGGTACAGTCTTTGGAAGAGAACTATCCACTGCATTGATTACTACATCATAATGATTTCTGTTCACATGACATATTTCTACATGATCCAAATCATTAGAGTGGTATGAAAATCAGTTGAAAAAATTAAATATACTTCGCCCAATAATATTTGCGATTACTTCTCTCCATAGCAACAGACACAGGAATGGAAAAATAGAGAGCCGGTGTAAATACTTCTGCATGTGTCCCCCAAACATAATTATTTCTTGTCAATGTGACCTTCATAGATAATGGATGACATATGCTCGAAAAAGGCTACAGTTGAGGCCTATAAACTCCACCAGCAGTTTACGTAATATCAAGATGAAATATAAGAGAAGCTTTGAAACAAACAATTTCCATCCCCAAGTATAGAACGCCTTGTACATGAATGCTGTTGTAAAAAATAATCTAAATTAATGCATCCATTACCTCCAAGAAAATAACTACTTTGGGCAGATTCCTAAGTCATATCACAATTATACATTATAATATTATTTGAAGATTGTTCTGATAGAATGTTACCAGTATAGTTTTAGTTTCAGTAGCAGTAGGTGGAATGTAATGAGATGATTTCAGAATTTTGGCTGTAGCAGTCTTCAAAAGTGTTTTCTGTACACAATATGGTGTCAGAATAGCTAATATGGCTTATCATTGAGAAGCCATGTTATCTATTCTGCACATCATCAGACATGCCAACTTACTTGTTCAGGTGGTATCTGCTATGTACAATACTTGAGTCAGAGTACATTAATAAGAGAACTACTCTACGAGCACTTTAAATATATTTTCAAAATATTTTTATTAATCATTTCTAATACGATTTCAATAGATTTTACTCGCTACACGCGTGCTACATGGAGCATTCAATAATCAAATGATCTGCTTGCCACATTGTGTGAAGACATGGTTAATTAACATGTTAGAATTCCTTTAGAACTATTCATTATTAAAGGCAATTAGAGAATGCATGTAATATCATTGTCAATTCTCAGTTGCTTCATTTGCTCTTGTCTATTTTGAATTAAAAAAGATCAGGTTTTACATTTAGAATATACTGCATTTCAAACTTGTCTCACAATTATATTCATTCAGTGCAGCAATTATGTACATAAAGGGTGCGTGGTTAACCACATGGCTCAGCTACCTCACTGTACATAGTTGGATTGTGCAGAAAACAACAACAAAAGATCAAGCATCACAGGCATAACTAGCTTGAGGACTGTATAGCCACAGGAACCAATGCACTCAATAACTTGTAAACACTCACGGAAATATTGGGGCTGTTACAAAGAGTAATTTAGTGGAAATAAAATTTGTAGATGTTTTACTATATTTTTTAACTATCTAGTATACTGTTGACGTGTTAGAGATTTAATTATAGGTAATCTAAGCAATTTAGATCTTAAAACGACTGTTTTTATTGTTGATGTTGCCATCTTCATTTTCTGCTATTACTATTCCTTTAGAAGTTACCACTTATGTACATACAGAGAACTAATATCTCGTCTTATCTTTTTGTTTGAATACTAGAAAGATAAACCTGGAATAAAGGTATGCATTCATATAAATATGATTTTTAGGGTGTATTTACATTAGTCAAAATCAGGTTTTTAATTTAAAATTCATCAGACTTAAAGCAATGCTTAAATGATATGAAACATATCATTATAAGTAATGATATGCTTGTTAATTTAGCTAATGATGCAGGAGGATATGTTATCTTGATCAAGTTTTCAGATTTCAAATATGTGCTATGAAAACTGAAAAAAAGGTATCTATGAATTAGAAATGCCACCGAAATTCTGTACTTGCACCAGTTACCATTACTGGACTACATGTGTGTATGGGTGTGTGTTTGCGCATGTGTGCATGCATGCTGCATGCGTGCGTGTTTGCATGCATGCGTGCGTGTTTGCATGCATGCGTGCATGTAAATATAGCCAAAGAATCAATTATTCTTTCAAAGTATTACCTATTCCCCTCTTTCCCCTCTCTCTTTTCCTTCCTTCTATTCTCCTTCCTTCTATTCTCGATACTTTATTCCCACTCACCTCCAACCCCCCACCTCCTCCCCCATATTATTATTATTGTTATTCTTATTATTATTATTATTATTATTATTATTATTATTATTATTATTATGTGTATATCAACTGTGCATATCAACTGTGCATGGCTATTGGACAATATGACCCTGGAACACTCTTCCTTGTGGCTGTTTATACAAGTTTGCACTGCTTGGGATATGTACTTGGTCAGACTTATGTCTGTTTTAAATCTGTGATCCTGGCTGTCTGTCTCCAAATTGTCCACAGGTTTCAAACATGTTAAAAAAAAACAAGTTAAACTTACTTGTAGTGGTATTTACTAGTCTCTCATTGGAGAATGTTGGCTGTAACTAGCCACAGGATTACATTACATATAATGACATTTGATGTGTTCCAAAAGTATTTTATTGTGTATTGATAGTAGTATGCCAGGCATGTATTTTATTCCATGAACAAGAAGTAATATATATATATCATGTTATTTGCTCAATTTCATGTAATATGGCTAATATGTATATAATATTAAACTAATCTAGGTTTGCAACAGTTTGGACTATGGGGGTCCTTCATCAGTGAGTTTATTAAAGACATCACATATAGCCTTGAGGTTGGAAAGGTTGGAATTAAAAAACAAACAAACAAACAAAAGAAAATATGTTCGAGTCCAAAATTATTCATTTACTATTTTGTATTCTATGTGAGATAAAAATATTATTATTCATGGACTAATGAATTGACTTTTCTTGTGATAATCATTATTTCATTCTTTGATATCCTGTAGGTTTAAGAGAACATTCAATATTTTTATCATGCTCATTCTTAAATACTTCATAGATTAGTTATATAGCTTTATAAAAGTGATGTTAGTATGAGTAATAGCACAGGTAACCGTGGTATTTGGGATAAATAGCATGAGTAAGCAATTGAAATAGCATAAGGCGAAGCCTCGTGCTATTTATTGCTTTATCCCTAATACTGCGGTTAGCCATGCTATCACTCGCCAATAGTATACCTCTATCCTTACAAACAAACTTTTCAGCAAAACTACAGTGTTACTAAGGGTTAATCACCCCATGCTTGTGCACTTACCCATATTATTTCACTTTGATAAGTGTACTGTTTCAACTCCAACAGTGCTATTTCACACTCCTCAGGCTATTTCAATCGAATGGCGATTTTACCCATACATTTTTGAATGGGCACTTTATGTGGTATATTATTATTCAAGTACTCTCTAGGCATAACACCAATCCTTTGCAAGGCAATGATATGAAAAAGTGCTACAAAAAATTGTTCATATGAAGTACTTAATCAGCTACATATAATGCAAGTACAACTGTGGTTGACCACTGACCACATAGCTGAGCTAGCTCAGCCAGTTGCAGCTGGCTGTATTTACAACCTGAAACTAAGGCAGTTTTTACCATGTCAGTAGAAATAACAACTAATACCTAAACTTTAAAATGTGTGCCATAGTATTTTTTTAATTTCATTTGTCAAAAATGTTGATGGGGGCCGCCTTGTGCTAGATTTTTCTGTAAATGGTGATAAAAAAATAGTTAGGCACTTCCACCAGGGACACTACTATACTTAGGCTCTACCAGGGCTGTGGTATCCTGAGTGTAGTGAGAGTGCTACCAAAGGCACCTGAGGAAACAAACTATGTTTGTATTCATGTACAAATGGGCATTGGCAACCTCAAGAAAAAATATTCAATTTTGAGTGCAACACAGCCAATAGACTTTCTCATTCACAGCGAAACAGTATTAACTCCGGACTAAATTGTGTTGTACCTTTTAATTAAATTTCATTTTTGACTTTTTAATAAGCTTACAACAAAATAATGACAACATGATGATATAAGTTTGCTAGTTTAAGTTTGAGTAATGTCAAAATACTCACAAAACTCATTTTATTGTGAAAGCATCTCCTGCAGTATAATTGTCCAAAGTGCAGAATAAAAATTTCCCATCAATTTTGGCAGAATTGCTTGATCAAAAAGAGTTTTAGCAGCTTGAACAATATTAACTTTCAAAAATTATCATCAGGATGAATTCTTTCAATATTCAAATCATTTTCATTTTACAAAAATATGATATAGCTAAACATGATTTAAAAAATTCTATACATTTTACAATTAAAATAAATACCTAAATTTCAATTTCATTGCCCGTGTTTTGTTGTTGTTTTTTGTTTCTGCTTTTTTTTTTTGCCACTTTAGCTTTTTGATTTATAGATAAAGAAATTGTGTCCTATTAGTTATCCTAGTAGTCAACCCCACCCAGACCTATCAGCTACCTACTCAGCCAGTGTGGTCACTATTAAACCACAGAAATACTATTGATGCATTGCATACAACACAGGAATATCAAATTATAATAGCTCTATATACTTCACACATGTGTGACCTATTGGGCGCAAATAAACGAAAACTGACACTTTAAGTCCATTTGAAAGTATTTAGTTATCATATGATACTTTTTATAGCAATTACCAATTTCTTTTGAACTAGTCAATCAGTAACTTATACATACATACATTAGTTAATAATATGTTTGGTACAGATGGTTTTGGCTCTGCATTACTTGCATCAATCAACAAGCGTGTTGTTTACTGTTATTATTACTCTATGATTTTAATGTACCTACATACTTTATGGGCATTTACAAGCCTTCTCTGCTTGGGATGTGTAAAATACAAAAACCATTTGACTTTTCAAATTGTAGGCTTCAGACTGTCTGGCTCCATACAAATACAGGTATGGTTTAGTCCTACATAGCTACCTACAGTTGGTCAGACTGGTTGGCTCCTCCATCTAGAAAGCTGTTAACTACAATTATGAAGTCAGTTAGCATATTGTACTGATAAGTGCATGCAAGGGATTCTAAGGAGGTGACAAAGTCTTATTAAATTAAGTAATAGCTAGTATCAATGACACCAGATTAGAACATTTATATACATATTGTTATATTATTGTTATTGTTGTTGTTAATAATAATAATATTATAATAATAATAATAATAATAAATAATAATAATATTATTATCATCATTATTATTATTATTGTTGTTGTTAGTATTATTTTATTGTTATTATTATTGTTAATACTGTACAAATTCGTTTTTAACTACTACGTTAATACTTATAAATGAACATAATAATCTTATTTTTAACTTGTCTTAGTATGAAGTTCAATTATTATTGTTGTTGTTATTATTATTATTATTATTATTATTATCATCATTACTGCTGTTGTTATTGTTATAAATTATAATATTCATATCATCATCATCATGATCATCATTATCATCTCATTCATATCAGTATTTCTTAAAGGGAATGAATGCTTGTGGTTGCTGGTGGTTATATGACTGTCTGTGGGCTAGATGACCCACTTGTCTACTGGTATATAAGGGCTTGCAATGATATCAAGTGAGTAACTTCTTTGATAAATTGGAGGTCAAGTAGTTATTAGACAAAGTGAGTAAGGTGTGAGTCTGGTTAGCACTATGGCAAAGCCAATGATGAGTGTCAACAATGATTTATCACTCTCCAAAGTTATGAAGCTATTAAATGAGGCAAATAAGGAAGACACTTGTCATGTGCCACCTGCAATGCCCAAATCTGGAGAGGTGTATGTGTACGAACCATTAAATGATTACTCCAAAAGTAAGTCAAATTTGCCATTAACTTGTCTTCTGAGTAAAAGAAGGTGGAAATTAATGTAGGATATTATTAGTCTAGTTACAGAAAGTTTGCAAGAATTATGAGAGATTATGTGTATAAAAAAAAGTCATTTTTTCTTTTGTTTTCACATTTTCTATCCCAACTCAGGATAATTTAGAGCAAACATTTTTGCTAGCAGTTAAGACCCTGATAAATTGTTTCAAATGCACATTCTATTACTTTTGTGACACAGATGACTGGAAATGTGATCAGTATCGTTGGTGCCATTATGGAAGGAAAAAATTGAAAGTTTTTCCACCCATTACCAAGTCATACTATGTATTGATTCGACCGGATGGCCAAAATGATGACAGATTTAAGAGATTTGCTTACATGACAAACTCCTCTAACAGAGTTGTTATTCATTACAAAGGAGATGATTCTGCACTCTGTGATATTGATCCGCATGTACGAACTTGCCCTTCAGTTTTAAGAAAATTGGAAGAAAAAGAAGCACCACCATCTGTGGTGTATAAGAAAGAAATCAGCAAGTCTGTATTATCCATAGATAATCAATGTGTTATGCTTCCACGTAATTGTAAGCAAGTAAAAAATTTACAGTCACGATCTCGGCAAAAACTAAGGCTAACACATGATGCTCTATATAATTTGCATGAATTGGCTTATGACATGAGAAATTTTATCTTAAAAATTATCACCTTTCCTGATCTCATTGTGATTTGTGGCTTTCAGGAACTAATGAAAGAAGTCAACAAATTGCTTCAGCTTGGTTCAACAGGACAGCTTCTGTCATATGACACCACATTTAAGCTTGGTGATTTTTATGTATCAACATTTCTTTTCAGAAATCTCTTATTTAAATCATCTCCTGTCATGCCAGCACTAATCATGTTACATGAGAGAAAGTTGAGCAGTACTCACAGTGAGATGGCAAGGTTTGTGGCAAGTGAACTTCCTTGTTTAGCCAATGGAAAGAATAAAATCCCCTTGGTTACCGATGATGAAAAGGGATTTGAAATTTTTGACAATTTTTTGCCAAAAATTCATCATCTTCTTTGCTGGAATCATTTACTGAAGAATGTTAAAAGATGGTTAAAAAGTCATGGTGCCTCTACAGCAGAAATTCAGTCATATATTGACAACTTGCGCACTTTGTTTCATCAAGAAACTGAAGAAAAATATAATTATCATTTAAAGGAGTTGAGAAAAAAGTGGAGTCAACCTTTTCTTCAGTATTTTATGACCGAAATTCACAAAAAGGTAACCTTTTATGTACCAATATTTAGAAATTAAGTTAATAGCTATAATATTGTGTGCATAGGTCCCACAGAATATTGGTCGGTGGAATTTAGAAGTTTATGGAGTATATAATCCACTAAGTGGTATTACTACTAACCAGTCAGAAGGTTTTAATTCCATACTAAAGAGACTTCAAGGGTGGAAAGAGATTCCAGTAGACTCTGCAGTGCTTTCACTTTACCATTTGCAAGTATATTATTGGAATGAGTGGCAAAGAGGACTGGCTGGTATAAATTTCACTAACTATCTTAGTATTATCTATTTACACATGTCTTGATTGTAGGTTTAGGTGAGTACAAGTTAACAGAACAATTTTCAAGTCTTCGCATACAACCTGATGAGGTCAATTTGATATCCACTGCTTCTTTGGAGGATATCATTGACAGTCTGAAAAATGGAATTTCGATTTCTAGTGTGGCAGATGTAACAAATTCACAGACAAGGTCAATATTATGTAGCTATAAAATTAAGTCTCTCATGGCTCAATCATATTCTAATAAAATGCTGTGTTTTGTGTAACTCAAAAGTACAGTAATAAAATTACTATGGCATAAGGGTGGCCAGATTTTTTATTTTTTTTTACAAAATTCTAAAAGTAATCTCTTGCTTAGGGAAAAGAACCGTTCTACAATGGCTGCACACCATACTCATCAAACCAGTGATAAAAATTCACAAATAATGAGGGCAAGGTAAGTGTTTATAGTAATTCATCCTTTAATATATTACAGACTTTAACTAGTGCATATGCCAATTAAAAGTGCTTTCAGATAAATTGCTGATTTTTGTCCATCTAGATTGCTGATCCACAATGGCTGTGTTTCTCATGACCCAAAGTTAGGAACATTTACAGTTTTGGGCTCTAATGGTAAACCTCATGTGGTCAGACTTTTTCCATCTGAGGATTGTTCCTGCCCTTCTACGAGTACTTGCTACCATCAGATTGCTGTGAAGTTAAGTTTGGGGATTAACGTTGAAGAAGAAAGGAAAACCATTAATTTGACCCAGTTGCGATGGAATACACGTGCTAAGGGCCAGAAAAGATCAGGTCGGAAAAGACCTAGACAAGGTTTGAATAAATAATAAAAATCAATGTAGCTTTAGTTTAAAGTAAAGTGTAATAATTATCCAGGAGACTGCGATGTTGTAGCTGCACCAGATTCAATTTCTAGTTCACTCACTGATAATTTAACACAAGTATGTTATGGATGTCTGCAATTATTATTGTTATTATATTGATGATATTAATAATGATTTATTAGCTTTTTGATGAAGAGATAGCTTCCGATCCTCTTGTTAATATCAGTGTACAACAAACGAGTAATTCAAAGAAGGTATTCTTAACTGCTATTTCTTGACTGAGTGTAATTATAGTTAATTCCATTGCAGGAAGTTTTAGACAGGAGTGCAGTGAGAAAACCTTGTGAGGAAAACATTACCCAAACTAAAGGTAAGTCCTCACTATTAATCAACATGATAGTGCTGTTTGTTCATTTGTTGTTTTGTCACAGACAAACTGTGTAGACAATGTGCAGGATGCTTGAAGGATAACTGTGGAGCTTGCGTGTACTGTAAGGACATGAAGAAATTTGGTGGACCAGGTAAATTGAAACAGAAGTGTATCCAAAGAAAGTGTATTAGTCAGCTACAGAAACCACCTGAACAAGTAAGTTGGCATGGCTGATGATGTGCAGAATAGATAATATGGCTTCTCAATGATAAGCCATATTAGCTATTCTGACACCATATTGTGTACAGAAAACACTTTTGAAGACTGCTACAGCCCAAATTCTGAAATCGTCTCACTACATTCCACCTACTGCTACTGATAATATACTGGTAACTTTCTATCAGAACAATCTTCAATAAATATTATAATGTATATTGTGATATTTTGTGACTTAGGAATCTGCCCAAAGTAGTTATTTTCTTGGAGGTAATGGATGCATCAATTTAGATGATTTTTTACAACAGCATTCACGTGCAAGGCATTCTGTACTTGGTGATGGAAATTGTTTGTTTCGAAGCTTCTCTTATATTCTATTTAAAACAGAGACAAATCATCTTGATATACGTAAACTGCTGGTGGAGTTTATAGGCCTCAACTGTAGCCTTTTTCGATCATATTGCCATCCATTATCTGTGAAAGATCACATTGACAAGATGAAAAATAATTATGTTTGGGGGACACATGCAGAAGTATTTGCATTCCTGTGTTTGTTGCTATGGAGAGAAGTAATCACGAATATTATTGGGCGAAGTATGGCATGTCACAAACTCCAAGTGTAATTTTTCCAACTGATTTTCATGCCACTCTACCTAATGATTTGGGTCATGTTGAAATATGTCATGTGAACAGAAACCATTATGATGTAGTAAGCAGTGGATAGTTCTCTTCCAAAGACTGTACCTTACAATGGTACTGCTTCTTCCTCTGCTGTGAACTCTATTATAATTGATTGATTTTTTTTATTGCTACAATACTTTGAAATATTTGGCTTTGAATTCTACAATAATTTTAATGATTTACTGTAATGCTAGACACTACATGAAAAAAAAAACGCTCCTCATAATCAGTGGTATAAATTGTTTACACTTCAGCGGCTATCTAACTTGATCTAGGGTTTGGAATTCAAATATCAAACAATAATTTTAACCTAAGTTTTACAATAAGTACATAATAGCTATATATACACATTTCAGAAAATCGTGAGAGGTTGATCCAGAATGGTTGCCGAAACTGACCACACCCTTTTCATTGGTAGTGATATTTCTCTTGAGCAGCTAAAGCTACCAATTTCATTACAATGCAGTGGAGTAGGAAGTGGGGTGCCACTGGCCCCTCCGATAATTCTGAAGGGGGACCTGCCAACCAATATTTCCCCCTGCTCATATTAAATTAGACAATTTACACCCATGACAAGTAATCTTTATAGTTAAATTAGATATGATGCACAATGAAAGGTTGTATAGTGTGAAAGTTAGCAATTACTATATCAGCTACTAATAGTTATGCTAGTTTAGATACATCACCTCTTCATTTTAAGCAGCCTGTACAAAGTTTGGCTCAAAAGAAACCTTAGTGCAGCTGTCTTCTTTTTTTTTTCCCTTCCAATTTGAAAGCAAACTGCTTGAAGAGTGATGTTTTACTAAATTTGTAGATTATAAGTTTGCAACACTGTTTATAGTAAACTATCAGTATAATTCTGGTTTACCATGCTAGTGTTCAAGGTTAACATTGTCAGTACACCATCAGTATAGTAAACTGACAATGATCAAGCAGTGGGTGACTCCAAGCTGAATGCATAAGTACATTTTGGCCTCAGCAGCAACATCTTAATATAGTATACTTTGCACATTAAAACTGACAATCTAAATAACTGCTTAAATTCACAGCAAGCGGTGAGACTAGAGAGTGTTTAACATCACCTAAGCTAACATGTTTAAGTTATAACAGCTTTCAATATTTCCTCTCAACAGCATTGTTTGTACAGGGTATGGTTTCTGAACCACGGTTGAGAGTGTCACATTAATATTTTTTTTAATTTCAGGAGAAGTTTTCATTTCCATAAAATTGGTGAAAGTTTTGTAGCAAATGTAACCATGAAGATCATAATAATTTCAGAGGTGCAAAACAAGTTGTTGTTTGCTGTTGTTGTTTGTTGTTGTTGTTTTTTTTGGGGGGGGGGGGGAACAAATCACCTAACAATGGCAATTTATATCTCCAATTAATAATTGCATGATTCAAGTAGATTAAGTTAAAATAAAAATTGCTTAGTTTTAGTTTATTCATTCTACCAGTAGGTATTGTTTCAATGGGATTGGCCGTCTTCTACAGGTCTTTGGTTTAAGTTTTAGTTAACTAAAACGACGCTACTGTGGGGTATGCTTATTGTTAAAAATTTTTTTAACAAAGTGGATTATTATTTAGTTACTCAATAAGCTAACTCCAATAGTTTACAATATTAAGGATCTGTGCAAATGATTGATTGGGTTTAACCTAGAGAGTTACTATGGCCACCGTACAGATCTTAGACACTGAAAAATAGGCCAGACTATTGAAAGTCAACTATCAAATAGTGATTCTGAGTTAATTCAGAACTCAGAAGCATTAGGTTGCTTGATGTGCATTGTATTGTGATGACAAACTTGACAAGACTACCAACCCTCTC
>WLWD01004149.1_pt1 | contig 37122 bp, 28 predicted proteins | sample 6712731 | NCBI WGS metagenome assembly WLWD01 (sample SAMN12718690, study PRJNA576275) | sponge metagenome | isolation source: marine sponge | host: Mycale hentscheli | place: New Zealand: South Island, Marlborough, Capsize Point | collected 2014-11-01 | reverse complement strand
TGTTCCAGTGTATATTCGACATTTTTGATCACTTGAACTCAGTTATTATAGTGAAAAAATATAACAGAATATGAATGATGCTTCTTAAATTAATTTTTTAATTAACTAGAGAGTCCAAAAAAAAAATATATATCATTGTTTTGTAGTTATATGTTACGCTAAATGGAAGAAAGTGCATTCTATCTATTGTTCTTCCTCCAACAAAGCTTCCATCTTCATAGTATAGTGCAAATTGTAATTGTTGTTCATGTGCATCTAATAGGCCAAGCAGGTATTTTAGCAGAGTAAAATATTATTCAATGTGAATTTATCATCACACATTCAACCATTTGGGCATTAATGTTACAGTTTATATAATATTATAGTCATGTGAGACCTATGATAAATAATAAACTTCAAATGATGAAAATTCAATGATAAAAATACTCTACTAGCTAGAGTATGATAGAAACCATTTACTTTAAGAGAGTTTCTAATTCAATTTAAGTTAAAATTAGCTAGATACATATACTCAGTGCATAAACAATTATTATTTTATTTAATATAAATTTATCACACTTAAAAACGACATGGAGAGTATGACATTATCAATGAGAGTAGCTGTTAATCCTGCAGTGAACAGAATTAATCATGAACACATACACTGCGTTAATATAGCCAAAAAAATTAATATTCACAAAACTGTTATCTATACACAAATTCAGTAATCACAACTCATAATACACAATGACTACATAATATTGTGGGGAGTATTCATGTGAAATGTGGGATTAGTAACAAATGAAAAGTCATTTTTAAGGATAAATTTATTACTCAAAATGACAAATGCGTTGTTACATATCTGTATCACTTCTGATCCAATATAGCCTACTTTTTATTAAGTATATTTTTTTTACTTATTGCACCACAAGACTCAGCTGTGGAATCTGTTTAATAAGTCCCAATATAGGTACACAAAAATTAGATGATAAAAAGGTGCAAACATCTGCTATCAAATTCTTTTTCTTCGATGAATGGACAGGTGCTGTGCATCCTAACTCCAAGCAGTGAACCTAAAAATGATTATAAAATATTGCAAAATTTATGACATACCTCTAAGTTGTGTAAACTAAATGTTTCCTTAGGCATAACTGTCATTATTAGCTCAATTGCCAGTGAAAAATAAATCCGCAAAATTAGAAAAAAATATTTCTAACAAAGGAGAAAGCAGCCAAGACACTATATCAATAGTTAAACCAATTAGAAACAATCCTACTTTTTAAGACAACAAAACCTGCCACTTTATTTCTCACAAATACTTGCTCTTTTATCATTCCATTTAATATTATATGTTATAAAAAACAACAACATATTACATGTAGTGCAACTGGTGTATACAAAGTATTTGAAAGCATTGATAAAAATCACTGTCTATGATTTCTACAATTTTTAAACAATAGTACTCTTCATTATTGTTCATTAATTATGTAGTTTCTTTATAAACACAGAGAAACTACAAAAAGAAAATATTAAGTGTGTTTAATTAAGGATAGATTAGTCATTATTCTACTACTAATTACAATGTAAATGAGCCTTCTCACTATTTTCAGCTGAAAGTGTTGTAGGAGTAGTGTATATAACATAAAATATTCACAAATTCCATATATGAATCTAACAATATTATAATCAAAAAAATGATAGTAATTAATTTTTATTGAGTATAATTAAAAAGGTTTCTAGTAGAAGTGAAATAAATCTGATGCATGCCAAGTGCCAATTGAAATGTGATAAAATACTGTACTATGTAATTATTATTATTGTTATTCTTTTATTCAATAAACTATGAAATGGAAGATAGTAATGAATTCAAAATATTGATTGTGCCATGCCATAATTAGTTATAATCAACGATGACTTCAACAATACCTATGATCCTTCTTACCTTCTGTTTCTACTAATAGTAGTAAAGGAGTACCTATTTTTAAAATCATTCCTAAAAATATTTCATATATATTATATACCAATCAAAAACAATTAATCAGAACTTCATCCTTAGGCTACAGTACTTCTAGCATAAAGAGTGAAAACTAAGGATATTATGTAAATATTAAATCAACAATAATTTTGAAATAAACTATGTTAGTTACTATTGTAATTATAGATACTTGAATAGGGAGTCCAAAAGTAAATTTATAAGTATTAACAAGAAGTGTGCAGTAAAGATTGATAGTGTAACAGTAGATATTAATCCACTCCCAACATTTCCAGGGGTGAAAGCAGAATTATTAAGTTACTTAGTGGCCACACCCAACAGGGATAAACCTAAACTGACACACCTACCTATTCATGTTAAATCTATAAAGAATATTGAGAAAAATTTATTCAAAGAACATTTTTTCACAAACTCTCCCACTAGATTTTAGTGAGTTCCACAACTATAATAGGAAAGTAATTAATTACATAATTACATTATAGCTACTTGAAGTGAATTATATGAAGCTCTTCACACAATGGACCTTATCTCATGAAAAGTTTAGCACTAATGTTGTGCTGCATATAATTTCTTTTCTTTTTTATACATACATACATAATGCATACATACATACACCATACATGCATATATATTATGCATACATCATAATATACATAAATAATAAATACATACATACAAACATACATACAAAATTACATACATACATACATACATGCATACATACATACATACATACATACAACATTATACACACACACACCAGGCATACACACTTGACATTAGAAACAACCTAAGTATTATAAAAAAAATTCATGTTTCAGTAGTAAATTTAATTTCCACTGTGCAAATTTTGGAAGTAGTTAGGGCTTGGCTTTCTTCTTACACAGCTAAGTATCTAGTAGTCTACACTGCTTAATGTATAATAATAGAAATAATCACAGAAATTTTCAAGCCTCTTTTAATGTTGCCAAGACGTTCCACTACACAACTATTGCAGTTTCAGTTTACATATGATTAGTTTATTTTAACTCTTGACCTTGTTGACATGGCTGTAGTAAAAACATCATTTTACATCGTGTTTGTTGATGTAGGACTGGTGGAAATTGTGCAACTAAACGTAAATCACTTAAAACTTGTTTGCTACTTTCGTGTGTTTTCAACGAGTGGCGAGTTTGACTGTAATTAAATGCTAACTGAAAACAATTTTATCTTATACTATAATGTGATTACACCGAGGCAAAATTAAAAGAAATTAAATTCTAACTATTTTAGATTCTTTCTTGTGCATTCCATGAGAGATGTCTTGAGTGACAGTTCAGCATTAGTCAGTTTTCTAACCTTCTCTACAGCGACATATTTATGAATTGACAAAAAACATGTCTGGTATAAGTTCTGGCTTGCATTAAACAAGTACTCATCTGTGACTATCCACACTATCAATATGGAGTTACAGTATATAGATGGCATCGATATGAGTTTACTGTAGCTTTGGTGTATTTGTCATCCACACTGCCATTATGATAAGAAAACAGCATGAGACTGCTGTCAATATGTATCCTCAGATGAGTACAGTCAAAGTTGTTTCATACTCGGTAAATTAACCACATTATTGTGTTTATAGTCATGGGTCATAATCAACTGACAATGTGAAGAAATTACTTCCAGACTGTAAATATGCACAACATCAGCAGGTTTTTTATGGAGTAATTTTGTTTCATATCTAGGAAAAGAATTTGAGAACAGATAGCAGATTTCTTGTCTTGTCAAGAATTTAATGTATAGAGGTAGAGTCATGGTTAACAATAACTATAATTATAATGCATTAGTAAAGGTGAGTTCTCCTTTCCTTGATTTAAAGAAATTGCACGATAACTTAATTGGTATGTTGTTGTTGATGTAAACTCCCTGGAGATAGCTACTTTCACATTGTCAGCCGTAGGTTTTATTTTTTTGTCTGGTGCTGAGTGAACTGTTTGCAGGAAATCTGCATTGTCTTTAGTGAAAGAAGTTCAATAAGAAGATAAATTTCTGGGCATTAAGTACAGATAAGAAAATGTTATAATTTAACTTGCTAATGAAACTATCTTATTCCTTTTACAATTTCTTGTCCTTCACTTTTTTGACAATACAACAAAGACTGAGAATAATAAAGTTATCACAGATTTTATTAAAGTCAAGCTAATGGGAGGCACTTGGACTCAACTTGAAATATTGTTAAGCGAGTACATACTAATGTATCTTCTTTGTAACACATTTGACATGGATCATAGACTTATTATTAACTTACTTTAATATACAAATGTAGAAAAGCTGATGTTTTGTTTGAAATCCTGAATGAGACCCCAATAGTTATTCAAGTATCTAGAGTTTATGCACTTTTACTAATATCTTTTCATCTAGTATTATCAACCTATAGCTACTCTCATAAGGTCAATATACACACCTCATATATACATATTGTAGTAATGCTTAAGTAATCCTACAACAATTTTGCATACAATAAAAACATTTTGATTGTTGTTCCTGTACAAGTAAGACAGCCCTAAAAAACAACAACATAGTAATTGATACAAAAGGTCTATTATGGTTCTAATGTACACTCTCATAAAGTGGATTAGGACCAGACTGTGATAGAGTGGAGCAATCTGATTTCTTAACGACATCATAAGACAGATTAGTCTCACAGGTGAAGTCATCGGTTGATGGAGTAGATATGACATTAACTACACCATATGACACATTGTTGTCATACTGAAGACAAATCTAAAGAGAAATAGAAAAAAACAATATTTTATAGTTTATTTTGACATTATTTCTCACAACATAAAATTGGAATTTTTGCATTTAAAGTTAAAACTAATGCTATTATTCAACTATTCATCACACACTATGTGTAAAACTAGCTATATTATTCTTGCATATTGTACAAATTTTAGTGTTTTCAATGAAAACATAGGCAATATTAATTTCTAGAGTATTGTATAATTTTTAATAAAATCTATAAGACAAAAAGCAAAGATTGAATATTTTTGACACATGTAGTTAAAATTATATTTTTCATACATACGTCAGTAGATTTTCTTTTCGTAGCTCCAGATCTTCATACAAGTAAATTTTATTAAAAAATATTGACATATAAATTTGTTGAATACTCACTTTTCTCTTGTTTTACGACCAATGTGACCTATAGATAACACAACATTATAAATTTCCATTGCCATATCCTTGTATCTTACCATTCCTGATTAAAAGTATGAGAGTAACAGCAACCACAAGTATTACTACAATTATCAAAATAGGCACTAATACTACGACTAATACAGATGTAATTAATATGTTATTATTATTAATTGTTGCTGCAATGAAAGTAGTTGTCCTGGCACCTACATAAAAACAATAATAGTATGCATAAAATTACCTCATAATATTTTTGACATTCTGACCTTTTTCTGGTAAGCATAAAGAAATGGAGTGAACATACAATTTTTGTATTGAAATCACATAATCTCCATTGATGACTGTGAGGTTGTAATATGTGTCTACATCAATACTCACTACCTCATAATTCTTTCCTATTATAGAACCATTGCTAGTACTATTAGTAGATGATAATTCATAGGAACATCCACTATAATTACATCCTATGATATAGTCACATGATAAGTTATATATTCCAGTCCTCATCACAGAACAAATATTTACTCCTGCAATGTCATTTGAACCTAATAAAGAAAAATAAGCATAATCAACTTTCCAATTATTTTAGAATAATTGTGAACATTACATAAGCTACCTTCATCATAGAATATCTGGTTGAAATGATTTTTAAGACTATCAAAAAAGCAGTGTGTAGTAGTATACACAGGTCTAAAGTTATCCACATTAAATCACTATAATTATAATTACTTAAACCAATTAATAAAGTTGCAGCTTATGATGAAATAATTGGGACATAAAGGATACAATTAAATCAACTTACAGAAATTACGAGATTCACTGGATGATGTTCCTAAGCTATTGTTTGATATAATGGTCAAACTGTAAAGTAATTTCATTTTTAATCCTGTAATGATTATTGTTGACACTGAATCCACTTTAACAGATGAAGTCAATGTTGGCAGAGATGTATTCTGACTTTGAAGTAGAGCAACATACCACGCACTACCATTTTCTTTAGCACAGTGTGACATCTTTATAACAAATACACATGAATGTATGAATAAAGTTTAAAAAAATTCAATACCTGTATTGTCAGATTCAATGAGTAGGAGTCCCCCACTCTAAATAATGAATATTCAATATCATTTGTAGATGGTATGTAAGGTAGAGTCTTGTTTGCACACGAAGGTGGACTTTGTCCTACTATATTAGTAGCTGTGATACACATGGTAAAGAGATCACATGACCTCACTCCTTCCAGTGTGAAGTTATAGGAGTCAGTATCAGTCACATACTCAGTGATGTCTTTCAATTGACTTGGACTCAAGAATGTGAGAGTAATAGTGAAATTAAAAGATACTGTAGGAGTGATTATATATTCCCATGATGTCATCAATAAATGTCTATTGATAAATATGCCCAATTCCTTAGGAGGATCTGGAACATCTGCAGTTAGAGTATATTTAAAAATAATCATGCAATTACCTTATTCTAAGCATTGTAAGTCTTAGCATTAAGGCATAGCTAATTGAAAATAATTATGTTTATGATAATTTCTTTACATAATTTTAATATAACAGTCAAGTCAGTATGTTCAACTGTTTATTATTTAGTCAGTGGTGATGGATGGAGGGAAGGTGGGAGTGGGGGGAGGGGGGGCACATAGTATGTATATTTAATACACCTTATAAATATACCCCCATTTTACATTAAATTTCAAGATAATGAGTGACTCTAGTAAATTCTATTTAATTTGTTAAACAAATACAAAGTTAGCTGCTTCCTATCACAATCAGTACACTGTTAAAATGGGATTCTTAAATAACACCTCACGAGGTGTTCACCAGGGGGCGCTGTCTAGACACCCCACTTTGAGCCCTTATAACTTCTACACCAATTCATACTTTACCGAGTGAGCTCATAATAATAATAGCTTATATCCATTAGTTAATATCTTTTAGTTGTGACTAACTGTGGATACAATATTAAGCTTTAAACTGGGGTGTCGAGGCAGCGCCTCCTATTCAACACCAAAACTAAGTTATCCAAACACCCCATTTTTAACAGTGTACCAAGCATGATTTAGTGTTAATAGCTGCGTTATGGAAATTCTGTTGCCTCTTTGCATCTCAGATTATTGGTGGTCTGGATGAAAACATGCATATTCACAAAAGATGAAATCGACAATGCTGATTTGACAGACATTTCTGTGGATATCTTAGAAAAGAATGAAAATGGAAACAATTTTTTTAACCAGTTTTATAATCTTGAAACTTATATTAAGGTGAACTCATTTAAAGTTACCTTTATCCATAAACTGGTGTGTGGTTCATGGTACCACCCCCAACCCACTTTGATCTACTTCCGTCAACCCTGTTTATTGTACACACCACATAATTGTATTTTTTATCAAATTGAAAATGCAAGACAAGCCAGAAGAAGGTGGTAGTGCACATATTCATGATCTTGTTAGATAGTATGTTCTGCAGTCACAACTAGGTTATGTCAAGTAGGCATCATATTGTTTTTTTCTCTTTTATTTCTGTTCAGTAATTATTCCATTTAGAAATATTTAAGTTGTATAATCTAGGTATAAAACACATGTAGTTTGGGTGGTGACGATATAGCATGACAAGGCAGTCTTTACTTCAACTATACTGCAATACTGAATCTTTTTAAGTGAATTATATGCAATTATTAACTAATGCATAAATGCTGAAGTTTGCACCATTGATACTTAAGATTAGTGATATGCTTCAATATAAACAGCTAGCGAGCCATTGTGCACAAGTATTTCAAAAAAAAAAAAAATTATTCTACCTAAATTACCAGCAACTCCTGACTAAAAGCACTCAACTACTAAAACACAGCCGATTTTTTGAAATTATTTATAGGAAAGGGTATCAACGTCATAGTAACCACTTACCGCTTCGGATTTGAAAAACAAGCATTTCTAAGGGGTTTATCTAGAGCCTAAAAAATAAAATTACTCACTAACAAAATAAATGGGAGGAAGGTAAGAATAAAGGCTGCTGATACCTTCACTGTTTCACAATTTCTTTCTTGGTATTTTTTTTTTACTCATTAGATGTATTCTCATTATTCCACAGGCTTCTTACATTAAATTTTTTTGGTCACCTCCGGGAATCAAACCCCGGACCGCTTCTTAATGCACAAACACTCTGCCACTGAGCTGCGAAAACCAGCCGGCAAACGAACACTCCAATTCTGTATTTATACAGTTAAGGGGTACTGCTATGCTAGGAGTAACACAATTAAAAAGTGGATATATTAGTTTATTGGTGAGTGAGCATGCAAGTGATACACTTTCAGAGGTTCCATAATCGAGATTCCACGTTAGTTATACAACTTTTTTTTTTTTACTTATTTATATTGTACGTGAGACCACTATTTTTATGTGAAAGCTTCTTGATAAATAACAAAGTAATGTCTCTGTCGAAAGTATGAATTGTTAGCCTTGAAAAACAAGCTACATGTAGTCTTGGAGCAGACCTAAGTGCCTGAATTTTTCAGTCTTACTCTCAGTTTTCAAGGATAATAAAAATCATTGGAAAAAAAGAAGAAAATTTCCGTTGGTCTGAAAGTGAGACTGTGAACGACAGAGTCTCATTCACCAAATATTAATTAAATAGTCCAAGCTATACCACCAATACCCTTGTTTGTATATCAGGTCAGTTTGTTAGAATAATTTTATGTGCTGAATGCAGAACTGGTAAATTATCACAAAACATTGAGCAGTTTGTTTTAAGTTGAAAAAAAAAATTATATTAAAAAATGATTATGAATTAAAGTGTTATTACTCTTAGTCTTTTAGTCTTAAAAGCCGATTACTTTTTGAGGCTGCCTTCCCCAGTAAGTTTCATGTGCCACAAACTGCGCTGCATACTCCTCTAATACACCAGAATTAAAGCAGAAGCAACAATTAAATTTTTGCAATGTATGAACTGGAAAATAGAATCAGAAATAAATTCTATTCGTAATATATTTACTTCAGAGTCAATCATTTGTATGCTTCTATTTTTAAGATCATTTTTGTGATGCATCAGGCCACAGCATAGGTATGTATACTAGACTATTACCTGAACATTTTTGTTGGATCTCATCATTTTCATGGGAACTATTTTATTATAAGTTGAGTTTGTTCTAGAACCACTGGCTGAAATAAAAAAAAGCACAATAAAAGGTCTTAAATCTTCGTCCTGAGTAAGTTCATACCTAAATCAACTGTTAATTTTAGTAATCTCCAAAATCTGAGGTGACAGACAGACAAACAGGCAGGATGACTGCTATAATCCTCTTGCGCATGCGCGCTGAGGGTTAATTAATGTATGAATCAGTACTATGAATAAACTCTTGTAGGAAGTAAATAGAACACTTCCTAAAATTAGTTATATTCTTAAAATAGCCCCCCCCTAACTTATTTATAAATAAATATCATAGTACTCCAGAATACTTGGTGCATTATGCCAAAGGGACTGTCTTCCATCACCTGTAGTTCTAAACACTTCCTTATTCAACTACTAGTCTTTTTTTTTTGTACTATGCATTCTTGACAACAATCTTGCAGTCTTTAGTAAGATTGAATTCAAGGTTTGTTTTTTTTTGTAGTTTTTAGGATTGGCTAATCAATTGTTTTTAGCTTGCACTTCTTTAATTATCACTCAATGTAACATTTCTAATACAGGCCTATGAAGTGAACTTCACCTTCTGAAAGTTTATGACTGAGGCCATCACCATGTAGCTTAATTGCTTCAAGAAAACTTTGTTTTTGACTAGATAAGATATTCTGTTGTTGTATTTTGTTCTCCCCTGCAAATAAGCATATCTAGATTACTAACTTTCTGTTTCTTGAAGGGAGTACCACATTTTACTCCTAAACTAGGCTCTACTACCAGTTTGAGCATAAACAAGCAGTTGCCACAAACAAAGTGATAGACGGTGCACAAACAGGCACTTACCACATTAAGGTCAGTGGTCATTACAAAGGTACATTAGGGAATCACTAAATTTCGTTGAGAAGCTATGATGGCTAATACTAGAGTGAATGGTACAAAAAATAGTTTACTTGATATTATATAATGTGTAAAGTTCAAGGCAGTTTTTTTATTTTTTAAATATGAGAAATGATCAAGGTTTTGCAACTAACTCTCATTAGATTTGGATTCAGCAAATACAAATTGGCCAAGACAGTTTAAAAAGTTACATTATATACAACAATAAGGTTGGCTAAACAATCTAGATTCTATCCTGGACTGTAAGTCATATAATGTGTCCATAGGTTTCATTATTAAATTTTTCTACTATTACTGACCAGCGAGCGAAGTGAGCGAGACACTTAAAGGGATAACACAATTGAAAATCGGAGATTTTTTATTGTTGGCGAGCGAGCGGAGCGAGCGAGACAGTATTAGGGGTGGATAATGCAAAATCGAGTATATGTTATATGTATATAATGGATGGTACGTATGCCCTTCAAACGCGCGCGCGGGTGCTGTTTACCCCCCAAAATCACGTCTTTTTAGCTTGACCCCACTTTCTTCTGATACTACAGCTTTAAACAACTCTTACTTGAAACTTACGCTCCAATTGTGAGATAATTCCTGTGAAACGCTTGCTTTTCAAGTCCCAAAAAGTTACTGCGAACGGTTACTATGGCATTGAAACCCTTTACCAAACGTAATTTGAAAAACTTCGTCGTTTTTGGGGGCTGCTAAATGCCGCCCAATCGTTGGTCGTCTAGTGCCACTGGTAGCCAGAGTGGCTAATATTAAAACCAATGAAGACACCATTACTTGGGAGAGGCTGAGGTAAGTACGTAGTTCCATATTTGTTAGCTTAAGTTACAAAATTAACTCCGGCTATGTTGGGTTTTTTTGGTAGAGCGGCCAGTTTGTTCACCAGTTAGTGGTAATTGAGGTAGTCAGAATGACATAAGTTGGATACTACAGAAGTTGTCACTATTCCTGAAACTGGGTAAGAGAGTAGTAATTCTTTATATATTAATGGTCAACTACTATTTACTTTTTTGCATCAACTAGACTAAAGTATATTATGTCGGTGTAGAAAGCAATTTGAAATAGGCCAATCAAGCGGTCACATTTGCCATGCCTACAATATTGGATGGGGTTTAAATTGTTTAAATATGACTTAATAAAAACAATTGACGCATTATGATGTAAAATTGATGAAAGCATGATAAATACTAAACTATCATACTCATTAGTTAATTATATCTTTTCAAGGAATAATTTTTAAGCTTGACAGAATCTTACAGAGCATTCTCCAAAACAAGGGAGGCAGAACCAGGTGACACCAGTTGTAAATAGTTTTATGTAACCTAAGTAGGCAGGCTCGCTCAACATTTGCTTTGTGTTGTGTGAAAGTGTTGTGAGTTACAACTGCTACTTAGCTAATGAATATCACAAAGAAAACGTTTAAATAGTGTGACTTTTTTTTTTTGATGCTTTATTGTTTAGTTGTTGTTTTTTCGATTTAAAACAGTTGCAGGGAGTGGTTAATATCGCAATGAATCCCCTTTACTGTATATACATAATTAAAAAGTTCAACTTTTTTTAGTAGTTTGAGTGTTACAAGTTAAATCCAATTGTTTAACAATAGTGTAGTGTTAGGCTCGCTCGCCATTTGTGCTCAAGCACACCACTAGTTTATATAATATATGTTTGGACGTACGTATGTCATTTTGTACTTTGACCCTCTCGTACTCTTGTGTTAGCTCGGTGTTCGACCCCATCCCAAACTTCACTAAACGGAATCCTCTGGTTAGCGATCATTACCCGTATCACCCCAGAAATTGAATTATTTACCGCTTTGAATTTTATGCGGGTGCAGGTAAAACTCAAAAACATACTGTAGTTCCATTTATATTGAGTTAGTGACGTTGGTAAGTTAATACGCTATTTGTCATATTTATAAGCCCTACGCAACAGTATTTACTTGAAAATTCATTGTCCCGGCAAAATAATTCAAAGCAGTAAACAATTCAATTTATAGAATGATACTTGTAATGATCGATAAACCAGAGAATTCTATTTAGTGAAGTTTGGGACGGGGTCTAACACACTAGGAACACAAAAATATGAGAGGGTCAGAGTACAAAATGACATAAGTACGTCCAAACATAAACAAACAAGCGTCCCCGATTTTCAAAATTGTGTTGCCCCTGTAAGTGTCTCGCTCGCTTTGCTCGCTTGCCAATTACGTATATACAGTAAATCATTCAATGTCATAGTAACCACTACTCGCTACTGTTCGAATTGAAAAAAGCAACAAATTCAAGTCGCTTTTTTTAAACTTTTTCAGTGTAATATTCTAAGTAGTAGTTGTAACGCACTATACTTTCACACAACTAGACATGCCTATGCAAGACCTTCGTTCTTACTTTTAGTGGTACAGTTAAAACTAAAAAAACTTACTAGAGTTCTATTTCTATTCGAGTTAGTGGCGGTGGTAAGCTAATAGCTATCTGGTCATAGTTATATGCCCTACGCAACAGTATTTACTTGAAAATTTATAGTCCCCTAGACTAACCACGAAGGTAAGCCTTGTGTAGGTATGTTCAGTTAAGTGTGAAAGTATTGTGCATTACAACTACTACTTAGCTAATGAATATCACATAGAAAACGTTTAATAACATGACTTGTTATTTTCTTACTTTTTTAAACATTGTGGGGAGTGGTTACTATGGCAGTGAATCTCTCTACTGTATTTACGTAATTTAAAAACTTGACTATTTTTAGTAGCTTGAGTTAAAAGTTAAAATCAATCATTTAACAGTAGTGAAGTTGTAGGCTTGCTTGCCATTAGTGCTCAAGCACATCACTAGTGATTTGCTTACTATCATGTTTTGTCATATTATTCCTTCATCAATTCATGACATAATGTTGTAATTATAATTTCATTAGCTACTATAAATTATGCTAACAATGCATATTGTTACTTACCATAAATAATCACATTTATAGTATGTGGAACTAGGACTCGGTTCACAGCAAAAAAGCAACTCAATCCTGTCACTGATGTCTCTGTTGTGTTTACTGTTATTAATACTGTATTATGATATTCATTTACATATCTTCCAGTAAATCCAGGAATACTAGACTCCTGATTAGATGCTGGTCTAAAGTCCAGTTCAGTTCCATTCTTCAGAATTATACCCCATCTATCTATAGGATCAGCTCCTTCCACATGGCATGTGATATTCCTCTGTGTGTTGACAGGAACAGAAAGTGGGCCAGTTGGGGTAAACTCAACTAAAAATAACAGCAACAACAAAGAGTAGTATAATATAAGTTCTTCTATGGTTGCTAATTTTCATGATTAACTCAGCCTGTGGCCATTGCTCAAGGTCCAGTGTCAGATACTTGCAACAGTGATACAATATGGCCATAGAGCACATTTGACTGCTGATTGGGCTTAAAAGTATATTTCAAGTAGCAGAGGAGGCTGAGTTATATTCTTGCCAGATAATTTGTGTGGCAGTAAAAAACAAACAAAAAAAAAACGGTCTTCAGCTATTCCATGTTTAAAACACCACTTTACTATACAGTTTAAAGCTTTCATACAATCCTTATCTACTGCAGCTTATTCACTCCAAGAACAATGGAATACAGCTTACCTTGACTTAATGACTGGGCCAAATAGAGAAGTAGCAATTTTAGCGGTGACATCGGATTGCTTCTTGCGTAACCTAGGAAAGTCTTACACAAACTTTCGGACAACAACGAGGAGACACCGTAAGCTACCAGCAAAATTAAAGCTACAGCGACAACTTTTGGTCATTACCCAAATCTTATTGCTACAGTCCCCGGATACGCCCACCTGTATAAAAAAAATTCCTGGCAACAACAAATGTAACAGAAATATACATATCCCAGCTACTAGAATTTGCGATCTTTTAACGCGATGATGGTCTGTCCTACTTCATTTGTGGACATTTATGATTTAGTCAAAAAGATGGACTATGTTTATAAAAACAGAGCTAATTGTACTAACTAGTCATTAATGATAAACATTTTGTAGTTGGTATATCGTATTTTTGCAAGCCTCTGGTGACCTACTGAGCATCTTCTGCAAATTACCTAAGCTGTAGCTGTTTCTACCATGAAATTTTGGCAAAATCAAGGTTGTTCACACTGACGTATAACAATTTTGGAGATTGCACTTCATATTATTATGTGCAAGAATGCCACAAATCAAATGAATCTTTACACTGCAAAACATGGTTGGACAGTTTTCTCCACTAAGTTATACATTTAGTATTATTTGCGCACCAATTGTTAGGTTTTAACCCGGTTTACACCTTCTGTTTTATTGATGTTTTTGTTTGCTCACCAATGCTTTCAACTTTTCATAATAATTGCGACACTACTATTTTAAATTAAAATGGGTGTGATTTCAACGGCCGCGTTACATATAGTTTCAAATTTGCTTCCTACGCCCCTCTGCAAGTATGCACCACTTCAAGGAGAGTTGCTGGTTCTTAACTTGGTACAGGGTTTCGGTTGCATAAACTTTGGAAAGTGAAGCCTGGTTAAAGGGTCTCCTTCTCTGTCGGTGGCATTTACACTCGTGCCTGCGGCACCCGGGTAAACGCTCGCCGACAGACTCGTCATATGCGGTACTCAATGATTAATCTATATTTATCGTATATTGAACTCAGGTACTTCTATAGAGATTAACTACCCCAATATTTTACCTTTCACGTCACCTTTGGCATTCCAAAAGTGTTATTGCGTCCACTTAGAGTTAATTTCCAATTTTTCTGTTCTCATGATATTTTCATGGTAAATAAAAATACATCATTTTGAGATATATGTGTTATTCTTTTATCTATCAGTGCATTACTACTATTATTATTGTGTGTTTTTAGATGCAGTGGACATTGTCAATTTTGTGTCTGTGATGAACTTTCGGACAACAACGACGAGACTCTATAAGCAACCAGCGAATTAGAGCTACAGCGACAACTTTTGGTCATTACCCAAATCATATCGCCACAGTCCCAGGATACGCCCACCTGTATAAAAATTTTCCTGGCAACAACCAATGTAGTAACGGAAATATACAGATTGTACGTATCCCAGCTAATAGAATTTGCGATCTTTTAGCGCGATGATGGTCTGTCCTACTTCATGTGGTCATTTATGATATAGTAAAAAAAATGGACTAAGTTTATAAAAATAGAGCTAATTAATTAAGAAATTTTTAATATGTTACCTACTGAAAACATTATGAAAGGTAATAATGAAGCACATTCAATAACTTAAGATGAACAAAGTCAAAGCCTGTTTCTTTTTGGTTTTCTTATCCATATACATCTTCCATGTTGTCGTCAGGTTCAGTTTTTTGTGATTACAAGCATGGCAGTAAACACTCAGGCAGTAAACACTCAGCCACTGTAACTAATAAAATCCCCCCCCCCCCCTCAATATTTTTCTTTACGTATAAAAAAAAAAAGACAGTTTAATCTAAATCGAATTTTTATTTTTTATTTGGAGATTGCAGACCTGCTCTCACCCGCATATATGCGGTTACGGCATCGAAAGGATTAAATTAAAAAGTCACTGATGAATCCTCCATGGAGCGGAAACGTTTGAACTATTATTACAGATACTATGGAATTAAAAAATAAATATATTTTAGTATGAAGCTGTATATTTTTCGGCAGGTAAAGCGCAGCGGACCGAGGTTACCGGCGGTTAAAGGGGCGGGGTAGCAAAGGACCGGGCGGGAGACCGGAAAGGCGCTCGAGCATGCGCAGGGATAAGGCGGGCTCGGGCGCGACTATAACTACCTCGGGCAGGGAGCACCAATTAGAAAGCTAAGAAAAAATAAAATGAGTAAGGCAAACGAGAAAGGGAAGACGCCCAGACAGCTGGGCAAAGCCACGGGCGAGGCCCGCGGCCGAGAAGACCCTCCGGTTTCCAAAAGGTTGAAGGGAGACAGAGATTGGGAGGTAGAAAGTGAGGACCAGAGCGAAACGTTATACGAGGGAGTCACGGAGAACAGAAAGATGATCGGAATGCTGGTGGAGCAGATGGGAGACTTGAAAAAGGCCGTTTGGGACACGATGGTAGGAAAGTGAAGGGGTGAAGTACGGGAGAGTGAGCACAAGAGGTTAATGAGGGACGTGGGAATGGAGGACTGGAAGGCGGAGACAAACGTTCCTGATGCTCACCTCCTTACCCAGGGGTGGCTCATCCAATTGGATATTGAGTGGGCCATGTTGCGTTTATGTAAAGTAGCTACTTACAATTAATAATAAATTCATTACAGTAAACAGCCTTATTAACATTTTTATGACATAAAAAAAGTGCAATATCAATGATTAGTGAAACGTCCAAATATAGCCTTTCTCTGTTCCCCAGCAGCAATAAATTCATTTCCAATGTCTTTCAAATTTAGCTTGTCAAGTCTATCTTGGTGTACGTAAAGAACTAAAAGGTTATTTAGTCTAATCTGAGAAATTGTAGACCGAAGGTACGTTTTCAGACGCCTGAGAGCACTGAATGACCTTTCACTCGACGCATTTGTTGCTGGCAATACCAATAACAATTTTACAAGAATTATAACTTGAGAAAACAAGCTCCTTGCTGGTTCAGAAAGCCCCTTCAGGTAAGCTACAATTGAAGATAAGGAAACTTCTCCTGTCAACTGGGCTGATAGTGTCTTGAATTGAATCTCGAGTTCACTGTAATTGAGATCATCTTTATAAACATCTCTGACTACCTTCAACTCTTCATCATAAGCCTTTTCTTGGCACCCTTTCAGAAGAAAATGCTCTAATCTTGAATAAATCCTGTAATCTTGCTGGTCAAAGCGATCAGAAATACACTCAATGCTTAAGTCAATGGCTTCAAAGTACATTCTTCTATAATGATCTATAGGCTCAGATGAAAAATGTCCTATACTTTGACCATCATCATAACGCCTGGGCTGTTTCCTTCTTCTTGGAAGAGCTGGATCGCTAATATCTAACTCTTTTGCTTTCATAGTTACTAATTCCCAGAAACTTTTGAAGCTGTCATCTGACCGCAGCGTTTGCAGTGTTTGCTTGACCATTGCAGCTACGTGCTCACCTTCAACTGCAGACATACTTTTGTGCTGTAGTGTACGACTTAAATTATCACAATGCCTCAGTAATAGCTGTGCCAAGGAAGTACCAAAATAAAAATAAAATGTTTTCATTTGAGCTGATATTCCAGTAATTCGTGCCCTGGTTTCAGAATCTTTGGTTTCATCATACACAATCTCCCAAAAATCTTGAAGCACATTATAATTCTCAAGCACACTCTTCAAAGATTCACTGCGTACAGTCCACCGGGTAGGGCAAAGCTTAGTTATACTGGGAGTATCAGGTTCTAACTCTTCCTTCAATCTTTGAAAAATACCATCACGCTTCGGTGAAAACTTAATCAACTTACACAGTTCATAAATAGCATCTAGTGAGTCCCGCAAAACTTTACATCCTTTTATTGAGTCACATGCAGCCAAGTTTAGTGCGTGCCCAAAACAATGCAAGTATAGAGCGCGAGGCTCTTCCTCTTTAATCCTCTTTGCCACCCCTTTTTTGGATCCTGACATTGAACTAGCTCCGTCATAGCATTGCCCTCTAACCTTATGTATATCTAAATTTAGAGCTTGTAGCATATCTTTAATGACTAAATATATGGTTTCAGCATCTGTTTTGTCTAGCTGATATAAGCCCAAATATTCTTCATGGACATCAAAATTGCTACCAACCCAACGAAAGACAGAGACTAGTTGTTCTTTATTAGATACATCAGTTGTCTCATCTGCCAAAATAGAATAGAACTCAGCCTGATGCAGATTAGATGTAATGTCACGCATGATTTTATGAGCCATTAACCTTGCTATTTCATTCTGTATATCTTTAGAAACATATGTGTAATTCTTACGACTAAGCCACTGGGATATATTGGGATTATCAACTGATCGAAGCAGAAGTAGTTGCATAAAATTCGAGTTTATTTCATTGCTTTCTTCACTCCACTTTCTGAAAGGTATGCCTTGCCTAGCTAAGAACCGTATATTTTCTAAAATAGTTAATAGAACCTTACGGTTTTCATGCTTTTTGCTGGCATGTCCAATGTCAAGATGCTCATCAATACTCCTTGTATTATTCGGTAAAATCAAAAGTGCTTCACAAGCCTCCATATGATGGTCAGAATCGTGGTGCTTCTTCACTTTGGAAAGTCCATCTTTCCAGTTAGAAAACCCGGTCGAAAGCTAAAAAATTAATTCAGCTTACTAAGTGCCACATTATAACTACTTACACTTACAAATGCAGGATCTGGCTTAGTAGAAGTCAAAATTTTCTTTTCAGCAACTGCTTTGACACAAACATGACAAAACAGAGCATCTTTTCCAACATCATAGTGAAGAAAAGGGTAGTCTTCAAACCAGTGGGCCTGGCAAGATCGTAACCTTGATCCATATTTTTTCTTGGGGAATACAAATTTTTTGTCAGGATGAAAAGGTTCACTGCCTTTTAAATCTTCACTAACTGAAGCAACAGCCATCTTTTTTTTTTTAAGGCAGCTGGTACAGTACTAGTACATCATTACATCATACATGAAGTACATCATAGTGTACTTTAAACTCTGTCTGGCATGCTCAGTGTAGTGTGGTGACCTGCTAGTTAAAAAGCTATAGCAATTATTGTTTTTAGCCAGTTAATTCTATAAATATTGGGTGGGCCATGGCCCACCCGGCCCACCCTAGCGAGCCACCCCTGTACCAGAGTGGTGCGTGACAAACCAAGCTCAGTGGGCTTTGTGGAAGCATCAAGTGGGCGAGTGTCAGCCCGGATGTGTGGGGCAAGCTGGGCGGGAGTCGTTGGTCCGACTAAGCAATACCAGCAAGATTAGGCAGTAAGGAGGATAGCCAGAAGATGGGTAATGGTAGGTTGAGTAATTAGGAAGGGGAAGAAGACCACGCTGGGCCGGGAAATAAAGCCCAAGGGACCGAAGAGAGCTGGTCTGGGTGGAGTCCACAGGACCTAGGAGCGTGTGTCTTCCAAGGGAGGAGGGGGTGACTAGTAGTCATGCTGGGGGGGGGGGGGGGGCATGACTGGGAAGTCACGAGTATGAGGAGAGAGCGGCAGAGGTCCAGCAAGGGGAAGCTTTGCTGTGAAGGCCGCCAGGAAGAGTTATAAGGTGGAGGCCCGGTGTGGGGTGGTCACACAGGGAAGCCAATCCACAGGGTAGTGGGCCGTGGGTGGTTATATATAAAAAATAAAAAAAAATAAATAAATTAAAAAAAAAATAATAATAAAAAAAAAAGAAAAAAAAAGTTAAGTAGAGACGGAAGGGCATTTAAGGAGGAGCAACAGAGGTCCCCGGGCTGGGAGGCAGCCCGGTGAAGTTGCGAGGGGAATGAGGAGATGTCGAAGGTCCGGTGCCGGAGAGGGCGACACCGTGAAAGGAGGGCAGAGTGGGGGATCACCAAGAACTAGCGGGAAGTGCACGTGGCAGTGAGTGGGGGCGGCGTCTGTTTAATGGGCGCCCGTCAAGACACTGAGGGAGTGCACGCTAGTAAAAGTAATGAAAGTGGACAAGTGCGGAAAATAGGGCACGAAACTGTTCACTGTGGTTTGGTCTGTGTGTACAGACAGAGTGGCAGAGCTGACGGAGGTCGTCAGAAGGAAAGGAGCCACAATGGCACCAGTGGAGTCCCAGGGTGGCGAAGAGCCGCTGCTCCAAAGGCTAGTGGACAGCCTGAAGGACTCCAGGGCAGAGAAAGAAGAAACGAAGGCGTCCAAGGTGGTGCACCTGCTAAAGAATCAGCCACCCCTCCCAAGCAAGGTCGTCGAGAGAATCAGGGAAAGGGTGTTTGTGGAATTCGCCACATTTCCCGTGTTCGACGACGGGCCGAACGAGTCGGGAGAGCTGAAGATGGGCTCAGGAGAGACCGAGGAGAGGGGTGGCCAGCAGGAGGAGGAACACGAAGGAGATCCCAGACCTAGCGGGGTGGAGCACGTGCTTCACCCTGTTTCAGGTGGCATGGGCCTCCAGCGAACCGGAGATGTGGGTCCCGTTGGCCGCCTACCGGGAAGTGATCTTTAAACTGGCAAGGCGGCACCAGTGGTCACAAGTCATGAGATACGACAGGAGATTCAGACGGGAGGCGGCGGGCAAAGAGGAAGTGAAGTGGGACGAGGAAAACCTATCCCTGCTTTTGGATGTCGTCCACTCCGCCCCACAAGGGAGACCCGAACCCAAGCAGAGTACCAGCGGGAGCGGACCCGCACCAAGGAGACCGGAGCAGAGTGCCAGCGGGAGCGGACCCGCGCCAAGGAGACCGGAGCAGAGACGGAAAGGGGCGTGCTTCCGCTTTAACAGGGGAGAAGGAAGGTGCAGCTTCGGGGCACAGTACAGATTCAGCCACGTCTGCTCTAACTGCGGAGGCGAGCACCCTGCAACCTCATGCAAGGCATGGGAAAAGAAATGACTCAGAGCAAGGACTCTGTCTATGTTGTCACTGTATGAATTGTACCTACCTATGTTATAGATGTTGAAATATACATAAGCACGGAAGAACCGGGCTGGGAGGTGGTAGGCAGATAGGCAGGTGTCGGGTGATGGGCAGCTAGTGAAGGGCTCGAGTGACAGAGTGTTGGGGGTAACTAACGGGGCGGACAGGTAGGTTAAGGGGTGGAACGGGAGGGGAGGGTGGAGGGCTAGTTAGGTACAAGGGTCAGGTAAGGGAATTAGGAACGCACACACGTGGCTAGGGGGAAGAGATGTCACGGTACAAAAGGGCAAGAGCTGACATGGTGGTAATGCTGTTGCAGGGTACTGTTTCACAAGGCAGCTGAGAGAGCTGGAGAGAAAGTCGGAGGGCCCGAACAGTAGAGTGCTGCAGGGAGCGGAGGAGGTAGTGACCCATCTGGTGTGGCAGCAATGGGAAAAGGAGCTGGAAGACCACCCGGACAGAGAGTGGGTGGAGTTCCTGGTAAGAGGTATTCGGGAGGGTTTCCGACTGGGCCGCGATCAGGGTGCGGTCACTCTGAGTGAAAGGGGAGGATCTATGTACGAGGCCTCTGAGCACAGGGGGATAATCGAGGAGTACCTAGCGAAGGAGGTCCAGGGCAAGAGAGTGTGGAGGGTGGAGAGCGGCACTGAGATGGTCCAGTGCTCACCCTTTGGAGTCATCCCTAAAGAGGGTAAACCGGGCAGATGGAGATTAATAGTGAACCTGTCTGCACCGGAAGGGAGCAGTGTGAATGATAGCATTGACAGGAAACTGTCGAGTGTTGCATACACGTCAGTGGACGACGTGGTGAGGAGGGTGCTGGAGTTAGGGGTGGGTGCCTTGCTGGCTAAAGCTGATGTAAAGGCAGCTTACAGGAACGTTCCCGTCCACCCCAGAGATCGGTGGCTGCTGGGAATGAAGTGGGAAGGCGTGACCTTCGTGGATGGTACCCTCCCGTTCGGCCTCAGGTCAGCAACATTACTGTTCACGACAGTGTGCGACGCCTTAGAATGAATGGCCACGAAGGAGGGAGCGGTGTGGCTCCGTCATTACGTTGACGACTTCGTGGCAGTGGGGCGAAAGGGCACAGACGAGTGTCGGAGGGCCATGGATGTATTCAAGGAGACGTGCCAGCGGTTGGGTATGCCGCTGGACGAGAGCAAGGAGGAAGGGCCCAGCGAGGTGCTGACCTTCCTAGGATTGGAGGTAGACACGGTCAGGATGGTGGTCAGACTACCTCAAGAAAAACTGACACAGATGAGAGCTCTCCTGAAGAGATGGAGGGGAATGAGAAGCTGTAAGAGGAGAGAACTGGAGTCGCTGGTAGGGTCACTGAACCATGCCTGCAGGACAGCAAGGCCAGGCAGAGCCTTCAAGCGAAGGCTACAAGATATGATGACCACCGTAAAGAGAGATGGCCGCAGAGTAAGGCTGAATGCAGTGGCAAGGGCGGACATTGAGTGGTGGTACCACTTTGCGCTGGAGTGGAATGGCACATCCCTCATGAAGGCGGTAGCGGCTGTGGGAGAGCCGCAGGAAGAGTTGGTCTCAGACGCCTCGGGCAGGGCGGAGAGAAAAATGGTTTCAAATCCGCTGGTGCGATGTGGCAGGCACAAGCGACAAGCGAGTGGTGCATCATGCCCAAAGAGTTGTTGCCCATAGTGGTGGCAGCAGTGGTGTGGGGGGCAAGCTATGGGAAGGGCAGGTGATCAGAGCCAGATGTGACAACATGTCGGTGGTGGCGGCCGTGGGGTCCGGAGCATGCAAGGAGATGAGATCCATGCACTTGCTAAGGTGCTTGGCATTGGTGGAGGCTAAGCTATCTCTGACAATAAGGGCAGAGCACATTAAGGGCTCTGAAAATGTGGTCGCAGATGCCTTATCCAGGGACAATGTTGTGCGTGCTCAATCCATCATGCAGGTGGCGGAGGAGGAGCCGGTGGAGGTGCCAAGGGAACTCCTGGACCTGTTGAGCCGTACAGACCGATCACTGTCAGAGCAGGAGTGGAGGAGGCTGTCAACGCTGCTATCGACCAGTCGATAGCGGAGCCCATAAGGAGGCGGTACGCCGCTGCGTGGATGTGGATGAAATATGAGAAATGGTGCAAACAGTTGGGGGAGACACCGCTGCCAATCTCAGAAGACAAGGCAACGGCATACGTGGTGACGTTAGCCAGGGGTGGACTGAAATGTGGGTCGATAAAGTACCACCTGGCGGGGATAAGGATGGCCCAGATGAAGGCGGGCATGGCGGCCCCGAGCTGGAACACCGGCGGGAGGCTGGCACAGGTGCGAAAGGGGCTGGCACGGATGGAGGCCGTGGACAAGAAAGATAGCCTGAGGAGAGAACCAGTAACGTGGCTCCATATGAAGGCTATGCTAGCGACATGGAAAAACAAGGGTAATAGAGGGAAGATGCTGTGGGCAGCGGCCTGCATGTGTTTTTTCGGCTGCCTCAGAGCAGGGGAAGCGTTGACCCCGGAAGGGGTGAAGTTCGAGGCAGGCGCCCACCTGACGTGGAAAAACGTCCAAGTGGAGGACGCGACAAGTCCGAGATGGATTCGCGTTGTAATAAAGGAGTCCAAGACGGACAGGTTAAGAAAGGGAGTAACCGCCGTGTTGCTAAGGACTGACTTGGACATGTGCCCAGTGCGGGCGGTGTTGGAATTTATGGCTGTCAGGGGGCCGGGCAAGGGCCCGTTCTTCTCGGACGGAGAGGGCAAAGGGCTAACAAGATGCGAGCTCGTGGATGAGGTCAGGAAGGCCCTGACGGATCTGAGAATCCCGGCAGAGGGGATATCGGGCCACAGCTTTTGCATCGGGGCGGCAATGGCGGCAGCCGAATGTGGGGCATCGGACGAGGAGGTTAAAGCCCTAGGGAGATGGAGGAGTAGGGAATATAAAGGTTACATCAGGGGATATGGGGGGAAGCAAGCAGCATCCGCCAAGAAGTGGGCAGATACCATAAGGACAGAAGTGCCCGAAAGAGACTAGTCATGCTGTCATGAATGTACACTGTGGCCATTTAGACTACTCATGATTGAAATAATGTTAATAAGATATATCGATTCTGTCATGTAAAGGGACATAGTGCGGAAGACAGGGGTCAGTCAGGGCAAGCATTAATCGGGAAAAGGCCTGTCAAGGCCCTAACCTAGGGGGTGTGTGTGCGGCGGAGCAGTCGGGGCTCTCCGGGGGTCAAGGTTTGGGGGTTTCGGTGGGGAAGGAGCAGCCGCGGATAAGTCAAGCCGCGGCCGTCCAAGGGCGAGCCTCGGGCGCAGACGTCTGGGGCGCGCCAGACCCCAAACGGGACCCGGCGGAGGCAGGGCCGAAAAGGATGGGCGCGGCCTCGGGCAGGACCGCAAAGGCTTGGGTACGGCCACGGAGGTGGGTCAGAAAGCCTGGACGCGGCCCCGCGCGCGCGACTGCAAACCTCTGGCACACACACAGCAGTAAGGATACGAGCCAACGGTAACATATGCTACACATGATACATATACTACATATGCTACGGATGCTTCACACGAACCCTCAGCAGGTAACTGTATGTAGTAATAATGAATCTTTATGTAATTAAGCTATTTTACCATCACTTCATCCTTAGTCATAACTTGTGATACCTAATATTTTTAATCAGTGAATGAGTATTGATCAAAACTAAATCCTGTCATTCATTAATGGTGTATGCCTGTGTGTGTGTGTGCAACTAGTTTCCTGTGTAGGAATGTTTGTTTTTTCTTCTATAATTGAATCATTTTGGATGTTCAATTTCTTTATGATATTTTCAATGATTGCAATTTTTTTCTCTATGCTGGTCCACCAAACTGAGGCCCATGTGAAATACGCTCTGTCCACACATCGGGGATTTGAAACTGTTGCATTTTCTATATCTTCCGCTAAGTTTATCTAATTTAGGATAATGAAAATTTTTTTAGATAGAGCTGAGATTTCTTCCCTGTGGCTAACCTCTCAAATTGATGTTGTTGTTGTTTTACCACACTGTCTTGACCGTTCTATTTCTGCATTATACTATGTGTTCATGGATGCCCTACCTCTTGCTGACCAATCTAGAGATCTAGAACCACTGTGTTAGTGAATATTTTAAAAAGACTATACCTCTCGAACTGTTTTTAACAATTTCTTGGTGGGATCAGCTTGCAGAGTATAAGTTGAAATTTCATGATTGCATTTATTCACTTCAATGTGTTTTGTTTTTCTATTGCTCTTTTTTGTAGTGGGATGGAGTGGGTGAAGCTGCTTTCGATGTCTCTGACTTAGACCAGCTGTGAATGATGGCTCAAGAAGTGTCAACATTTAATCATGGAGTTACCTGATACTGCTGTAATGATGGCAAGTGAGTGTTCTCTAGAGTGTGTTTGTAATAAGAAAGTTTTGGTTCCAATAGGTCTACATTGCTAGAATGTATCACCAACACCCAGAGCAATTAGTGGCTCTGGCTAGCTTGTTGTGGTCACCTAAGACACAAGTATTTGTGTGACAATAAATATACATGCAAATGTGTACGTCAAGTAATGTAATCAGATGTCACTGTCTATGAGACCAGTACTATCGCAAGATGTTGACAATCTTAGTGAGTAGTCATACTCTGGCAATCTCGGCAATTTTCTGAAGGCCGATCTTACACAATATAGCCTGTGATTTTCCCCTAAGTGAATTTGTGCCGCCCAAAAAATTGCCGATTTAATTCCTGGGGAACACTATTGCAGTAACTAGGAGTGACTAATGCAGTTACATTAACACATGATCCTGTGACTGTTCTGTTGAAAGATGTCTATTATTTCAGCTAACTTTATTTTGTGTAATCTATAACCTTCAGTGGCATTGGCATCAGCTCGGTCTAGTTTAGTTCCAGTTAGGATGTTATACCTCCATGTATTCTACATAGCAAGGAGTCTATATGTAGGATAATAAGTTCTGTTCTGTTAGTCAGTGCTTTCATATCACTAAACTAGTGATGTGCTTGAGCACAAATGGCGAGCGAGCCTAAAGACTATACTGTTTTTAAATGAATGATTTAACACTGAAGCTACTGAAAATAAGGTCCAGTTTTTAAATTTCGCATACAAGGTAAAGGGATTTCAGTGCCATAGTAACAACTCTCTGCAACTGCTTGAATTGAAGGAAAACAACAACAACAAAACAATACACGTTATTTAAAAGTTATCTTTGTGATATTCTTTAGCTAAGTAGTGGTTGTAACACACAATGCTTTGACACAACTGGACATGAACCTACACAGACTTACCTTCGCAGTAGTCTAGTGGACAATGTATTTTCAAGTAAATACTGTTGCGCACGGCTTATAACCATGACAAAGAGCGCATTGACTTACACCGCCACTAACTCGAATAGAAATGGAAGTCCCATAAGTTTTCAAGTTGTAACTGCACCCGCAAAAGAATTCAAAACGGTAAACAATTAAATTTCTAGGGTGATACGGGTACTGATCGATAAACCAGAGAATTCTGTTTAGTGAAGTTTGGGACGGGGTCGACAACCGAACTAACACAAAAACGCGAGTGTCAAAGTACAAAAATTCCTTACGTACGTCCATACATATATACAAATAAATAAACAAACATCCCCGATTTTCAATTGTGTTACCCCTGTGAGTGTCTCGCTCGCTATGCTCGCTCGCCAATTACCAGCTGTAGCTGTACCAAGTAGAACGCCTGGTTTCCCTCAGTTAAAACATCTCTAAAAAATTCCAGTCTGCGGAACTTTTTAGTTCTTTTAGAACCTTTCAGAGGAGCCCTGCAATGGGCACTTCAGATGGCTGTGTTAGGAGAGCAAGACTCTTGTACTCTGGTTATTTCATTCCACACACTCTGATTGATCGGTGAAATAAATAAATACAAATATGTAAGTATTATATAATGCATACCTGATTTTCCGTTATTCATTCACCCCTTGTTTTGCTCGCTTACCCAATATAAGTATCATTATTGCGTCTGAACAATTTTTCAAATTTTATCCATCTTTGTCTCTGGCTTGTAGTTTATAAGCACGTTATTTATTCCTGAAAGGCCTTAGGATCTATTTTGATCACGTCATATTTAATCTCGCTGTACTAGACCCTTTACCTACTGTGTTCAGTTCCCCTCACTAATTGGGAAGACCACAAACAATAGATGACATATTAAGGTGGTATATCCTGTGATGTAAGACTGCTCTAACTTTTTGTGTGTTGTATTTTTATATAGCTGACTGAGTTGAATAATTCATGTGCCATGAAATATCTTAGTGGTTATTCAGTCATTCTAGGCTGAAATAATTATTGGCTGTTAGAACGGGATAAATTTGCTATTATCTTAGTGGTTTTATCCACACTAATTGAGCCACAGTTAACTAATGGTGAGCGGGCAAGTTAACGGAAATGTAGCCCACCATCGCATCACCCGAGCCCAGGTAAAAGGTCGGCAGAGGACCTGCAAATACTGCAACCATGCGGCTAATTGGTCACATGTGGTGTATCACATTTGGAGTAATGGCACCCGGGCACAAGTATATTAGTCCTGATAGCCACTGTTCTCAGTGCTTGTAGCCTAAGCTTAGCAGCTACCTGTTACTGCCTTGCCAGAATGGCTGATTCACCCTGCACTATTAGCTCTCTCTAAGGATGGCTGCTCATCAGTGGTGGTATTATTTAACCGATTATCGCCTAAAATTAAATTCGCGATTACGTGCGCGTACTCCGAAATTGTTTACAAGAAATCGTGACCGGCAACCTCGAGGCTTAAACGCCTGAGCTTTTTCTTGTCTAGAGGCAATACGCTTCGAAGTAACCGACGGCGATGTATTAACAGATTGAAGCTAAAGCCCTCATCTACCCGCGGGCTAAGTTTTGTTTAGTTTCTAGGCGTTTGAAGCATATTGAGTGCGCACTCATTGGAAATTACAAGCTTCAAGGTAAGTATACCATTGTTAGCATCAGTATTGTAAAAGTTTAGGCTAAGACCTCATGTTTCATAGCTATATATTGTTGTTTTAAATGTTCAATAGCCGCTTGCTTTGAAATAATTCAGCAACTATTGATTTTGGCTGTTTATTTTTTTTTTGTGGGAGCCATTACTAGGATAATATAAAATATAACATAACAAGCAATTATATAGACTACTATGTTTGCAATTCAAGGTCCGCCGGGGGCCCTTTAAGGGTGCTGGCACATAGCAACGCGCGTGCACTGTTAATTGACCCAATTGAGCTGCCAAACCACGGAGTAGTAGCCTGTGGTTTGGGCTTAAAAAATACGGGCACACAATCCCGCCTATAACTCAAAAATTATAGTTGGCGATCTCGCCCTTACAACTCGTGGTTTTTATTCAAAGCAGAGGCTGTGGCCTGTTATCTAATTGTGGTTGGTATGGCTAGCAGAGCAGGCACAAAGAGCTTTCTGCAGCAAGGCAGAAGAAAAGATGCTACTCCAGTAGAGGAACCTATAGCAAAACATGATAACATTGATATTTGAACATCATACCTACAGAATACAATCTGTCAGTCATGTTTTGAATCATTCTAAATATTATATATACTTAATATTTTGTTTTTAGTCTAAAATTTATTCATTTTTTCAAGGTCAGCATAAAATTACACGTTTTTTGATAAATCTGATGTACAGTCTCATCTATGATAAATATTGTACAGGTCCCCGTTGGTTAGTTATGATGGAGGTGACAGAAATCTGTCTGTGCCTCCCAGCACTGGTCTGTGTGTGCCCTCCAGTGCAGGTTTGTCTGTGCCCCCCCAGCACAGGTCCGTCTGTGCCCCTCGCGCAGGTCCGTCTGTGCCCCTCAGCGCAAGTCAGGTCCGTCTGTGGCCCCCAGCGTAGGTCCGTCTGTGGCCCCCAGTGCAGGTCCAACAGTGCCCCTCAGCGCAGGTCCATCTATGCCTTCTGGCTCATGTCCATTTGTACCAGCTCACGCAGTTTCCTCTAGAGAATCCAGCACTGATATTCCTGGGCTGACTGATAGTGAGTAAGGCACCACCATCTACAAGTTTCATGTTCCTGAGGCAAAGCCGGCTAATTTTTCTGAATCAGCTGTAGCAGATATGCCAAGAATTGTGTTGAACAACAGTGAAGGTAATTTGTTATTTCATTTTCTTTGTCTTTCTTGGGATGAACACGTATATAAAATATATCAAAAATTTTATCTCTCTACTGTGTGTGTATTATATGCATCAGGGCTTCACACAGAAGGGAAGTAGCCCTGGAATTTTACTCCCTTAATTATAATCATAGATCTATTCTTATAAATAAATTAATCAATCAATAAATATAATCGTAAAAATAAGTTAATAAAAATAATTTTTTAATTAATTTTTTACTATCACTTACAGTGTCCAACTCTGATGACAGCGAGTTCATGGAGGATGATGATGGCTTACTTGCAGAGGAGTTTGATAGCACCCTCAAAGATGACTGGATAGACCGCTTGTCTCTGCTCTGTGATGACATCAAGTTTCCTCACGATGATGACATGATTTCAACATGCACATCTACTGGCACGGTCAGTTTTTGTCATTCCATGAGCCTTCAGATTCACCATTCTAGCTGTTCATAGAAACAGTACTATCCAGTATTATCGTTTCTGATCAGTGGTCATTTGTACGCTGATTATGCTCGCCTGAGTAGTCTGCTAGGTCTGCCAAGTTGCTCGAGCACTCATAGCCAAGGTGTTCCAACCTCCTGGTTCCATCCCCAATCCAACTTTTTCCTTCATGCAAGGAGCATGCACACACATGACCACGGGCTCACATCAGCTCAGACAGCCAATGTGTAGTTTAGGAGGATGACACCAGGCAACCATAACAATAAGGCGAATTGAAGTTAATAAACTGTTCTATGTCAGTCTACCAGACCCTTTTCCCATGTAGCGGTAGGTAAAGGGTCTGGCGATACTTTTACTTTTGGTTTTGCGGCAAACAATTTTTTTCAGTATCCCTGGGTAAAGCCTTATGGGTAGATTTTTTTGGAAATTTTTTTTATGGCACAAATGGATAGACACCAGTTAGCTCTAGCTTATGACGCAGTTGTAAGCTCTGGGTGCTCTAGAACTCACACTAGGAGGCTAGAAACACTAGCCGGTTGGACTCGTGTATGGAGAGTTGCTAAGAAATTATTGGCGGGCTTTTCACTAACAGCCGGGAAAAAACTGTAGCTAACTAATTCACTTACTATTCTACATAATTCACGTACTCACGCAATTCTCGCCATCATAGTTTCTTAAGGAGCCCTGCATTAAGCCTGTTAGACTTCTTTCAATCCGCCTGCAACCGGTTTATTCCATAGTGTCCCGGAGACACGCAGTAATAGTATACGGACACAAGGCACCCCCCCTGACCCCTTAGCAACGCCTTTACCTGGCGTTTTTTCAAAATCAGCAATAATAAGTTTAGCAAAAGTACTGAAGTGTTGTAGTGTGTAGGGCGAAGACGGCTTGTGCTACAGCTTCCAAATTAGGAGGAAGGCATCCCAAGGCCCCGTGCAGCCTACTGATAGAATAAATTAGAAAACTTTAGATGCCGCGTTTAGCCGGGTTTTCACAAATCCGGTCACAAATCTTGAGCTGATGGAAGCAAATTAATTTAATATTAGAATTTCACCATGTGTTAAAAATGTTACTGCAAACATATCCTTCAATATTCATGCTTGTATCTACATCAGCAAGGCCAATCTTCCTGTAGCACATTGCCCATTTAAGTGAAATAACATGTAATGTACGTGTATTTGAGCGATAAATAGTTTAGTTACGTATTACAAGTGCAACATATGTAGTATTCTTCTAAATATTTATGTAAAGATGGTTCTGATGTTTCGTACTGCTTAGAAAAGTTTAGTAGAATCTTTTACAATCTATCTTTATTTTGCTCTCATAAGCAAAACTAACTCAAACTGCAAGAAATTATTTGCTCACATGATTACGACGTGACGATAGGGGGACCTTTTCCACAACAGTTAGTACCCTATGTGAAGCCAACAGCTTCATGTTTTCTCATACTTTCGTGTTTTCTCTGACTGCCCGAACAACTATTACATAACACTTTATTTCATCATTAGTATTCACACATGCTCATTTGTTCTTATTGTTCGTGCATCATCGCTGTTTCGTTTTTTGTTTATAAATTTATCACCTAGAACACTGTCATTAATTGTTCTTACTGGAAAAAAGTAACTTTATATTGGATCACCCTTTAACTACAATTTGCTTTTTTGGTATGGTTACCCATTTCTGTAATTAGAGCAAAATTTGGTGAAGCCATCCAACATTTTGATGCCATGTTGTACAGGATTCCCTGATAGATGTGAGCACAATGCTGCAATCATATGTACTCTCTGTATCACATGCAGATACATAACAACTGTGACATGAACAACTTTGGCATGAACAACTTTGGCGTGAACAACTTTGGCATGAACAACTATGACATGAACAACTATGACATGAACTTAATAATAGTATTCTAATTAAGCATTCCTATTTAATGGTTATTATTAAGACCTTTATTGAGTAGAGATGAGCAGTGTAACATCAAGTGCTGTACTGTCCTGAACATATAGATCATTACCCACATCATCCTGAATTGTTTACTGCTTTGAGTTCTTTTGCGGGTGCAGTTAGAACTAAAAAACTTACGGGAGTTCCATTTCTTGTTTTCAATGAAACTGCAGAACTATACGGTTAGCTATGTAGAGCTACAATTAAAATCATTCTTATAAGAATTTTTCAAACTATTTGTTCTCCAAAACCCAATGCTTTGAATGGCACTTAATTTAATTAATTATTAATTGAAGAAAATATTTCTCAAATCATTTGCTAAGTTAAGTATCATTGGGTAGTAGAACCACTCATCAACATTCACCTAAGATGTCTTCCAACAGAGATAGATTACATTGTGAGAAAAATTCAACAATTGATACACATTGTTGCCTATAATAATTACAAATTCACATTTTTGCCTAATTACAAAACTTGAAGTTTTACCTTCTCTCTAAGTCTGTCACTAATAGTAATGAACCAAAATATTCTATGGTTCTATATGTTATCTGAAATATAGTCTCATCTACTTTGAAATCCCATGCATGTATGTTTTCTTGCAGTTAAATAGTAGACCATGCTTTAAAATATTTTTTTTTGTGTATATCAGATGTGTTTAACTTATGTACTTTTAATAATACTAATAATTAATGATAAATGCTTATAAGAAATAAGTGACAAAAAAAAATAAATTAGAATTAACTTCTATTCCCATTTGACTATTGAGAGTGTCTTGCATAATTCTCGTGTTTGTTCTAATTTTGCGACTATGTCCCTGGTATCTGAGTTAATCTTGAAATTAGAAATTAACCTAAAAAAATTATTTGTCGCTTATTGCATTTTTTGATGTTCAATTTTTAGGTATGTTTGGGCTCCACGCCCAACCAGAGATGTCAAGCCCGGCCGGCCCGGAAGTAATCTACAAACTGAAACTGAATGCACAATATCCATGTTTCATTTGTTTACCTGCATGTATCTGTCTTAATTCATTTATTTCTAATCTTATGCTTATCTGTATCTGTCCCTCTTCTCCATAGTTTCTAATGCACCTGTTATCCCCTTACCCGAATCTCATTGCCGGAGACGGTAATGAGATTCATCACAAACCACTGAACTCTGCTCCAAGTCATCCTGTTCATAATGCGCATCTTATGCGCATCACACTCAACGTCTAATCTCTCTCTGATCTGCTCTTTTCTCTTGTTCGTAATTATAGTCAATCTAATATCTAAACTGAAAGTGGTCAAGTTAATTGCCCCTAGCTTAGCTAGCCACACCCCCTCACACCCCGCAGGTCAGCGAGGGACTTAGCCCTATTCAAGGTACACTGGTTGAAGTCAAGGACGACTAGCACCTGTCCATCCATTGATGAAAGAGAGAATTTGACAGCTAATATTTACAAGATTCTGTCCCTACATTGGGACTGATAAAACAGACAGCTGAGACTTGTGGGGAAATACGGCTAAACAATCCACTTAGCAAGAGTGGGCTATATTGGATTCAAGCTAATTCAACAGTGCAGAGACGCATTTGTCATTTTGAATAACTAAATCATCTATAAAATACATTACTTCTTCAATTGTTAACTAATCTCACATTTCACATAAAATACTCCTTACAACACTTTGTACTGATTGTGTATTGTAGTTTCTCAGTTTGTGTATTGATGAGATTTATGTGGATATTTCAGTTTGTTAATAGTTATAATTAACACGATGTCATTGATAGAAAAAGAAGTATTAACACTATTTCAGTGCAAATTATTATAATATTTTCATGGAGCCTCACTCTCCATGTCTTTTTTTTTTGACTTTGATAATTTGGTTTATAAGTGTGTGCTTTTTATGCTAGGAACCTGAAGTCATAATATCTCATTAGACACATATTCTAGCGAACACCTGAGAATATTCTCAAACTTTATATTTTTGTTTCAAGTCATAATTGTAATGTTCTTCTAAATCACACATTGATTTCTTAAGCTAATAAGAGAGAATTACCCATAAAATTTAGATGAATTTCAAATTACATTTGATAATTGCATATTATTTTATAGCTTGAGGACCACTTCAGTTTTCCATATAATTTTAAACTACATCAGTAACTTGCATCAGTACTAATGCGTTTTGTACTCAGCCATCCAAATATTAAGTTCTCTAAGTTTTATAGCCGTGACTTCAACTATTGCCGACATAATGACGTAATTGGATTGGTACTAAACTATTCACGTCCGAAGAAAATGAACTGCCGTTAAGCGGTAGCACCATACAAATAATTTTGTATACTGTACTAACATACATTATAAGAACACGACTGTTATTAGTTTATTATATGGAATACAATACACTGGAGTATACAAGAATGATGACTGCTGTCACCTTTTGCAGCACAACCCTCCCCCCCCCCCCCCCCCTCTCCCCTCCCCCACACACACCCACCTTTACCACTTTTTCTTCAGAAACACAATGGCTTATTGACTGTATGATTATATAATAGCCTATTATTTCACAATATCCAGACACAAATTCTTATGCAATTAACTTAGAACATGTAGCAGAAGATGCCATTTCAAAATAATATAATTGTATGTCATAGCAGAGCAGCAATATTCTAATATGCTGATTCATGTCTATCATAAAAAAATCCTAAGAATAATTTGGCAGGCCTAGCCTTACTTCACCCCAGTTGTGTTCTCAATAGGTGTGCATCTACCATCTGTACCGATAGTTTGACTCTGGCATAGAACTCTCTGATACATTAACTGATATAAACAATGGTGGACACAGTTCCATTTAAATATCTTCCAGTAATACCTAGAATTGGATATTCACATCAAAGCCAGACACATAACCCTGTATAAGTCAGAAGAGTGATAAAACAGAAATAAAACATCAAATGGTGTTTGAAATTTGTTAGCATTTTTATTCAAGTTAGTTTGTTAAAAAAAGCCAAACAATATATGTTAGTCTCCCATTTCTAAAAAATTTTGTAAGTTGTTTTCACATCATATAGTTTTGTTTGTATTCAAACAATGATTGGTAAGTAAAAAAAAAATATATAATATTATATACACACTGAAGTATTCTTACACTTACAGATCACACTATTTATTATTATGGTGATAATTAGAGTGTAACAACTATATATGCAATATAGTTGAGCATGCTAGTTCACATGCCATTGCATTGGAGTATGTGACAAATTTATCTTCTCTTGACACAATCATACATCTTCATATTATTATAGTGAATTTATATAATATTTCCCCATCAAAGTAATATCTTGGGGTGAAATGTGTCTATGCTGTGCACTATTAACCTACACATTCTTGAGTCCAAGAAAATTAGACTCAAGAATGTGTAGGTTAATAGTGCCTATTTGAGCAGTGTGTTAAAATTCGTCAACTACTTTCAAATTATTGTCTGTTCAAGTATGTTTGACAATTAATTTTGAGGCTTACAAAGAATATAAGAAAATAGTTGTAGAAGTCAATATCAGTCGCATACACACTGCTCAAATATTGCTCACCTAGCTTATCAGTTCCCTCCATTACTCTTTGCTTTTACTTCTACAACTCCCTGCAGATTTTAATTAGTTTGTGTTTTTTTAAGCATAAATCCTGAAAAAGAACCCCACAATTTATTTGACAATCCACAATTTAAGCAGTGATATATCTTTATAATACAGTATTGTTACTTAGTTTATGCATTTGCAGCATCAACGTAGACAACTGAAAATGATTATACAAGTCAAACTATATTTAATGTAATACAAATAACATTAATGATGAACTTTTTTGGAGAATTTTTTTGAATGAGAAACTAAGTTATGATCTAGCTAAAAATTTCTTTAAATTGGATTGTATATTATAGCACAGCATTGAATTATAGCTAAATGAAACATCTATGTTTTAGGGGGAAAATATTATTCAATTTAAACCAGTAGTATAATACTATTTGCACAGTAAACTATCTACATTGTTTCTTAGTAATGTGTTCATTCATAGTTTATGTTTTATTTCTAAAGTATAAACAACTTGACGAGTCTCTGGAGCAAATTACTGGAGAATAATCATTATGAATGAATCTACTAAAATATTTGAATTTTTTTTAAATAATCTGCACTAATTAAAGGATTAGTTATAAGTTTGTTAAATAAGCAATCACATCCTTTGCCTCAATCATAAGCATGCTTAAGCTACAAAAAAATTAAATGTCATACATATTAAAGCTTAGTTGTAAACCAACAAATTTGTATTAGCTAAACTAACAATAATATAATAAATAATTAGCGTGGGACTATAAACAAACTGTAAAAACAACACAAAATATTTATTATGACAAAATAATATCTTGGGGTGAAATGTGTCTATGCATATTTATTATGAATAATTATGAATAATTTATCAAAAACAAAGTCAGTGAATTATTCTTATAAAGATCTCCCATATAGTTTTATTGTACACTTTCATAAAGTGGAGTAGGACTATGCTGTGATACAGTGGAATGATCTATTTTCTCTATAATTTCATAATAATAATTAGCCTCACAGGTGAAGTCATCAGTTGGTGGAGTAGATATGACACTAACTATACCATATGATACATTGTTGTCATACTGAAGAGAAACTTATAATGTGAAAACAATCACTAATTTTTTTTGTGCAAGAAAATAATTTTTCTATTAATTATATATATTAGATGATTGAATATCAGCTTATTATTATTAAAAAAAACCTAATTAAAGTGACTACACTTCTGGTTTTATTTAGGTATAATGTATTTTGACATATTTTCTGATATAATACAGAATCAGAATTTTAACGTATTTTTCTGTGTGTAATAAATAATAATTGGCGAGCGAGCGTAGCGAGCGAGACACTTACAGGGGTAACACAATCGAAAATCGGGGATGTTTATTTATTTATTTATTGGCGAGCGAGCGTAGCGAGCAAGACACTCACAGGGGTAACACAATTGAAAATCGGGGATCTTTGTTTATTGGCGAGCGAGCGAAGCGAGCGAGACAGTATTAGGGGTGGATAATGCAAAATCGGGTATATGTTATATGTATGGTAGGTATGCTCTTTAAACGCGCGCGCCGGGAACTTTTTTCTCCAAAAAAACACGGCTTTTTAGGCTTGACTCCAGTTTATTCAGAAACTACAGCATTAAGCAAACCTTACTTTATACTTAAGCTCCAAAGTGTGAGAAAATTCCTGCGAAAACGCTTTCTTTTCAAGAAACAAAAAGTTGATTCGACCGGTTACTATGGCATTGTAGACCCTTTTCCAGATTTAAATTCAAAACTTCGCCTTTTTTCCGGCAAAGTGCGTCTTGTTAGTTGTCAAGAGCCACCTGTAGTCAGTACTAAGAGAGCTATCACTACTTCTGAAAAGCGTATGTAAGCACATAAAGTATTAATGCTAAGGAAGCTACTACTACTCAGGGATGCTGAGGTATGTACGTAATTCCATATTGTTAGCTAAATATGAAAAAATCACTCTGGCCTTTCTTTTTTATAGCTAAGAGCTTGTTGTCAACAGTGACTGGTAAATTCAAATAGTCAGAATGACTCAAATTTGGTACTACAAAAGTTACCACTGCTCAAGAAAATGGGTAAGAAAGTAATTTTGTATTTGTGTGCTAAAATTGATTGTTTTTTGTTTTTGTAGGTGAGAGCTTGTTGTCAAGAATTCAAGGTAATTCAGATGGTCAAAGTAACTTCAATTTGATACTACAGAAGTTATCAATACTCAAGAATGAGGTAAGTAGTAATTCCATATTATGTTGGCTAAAATTACAAATAATAACACTGGTTTATTTTTTATCGTAGCTGAAAGCTTGTTCAAGAGTTACTGGTGATTGAGATTATCAGAATGGCAGATGTTTGATACTACAAA
>WLWD01003845.1_pt1 | contig 37123 bp, 35 predicted proteins | sample 6712731 | NCBI WGS metagenome assembly WLWD01 (sample SAMN12718690, study PRJNA576275) | sponge metagenome | isolation source: marine sponge | host: Mycale hentscheli | place: New Zealand: South Island, Marlborough, Capsize Point | collected 2014-11-01 | reverse complement strand
TGCCCAGCCATTCTCAGGCTCAGAACCTAACTTGATCCGCTTGTTTGAGAAGAACCGTTCAACATTGTTGGAGGCGGAGTCATCATTTGGGCGCACCAAGGAACCTGATGTGAGGTAAGTGACTTGTACTCACTAATTGGTTTTATCTATTCTTATTGTAATTATGATTATTATTATCATGATTGTTATCATTATTGTTATTCTGTTCTTTACATTTCCTTTGTAATAAATTTAAAATTTTTAACTTTAGTAAGTATTACAATGAATATCTATATAAAATCCTTTTAACCCTTCAAAAAAAAAGATTTTCAAACCCGAACTTTTTATTTAACTTAAAACTTTAAATTTATTGCATAATTGTTGTTATTATTATTATCATCATCATCGTTTAGAGAAGCCACCAGGAAAATATTTCTGCTCCAATTTATTCGTATCCAGCACATCTTGTATCCAGGCAACAAGTAAGCAAATAATTAGTACCTATTTATTGGTAAGGAATTTATTGATGCATGAGTGGTTTTGGAGCCATGAGAAGGCAAACATACAAGTACTGAAAATCTAAAGCTATGTAGGACTATTGTACTTCTTCTGTTTTATTTTTATATGGTGTCCTCTGAACTGTGGCTGCTGTAAAACTATGGCCAGTGTAATGTTACGTCTGTTTTGATAGAACCAAAGAATATGATTTTAGGAGCTATTATATGGCAAATTACTAGATTACAACCAAAAAATGTGGAGGATTTTGGTGTGTGTGTGTGTGTGTGTGTGTGTGTGCCTTAATATAAATATTTATGTGATGCTGTAATCAATGCATACATATGCATACATGTATACTACACGCATACACACACACACACACACACACACACACACTTTACAGGGCTGGTAAAAATGAAGTTTTGAATAACACTTGCAGCAGCAATCTGAAGAAGTTTGAGATCTGTTTGGAACAGGATGATCACACATTTAGAGAAAGTGTTTCTTCAGTAGTGTCTAATATTTTATCTTTGTCCAGTGAGACCAACTCCACGTCAGGTTCATTTTTGCTGCCTCCAGATTTGTTGCTGAAAGTTTCTGCGTTGTCCATTTTGCCATCGTATTCACTAAGACAGTTGGGTAAGTCTTTCTAGCTTTATTTGTTTAGATTATTATTGTTGTTGTTACTATTATTATTATTATTATTATTATTATTGTTGTTGTTGTTGTTGTTATCATAACCATCATCATCACCATCATTCATTATAATCTTTCAAATCATCATCATCTGCATCATCATTATCATCATCATCATCATTATATGCATCATCATTATCATCATCGTCGGCATTATCATCATCGGCATCATCATCATCATTGTTTGACTATTTAGGGTCTACTCTAACTCGCGATGCCAGTACTTTTGCGCTTTCTATGCTCTCGTGCCTCCTTCAGCATTCCTTCCAGTGCATCTGCCATCTTACTGTCTCCTCCATTGACGCCCAATCCTCTGCCAATGCAACAGGCAGCAGTGATGCAGCCAGTCTGGGAGCACCTACTCATTCTGGTAAGACAAAGCGCCAAACAGACATTGTCCAAGCTCTAGAGTCAGGGAAAAGCATGATTGAAATATTTCTGGAGTACAACGTGTTTGTAGCCTGCTCCAATCCTGCTGTTTCTAAGGAGAAGTCTCCTACCATCAAACAAGACAAGAAAAATACCCTCAAGGTTCCTACCAGTGGGGCTGTGAAATCAAGAAAGTTTCGAAGAGAGAAGAAATCTTCTAAACAAAGTGCTAAAAGGGGAAAGAGGCGAGTTATTGTGGATCGCAGGAGGAAACGAAAGGACCATCGCAGACTTTTAAGTAGTGAGGAAGAGGAAGATGGAGTAGGAAACAGAAACAGTAGCATGAGTGAGGATACAGATGAGTCTGGGGATAGTGACAAAACTCTCTCACTTCCAGACAGCCTGGGAGAAGACGATTTAGATTTACTGAATGCATTGAGCGATCCTAGCACAGCATCTTCATCTTCTGAAGATGACCAGGAAGAAGAGAGTGGGGCTAGTGCTGACATGGGCAGCAGCAGTTCTGGGGAAGCCATGGCTCTATCTGCTTCAGGAGATAAGAATGTCTCAGCTTCTTCCTTGAAAGCAGCCAAGAAGACTGCTGGTGGAAGACGGCAAATCATCCTCGCTGCAAACTTCAGTATGACCAAGGACACAAATTGCAAAGTAGAAACAGGAACTGAGCCGCCACAATCAGTTGATAAATTATCAGACCATTCCACTGCTAAGGGTACATCAAAGGCTGGTGGCGAAGATGAGACACACTTTGTGGAATTGTTGAGGGAGACAGACTACCAGGCAGCTGTCTATACGGCCTGTGCCTTACTGGTGCATGAGAAGACCTTGATGGGACTCAGGTTATTCACACAGTGGCTTACCTCTTACCCCATTGTCTTTGCTACTTGCACTCAGGTTTGTTGCTGTACTTGTTGTGGTTTGTATGATGTGCATGCATGCATGTGTTAGAAGTGGAGTTGCTACTTTTTTTTTCTTTTCTTTTTTTTCTTTTTTCTTTTTTTCTGGGTGTTTTCTGCCCCTTTTCCCCCCTCCATATTGTTCCATGCAGAACTCCACGACCCTGTGGTCTAGGATTGCCAGACTGCTCAACATCCTGCCCAGTCAGCAAGACATCACCAGTTCAAGTGAGTAAACCAGTAACCAGTGCATTGCTGAGGTCTCCCAACACCAATAACACCAAATTACACTATTTAACACTGGTATTGGTAGTAGCCAAGTTCCCGCATTATTGGTAATGTTTGCCCAACGTTTGCAATATGGTTTTTAACTGGTGAAACTAGAGGAGTGAGGTGATAATAAATGGAATAGAAAATTTCCAGACCCAAAATTTATAAAAGAAAACGTATAAATTTTGGCTTTTCTGTTTTGACTGATGTGATGTCTGATCAGGTGTGGCAGGTAGCGAAGGAGTTCAGTTGGAAGACAGGCAAGCTCTTGTTGAAGATGTTCTGCTGAGAGGGTTCCCAGCTTTACTTCAATCACAGGAGACACTGAACTATGGCGTGGACCCAATGCTGACTCCAATTCAAGAAGTAAATTAACTTGATTTCAGTATTAGACACATGTTTCATTAAGATATAATGCTTTTGGACTTTTAATAATGAAATTACAGCCTGCTTTAACTGATAAATGCTGTGGATACTCATCTTATTTACTTTCTTGTCAGGTGTGCTACAGGATCAGCTCGCTGCAGAGATTTGGGCACCTACTGGCTGAAGCCAAAGTGAGTATAACTTCCAGAGGAGGAACACTCACCCACAATCGTACATCCACACATACACACACACACACACAAGACTACTGCAAGCACACACACACACACACACACACACACTAAATGAGAGAATGGTTGTGACATGTATTTCAGACGGCACCGTTGTTTACATGGGACAAGGCAACAGAGAAGTTTATAGGACCAGAGCAAAAGAGGAAGAGAGAGCAAGCATCAATGAAGATTGTGCAGGAACAAGAAAAGAAACAAGTTAGTAGTTCATCCATCAGTCACCAAGTCAGTCAGTCAGCAATCTGTCATACACTCAATTAAGGGAGTGTCTGTTGTGTACATGTATACACATTGTTATTTATTAGTGGTCTCCTCCCTCTGTGCAATTCTTGGAAACTTTCCCTTCAATAGTGAATAGCATTCATCTTCGCTCGCTACTGCTTTCCTTCTTTCTTTCATTGGCTATATCCTGTTTGCCATCAACTGTGGAAGACTATGGACTTTGTTGAAGCTCATAATGAAATCAGCACTCCCATTCACCCACCATTCCCCTCACCCACCATTCCCCTCACCCACCATTCCCCTCACCCACCATTTCCCTCACCCACCATTACCCTCATCCACCATTCCCCTCACCCACCATTCCCCTCACCCACCATTTCCCTCGCCCACCATTTCCCTCACCCACCATTTCCCTCACCCACCATTCCCCTGTTCCCTATTATAGGCAGTCGTATGTAGTCTTTTGTTTCTTGACAATGTTTATCTTCCATTTTAGTGTTTCCTATCCAGACAGCACACTGTACACAGTGCCTAGCTCTAAGCTAACTATACCCAAAGGGAATAGTTTCATTTGCAGTGTACTTGCTTTGGTCTATGTTTGTTGTGTAGGCTGAATTGAACCGCTCCAGGTTGATGAAAGCTATGGCACAAAGGAAGCTGAAGGTAATGAGTTGAGCTTAATGGATATAAATATTTATTTATATTTGGTGGTGTTGTCAGTCTGAAGTGGAGATTCTGGCTGAGGCTAGCAATAAGACTGAGGAAAACCCACTGTTCACCCCTTACCTAATTCCGGATGCCAGTTCTCTATGCACTGGCTTGCACATTGTGAAGAAGCTGGTAAAAACTGAGAAGTTTATTTTCATCATTGCCAGATCTGGTGAGTGAGGACTGATGTTTGATACTTGGGTCTGGTTATTATGCTCTGGTTTACTTTAGTGATAGAAGCTCTAGACAATATGAAGAAGAGCCGAGAGAGCTACAGTGCGCGTGAGGTCATCAAATTCCTTGAGAAAGAACTACATAGTGGGAATAAGTACATACAAGCACAAAAGCCAAATGAGTCACTTCAACCAGACAAGAAACGGCCGACTAAGGCAGACATGCAGGACTGGTAAGTATATCCAGAAAAATGGTACTGGGCATATATTTAGGTGAGCAAGTTTATGTTTATGAGTGTAGTAACTTATTCCATGAATGATGATGAATTTGTGCAGTATTGTATTGATGACAAAACTTGCAAAAGACTAAGTCTCAGCTGTATAGCTAGCATTTTCTTTGGATTTGAAAAGCCATTCATCTTTTTGTGTCTAGCTGTATGCTTTGATTGCAGTTAGCTCACTGTGTGTGTGTGTGTGTGTGTGATAGCCTTTGCGACAGCCTTTGCGACAGCCTTTGCGACCTTAGTATAACTAGATACCTGTTGCTTTGACGATGCTTTACCTACTATATTGCCACTCTTGCCTGACGATTCTAGACCCGATACTTGACTAATGTTTGTGCAGCTCATACATAGTTGAACTGCTTATATATTTTTGTGTCCAGGATTTTAGAGCGACTGGTAGACTGTGCCTGTTACTTCACAGAAGCCCAGCCCACTAGCAGAAGTGGCAGTGTTGCCACTCTCATTCTGGAGAAATCCATCTTGGACACAGTATATGACACAAAGAAGCAGCCTGAACATGACTTCCCAGCTGAGCTGCTTACTCAAGCCCAGCAGAGAGGAGTGGAGCTAGAAACTATGATCGGTTTTCACATTAACTGGTCCAAGCACTCAAAGAAAGTGCAGCGAGAAAAATGAAGGGGGCATAGTTTGTTGCCCAAGTGATAAAAATGGAGTCATGTGGTGGACTCATCAACTTCGTGTGTCTGTTGCCATGGACAACTATATCATAGATACACGCTTGTGATCAACTACAAGAGACAATATTTATGCTAGTATACGTACCTAATTTATTAGATTTTATTTACCTGAAAACAAGTGAAATAATATTATTTAGTCATTAGTGCAAGGGGGTGTGTTGACAGTGATACAAGCAGAATATAAAAATAAAAAAGGGTTCATGAGTTTTTAGATTTTATTCTGTCTGCTACAGATGGGTCTGTGAAGAAATCTATAAAAAAAAATTTCATTAACAAAGAATAAAGATGCACTATAGAAGTGCCACAAACCTGAGGCAAATGATTTGATATCTTCTGGTCTTTCAAGTAACACTTTGCTAAATAATTATTACAATTAAAATAACAGTTTACACATTTAAAAACATTCATTGTTACATACTTCAAAAATGAAGACAAGAGAGTGGTAATTTCTGGGTGCTTTCTCAGATATAGTTCATTTTCCACTCTTGTTTTGACCTGATGGTTAAGCCTTCATAATTTGTCTTAAGATAATAACAACTTTCTACCTTGTGATCGTTGAGATCTTGCTGTTGAGATGCAGTAATTGCAGTGTCATCTAAAGGCTCCAGAGAAGGTTTTTTACTCAACTCGGTAGACAAACACAGCTCCAAATTCGACGTCGCCATATCGCTGTCGACCAGTACCCTATTTGTTATACTGTCATAGCAACTAAGGCAAACGTCCCCATCACGTGATTAATATTCGCGCGCTAAATTATTGTTCGGGGGTGGGTAGAGCTGGACTTGGACTGCAACAAAACTAAACGGTGTTACTCGTCCTCATCCTTATTTATAAGATACTCATTTATCTACTATACACCCTAAAAGATGTCGAGCAAGAAAAAGAAGGTTAGTGAACTACTTTAGGCGTAGCTGGGATGCAAATATGGATTTTTTGTTTGATGCTTTGCCTCTAGCTAACCAGTTGATTTTATAGCTCCAGCTATATCAGCTGTATGTATATAAATACAGGGAGAAATGGCTTACGGGTACAGCAGTGAGACAGATCACTTAGTAGAATTCAAGTAAGTTTCCTGACCTTGTTGCAGCCTCTCTGGGTGTAGAATTGGCAACTACCTGTGGGTATTTTCCTATCCTATTGCCAGCAAACCCCATCCTAAAAAGAAGAGATACCGGACTTACTTTGTGTGTGTGGCAGTGCTGGTTGTCTTGCTACTGCTTGCAGCAGTAGGGGTAGGAGTGGGACTGGGGGTCAACTATGGGATAGCATCCTCCTCCTCCTTCGAAGCCAAGATCACTTCATCTAATCTCATGCAGCATCTGCAGGTAAAGTTTACACCATGTCTTAGTTGTTGAAATTAAATCTGTAACAATCTTAAAAGGCTAAAATTTTAAATAAATAAAAATTGTTGGATTGATATCTTTCAAGCCAATTATAATTATTATTGATCAACTCATATCCAATAATAAAAATTATTTCAAAGCAATAATTATAGCTTCTTTCTTTCTTTTTTTTTTTCTTTTTTTTTTTTTTTTTGCATAGGTACTTGTATGATTAACTTCATAATTTACATTAGCCTTTGATTTATAAGTGGATGAGAGTTTTGCTTTGTCAGCAGTCTGCAGTATAATGTACTAATTCCTCCTCATACATTAGTCAGTATAATTAAGCCATTATTTTCAAAATGCATAGAAGCACTAGCTATGTATGTGCATACAAATGACATAGCTGCTAACACCTGACAGACATTAATGGAGTTACGTTGTTCTCAGTTAATCTGTTATTTTAACAACTAGTGATGCACTCTAATAGCACAAAATAGCGAAGTGAGCGATGCATGTTCCCTGTAATTGCAGCTATTCCATGCATGCTTGGTGTGGCTACAAAATACTGTCAAAGTGAGAAAACAATAGTGGTAGCTTTTTTCTATGATGAAGGCTCCTGGTACTGTAATCCTCAGGAATAGTCTAATAAATAAATTAGGAACATTTAATGGCTTTTCAAAAAGAAAGATTCTTTACTTTGCTACCTGTTTTTGTTTCGTTTTAGCTCTCCTCCTCCTTGCCCTGTCTTTTTCATTTCTTATCTCTCTCCTTACTAATTTTTCTTCTGGAGTTTCTAACGCCCTCAAAGCTCTTGACAGAGCGTTTCTAACGTTTTGTCTCTCTTTCGCAGAATTAGTTTCACTGGGCATCGCTACTTCGTACGGCAAGTAAACAAAACAAAATGTTGCTAAGAAGGTTACCCGGCCCGCGCAAGCGCATAGGAGAAAATGTGCACACATACGCCCATGCAAGAACAAAAACAATTCCTAGACCTAAATATATCGCGGACTCATTAGAGAGTCAGCTCCGCTCGCTTCACTGAATTACTGCCCATTTGTTGTTAACAGGATCTTGATGACCTGGCTAAGGAGTATGCAGATGAGTATGGTCCCTACAGGTACTGTCTGGGGCTCGTCTTTATCCACTTGTAGTAATTATGATTTTTTATAATTTTTTTTAGCCGAGCTGTGCAGTATGCATATGAACAGTCTGCAGGTATGCCATCAATTAATACTGTAATACATTATTTATATACTTTATATAATTCTAAGCAGCTGTGATGAAACTATCGATTGCAAATTTTTACAATTCTATAATTTCTATAAAAAAAAATTTCTTATCTTTAGAAATGGTTAGGGGCAAGCTGGAAGATGCTGGATTTACAGATATTGTGACACAGAAATTCACTGTAAGTCGGTATTTGTTGATGAAGTTATGCTTTGGGTTTTGTTGCTGTTGGTTTGTTTTTTTTTTGTTTTTTTTCTCTTTTTGCTTTTTTAGTATTTTAGTTTTCCTTCAGGTCGCAACATACGAGGATGAAGGAGGAGCCAAGCTTGTTGCCAGATTTGAAGAGGGTTTCATATATGACTTCATTCAGGTAACATTAGTGGTCTCAGTATAAGCATCAAGTAATAGATAGTTGGTGAAATCTTTTGTTGTTGTTGTTGTTGTTGTTTCCTTTTTTTTTTTTTTTCTTCCCGTTACAGAGCTCCCAGTTTTCGGTGATGCGTTATTCCAACACCACACAAGGTCTAGAAATGGTAGCAGATCTGGATATAGTAGAATGTAAGTCATAGCCCTCGTAGTAGTGGGGAGCAAACTAAATGAGAGTGGGTGTGGTTAGCTTGTGTCTCCTCCTCCTACTGTCCGTTCCTGGCAGCTGTTGTAGGTCTCTCACACTCTATGCTAGTACACTTCTCACCCACTCGGAACTATGCATTTGAGGTGCTCTGCCCTAGTAGGCCTTCCTTTTGTAACAATTAGCTGGTGTAGACACGTGAATGTTTTGAGGTGTAGTGGCTGGAGGCTGTCTCGGTACAAACTAGACACGACTAGCCCATTCAGTGCACAGGTGCCTGAATTTCTCTATGAGTAGGTCAGAAGACTCAGGTCACATGACCGGTGTGTGATTGCATGCGTTGGTGAGTGTGTAATACCATATTTGAAGCCTAGTAGTACCGAGGAATGCGGATGTGTATAAGATGCCAGACATATAGGCTGTTGCTTATGTTTCTGTGTGTGGGCCTCCCTCAAAGAAGCTCATGAGTTCCTCCTTCAGGCTCATACAATGGTGACAGCAATTAAGCTGCTGCCACCAGAATCAGTATGCTTTCCCCTTGACAGCCCCCCCTCGAAAGGTGGACTCAGGATTATACTAGTTTAATCTAAGGAGATCAGATGGCACGAATGGCAACTGAGAACTGACTGACTGCACACACAAAACACGGAAGTCTTATATGCACAGCCCGGACAACACAACAATGAACAACAAGATGTACACACACACAGGTGACATGACTTTAAAAATTAACTTAAGTCCCATAACCGAAAATACATGTACCTGAATCCAAAACAAGCACAAACATATAATGTTCAATTCATAGTTCCTGGAATGTGGGCGGCCCCACCAATTTAGTTGGGATGTCGTCCCACACTGTGAATGTTTTTTTATAATTGCAATTAGCTCCTCCCTATAATGTTTTCATGACCAGCCCACGCCGTAGAAGATGATGAACATACAAAGACAGTGATATTAAATGGTAGTACTCCATAAGTGATGTGTTCGTTTGTCTTTCTTGCTTTTTTCCATACTATGGGTGACCCCTATTCAAAATTATGTAATTTAATGATTTGAGATAATGTGAAAATATCCATTTTTACATTTAATATCATATTTAGCGGTGCTGAATAGAGTGAATTGACCATAGTAGTATAGGAAACTTTCCTTTATATAATTATTATTATTATTTTATTATTACTAGTGATGTGCTTGAGCACAAATGGTGAGCGAGCCTAAAACTACACTATTGTTAAACGATTAATTTTAACTTCAACACTCAAGCTACTAAAAAAATGATCAAGTTTAAATTATGTGTATACGGTAAAGGGGATTCAATGCCATAGTAACCACTCCCTGCAACAGCTAGAATTGAAAAAAAAAAAGCAACAAAAACAAGTAGCATTATTTACACGTTTTCTTTGTGATATTCTTTAGCTAAGTAAAGGCACAATACTTTCACACAACTGAACATACCTACACAAGGCTTACCTTTGTAGTTACTCTAGTGAACAAAGAATTTTCAAGCAAATACTGTTAGTAGGGCTTGTAACTGTGACAAATAGCTTATTAACTTACCACCACCACTAACTCGAATAGAAATGGAACTCCGTTAAGTTTAATTTTAACTAAAAATTCAGAGCGGTAGGACGATACAGGTAATGATCACTAAGCCGGAGGATTCTGTTTAGTGAAGTTTGGGACGGGGTCGAACAACGAGCTAACACAAAAATACGAGAAGGTCAAAGTACAAAATGACATCATATGTACGTCCATATATAAATAAACAAACATCCCCGATTTTCAATTGTGTTACCCCTGTAAGTGTCTCGCTCGCTACGTTCACTCGCCGATTATTATTATTATTATTATTATTATTATTATTATTATTATTATTATTATTATTATTATTATTATTATTAATATATCATCATCATCATTATCATCATTGGCGAGCAAACAAAGTGAACAAGACACCATCAGGGGTAACACAATTGAAAATTGGAGATATTTTTTAGTATGTTTGGATGTACATAATGTCATTGTTGTACTCTGACCCTTGTGTTTTTTTGTTTGCTTGGTGGTTGACCCATCCCATACTCCACTAAACTGAATTCTTTGGTTTGTTGATCTTTACCCAGATTATTCAAGGAAGTTTAATAGTTTACATGACATGAGCTGGATGTTATAATTACACACTCTACATATTACGTATTACTGTCTTTCTTACTCGAAAATCCATTGTCCAATTAGTCAAGTCACAAAGAGAATACTTTACCATGGAAGCCCAATAAACAGACGTGTGTGCGTGCGTGCGTGCGTGCGTGTGCGTGTGTGTGTGTGTGTGTGTGTGTGTGAAGGTGTTGTGTATTAGCTAATAATAATATTAGCTGTCTTTTTTTTTAAACAGTCTTTTAGGCTTCTGCCCGGCAGTAAAGATTAATCTCTGAACTGTGCAATTATTCCTCAGTTGTTGTTTATTGTTTTCAAGTCAAAAAGTTGGGATGAGTAGTTACTATGGGATACGTTTTACCATACATACTTTTTTTTTAAACTTGATCGTCTTCAGGAATATGAAATCATTTGTTAGCTAAAATTAATAGCCAGCAGCAACGTACTTGAAGCTAATGGATTGAATAGGTGAATAGGAGCTAGAACATTACCTTCAGGCAAACTAAGCCTTTTGTTATAGCTTGTAGCTAATGGATCAGATTTAAATAATTCAAGTGTTTTACTTGTGTGAATCGTGCTGAAGCATGTTACAAGTTTTTCATCTACTTTTTTATAATAACACGTTTGTGTGTCAATAAATGACAGTGACAGACGACGGTGGGGAGTGCATTCATTAATAATTCATTTAGTAGTAACTACGTAACTATTAAAATTTGCGTAGTAAGAATGGAGGGTTGGGTTGGTAAAGCATCGTCATAACTGAATGGGTCTGTAAAGCATCATCACATTCAGTTGAAGGTGATTAAGGATAGGACAACTATTGTAGCTAAAAGCAGGTGAAATCGGTGAGAAAAGGACGGCAAAAATTCAAAAGGGAAGGCTAGCGTTTCACTAAGCCTACTAATCCATAATCATGGATAGAAGGACAGAGAGACTGAGGAGTAGGAGAAATAGGCAAAGGTAAAGGGGATCCATGACTCAAGAAAAGCTGGAGAGAGGAATGGAGGGGAAAAGAGTAGCTGAACTAAACCAAAGGGTATAATAGATAAAAATACCTCATGCCTGCTAGCTACATTCATAATTTGCAAAATTTGAACTTCAAGCACTACTGGTACTTGCTAGTTATCATTACTATTATTGTGTTGGTATTGTTGCTGTTTTATTATTATTATTGTTATTTATTATTATTATTGTTGTTGTTGTTGTTGTTGTTATTATTATAATATTATTATTGTCTGTTCAGGCCACTCAACAGTGAACAATGCATAACATTAATTTAACTTACTATTATTTTGTGTATTCTAACCATCACTTTGCTGGCAGCTGGTTGGTCAATTGTTAGGCATTCTTTCCAGCTATTGCCATGTTAGCTGTTTTTATCTCATACTTGTGGTCACTTGACTCTCAGTATTTTGTGGTTGTTTGCTCTAGTGCTTGTGGTCACTATTCTATATAACCAACATATCTAATTCTGTGTGTGTGTGTGTGTGTGTGTGTGTGTGTGTGTGTGTGTGTGTGTGTGTGTGTGTGGAGAAAGTGTAACTTGACAGTGGATTTACAACCCATTAGAGTTATACATTCTAGTTCTAATACATACACTCAGGAACTCTCTATAACTCTGGATTCACATTGGATAAGTTCAGTGTCCACCGCATCAACATTATCACTTACACTGTAATGGGAACACGAATAACTGAACTGCTGGATAGGATAACTAATATTATAAGAATATATTTCATATCGAAAGGGTGTGGCCAAGCTATCTTCTTCCTTCTGTTCATTCTATTACTGGATCCCTGGGGTAATTGTAACTGACTCGGCAATATCTCTAAACCACTACTTCTCTTAAAGCTACTCAGCTATGCATAGTAAAAATACAGCTGCAAATTTTTTTTTCTTCTCAGCCATGTTCTCACACTTGTGCCACACTGCTGCAGAATGCATGAGTATTATAATAATAATCTTTGTGTACATTAATCTCTGTTAGTGAGATACTGAGGAACTGTGTTCATGTCGTACAGTGTCTTGTCGGGCTGAGAACTACACAGCGAACACAGTTGCCTTAGTGGACTACATTACCAACGCCACTGAGCTGGGATGCTCCCTGCTGGAAATGGTGAGTGCCTAGCTAGGTGTTGGGTTTTGTTATGTTTGCCTCTATGGACTCAAGTTGATGGAGTTCAATTGCAACCTCATCCACCTTTTTCAAACATATATACTAGGATAATGATGATAGTATAGAAGTTAACATGATTTTTTTATAACTTATTCAGCATGATTTAGGCTGTCTGTGTTGGTGTTTGCTGTTGTTTTTTTATAGCTGCGTGGCCTAAACTTTAAATACACCAAGGGTGCAAACATTTTCCAGATCGCTTGCTCTTTATTCTACTTACAATTAGCCAGTGTTCTTTAGATCAGCTATGGATTGAAAAATTAACATACTCCATGCTGTTCTGCAAGTTTTGCCAGAAAGACTCATTCTCTAGGAATGCAAGATTTGTTTCAGTGCAACTACTAGCTAATTGACAGTACCACCAGACACCTGCAGTTCCTGTTCAGTTTGTCCATGTGGTTGAGCCAACAAGGAAGAAATGTAGTCCACTGTAATTCTCACACTATTTGGCTTATTTTACCTTGCTGTGTCCAATGTCTTTTTTTTTCTTTTTTCTTTTTTTTTCTATTTCGAGCACTGAGTCATGAGAACATGTAGCCATGAGCAATTTGGTTGACATGTAAAGTTTTTACAAACACTACAATTTCGTTGTTCTAGCAAACCTACTCATGACCTATTTATTAAAATATATGAGAATTCTTGCACATTATTATAATAATAGTAATTTAACTAATAATTAGTAATGTGTGAATCAAGTAGAGGTTATGAAAAGATGCAACTTCTCACATACTGAGTGTCTGAATGTTTAATAAGCTGGGAAAGCACTTCAGTTAGTAACATATATTGCCTGGGGCAGTAATCCTCAGCTGCCTTCACCCTAGCCTCCAACTCTAGAACATGTGTTTGTGTCTTCATGCATGTTAACACATGGTCATACTTGCTCTGTAGAATAACAAAACTTTCCAGCTAAATTGGAACCTTTGCCTAGAGGTAAAATTGTCGTCAGGCTGGATAAGATGTAAGCCATGCATGAGACACAAGAAGTTGTGCAATTGGTTCCCATTTCTACCAAATGCATTATTTAAAACAACAGCATTGATCTCCTTGTTGCTACTAGAAGTATAATAAAACCATGAATGGATGTGGATTCAGAACAAAAATTGTTAAATAAAAAATGTAGGCAATTTACACAAGCTGTTAATAGTAAGTTGACAATTTGAGTATTTTGGTAACGATAACAAGAGTTGTAATTCAGCGAGCGAGCGAAGCGAGTGAAGCTGACTCTCAGTCGTGTTCAATTGAGATTTCAGATATATATATATGTAGGTATGTATGCGTACGTCAAAAAATTTCGCCCGCGCTTCTAATTACGTAAGTTAGGTAAAGCGTTCTCAGTTCCAGTATTTTTCAATTAAATAGCACGGAGAATCCTGCTGCACTGCCTTACGCAACTTTGTTTCAACCAAAACGTTTATAGCTACTCTCTTCTTGAAACAATTGTTAAGTCTTTGTCAAGCTGCGCTTTTTTGCCACTGCTTTCGAAGTTTATTCAGGTAATTCTGTTATTGTTCTCTTCATGCCTAATCATTGCTATTATTTAGCGATTTCCTTCACAAATCATCTTTACCTATACTCATATATTTACTCGCTCGCCATGCATTTGGGCTATTCGAGCGCACCACTAGTAGTAGTAATTGTTCCGACTATATACACACTGGACATGTACCATTGATGATCCTTTTCCTAATTCCTCTGACAATATTTTTCCTATTTCTAAGTGAATGATATAATTAGCAGACGAGTAGGAAGCCAAATCAAATTGGTGTGCTTATAACCACACCCACTTAACCACACCCACTCGTTCATTAAATTAATGAATTTGATTAATAGCAAAGACAATATAGGTTTTATCAAATGAACCAAAGATAATTGTATAGCTAATATGCTATTAGATACAAAGCAAACAGCACAATGACAAAAAAAAAAAAAAAAAAAAACAAAACAAAAAAAAAATGATCACCATATTAGTAGAATGCCAAAAGCCGGCCTTTGTTACACTATAGCTTTGTTTTCTTCAAACTTTTCAACGGATGTGCCAGCAAAATAATTAAATGGCCGACTCCTAGAGTGCTAAAATGGCCACTTTGCAAACCAACAATGCTGGAAAAACCTCTGAACTATGTTTGTCTTTCCAAAAGATTGCTTAGGAAGAGTAAAGCAAGGACCTGGCTGGTGGAATTCCCTCAGATATCTTCCAAAATGGTCGGTGTTAGCTAGCTATTTACTCCCCGGTAAGTCATTTCGACCGCTCGATTTGACAACTACCTCAATGTCTGTCGGTAAAGTGTAGTAAATTAATGAACATGCCCCCTTTTTGTCAAAATATTGGCGCGGCCATACCCGTCCTGACACACCTCATTCCGACGCCCCTGACTAGTCTGTCAACAACGATGATGACGACAATGTGTATTCATGAATAAAGGGTCATTGATAATGAGTTGTGTTGGTAAAGGGTCATTGATAATGAGTTGTGTTGGTGAAGTGTCAGACACCAGTTGAGCCAAGGAAAGTAAGTGAGAAAAAAAGCAACAGTGACGACAGTGTGTATAAATTAGTTAGCTGAGCTGGGAAGCATCATCAGTGACAACAACAGTGGTGTGATATTCAAAAGCCTGGCTGGAAAAAAAGTATCGATACTTTTCTATACCCTTTACCTTCGTCGATGTCGACTGACATTGGTGGAGGTGGTGGTGTATGCGTTCATGAATATATGGGTCAACAAAAAAATGGACTGATGTAGCTAATTATTTCTTTGCGAAGGGTTACTCCATCCCTGTCTAAAGAACTGACGATAATTATTTATTGGAGTATAAATTCTTGACTTGTGAACCTCACTGGATATCGCTCAATCACCACTGTGTTTTTGTTAGAAGGTGGCAGAAAGGGAACGAAATGCACTTATCATGTTGTCGATGTGGGGATGACCTTCACTGCATTAACTGGACATGTTTTTCCACTCTAAACAACAATATCCTCTCTTCCTATTTGATCTTTTACTCTGTTCAAAAGGTAACTATGGTATAAATAGTTAAACCATGGCAACTCTCGGAATTATCGCTAGATAATCACCCTCTTCCTTTGGGCTTTGCCCTCGGGAATTCTGTTGAGTGGAGTATGGGGGTGGGGTCAACTACCAAGTGAACACAAAAACGCGATGATCAAAGTACAAAACGACATATATACGTCTACACACATACATAAACAAACAATTCTCTTTTGTCACCTCATACAGAGCCTCACTCTCTTTGCTTGCTCACCAAAAATAATTGTATCTAACTTAAAAAATAATTAAAAAGAATCTTTTGAATCAATAATTGCAGATCCACATGTACATGTATTCCAGATCCACATGTACATGTATTCCAGATCCACATGTACATGTATTCCAGATCCACATGTACATGTATTCCAGATCCACATGTGCATGTATTGGCAGTTGAGTCTATTCAACTATAGAGCACATGTATGAACAGCTTTGAATATGTGGCTTATTAACCTTTTTAGCTAAAAGCATGTACCATTAAAATTTCTTCTCAGCAGAGAGTGTGCTTTATTGTCAAATTCAGAAACGCTTGAGTTAATTAAAATTATTTTAGACTATTTGGTTTATAGTCAGTCAATATTCTCACAACATAAAAATGTAAAAATGTGCTGACAATCCATGCCACATTAAATGTAATCCTCGGTAGAATGATCGCTGGGGCTACATCGCTTGCTTGCCACAACAGTGCACTATCATGCCCAACAACATATACTGCAAGTGGTGAATTTTGGAACAGTCAAAAAGGTGTTCATTCTGCAAAATGCCACTAGCTGCTTTTTTTCCACAAGTTGAATTTAGATACTTGTCACAAATATCAGGCGAGACTGAGATGATTTGCACTCGACTGAGTGTAAATAGGTCAAAATAAATATTCACACTTGGGTGCAAAAGTTTGCTAAGAATTAGCATGTGCCCACCTCGTGGTGCGATAAGTTCGTGTACCATGGCAACAGGCATGTGCAGTGCAACTTGTAGTGCACATGCTCAGTTGATTGTATGAGACATGGAGTGCTACATCCTGGTGTGTATCTTCCAAAGAGCTGTTCATTTGAAACACTGGCATTCAGAGTTGGATGGCTTACTGGTGAATTTATGTCATTACATCTCAGCAAGCATAGTTAGGGATCATGTGGTTATCTTGTCCTGAACTTTGTCTTTGTTCCATCTTGAAGTGTATCACAGCACAAAGGCCAGGTCCTTGAAAGTTATCAAACTGGAGCATTTGACCATTAGATCGATGATTCAGTCATTCTCGGCTGAAATAATTATAAATTCACAGTTTTAACAGCCAATTTATATATAGCTATGGTTAAAACTTAAACCAAATTCTTGCTGAAGTTGGAATGACTCTTGACCCTGGAGGATAACTTTAGCAGGAAGTCGATTATCTGTTTAATATATATATCAAACTAAAAACCAAAAACTAACAAAAAATGAGTCGTATTGTTCTTACTGTGTATTTTAGAATAGTGATTTATTTTATTTTTTGGCAGACTGAGCTCGCTGCATCTGCAGGAGTTGTGGCAGTGATTATGGCACGTATTGAAAATGACACCAGTACCGTTGCCCCGACAACCAGGATATATAAACAAGATGGAGACTCCTTCAAAGTTCCTACCATACCAGTCTTTGGCGCCACGTTTGCTGCTGGCAAACTGCTGCGAGATTTCCTGGACCTGTCCAACACAGTGAGTCTCTGACACACACACACACACACACACACACTCATGCACACACACACATACACACACATATGCATACACACATGCACACACACACATGCACACATGTACACACATACATACTCCATGAAACTGTGCATGCACACACATATATACACGTATACATGCTGGGTGTAATCACGGAGACAGCACCTCAAAAAGAGTTAATGAATTGTCTGAATATGTGTGTACATAATGTGAACACGGCCGGCCAAATCTAACACCTTCTCCTCCTCCCACCAACCCCTCTTTTCTAAGCCTTACTCAACGTCCATTGTTTGTGATGCTGTTTACACGAGACTCGTTTACCGCTATTGTGTTTGTACACTTCTTGCTTGCTGCAGGGAACGGTGCAAATGTCGTTCAGTACCAACACGACTGTGGGCTTCTATGAGACGTACAATGTGTTGGCGTATACCAGCAACCACGAAAAGAGTGACACTATGATTGTGGTGAGTGATTTGGAATCCAACTATTTGGCTCATATTATCTTGCTGTAAATGATGAATTAAGAAAGGAATGGATGTGGGGGTACTGGTAGAGTTAACAAGTTCATCCTCCACCCCCTCATGAATGGCACCATCATTATTTCATGTTTTGCAGGTGGGGTCTCACTTGGATTCTGTGCCAGCAGGTCCTGGCATTAACGATAACGGGTGAGTCATTCTCTAGTCACGATGTTTGTGAAGTCGTTGCCTGGGTCGTGAAGGTGATACTGTTGTACCACTCTACCTCCAAACTCTAACAATTTGCAGATTTCTATCCTTATTTTGTTACTGTAGTCATGACCGCTTAGTGACGAGGTGCACTTTTAAAGCAAGTAAACCTGAAGCAGTTCAGGTGATTGGTTGGTGAGGTCACAGAGTGGACAACTCTAAGCATTTAGCCTGAATGAATGAAATGCAGTCATTGACTAGCTGTGTATGCATGAAAAGGGTCTTTGTACCGTACCTTAAGTAGTGTATGTTGCAGCTGTGCTGTATCTAGTGATCCACTTTTGGTGGCAGTAGATGATTCTAGTTTTACGGGAAGGGTTGAATGTGATTTCAGTCAATTACTGATTCTTCGTCCTCCCCAATATTCTTTTTAACACCAAATTATTTTTTAATACATGTTCATTACTCACTCCTCATAACATTTAACTAATAACTCCTGTTGTTATGTTGTTAGCTATGTTGTTATGTTTTGTTTGTTTATTGCTATATAGCTACCTGCTCTCAATCCCTCTATTGTGCATGGAAAAAATCTTAAGTGTATCAAATACAATTTGTCGTAAACAGCATCTTACTAATATTTGGTAATTGACTATTAACAAAGTAGTGTACACTCATTGTGGCAGATGTTATACACCTGGTATTGTCTCATTGGTTGCTAGTCATGTGACAAAGTATGTACTGCTCTATGATTTATTATCTAAGTCACTATTTTGGTCATTATTAAAATCAGGTTTACTTGTGACAATCCATTACAACACTCACTTGTTTGTTTGTGTTTGTCAATCTTGTTTACAGTTTACAATCTGTGAATTGACGAGTGTAAATAAATTAGGAGTTCGACAACCTCTTAACATGCCCCCCACCCTTACCCACCCCCCCTCGCACCCATCCACCCACCAACCTAGTCCTCCCCTTTGTCTTACCAGTTGGTACTCAGATGAACAGCATGTTGATCTTTAAGGCTTTGTCTGTGCTTGTGTTCAGGAGTGGTTCAGCTGCAAATCTAGAGATGGCCATTCAAGTCATCAAGAACATGAACCCAGTCAATAAAATACTCTTTGCCTTCTGGGGAGCTGAAGAGCTGGGGTTGCTGGGATCCTCATACTTTGTCAGCGCTCTTACAGATGAAGAGAAGAACTCTATTGCACTTAACCTGAACTATGACATGATAGTAAGTAAAGTGTGTGTGTGTGTGTGTGCGTGTGTTTGATGTCATTGATTCCTTCTTTCCTTTAATTATTTTCATTGTTTGACTTGATTATTATTATTATTATTATTATTATTATTACTACTACTACTACTATTTTATTATTATTGTTGTTGTTGTTGTTGTTAATCTGCAGGGATCTCCAAACTATGTCAGACAGATATACAATGGTTCAGGGGTAAGGGTGTAGACTTCAAACTGATGAGGATTGTCTATTGATTGTATGAGCATATTTCGTTTCGTAGGCAGAGAATCAGAATATTGTCCATCAGAGTGGGAAAATCCAGGAGCTATTTGAAGAATACTTCAAGTATGTACAAAAGTTAGAATATTAACTAATTAATGACTCTTTTCTATAACAGAGAGCAGAAGTTCAACTACTCATTGAAGGCTTTCAATGGACGGTCTGACTACGGACCTTTCATCGCAGAAGGAGTAGATATTCCCGGTAAGTTACACTATCAGTGCAGTTAGTGTGACTGGAATATATTCAGTAGAAAATGTGTTAGGTTTGTAAAATTTGCCTACACACTAACATAGTTGTTCAACGGACAGTTTTTATATCAACGATGTTGGTTGCTCTAGTGTCCTCTGAACTGTAAATTATGAGTGAATATATCAATTTAGACTGAAAGGAGCTTAACTTTCAGCCAACACAGTGAGTAAGAGCAAAAAAAAAAAGTTAGGGGAATGCTGATTCAGATGATCAATCTCACTAGATCAAGTGTTGTATTAGCTCTGTATATTCTGCTGTGCTTCCCTTTTATTACATTTTGCTAAAACTTAAGTCACTTCTGAAATAACTTCTAATATATTATGTGGCATAGCACTTTCTGCGATTAAAAAAATAATAAATAAATGAAGGAATCGGGACAAATTTATTCCTACATATTTATCCTCTGTTTACTATGTAAAATAATACTAGTAAGGACTTCATAATGTATTCCATTGCAAATAGTCCTTGCAGCTGTCAATGTCCACCATCGTCTACCTATAAGTGGACATCACGAGTTCAGTGTATTCAACAGTATACTCTTAGCTTGGACCTGGAGCAGAACTAGAGCGTCTTTTAGATTCTCTCCTCTTGTATCTTATATTAGTTCTGTTCAAATAGATACCAATCTTTGAATATTTATTAAAATGTCATAAGAGGAAGTATTTCTAGCCGTTGTTGAGTTATTCTAATGATTAAGTTCATAATTAACTTGTTATTTTGTGTCTTTAGCTGGCGGTTTGGCCACAGGAGCAGATGAGGTGAAGACAGAGGAAGAGAGAGTGCGGTATGGAGGCGTGGCAAATGCTATTCTGGACCCTTGCTATCATAAAGTGAGCCACCAACAATAATGTCTCAAGATTTAGTGAAAGAGTGAAATTAATTATTTCTGTTGTAGTCATGTGACACAATAGAGAATGTGAACCAGGAGGTGTTCCTGCAGATGTCACAGGCTGCTGCGTATGTCTTAAATGTAAGTACTCTATTGACTTATCATCTTCATTGTAATGTACAGAAGAACACCAAATGGAGTTGTAATTGTTAAAAAACAAACAAAAAAACAATAAATAATATATATTCAATGGCAATGAAATTATTTGAATTGGTTGTTGAACTTTCAATTACCAAGTAGGGGGGATGGGTCCAGGTCACTCATGAACTCCTCTATATACATACACTGTCACAATAGCAGCATTTCCCTGTAATACTGCTAGAATTCATCTCTGATTAGTATGCTTTATTGACACACTTATCTAGTGCATGTGACATGTATTATATCTATATTATGTATTATATCTATATATACAGACTCTGATGATGGAGGAGGATTTGAAGGATTTCCTAAAAAGTTAGAAACACAAGTTGTCTTTTTCTCTCTCTCCCTCCCTCTCTCTCTCTCTCTCTCTTTTTTTTTTTTTTGCACCATTTTTTTTGTTTAATTTCCTTTCAAAGTAAAATGAGCACTACTTGCATCTTCTCTTCACATCCTCACTCATTGATACCAGTGTGCTTAGTGGACTATAATTGTTACTGTATTTTGATTGCTGGTTATAGCTTTTATAAAAAAAAATTCCATTTTTTTTTTTAATGTATCATTGAATTGATTGCACTTTGGAATAATTACTAATCCAGACAAACACAGGACACCATCTTTGGTTAAAAATAAAAGGAAGGAATAAAATAAAGGTCAGTATATACAAGGAAAATGTTTGGTTTTAAACAATGCAAAATGCACAGTGCTTGTATTGTAAGAGAACATGACACTCCAAGACAGTCAATCAAAAATAATTAGTTCACATGTTTGTAGAAGGACGTACTTACATGGCAAGAGAAATTTGATTAGATAAAACTGAAGTATTTAAGCGTCTGTCTTCACAGCAGGTCATTAAAGAACGACCAAGGAGACCATCATGTCCAGCTTAGAGTGTGCATCTGTGACTTCAATTGTAGCAATATTACTGGTAGTGTGCCAGTTCACTGAAGCTGGGGTACCCAGAGAAGGATACAATTTCTTCAAAGAAGTGATACCTCACTCAGGCAGTGATGACAGAGAGGGCAAGGCAGCCAGTCAAGCCAGATTGACAAGGGGCGAGTACTTACAATGGAAGTTTTGGAAGAAGGAACACAGCCGTGAGTACGATGAGATGCCAGAGGAGCTTCACAGAGTATCAGTATGGCTCTCTAATAAGAGATACATAGAAGAGCACAACAAACAGGCATATGTCCACGGATTTGATCTGAAAATGAATAATTTCGGAGATTTAGTAAGTTGCTAGTCGCAAGGCACAAGAAGTGCTTGCATAAAACATCATAAAATGTTTGAGCGGTCTTAGCTGCATTATGAGGTATTACTAAATCAGTTATTTGCCATATACATGCGTAAGGTATTCTCTACTTTGTCATTGAATAAAAACATTTTCTAATTATTTTTATCACATAGCTACAATGCAAAAACTAGAGATATTATTTCACATTATATGTAGACGGAAGAGGAATGGACGTCATACTTAGCTGCCACAAGATAGACACTTATGTGGAAAGATTTCAGCAGAACTATGCTCCTCCTTCATACTGGAATAGCGAGTCCCCACCCTATTCAATGGACTGGAGATCAAGAAATGCAGTCACTGGTATAAAAGACCAGGTAGCTATTTCTCCACTTGAATATTGGAATGATTAAGAAGAATTTAATGATGTCTTTATTGCAGGAGGAGTATCGTTGCCACTCCTGCTATGCATTTGCAGCCGTTGGTGCATTAGAGGGTGCTCATGCCATAGCTACTGACCAGTTAATTGCACTCAGTCCTCAGCAAGTTTTAGATTGCTCAGGTGAGGAATCTCTCTAATGCACTTTTTTTTTTTTTTTTTTTGTGAGTGAATTTGATTCTAAGTATTTTGCTAATTGTTAGAGCGTTATGCAAATTATGGCTGTCATGGTGGGAACTATAAGTTCGCTTGGAATTATTTTATTCATAATGGAGGAGCTGATAGATTATCTTGCTACCCTTACAGGCTTAAGGTAAGCCAAGATAAATGTGACGGGGAGGGGGAGCAAGAAATAATTGCCTTGTTTTTCTTTGAAAGCAAAAATCACCTTGTCGTCGCAACAGAAATTGCATCGCAGCTACAATGAGTGGATTCTCATCCATTACAAATGAAGAAGACCTTAGAGCTGCGGTAGGTCTCTCAGGACCTGTAGCCATTACATTTGATCACAGGCAAAAGAGTTTCCAGGTTTGGGCGTGTATGGGACCTTTCATTTGAGCTTGTGATGCAGTGACTTATTCTTACAGTTCTACAGTGGAGGTGTCTACAACAACACACAGTGTTCTAGCAGTGTGCAGCAAGCAACCCACGAGATGGTGGTAGTGGGCTACGGTACCAGCAACAAAGGAGTACCATACTGGATTATCAAGAACAGGTCAGCAAATAATCAATAAGCTATGCTTCTATAAATTGGGTTTTTTTTACAATAAAATAAATAAAAGTACGTAATACAATTTTATATGAATATCAGAAATCACGTGTCAAATATAGTAAATCAACAATGTGTTTAAACATTATTTTTATCACACACACACACACACACAATTGTTGTTCACATGTAGCTATGGCAAGAACTGGGGAGGTCGTGGCTACATGTATCTCTATCGAGGCTCCAATATGTGTGGTGTTGCTTCTAATGCTGCCATTCCAACAATATGAACCAACACACACATCACTATTGTTTTTTTTTTTAATAGATAAATTGTCTTAAAATATTTTTCATTATTTTGTCATTATAGAAAAGGTTAGTGTTTTTTTAGTTACTAATACTAAAACCAAAACCACTTAGTTTTACGGTATTTTATTTTTTGGGAGAAAAACAACAACTATTTTTAGAAGACAGCAAATTCGATTTAAACCAAAGCTACCTTGTAGATTGCAACTAAGCAATTTTATTGTACTACAACTAATTCACCTTAAACCATGCTATTATTGATTCACCCATGCTATTATTAATTCAGGATAAGAATTGCTATTATGTAAGTACATCATAAGCTATTTTAAAATGGATTTATTATATTATATTTAAATACCCAATATTTCGTAGAAATGTGCTTCCTTTTAAAGTTGATAGGAAATAGTACATAGGCACCTCATTATTGAAGGATTTATACTAAAACTAAGTTGTTAACTAAAACTAAATAAATTGATAATAAAACTTAATAATTCTTTCACATGATATTGTTAAGACTAACTAAATCTTCAGTTAGCATTAGGGAGAGAAAAAATAAAACTTAGTCTTCAAGAAATTTTATTATACAAAAATTGTCAATTAGTTGCAGTTTTAACCCCCCGCATGCGCGTAGCTAAATGCGCGTAGCTAAATGCGCGTAGCTAAATGCTCTTTTGCGCAGGTTTACAAGTGTCACTTTCTGGAGTTTGCTGCGCAACCAACACTGAGTGGGAACCGATCTCTCTTCGTGCCTCTCTCCCCCCGTTCTTCTCGAACGCTGAGATTTTTAAAAATAACGAAATAGAAAAAGCAAAAGAAAAAAAATATAGCTATATTTCTTAAGCTTTTCCCGATGGCAACGTACAGCAAGCCGGCTTTGAATAAACATCGCTACTCCGCAGGATGTAGGCACGGGTTGGTCTGCTTCAAAAAGAAAGAAGATCTAGCTGCCCTTAAAGTCCCTTACCCTCCGTCTCAGCAGTGCCCTCTTTTGCTGCGCTACGCAAACAATAGAGCGCGCTCAGCTCAAGTAAACAGGCGAGAACACGAAGCTTCCGACTTCTTCAAGGGCAAAGCCGATCGCGATTGGCTGAAAAGCAACTACGCCTTAGAGTATTGCTCCAAAGAGCTTACTTCTCCTACTGTGCCTCTGCCTTTATCTCCAACCAGGATGAATAACCCGCACCCTAACAAGGTAACTCCATGCTGCATGCAAAGCCATGTGGCCAGTTCTCCAGCCCCACCCCTCTCCAATGAATTGTAGTAAGCATTGATATCAGCAGTGATATGAATATATTTTGCAGGAATTTATCATGTGGAGGTATCCTGGACGTGTCCACAGGCATCGCAGTGCCATTCCTCCCAATCCACTGACTTGGAAATTTATCAATGAGTCCTTTTATGAGGACTGCAGAGATACTACAAATAGTAAGTACTTGTAAAAAAAATTATTACTGCTATATTGATATTTGTTTGTGTTACTTTGTTAGTCTAGAATACTTCAAGTGTTGCAAGTGTTTTTGGTTGTAGTTAAGGGGTCCTTAGCAACTGAGATGAACTGCTCTGAGAACAATAGGTGCAGGGTCGTTAACAGATTAGGCGGATTTGTGAAGAATAGGTGCAGGGTCGTTAACAGACTAGGCGCCATTTCACAGGCATTGTTGTACCAGGTGCAGGGTCGTTAACATTACAGGTAGTAATTACAGGCCCGTTATCAGTGTAGTAGGGGTGTGAAGGCAGCTGGCAGTACAAAGCAACCTTAACCCACAGACCCACCCTGGCCTTGTGCTAATCCCTATATAAAGGCAGACCACTGGAGTGCTTCCTACTGGAGTGCTTGTCCACCCGCTGTTCAATAGCTCCTTTAATTAACTGTAGGTATGCTTGTGTAAGGCCGCCCATTCAATAGACCCCTTGCAGTAGGCGTGGTCGAACTTGGGTTCGCCTACGCGCCGCCATATTGGTGCACACAAGCATAACGGCGCGGTAGCGTGGAAACTCACAGAAATTGATGAGATGGTAATTTGTGCAGTAGTCAACTGCCATAATCGAAGTGATAAAGGAGAGAGCATTAGGTTCTTCAGATTACCTGCTGTTATCACTCATCAAGGAGCTCAAGCCCAGCAGCTCAGTTCTGAGAGGCAACAGAAGTGGATATCTAAGATCAATAGAAAAGACCTTACTCCAGAAAGATACCCGAATGTCCGAATCTGTGCCATACATTTTGTTTCAGGCTCTCCTGCTCAATTATTTGACCAAGCAAATCCTGACTGGGCCCCTACATTGAATATGGGCTACAGTAACGACAAGCAAGTAAAGTGTGCAAGTTCTACTTCGAGGTATAACAGAGCCAAAGAGAGGTCAACACGAAAGAGAAGGCGTTCCAAGACCCACCAAGAATTAGCTTCAGATTGTAATACTTCAGTAGTGATTGAAGATCAAGAGCCATCTGAAGAAGTGCCAGGAATTGAAGCACAAACAGAATTATCAACTAAAGATTTAGAAAATCTGGAAAAGAAAATGAAAGGACTAGAAAAGGAAGTGAGTCAACTGAAGCATGACAACACTCAGCAAATTGAAGTGATCAGACATCTTAAGACTGAATATGGGTCCCTTTTGTTTACACAGGATTCTTTCAAAGAAGATGATGGGAAAGTATTATACTATACTGGACTTGGGTCAATGAAACTGTTTTCGACATTATTGGCATATATTGAGCCTTACCTTAAAGACCGTTCATCTCTCACCAAATTCCAGCAGCTATTACTTACTCTAATGAGACTTCGCTTGAGTCTCAGCGGGCAAGACTTGGGATATAGATTTCAAATCCATCAATCAAGTGTAAGTAGAATTTTTGAATATGTAATTGGTGTACTCTATTCCAAGTTGAAACCTTTGATCAAATGGCCTGACAGAGATGCATTGAGGAAAACAATGCCTATGGTGTTTAGAAAACATTATCCGAATTGCGTTGTCATCATAGACTGTTTTGAGATCTTCATAGATCGACCAACAAATCTCCTTGCACGTGCCCAGACCTATTCCCAATATAAACATCACAACACTGTGAAATATTTGATTGGAATTACACCCCAGGGCAGCGTGAGTTATATTTCAAGTGGTTGGGGCGGTAGGACTAGTGATAAACACATCACTGAGAACAGTTCTTTCCTGACTAATCTTGTTCCTGGTGACCTGATACTGGCAGACAGAGGATTTGACATTCGTGACACATTGGGTACCTATAGCTCCAAACTTGAAATGCCAGCATTTACCAGAGGAAAATCCCAACTCTCAGGAATAGAGGTCGAACAAACAAGGCGAATAGCAAATGTTCGAATCCATGTAGAGCGAGTTATCGGAAACATAAGGAAGAAATATAGCATCTTGAGTGACACCCAGCCTATTGACTTTCTTGTATCTCCTGATGGTTCCTGTTCTCTATTAGACAAAATTGTTCATGTGTGTTGTGCACTAAACAATATTTGTGATTCAGTCATTTCATTTGAATGAATACCCAGTATTTATCACTTTATATCACTCAAGGACATTTGATATTATACATGATTTTGTGTACTTAATTTTAGCTATATCAATGAAATTTCTATTAAGTGATAATGACAAATCTGTAATGAAAATTTTATAATGAAATCTATAGAAGTATCTAAATAATAATGTTATTCATCACTTCCTTGTCCCATTAGTTGCAATAGCGTTTATTGTTTTTGAATGCTTTCTTCGAAATTGAGGAAGTTTTGCACAGTCTGGACAATACCATAGTGTAGACTTTGGTTTGGACGATAATTTCAGGCAGCTAAAATGAAACCATTCATGCAGACACTCTGGATTATCGCACCCTATCATTTCGTCTTCTTTGTCCTCATGGCAATAACAATAATTTGTAAGTTGCCGCAACTTCTTCACAAGCAGCTTCACTTGAAGCTTTAGATGATGAGGATACTGGTGGAGATGGATCCATGGCTGACGGTCTGGAATAAAATTTTCCTACAAGTTCTGGTAGTATTCCTACTTGAAAGAAATGATCGACTTGCTGTATATGATTTAGCCAAAATACATTATCTGGATATATCCTCTCTATATGAACATCCTTCTTTGTCCAAACTACAAAGTCACAGTATGTTCTCTGTGTGCAAAACAACTGACATTGCACCTATAGTACACATAGAATGATCATGTCAATTACGGAATTGTACTGTTTTAGGGCCAACTACCTGATAATAGTATGTGTGATTGTGCTTCAAATGGTATCCTTCCTCAGTATCTTCCAAACAAAATGTTGACTGCTTGGCAGCATCTTCAAGCATACTATCTCTTTGGCAGTATGGACACTGTATTCAAAGAATGTGGATTATGGTGTCTGTATTTACAGACAAATTACTTTGACTTACCTTAATCTCACAAATACCTTTATTGCAACATAAGCATTGGACTAAACCATCAGGAGTTGCTCCAACAAATGGATACTCTGTACTCAGAAATAGTCCAGCTTCTTGGAATTGAAATTCACTGTGGGAATGGTTTGACAGGTGGATGTATTTTTCTTGAGCCACTCGTTCATGGTCACATCCCCATTTGGTGGCACTTGTTTTAAATTTGTTTAGTTCTGGGTGGCAAATGCTCATTATTAGGCTGATGGAAGGGGATGATGGGCTAGTGTGTGCTGCAGCTTTAAATCGTGAGGCAGTAACCCGTCCAGTTCTCATGCTGAACCATAAAGTTGAACCAGACTGTTGCCTAGTGCTGGCTTCGACAACTTCAGCTTCATGATCAGATACTGTAATGACACATTCTTTACCAATTTTGAGTAAATCATGGTAATTCAGTGAAAGGTATTCCGGCTTGTACAAAGTTGAAAGACATAAGGGCAAATCACTGTTTACTGCTTTAGGTATAAAATTTGATGCGTATGGTTCAATCAATGATAAGATCACTGGTTTACTTCCACATTCATTGAGCATAGAAAAAAAGTTGTCCATGTCTTCTTCAATTGCATTTTCAAAAGCAGGAGTGGGTGATTTTGATTGTCGCCGAGATGGTGTAGGTGTGGGTGATTTGGATTGCCGCTGTGACGAAGTGGCAATAAGTGCTGGGGTAGGAAACGTAAGTGCTTTCATCTCATTCAAACTTCTCTTTCTTCCTACAAACTCAATGGCTTTCACTCTAGAATATGGGACATCCTTTACTGCAGTAGGCATTACCCAGTAGGCTTTTCTATCTGTCACAGTCATGGAGTCCCTAATACGTACTCCTGCTTCAATGGCCCATAGCAAAGCAGCAACATGAGAACAACTTTCCCCAAGTCCCGCCATGCAGTCACAATTGCTTGCAACAATTTTTCCATCTTGTTCAGCAATAACCCAAGGAGTTAGAGGCTTTACACTGAGTCTCTGGGAATGATTCACCTAAGAACATACAAGAATTGTATGAAAACATTGCTTCTATTATAATTGATAATTCATTACCTTTGCTATCATAATCACTTTCTTAGAGCCGTCCAAATTTGTTACAATTTTCACAAGTATTTCTCTCACCCACCCAGAAAGGAAGCTTCTATACGACTCCATACTCTTGTAATTCATTAGATCATCTCCACTATAAACACTAGGAGGAGAAACATGCCCACATGAATATGAGTAACACTTGGCCATAGATCAACATTGTCCTCCCACTCCTTTCTATCCATTTCATAGGGGTCCAAATGTTCTATTAGCTCTAACTTCTCCTTATACCTCTTTCTAGCCATCTCATCTTTCAATAACGAAAAATAACCTCCAAGCAATAGCTTTTTTTTATTGCCGTTTGAAGTTGAACCAGAAGCCATCTCATTACTTGTGCACCAATATGGCGGCCACAACGCGAGCGCAAAATTAACCGCGCCTACTGCAAGGGGTCTATTATGGACCATTTGCACTTATTATTCTAATTCATACCCACCCTTATTATTCTCTTAAATGTATATATTATTCTAGAATTATTCTGCAATGCTAATTGATGCCTATTATTCCAGAAAAAATGCTAGCATAATCTGGCAGGGCCTAGTGATGGTAGTAGTAGCTGTTGTTTTGTGTGAAATAGATGTGTTTATATTTGATACAGCTAACTCAGAGTTAGATGAAGAAAACCAATTTAGTGAAGAACTGATTGAAGAAACTGATAAAGGAACTGGTGACTGTTTAGATGAGGTCAGATAGTACAGTCACGGGAAAACCTCTGATGTTAGACATAGTGGCACCATTTCTTTTCAAGTTCATAATGAATTTTCATTCATGGTTCAATAAATTCATATCTTGATCATTCATACTGTACCTCCTATTTTAATTTGTATCTGCAAGTGATATATTTCCTAGTCTCGCGTACCCAGACCCTTTACCAAACCGCTACGCAGGGAAAAGGTCTGGTGACACTGCAACACCTCATCAGTTTTGTAGTCTGAAGGGTAGAATGTGTCGGAAGTATCGAATTACAATTTCAAACGCAGCCGCAGTAACTGCTGGTAAGAGGAGCCAATAGGTATGAAAGGGCGGTGAAAGTGTGGGCGGTGAAAGTGACAGGCTGTTATTAATTGCATTCCATTATTGATTCAAAATGCCATGATCACTAGACCCTTTTCCTCCACATAGCAATTTGGTAAAGGGTATGGCTATGTGAAACTAATGTTTCCTTAATTATAGTGTCATGTGTAAGTTAAACCAAATGTCACTGCAAAGTACGGTGTGGTAAAGGGTCTGGCAAGCGAGACTATAGCTAGTTATAGTCCATAATCCTGGCTTAGTGTGACATGAAGAATCATAGAATTTACTTCCAGCGAGTAGCTAATAGAAGTGCTCAGCAGAATCAACTGGCTTCTGAGTCTTTTAGCCAACTACTTCTGTCTGTTGTCTGGAAATTAAACTTGGCTGTTATTCAGGTGCTGCAAATACATTATATTGAATTTTTAGTCAGTACACATACCCCTCTCTGCTATTAAAAGTTTCCTATAAGGGCAAGAGTGTACTGTAGTAACTATACCTAAACGGGTGTTATAAAGGGCTGACAAAAGGTGCTCCAAAAGTGGGGAGGCTCTTTTTAACTTAACATTACTATATTTTCCCACTTATAATCCATAGTTCAACCTAACATTAGCTCCTGATGGTCACTTCACACAACAGTATAAGTGAAAAGTCTTATATATTTAGCTATTTAGGATCGTTGAAGTATACTAGTTTAGGCAGTGTCAAAATATAGGGTTAGTTAATATCCCTTTACAAATTATTATTGTATGTATTTTGACCCCCCCCCCCCCCCAAGCCTCCACTTCCAACAGCCAGAACTATAATCCTGTATGCAAGGCTGCATCAAAGATAGACCAAAATCTTGAGAGTGCTAGCAAATACAATACAGTAAGTAGTTAGTTGTTCTAGTTCCTAGGAGTGTTTGGTGCTGTTTATTACTCCATTGTTGCTGATTGACCACTTACCAACACAAGTTTGCCTTGGCAAGATAAGGCAAGTACACTCGCAGGTGCTAGATTAGGGCTCCATGGCTGGATGTCCACATTGTTGACTGTTTTTTTTTTGGTTTGTTGTTTGTTTTTATAAATACATTCATTAATTAATTGGGAGTGAATATTCCCAATTTCTTCGGAGACAACATTGATTTCTTGAGTCACATGGAAACCTCTCACGAGTTGGAGAGCCTGTTATTTGTGTCTTCTATAATACAACAGAATGTGTCTCTCTCGTTGCCCATCCTTGTTTTTCTATAAGGAGCCCCGGTAGGAAGCCCTGCCTACGCCCGTTTATAATTATATGGTCTTTCCATTACAATACATTATACATTGACAATGTATCATGACAGTGTGCTTCAATAGGAATAAAAAGTAAAAACATGATATGATATAATGAAATGAACTCAGTCAGCTTTCTTCCTTGTGGCAGTGAATCTTTCCATGTACTAACAGAAAACAATACAAAACTTACTAATAGCAGCAGTAGCTAAACCACACCTTCACTATGTAGCTATGAAGTGACACATTGCTAAACAATTGGACAAACTAGTCAATTTCAATATTGCTGCAACTCTTTACTATATAGTCACTGAATAACCACAAGCAAATCTCAGTACAACTTCAATGACATTCACTATACAATGATCTCATTCAACCTATTTGCATGCATGATGACCCTTTACCTGCAAGTATCCAGGATGCTGCTGCAAATCCCTCTGTTGAAATAAATTACCGTCCACACACAACAGAGACACCGAAGACGCCTCCAGCAGTTGCCGTGGCAACCCAGACAGCTCCAGACTGTTCTCTTCTGCCCTCAGCACTTTCATTCTCTTACATGCAGCAAGTCCAATGGGAAGACGCGTCAACGAGTTGGATGAGACGTTAAGTTCAAGAACAGCAAGTTGTGCCACGCCCTCTTCTGGTAAGGAGGAGAGCTGGTTATGACTGAGGTTAAGGTAGTCTAGATGTGGGAGGGTACAGAGTTCAGATGGGAAGGATGCCAGGCGATTGTGAGAGATGTCTAATGTCTTGAGAGAAAGCAGGGAGGAGAGAGAGGGAGGGAGAGAGGTCAGCTGGTTGGCATGGAGATGCAGCACTTCCAGTTTTCTGATGCTTCCAATGCTGTCTGGAACACAGGCTACAATCACACACATATTCACGCAAGAGATGGTCCAATCACACATATACACACAAGAGATGGTCCAATCACACACATATACACGCAAGAGATGGTCCAATCACACACATATACACGCAAGAGATGGTCCAATCACACACATATACACGCAAGAGATGGTCCAATCACACACATATACACACACTTTGATTTTCTTTCAAGTAATCAGATACCACACCTCCTACCAGTCAGTGTGTGTGTAATGAGAAACAGTGAGCTCAATGGTGCTTATCAACGGTTCTATAGCTGCCAGAGTCTCTGTAGACTGTATAAATGCTCAGAAGATTATTCCAGCACAGAAATTAAACTGAAGATAAAATCGTGTCTAAAAATGTATAAGCATTACTGGTTAGTACCCTGCCACTCAGTGGAGCATGACATACTAACTTGTGCAAATTAGTAGTTAGATAGAAACTCTCTCACCTAAAGGATAACAGACATCTACTGAATGTGACGACACATTACCTACGGTAAAGAGACGATGCTTTACCAAACTGTACCAAGCTCGTGAATAATTACATTGTAGGCTCCGAAAGCAAAGGGAAAAAAAACTGAAAAATCTTGGTCGTCACCGGGAATTGAACCCAGGGCCACTGGCTTCAGGCACCAGTGCTCTAACCACTGAGCTACCACAACCCTCAACTTCCAAGACCTTCACATTTTTCCTTTATACTGTTGGGCAGTACCGCTTGCTGCAGTCGCATACTCCACAGACCACCAATTATGTGCCGTCAGAGCACCTTTTCGGTGTCGACCGGAAACACCTCTTCCTCCGGAGAGGAGCCATAATTTGTGGATTGAAAAGGCTTTATCATCACAATTATCAAGTTCTGACTCATCACACAAACTAGATAGAAACTTTCTCGCCTAAAGGAGTCTGGAAAAAAGCAAAGGGAAAAAAATGAAAAAACTGAAAAATCTTGGTCGTTGCCGGGAATCGAACCCAGGACCTCTGGTTTCCGAACTTGATAATTGTGAAATTAATAGTTCCTCAAAACAATAAAATTGCACAAAAGTTTACTTACATTTAGAGCACTCTAACAACACAACAATAGACGACTGACACCTGGAAGATAGGAGGCATCAGCTCATCAAAAGAATGTTTTTGTTTTTTTGTTTTTTTTGTTGCAATTTCTCATTGGTTGGCATGCAGATAACATGCACTTTAAAACGGTTACTTTCCCGGTGTTTAGGTGTGCTGCATTGCGCTCAATATTCCTATGCACGTCACATATGTAGGTCTCCTAACAAGCCACACCCCTATAGCTCAGGGTCATTGAACTCACTCAGGTTGTTGTTGTTACAAGATAGAGTGCGAAGTGCAGTAAAATCCACCAAATACCCGGGAATTTCTGTCAGTCTATTGTATGAGATATCTAATGTCCGCAATCTCTCCTTAAGAGATTCTACATCTGACGGTATCTAGTAGTAACACACACGTACATGCACACACACACGAGCTGATATAATGATAACGTATTCGAATAAAATTCATTTTGAGTCATTATAGAATTATATGCATAGAATATAGACGGTAGCCCCGGGCTACTCCCAATATGTAGGCAGTCTGGTATATGGTAAGGAAGAGATAGCCTAGTACACAGTACACACTGACATGCATGTGATATTTTTTCCCTAAACTGGATAATTAACAATTCTTCCATCTCTTTAGTATTTTGAGTACAAGCTTTTTACTTGCAAGCTTTACAGAAGATGGAACCTCTAAAGACATAGGTGGTATTTGTACAGGTGCTTCACTATTTCAAAAACTTATTTCAAAATCAATTTTTTCCTCCACGCCCACCTGATAGCGCTAGTTTAATAACTGCATTTACCACGCCTTCTATTCTGACTATAAGAAGTCTACACTGAACTGTGTTCAGACTAGACAGTGAAGCTGTTAACTTCCAAAGTGAGTAACACTGAGAAGAAGACCTAGCTTGTCTGACGCTGTTATGGAGCTTCAACATACACTTTCTAAGACAGCCTATGTTCTGAAATAAATTTAAATCCTAAATTACAATTCCTTACCTTTTGCAGCTTGTGGTCTTTCAAAGAGAGAGCTCCAGTTTTGGAGGCTCTTTCCAGCTTGAGTTTCAACCCACTGGCCCCCCTACTCCCTCCACCGCCAACAACACTCCTCTCAGGACCACTGCTCGTACTGTTCCCCATCGCAACAGATCTACTTACTTATATAGATGTGCTCGTAGACCGAGCTGCTCTAGCAGCTGAATAGTTCCAAATAAAGCTCAGTAAACATTGACGATACTGTACCAGACGAGGATTGGGTATGTAACTGGTGAGTGTGCAACTGACTGCAGCTATAGGTACGGACTGAGTTGCTGTACTACACCGCTGGTCTATGAGATGCAGAGTTCTAGCAATGGAAGTGGAAAGAGTTCCGATGACAGAGTTTTGGAAGTCATTTTCAACCCGAACTTACCTGCGGAGGAGCTGGAGGTGAGATTCCAGTCTCTCTCTAATATATTAATATATTTCATAGGTGTAGCTAGCTATGTAGTTAATGTCAAGGCACATACATATTACAGCCTGTGTAGGAAATTAAGACACTATATGGAGCCTCTTCATCAGAATAGCTTGTCTGAAAAAGTATCTACAGCTTTTGTAAAGAAAGGTTGTGGGTAAGAAACTTCTGATTACTGAGAACAACCAGACAAGCAGACAAGGACTATCAGCACCTAGGCATGCACACAGCTTCTGGAAAGGTCACTTTATTTCTAGTTTTGAGTGTGTTGTATGGAGAGTTCAAAGTACAGCAGCAGCAAGACTCCAATAAAAATGGCAGGTTGAGATTTATCTGCCATATATACTGTGCATGCAAGCATAGAATGTATGTGTGTGTGTAGGTATGCATTCATGCACCTTTTCCAGTGTATTGTCATTGTAAGGACAAGCTGTCAGGACATGTAACAAAGCACAATGACAAGAACCTACATCATCTACGCCATTAGCTACTGTTTGCATATGATAAATCTGATTATAAAGTATACACTAGCAACTGCTCTAATATGATCATTCCTTATTGTTGACTGGTATCAGATCTATAGACAATGATGATATGAAGTCTTATTGTTGACTGGTATCAGATCTATAGACAATGATGATATGAAGTCTTATTGTTGACTGGTATCAGATCTATAGACAATGATGATATGAAGTCTTATTGTTGACTGGTATCAGATCTATAGACAATGATGATATGAAGTCTTATTGTTGACTGGTATCAGATCTATAGACAATGATGATATGAAGTCTTATTGTTGACGTGGTATCAGATCTAAAGACAATGATGATATGAAGTCTTATTGTTGACTGGTATCAGATCTATAGACAATGATGATATGAAGTCTTATTGTTGACTGGTATCAGATCTATAGACAATGATGATATGAAGTCTTATTGTTGACTGGTATCAGATCTATAGACAATGATGATATGAAGTCTTATTGTTCATAGGAATTGCATGTTGGATTGTAGTGTTTAGTACATGTGCTATTCTATATTGTATTGTGATATAGGTAGCCGTGGAGGAGGCGGAGGATGTGGGTGTGGTCAGTGTGGAAGTGACGCAGGCCAAGCAGCTGGAAGTGGATGCCGTTAGAGCTGCAGAGAATGGCAAGCTGGACGATGCTTTGGACATTCTTAATAGAGCCATCGCCATAGCGCCCGACTACCCATCACCTTACAATAACAGAGCGCAGGTGTGAGAGAGAGAGGGAGATGGTGGGAAGTGGAGGAACCTTACAGGGAGTGTGGAAGAGGAGAAGGAAGTGGAGGAACCTTGCAGGGAGTGTGGAAGAGGAGAAGGAAGTGGAGGAACCTTACAGGGAGTGTGGAAGAGGAGAAGGAAGTGGGGGAACCTTACAGGGAGTGTGGAAGAGGAGAAGGAAGTGGGGGAACCTTACAGGGAGTGTGGAAGAGGAGAAGGAAGTGGGGGAACCTTACAGGGAGTGTGGAAGAGGAGAAGGAAGTGGAGGAACCTTACAGGGAGTGTGGAAGAGGAGAAGGAAGTGGGGGAACCTTACAGGGAGTGTGGAAGAGGAGAAGGAAGTGGAGGAACCTTACAGGGAGTGTGGAAGAGGAGAAGGAAGTGGGGGAACCTTACAGGGAGTGTGGAAGGAGAGGAGAAGAAGGGGGGAACTTACAGGGAGTGTGGAAGAGGAGAAGGAAGTGGAGGAAACCTTACAGGGAGGTGGAAGCGGAGAAGGAGGAGTGGGGGAACTAAGGGGAGTGTGAAGAGGAGAAGGAAGTGGGGGAACCTTACAGGGAGTGTGGAAGAGGAGAAGGAAGTGGGGGAACCTTGCAGGGAGTGTGGAAGAGGAGAAGGAAGTGGGGGAACCTTACAGGGAGTGTGGAAGAGGAGAAGGAAGTGGGGGAACCTTACGGGGAGTGTGGAAGAGGAGAAGGAAGTGGGGGAACCTTACGGGGAGTGTGGAAGAGGAGAAGGAAGTGGGGGAACCTTACAGGGAGTGTGGAAGAGGAGAAGGAAGTGGGGGAACCTTACGGGGAGTGTGGAAGAGGAGAAGGAAGTGGGGGAACCTTACAGGGAGTGTGGAAGAGGAGAAGGAAGTGGAGGAGTGAGCATTAGTGCCTGATCAATTCAGCGAAGCAGCTCACTAATGACTGTGTGATATGTATCCAT
>WLWD01004492.1_pt1 | contig 37130 bp, 21 predicted proteins | sample 6712731 | NCBI WGS metagenome assembly WLWD01 (sample SAMN12718690, study PRJNA576275) | sponge metagenome | isolation source: marine sponge | host: Mycale hentscheli | place: New Zealand: South Island, Marlborough, Capsize Point | collected 2014-11-01 | reverse complement strand
CCCCATCGCATCAGGTCATTTCTGAATGACACAAGACGCACATGTGTACAAACGTTACAAAATGTAACGGTGAAAGGTAACTATGGTATAACTATGGTATTGAGACCCTTTACCAGACACAATTTCAAAAACTCTGCCATTTATATTAGGTGTGAGTACTTTTTGTCAAACGCTACTGGTAACGTAGATAGTTAAATGCGATATCAGTACTTGGGAAATTGAGGTAAAAAAGTAGTTCTGTATTTGTTAGATAAAGTATGGTAACAATGGCCACGTACTAATACTTTTTAGAAATAGACCAGGAATCTATTAGCTACTGCATTGGAACCAAGAATCTATTAGCTACTGCATTGGAACCAGGAATCTATTAGCTACTGCATTGGAACCAGGAATCTATTAGCTACTGCATTGGAACCAGGAATCTATTGGCTACTTACCATCGCCACTAATAGAATAGAAAATGAACTCCGCTATGTTTGCAAGACTTAACTGCGGACATCTCTCCTATTCTTCTCTATAGCTCCTTGCCTTTTTTTTTTTTTTCCGTTCTGGAATTATTTTCAAGTTCCAGAAATTCTTGCGCAATGTTAATGTTTTGAAATATCCTCCTGGGGTGGACACGCATTGACATCTTTGAACTTTGCCATATACATATGTATATACCAGAATCTATTAGCTACTGCATTGGAACCAGGAATCTATTAGGGAATCTATGAGCTATTATATTGGAACCAGGAATCTATTAGCGACTGCACTGGAACCAAGAATCTATTAGCTACTGCATTGGAACCAGGAATCTATTAGCTACTGCATTGGAACCAGGAATCTATTAGCTACTGCACTGGAACCAACTAGTGATGTGCTTGAGCACAATTGGTGAGTGAGCCTGTGCATAAACGAAACACTTCTAAAGAATCTATCTGTCTCCAATGCAGTAGTGGTTCCTATGCAGTAGCTAATAGATTCCTGGTTCCAATGTAGTAGCTAATAGATTCCTGGTTCCAATGTAGTAGCTAATAGATTCCTGGTTCCAATATAATAGCTAATAGATTCCTGGTTCCAATGCAGTAGCTAATAGATTCCTGGTTCCAATGTAGTAGCTAATAGATTCCTGGTTCCAATGTAGTAGCTAATAGATTCCTGGTTCCAATGCCCCTCATTCGAATAGAATAACGTAGGTTTGTAAGTCTTAACTTCATTCATAAAAGAATTCAAAACGGTAAGTAATTTAATTTCTAGGATGATACGGGTAATGATCGATAAACCAGAGGATTCTGTTTGGTGAAGATTGGGACGGGGTCGACCTCCGAGCTAACACAAAAATACGAGGATCAAAGTACAAAAATGACAGACGTACGTCCAAACATTTATACAAACAAATATCCCTGATTCTCAATTTGTTAGTGTCTTGCTGCTTACCAATAACTTGTACCATGGTACATTCAAACTGTCCACTGATTGTTAAATTCATGGTGAATATATTTCATACCCACCTCCAGGAGGTGAATAAGTGAACCAGCCAATCAAAATCTGTCTCTGTGGGTGCCTATAGCCTAGAGTCATGGTACAAGTTGGTTGCACCACTCCTGAGGTGGTTACAGGGTTTACATACTATCCTTGCACCTAGGGCCCTGGTTGTGTAAATCCCTACCAACCTCCACGTTATACACTACCCAACTAACTTTCAATTGTCCACTCCCAATACCGCCGCGCTAGTTCCGCTGGCTTGCCAATTAACTCACCTTCTGTCAATTGCTCCTCCCACTCCTCCTCAGCATCATCAGTCGCCACCGCGGTTCTTTCTAACCATCATGCGAGGAGGGGCGTTCCATTACTCTATTGCGCATGTGCGTATGTGTGAGTTTCTTAAAAGGGGTGGACCTCCTCCTTTCCGTTACTCTCTTCTTCTGTCCTTTCGTTTTGTTGGTGTTGCTGCTGTTGTTACAGGTGGTGGACGAGGCTAGGAAGAACTTGGGCCTGGAAATATGGCGCATTGAGGTAGGTGTAGCCGTGCCCCCATCTTCTCGTGGTTTGAGGTCTTAACAACTATCCTCTAGCTTGGATTTTTCTTGTTCTTGTAGAAATTGAAGGTTGTTCCAGTGGAGCGCAAGACATACGGCAAGTTCCACACTGGAGACTCCTACATCTTGTTGCAAGTAAGTGAACTGAATGAACAAGAAGACTGGTTAGTGAGGATGGGGAGCCAGAGAGTGTGGTCCTGGATGGGGAGCAAGAGAGTGTGGTTCCTGGATGGGGAGCCTAGCAGCTATCTGTTACTGCCTTGCCAGAATCTAGCAGCTATTTGTTACTGCCTTGCCAGAATGGCTGGTTCACCCGGCACTGTTAGCTCTCTAAGGATGGCTGCTTATCAGTGGTGGTATTATTTAAATAGTAAGGGCCGCCTGGAGATATACTGTACTCTAAATAATTAGCTTTCTGTAGGTCAGGTTGGATATATAGGATTTAAGTCATGAATCAGTGGTGAATGGCCTTCATTGATACTTACAGATGCAATCAGCCACTAGTGCAGTTAGGTTAAGAGTTGGACTCTACCTCTGATGCTGTTACTCTACCCACAGTCTCAATCTCTAAATCACGAAAGCATGCTGCCAACCCTCGTTATGGTCAGGCATAGGCCTTCGTCACTCTTCTTATTCTAACCTTCATGTAAAAATTTATGATCAACATTGTCCATTGCATATTAGTAACTATCTGCAGTATTTAGTAATGGCCAGACCCTCTCACTGTATTGCCAAGGATTGGCTCTGTCAAAGAGCATAGAAACTCCTGAATCAGTCAGGTTGCATGCTGTAATTGATATTTATGCTGACATGAGAGTGTTACATGAGAAGGGAGGTGGAGCAAATAGGAGTTACATAATGAGAGAGATTAGAGAATGAACTGTAGTGCTGGATGTGTCTTGGGACTCATAAGCCACAGTATACTATCGTCAGTGTGGCATTATATAGAACATGGGTAGGCAGTTCTAGTACATATAGTTAGATTTCCACCCAGTAGAGGTGTGACGGTCCATCGGGGCCCCTTTGAAAATGTCTATGCAGGGCACGCTGCCCTTCACTCTATTGGTACTGGACTTATTCTCACACTATCACACTCGCTGCCTGGCTATTCTTGCACTATCAGGCTCACTGCCGTCTATTCTCACACGATCAGGCTCTCTGCCTGTCTATTCTCTCACTCTCGCTGCATGTCTATTTTCTTACTCTCAGGCTCACTGCCTGTGTATTCTTGCACTATCAGGCTCACGACCGTCTATTCTCTCACTGTTAGGATCGCCACCTGTCTAGTCTTACACTATCAGGCTCATATTCTCTCACTATCAGGCTTACTGCATGTCTACTCTCACTCGCAGGCTTGCTGCCTGTCTATTCTCACACTATCAGGCTCACTGCCTGTCTATTCTCACTCCATCAGGCTCAGAAGGTTGGGGGTCAAGGGTAGTTCAGCAGTACTCTTGTCATAATGCTCAGTTCTCACTGTGTATCTTGTCTGTACTTACTTTCACAGATGTACAGCCTACTACTATTGGTAAGAGAGCTGTCAACCCCCTTTCCTAACCTGGGGTGTATCTGCCTCCTGCAGCCCCTTTGGGGGACTCCAGCGATGCAGGGCAATTAACACTAATTGCCACTGACCTGCCGAGTCTCTCACCCCCAAGGCCACACAGGGGTGTGGGTCCAAGGTCATACCGCTGCCTCATGCAAGGAGCATGCGCACACATGACCGCAGGATCACTTCAGCTCAGACTGCCAATGTGTAGTTTAGGAAGATGATACCAGGTAACCATACCAATAAGGCGAATTGTAGTTAACAAACTGTTCTATGTCAGTCTACTAGACCCTTTTCCCATGTAGCGGTTGTTCAGGACACCTGAACAACCGCCAGAACTTCCTAGGACTCCCGAACTCTAACTTTGACTTTCATTGTCAGTACCCATTAGCACTTGTCATACGCATCACACATTTGTCTCTGGTTTGCTCCATTTCACACCACATTTAACTTTTGCCATCTACCCAAAGGTCAAACTATACTTGCGCTTGCGACTATAGCTCTTAGTCTGCCCCTGCAACTTCAAGGGTCAACAAGGCTTGAGGATTTACAACCCTCAAACAGCGGTAGGTAAAGGGTCTAGACTATCCCATGTTGATGTCTCCCTTTCTCTCTACCCACTTTCTTCCACATCTTCTTTTGTTAGTTAGTGGGAGAATGTGTGCATCAAAATATGAAAGAGACCATCAACTATTTTGTTTACTTTGCCATTCATGAATCTTGAGCTGATGGAAGCAAATTAATTTAATATTAGAAGTCCATCATGTGCTAAAATGTTACTGCACACATGGTCTTTCAATATGCATGCTTGTATCTACGTCAGCAAGGCCAATCTTCCTGTAGCACATTGCCCATTTAAGTGAAATAACATGTAATGTACGTGTATTACATTGAGCGACCAATAGTTTAGTTACATGTATTACAAGTGCAACATATGTAGTATTCTTCAAAATGTTTATGTAAAGATGGTTCTGATGTTTCGTACTGCTCAGAAAAGTTTAGCAGAATCTTTTATAATCCATCTTTATTTTTCTCTCTTAAATTCTCAGGATTAAGCAAGACTATCTCAAACGGCAAGAAATTATTTGCTCACATGATTACGACGTGACGATAGGGGGACCTTTTCCACAACAGTTAGTGTACCCTATGCAAAGCCAACAGCTTCAAGTTTTCTCTGACTGCCAGAACAACTATAACATTACATTTATTTCATCATTAATATTCATGCATGCTCATTTCTTATTTTCATGTACCGTCGATCGTCGTGCATCGTCGATGTTTCGTGTTTTGTCTATATTTATCACCTAGAACACTGTCATTGACTGTTCTTACTGGAACTCTGACGTTACCATACCCACTAGTGGGTCTTCACTGCACTAGTTATTCTGTTTCTGCTTAGTGTAGTGCGTGTCAATAGACTATGCCGGAATCAAGTCCTCAACTTGCTGGATAGTCCCTCACACGCATGCACACTGAGGGCTAATAATAATAGCAACAATTGTAAAGATTCCGTGTATTAATATTAACTTATGTTCTTCATATTTGTCAATCACCATAATCGTTATTCATTTAAAATCATAATAGGACATTTTTCTCTTTTTAACAGCCAATATTTTTAATTATAACTTAACTGACGTTTCGACTTCTTGCTGAGTCCTCTTCAGGGGTCAACAAAAAATTTAAAATCATATATGAATTTTAGTTATTTTGAATGTAAATTCAATACAGAATACTGTGTGTATGTATTGTTGATACATTTTTAGTTGGGATTTGGTTTTATTGCAAGTAGACATCAATCTTTAGAAGGATTCACAACACATTGTGGATTGTATAGCTATTAAAATAGGATTTTCTTTTTGTGACCATGTAGTAATGCAGTGCAGTGGTGTAACTGGACAGATGGGGTGGGAATGGGGGGTGATGGGGGGTGGGGGTTGCTCAGGGGTCTGATGAATAGAATTTTGTCCATAGCACGCTGTTCATGTTGGGGTGTGGGTTACGAGTTAAGCCTAAATTGACGGACCAGCTTTAGTCAGTCAAATGATAAATACCAACCGGGCTTTAATTATACAGGATTTTTTTCTGGAGGGAGGGGGGGGGGTGGGGTGGGGGTGGGGGGGGGGGAGGGGGGGGGGGGGGTGGGGTGGTGGGGGGGGGGGGGGAGTGGGGGGGGGACTTTCTCTGGAAGGGAAAATTCCAGCCCCTCCCCCCCTGTGTGACACCTGACCAAATACTGGCATATGCTATTGAATATTGAATGATAAGGAACAGTTTAGTTATTTCTTCACCAATTAAATACTTAAATCTGCACAGTGTGTGACCCCCTGTACCCCCCCCCTCCCTCCCACTTTCATCACCCCGTCACTCTAAGCTCAACTTAATAATTTGACGGAGGAATGTTTTGCCTACTTTACCTGGAGATGTTCACATTTATTGGTAAAGAAAACCTTCAGTAATGTACGTTAAAGTGCAAAAGTCACAGCTGTCACGGGGTTAAAACAGTACCAAAAAAAAAGGAACTTTATATTGGATCACTATTTAACTACAATTGGTATGGTTACTAAGTGCTGACTGAACACAGCACTATTGCTTGTGAAAGGGTTGAATTTTCGTGATTATTTCTTGCCAATTAATACGTCTCTACTAGCACTATTAATTTACCCATAATACTCAATTAATACGTCTCTACTAGCACTATTAATTTACCCATAATACTATCACTTGATGAAGTTATTTGTTTGTTGTTGTTGTTGTCGTTTTTCAGTTAACCCAATCAACGGGCATCTACATAATTGAGTGAGGAAAAGGAGGTGTTAAGTAATGATATCACCTGCTCTACCTGATTCATCTATTCAAATAACCACCCCCTCCCTCCCCTGTAGTCCCACAAAGTTTGGTTTTAAAAACTCCCAATAATTATGATACTGGCAGTGCATTTCTGCCCGAAGTTTAGAGTATGGGGAGGAACTGAAGTTTGTCAGTGTGTCTACAACTGTAGTGAAAACAGCATTGTGTTCCTGACATGGAACCTTGGTAACATGTGATTACTTTCCCTTCTTTGTTACATGTTTGAGATGCAAGAGTGTCCAAGGAATTGCTGTGGATACGTTTCCAGTGACAATTCAATCCTTGTTTGAAGGAAAATCTACTGGAGTATTGAAGACAACTAAACCTATCACTGACACTGTCATAATCCAACTCTTTAAGAGCTTCTTCATACCGGAAATTTACAGTATTTTATTTTTATGGAAAGTTCATTAGTATTTTGTCAATGGCATTGGGAATGTTATACTAGCTTACAAGCAGACTGCATTTTCAGAATAAAGTTGACTAACTAACATAGTGCTCAAGGTTCCTTCAGTTAGTGACCTTTTAGTGTTGCCTTGAGTCATCACGTTGATCGTACTTAAGTTATATTTAACTAGTAATGCAATGTTACCATTTACTCTAACGTATTGGAGAAACATTTCTATGAACAAATAGGGGTGGGGAAGGGAGGCGGGGAGAAGGGAGGAGGAGGCGGCCCAAGACAAGTACTGTACGCTGCTCTCACTGTCACTACTAGATACATACACATGTAGATTGCTCCATTCAACACTTTATTGAGTTGTGGTCTGTCGGCTTAAGAATATTATGTGTCACACAATATAACCTTTGCTTCAACTTTTAGCATAAACAGTCACGTCCAAATTGAAGCCACACCCTTGGTCGGCCCCAGCGATGGTCAACCATATGTGCATGCGCGCGTACTTAAGGTTCAAAGTTCATTTGATCGGCCACGCTCTAGGTCAAAGGTGTGAGTCAGGTCGTAAAGGCTGGCCTCTCAGTTGTTGTCTGAGACTTCCACTCATAGTTATTAGACAGCGATTGTTCATTGGAATTGGTTCCCTGCATTGGACTCCCACTAACTATGTAGCTAGGGACTAGTTATGCTATTTTAGCTGTGGTTTGATGAGTATGGATACTGACGTATGTGTAACAATGAGAAGTTAGAAATGATGCAACGAGCAACAGAAGGTGATATGTGAATACGCATGTATAATGAAGGAAGAATTGTGCGTGCCAGCTAATGTGGAGTGATGGTGATATGATAACTAGTGGAATGTTCAGCTTTGGTTTTTGTCTTCAACACAACACAATTTACAGAGAGCATTGGCTATGCTGTTGCAATTGAAACAATACAAATTTGAGGTGTGTATGGAAAACTTAACACACACACACACATACAGACTCACCCATATGCACGCCGCAAGGTGGTGTTTCAATAAGCAGCTGCCAGGACTAAGCTGTTCGTATTATTATTATTATTACTAGTGGTGTGTTTCAACACAAAGTAAGTGAGATAACTCAGTTATATTTTAGGATTTAGTAATATTACATTCTCAAAAATATAATTTTTGTCCATAGATCAAGAGGCTAAATAGCATCATTATTTTGTTCCTAACCTTTAGATTCTTGAGCCCAAGTGTAGTGTTTCGCACTCATGCTGAAGTTGAAATTTAGCAGCACTCTGAGGTCAAAGTGCACTTGTCATGTAATAATGGTATTTTATCAGGAGCTCTTACGATCTGCTACGCTTTGTTAAGTGGTAGAAGTTATAGTGATCTAGCTACTTGTTGTGGTAATGATGCTGATATGGTAATGCAGTCTTATGATAGGTCTTATAGTCGACTATGTGTTGTTGATCAACTAAGTAAACTAAATTTCAAGTCCTCACGTCTACCCCAAGGATAGCCAGCTTTTATAGACACAAACATTAATTCATTAGGATTCTTAAGACGCTCGCGCAAGAATTACAGGCAGCTGAACTCACTCGCTTCACTTGCTTGACAATTATTATGGTTATTGTTATTATTGTATCCTACGGGGTAGGCACCCACTATCACGACAGCACCCACTCTGTCCGTATCTCTGATAAATATTAATGCCCAGGTCTTAAATTGCATACACAAACAAGTATTCCTTGTCAATTATGTGGCCAGCAATAGAAGTCGTTCCTCTGCTGTGCCATTTCAGGCAAATTGACGGCAGTGAAGGCAGACTTTTCTGACTAGAATTTCAATGGCGAATGTCCAGAAAGCCTTCAAGATTATTGAATCTGATGTCTTATGTTAGTTTTGTTAAAAGTCGAGTAAGTAGTGCAGCCTGTGCAGGTTTTCAATAAGAGAAAGTGAGGATTGAACAGGGAAGGCAAGGTCCACAATCATGGATTGAAGTACAGAGACACTGAGAACCAGGAAGAGGTACAGATAAAGGAGCAAAAGGGAATCCATTAACTCAAGAAGAACGAGGGAAGGGTTCAGGAAGAAAGAGAGCAAGAGAGGACAAATGATGTAACTAAACCAAGTGGTTGAGAATTAAGAGATTAAAGTACATGCTACAGCGCTCCTAGTTTGTGAAACATGTTACATCAAGCGCCACTGTGTGGCAGAGTACTTGCTACTTATTACTATTATGCGATATTATTTATTATTATTATTATTGCTATTATTATGGTCATTTTTACTATTATTATTGTTTTTGTTGCTATGATATTATAATTAGTATGAGTAATAGCACAGGTAAACGTGATGTTAGGGATTAATGGCACGAGTAGTGCTATTTCAATAGCTTTACGGTGCCATTGATCCCTAATAACACAGGTTACCTGTGCTATCACTCGCTAATAGTAGGCCAGCTTTTTAAAGTCATTTGCAATTGTAGCTACACTGTATCGTTCACTCACTATCTCCTTATTTCAGGATTAGCTTCCTTTGGAACTTCGTTTTCAACATATGGTAGAGCTTCTGTGGTAAAGAATGGCATTGTATTATTATTATTTATTATTATTGTGATTAGTTGGGGGAACCTGGTATTAGATTCTTATTAACTGGTTTTGATATGCTGCTCTCACCTCCTTCACCACACTCACTATTAAAGCACAGGCCAGGGAGAGGCGAGTGGTATGTGGCAAAGTTCAGTCAAATACATTGTAATTAAATACTTTTTTGCAGTAATTTCAATGTAATTGTACTTGAGTGAATCTGAGCTCTATGTATTTGCAATGTGTTGAAATACTAGCAAAAGTTAGAATTGCAAAGTTGTGAATACGTGCATTGCTAATACAAAACAGAAATGAAAAGAGGCGAGAGAATGTATGGGCAAGTCCCTCAAAAATTACTGGGGAAAAAGAAAGTGGAAATACCATTTGGATATTTCATTGGAGGTCACTGTGTGTGTGCATGCACATGTGTATGTACATGTGTGTGTGCATGTGTGTGTGCATGCGCATGTATGTGTACATGTGTGTGCGCGTGCATGTATGTGTACATGTGTGTGTGCGTGCGCATGTATGTGTACATGTGTGCGCGCGTGCATGTATGTGTACATGTGTGTGTGCGCATGCATGTATGTGTACATGTGTGTGTGCGTGCGCATGTATGTGTACATGTGTGTGTGTGCGCATGTATGTGTACGTGCGCATGTATGTGTACATGTGTGCACGCGTGCATGTATGTGTACATGTGTGTGTGCGTGCATGTATGTGTACATGTGTGTGCGCGCATGTATGTGTACATGTGTGTGTGCGTGCGCATGTATGTGTACATGTGCGCGTGCATGTATGTGTACATGTGTGTGCGCACGTGCATGTGCGCGCGCGTGCGTATGTGTGCATGCGCGTGCATGTATGTGTACATGTGTGTGCACGTGCATGTATGTGTACATGTGTGTGTGCGTGCGCATGTATGTGTACGTGTGTGTGCGTGCGCATGTATGTGTGCATGTGTGTGTGTATGTGTATATGCATGTGTGACAGCAGATAACGTATGTGACATACACATAACACTCGTATTTTCAAAGTGTTTGCAATGTTAATTAAATACAATTCTAAAATAACATATTTATTTGCATTCACAATTAAATGCTTTGGAGTATTTGACCCCAACTCTGTTGTGTTGTTGAAAGTGTAAATACTAATAGACAGCAAATAAGGTCAGGCCAGTGCAAATTTTGAAGCAACTTTTGTTATATGTAAATGTGGCACACACTCTCCACCCACACTCTTCCTCCCTCCTTAATATAGTTCCCAACTTTCCAATGACAGACCACACCCACTAACATACCTACAAATGAAAATAATTGGGCTGGAGAGAGGATATAAAAACCGAAAGAATTCTATAACCAAGATGGATCCAGGAATTGCCTTGTTTGTTTGTTTCTTCTTCTTCTTTTTTTTTTTGTGTGTGTGTGTGTGGGGGGGGGGGGGGGGGGGGGGGGTGGTTGGGGGTTGATTTCAAGTATTAGGATTTCATGTTTGTTGTTAACCCTTCACCGCCGAGTTTATGACCATTTTGGTAACATGAAAATGTAATGTTTTGTTTTGTTATTTTGCTGTACAGACATTCATCAAGAGATATATATTTTTAAAACAAGTTCAGGCTAAACTGTTTACTATGATGAAAAAAAGCTAAAACTTCAGACTTACCGTTACCAACGGTACTAACTGAAACTCAATTTTGATGACCTCAGAGCTGCTATGGAGTTCAGACGGAGTACATGGCTTATACGTCTTCTATTTGATGGATTCTGAGCTTCTCAACCTTGTACTATAAAATATTTCGGGCAGACAGACAACTCTTTATTTTTTTTAAATGGTAAAAAAAACTAATCACCTGTGCTATTATTTCGATTTTTTTAATTACAGGAAGTACTACGTCAGAGCAACGTAATAACAAATAATGGGAATGTTGTATTTGATAATCAATTTTTTTTAAATACGGAGAACCGCTGACCAAATTCAGAATGCCATATGGCATCTACGGCGGTGAAAGGATTAATTTTTTTATTATTATTGTTTGTTTGTTTTTTGTTTTGTTTTTTGTTATAGTTGTGTTTACAATATGGTTGTGTTGTTTTTAGATTATTGAGCTACAGCAAATGATTTTTTTATTTTTTTATTTTTTATTTTTAGAGAAAAGAACACCAAGCTATATACATTCTGACTAAAAACCCATCAACAGGCAGATACACTATGTCATTCAAAACAAACACACTTCACTTTACTGGGCTGCTAAAAACTATTCAGTTGAGACTTGTCTAAATATTGATACGTTGCACCAGGACTGTAGCAGCATCTGGGATCACTCCAGGACAGTGGCAGCATCTGGGATCACTCCAGGACAGCGGCAACCAGTTACGCGTGGGATCACTGCAGGATGTGTGTTCTGATGAGTGGAAATTCTGGATATCTGATTTGGGGTTCTTCATGAAGGACTAATACCAACATATTTTTGTAAACAAACAACGGCCATGTTGTAATGTAAAATAATTATTGTCATCTATATTTTGGCTCATTGAATGATGTTGTAGAAATGACACAAACATTATATCCATAAAAGCCAATAATTAGTGGGGGGGGGGGGGGGGGGATGCATGGTCTCAGCATGGCAACAGTTTATGAGTATTGTAGGAGGTGATTAGCCAAACTAATGTTGGGGTTAGATGAAATCCTAAGATTTCTCTGACATGCGCAAAAATTGATACAGTAGAACCTCTAAACTGAGAACAGTTTGGGACCTAAGGAGGGGGAGATGGGCCATACATTTTCTATTGGAATGGGTAGAGGGCAAAGGGAAGTTCAATAAACAGAGTTCACTATCAGAGGTTTCACATAGTTTACTGATGTTACAAATACTGTTTTTGGCCACTTAGTATACAAACTAATGTATACTTATTATAACTGTACCAGGTTAACTATACCGGGTATATTATTACACACCAAAATATTCCATAAATGCATTTACAGTGGAACATTTAACAGTGAACTCTGTAATGAGCAACACCATGCAATGGATATAATACACCAGTGTATATAAAAGTCATACACTTTTGTTATACACATGGTATATTCCAGTGACTTTATCTTACTTACGTCACCAGTGTGTATATTTCGTAAGACTGTATTACTGGAGTACTGTCATTACCTTACACCAGGTATTACCATATTATGTGTACTAGGTATGTTGCTGGAATATACTCTATGAATTCTTGATGGTCTTACCACAGCACGCAGTGTATAGATACTATGTATACTATATGTATTCCAAATGTTTTCTTAATAACATGATATATAGAATTCTTTGACAGTAATACTGATTAATTTCTTAGCTATCTATGTGGTAAAAAAATTAATAACAATAAAAAAGTCTAAAAAGTTTTGAAGAGTTTGATGAATCCACTATCCAGGGGCATGCTTGATGTGCTGTCTGTCACCATCCCGAGCTACTCTGGTTTCTGTCATAGCTGCAGTCCTCATCAAAGCACCACTTACTTCTCACCTTCTGCCCATAATGAGCCAATCGGTTTCTGAGGATAATAAAACAATTACAAAAATTGGCTGTAAACAATACCACACTTGCATGAAGTATATTTGGCGAATAACATGAGACAACTTTGTAAAAAAAAGTGCCAATCCACGAACAAAGTAACTCAACTATCACAATCACTCCCCCACACACAACTTCAATTCTGACAAATCATACAGGTCTAATCACCATGAGATGAGGAAAAGATGAGAGCACAAAAATTTGCAAAAACAATAGGAGAATTGAGTAATTTAAATACTACTAAATGTCATTTGATGCCATACAAAAGAGCGAAAGACAAAGGGAAAAAAGAAAAAAAAAAAAAGAAAAAAAAAAGAAGAACTTGAACAAAAAGCAAATAAACACAATTTATTAATCAGAAGTAAGCTGATCTTTTGTCAAAGTGAATTCTTTTTATGAAGAATAGCACACATGCAACAATATAAACTTGAAGTGACAAAGTGCATTACACACACAACAAATAAACAGTAACAGCAACAAACAAACAAAAAAAAAAAGAAAGAAAGTGTTATATAGAGCAAGTTGCCTGTAACTCTTGTAGACCATTCCAGTTCTATTATCGACCGGCATAGTTTCTGGACACCATGGAAAATTAAATTTATCAACTGGCATAGCGTACAGACATTCACAAAAACACCCAAATAGTAATACTGAGTTATGTAATACTTGCTATTTTTTTGTTCGTCTTTTGCTAGGAAGGAGTGGCTACACTGTGTTTGTGACTTGTGGGGACAACACACTGCCAGGAAGTTTTTTGGATGAGTAAGGTCAAGAGCATATTAGCCCGCATGATTACGATGATTTTTTCATATTATAAATTATTTACTTTTTCAAAGAGTTGCACCACTCAAATGAATGTTAATACTCCACGGCTTATTTTGATGGAACTTTGTCATAGGAAGGAAGAATAGTATGTGTGTGTGTGATGTGTGTATGATGTGCGTGTGTGGTGCGTGTGTGTGATGTGTATGATGATTCTGTGTGGTGTGTGTGTGTGATGTGTGTGATGAGTGTGTGTGATATGTGTGTGTATGTGTGTGTGGTCAATAATTGGCGGCCTGTACGATAATGCAGTAACGACCGATACATGATTTTATCAAAATGTACTGTGTCTGTTTATTGACCACTACGAAGTTTATAGTACTGATTCAGAACTACTCTCTATGATCACTATATCATGTGGAGTGTGGCCAATGATCTTAAGCTGTACTATAAGATGTGCATTATTTGGAACATCAATCCTAAAACACATCCTGCTAGTCCCAACCAAACACACGACAGAACCACATTATGAATTTGTATTAGCATAGCTTCAGTCATTACATTAAAAAAAGAAAAAAAGAAAAAGAAAAAAAAGAAGAGACAATTGGCTCCTTCAGTCAGATAAGTTGACTCTACTAGTGGTGTGCTTGAGCACAAATGGCGAGCGAGCCTTAAACTACACTATTGTTAAATGATTGATTTTAATAACTAACACTCAAGCTACTAAAATAAAGTCGAGTTTTTACTTTAAGTATATGTGGTAAAGGGGTTTCAATGCCATAGTAACCGCTCCCCGCAACTGTTTGAATTGAAAAAGAAGCAACAAAATTGAGTCACGTTATTTAAATTTTTCTTTGTGATATTCTTAATAGTAGTTGTAACGCACAATACTTTCACACAACTGAACATACCTACGCAAGACTTACCTTCGTGGTTCGTCTAGTGGACAATGAATTTTCAAGTAAATGCTGTTGAGTAGGGCTTATAACTATGACAAATAGCGTATTAACTTACCACCGCCACTAACTCGAATAGAAATGGAGCTCCCATAAGTTTTTGCGTTTTAACTGCACCCCCAAAACAATTCAAAGCGGTAAACAATTCAATTTCTAAGGTGATACGGGTAATGGTCGCTAAACCAGAGGATTCTGTTTAGTGTAGTTTGGGACGGGGTCGAACGCCGAGCGAACACAAAAATACGGAGGGTCAAAGTACAAAATGACATACATACGTCCAAACATATATATAAATAAACAAACATCTCCGATTTTCGATTGTGTTACCCCTGTAAGTGTCTCGCTCGCTACGCTCGCTCGCCAATTAGTAACTAGACTTCTGAGAGACATTCAATGAAACAGTGTGTTGTGTGTTAATCATTGAAACCACAATGAATCTGAATTCTTATCACAATGTTTCAACTTCATGCCGCCACAAGGATAGATAATTTTTGTGGCGGCTTAACTGGTAACATTCTTGGTGACTTGCATGTAGCATGTATAGCCAGCACTCTAGGGTAGCAAATCAACTGCATGCTGCAAGAAACTATTAGCTCACATGATTACGATGTGACAAAAGTGGGCGTTACCAATTAAAGCTAGTACACACAGAGCTGATAGCTTCACGTTTTCTCAAAAATCAAGTATTACAAGTATACAGACACACAAACAGACAGGACGACTCACTAGGACCCTCTAGTGCAAACAGTGAATAAATGGCTGACTACACCCATTTACACATTTAGCTAGCATGCACAATTCTTCCTTTGTACAAGTGCATTATATAACTATCACTAACACATTTTATTACTCGTTGCCTCATTTTCAATTCCTCATCTTATCAAACAATCTAATACAGTACTAATGATGTACTTCAGCACAAATAGCGAGTGAGCTGGTCTGACTGAAATTTAAATTTGAATGCCAGCCGCTTACATTTACTTTTTATTTTGGTATAATTTATTTGTGCTAGTCTTGCAGCACACACGCGCGCACACACACACACATAAGTTTACTGGATATACCAACACAAGATTTATATCGTATTCTCTTCATGACTTGACTATTGGACAAAAAAATTTCAAGGGGTAATCAAATAAATTTCCTAGGATAACACGGTAAGGATTGGTAAACCAATGGATTATGTATAAGCTAAGCGGTGTTTCCAAAACCTATATTATGCTTTATTGAAGCAAGTTAAAATTTTGTACGATCGTTTTAGCACTATCCCCGTAGCGTTTAATGGTCGATACTGATATATAGCTATGGAAGAGTTTCTAGCTAGAAAATATCTGTGAATTGACGAAAAAGCTTAACCGTTTTTTAAAAACCGTTATAGTAAACGGTGTCGGCCGTTTAGTCCAAACGGTACGGAACGCAATGATAAATACTACGGTTAAAAAAATACCATTTTACGGCCTTACTACGGAATGGAATGCTCACTAAAACATTTGTCAGTTTACTCTATACCTCCCAGTACATGGTACACTTCTTATAGTCAGTATTACAGAGGGACCCTCACTGCTTCAATTTGTAATGTTGGACCATTTTTCCTGTCAAAACCTGCTATCTAGGTCGACAACATGCTAACACAAAAAAGCGAGGGTCAAAGTACATGACATATATGCTACACGCAAACTAGTATTAGCTACAGGCCTTGGCATAACTTCAATATGGTTGTTGAAAATGAAATGTGTTTACACATTCATTGACGACGAAAAAAATATAGTGCTGCTGGGTCTATATGCTTTTATAAACTAGTGATGTGCCTGAGCACAAATGGCAAGCGAGCCTAAAGTTATACTATTGTTAAACGATTGATTTACACTCATGCTATTAAAAAAAAATCGAGATTTTGAAATATGTATATAAGGTAAAGGGGATTCAAAGCCATAGTAACCACACCCCACAACAGTTTGAATTGGAAAAAAAAAAAAACATGAAAAAAAACAACAAGTCACGTTATTTAAGTGTTTTCTTTGTGATATTCATTAGCTAAGTAGTAGTTGTAACGCATAATACTTTCACACTTAACTGAACATACCTGTGCAAGGCTTACCTTCGTGGTTAGTCTAGTGGACAATAAATTATCAAGTAAAATAGTTCGTAGGGCTTATAAATGTCAAATCGCTATTAACTTACCACCGCCACTAACTCGAATAGAAATGGAACTCCCGAAAGTTTTTGAGTTCTAACTGTACCCGCAAAATAATTCAAAGCAGTAAACAATTCAAATTTAGGATGATAAGGGTAATGATCGATAAACCAGAGGAATCTGTTTAGTGAAGTTTGGGACGGGGTCAAACGCCGAGTTAACACAAAAATACGAGAGGGTCAAAGTACTAAATGACATACATACATCCAAACCTATATATAAACAAACAAACATCCCTGATTTTCAATTGTGTTACTCCTGTAAGTGTCTCGCTCGCTTCAATCGCTCGCCAATAAAACATAAAGTTCAGGCGTTTAGGTCTGCTCCAATTAGCTTGGACCCACCACTCACTGCTCGGCAGATCCATTTCTTTATTTTATCAAGACAATTTACTAATTTATGTAATTAGTGGCGTGGGCAAAAATAGGGGGTCGAATGTTTCATATTAATGAGTAAAAAATAAATAAATAAACAAGAGCTAATTTTCGCTTTCTAACAGCCAATATTATGTTAATTAAAACCTAACTGGGTTAAGTTTCAATTAATATAATATTGGCTATTAGAACGAGAACATTTGCTATTATTATCACTATTTAAGCTGAGAATGACTGAATCATTCAAGAAAACCTTAGATTGTACTATTAAATATCAATTCATCTAACCATCTGATTTTGCCTATTCCTCTATTCCTGTTGAAAATTCTGCCAGGACGTCAAAGGTATCTTGAAAAGTCTTCACTGATTCAGTGTTTCTGGTATGCTTTATCTTCTACTATTTCTCCTTCACACAATTCTAAACCAAATAAATAAAATCGCCATTCTATACTAAGCCATATCTTCATAACTTACTACTACTTGTGGCACAGTTAAGCCAGTATCATCAGCAGCTTCTTCCAACACATGCTGACATGCCTATGCTTCACTGAAACACCGGTCACCCCAGCTCTGAATAGAGTGCTGAAATGGGAAGTCTGAGCAACACTAAATGCTTTCCCTAACGTCGGAAGCGCGATCGCAGCTATAACAGCCAAGACCCACGCTCTGTAAGGCTTGCTTCCCAGAGAAAGCAAAATGGAGCTCACTGCATGGGTGGAAAGGACTAGGTCGGAGAGAGGTGTGGCTTTAATAGACACTTTTTGGGGGGTGACGACCCGTGTACGCGCATGGGCCAGGAAAGATTCCAGTTTCACCCGATACTTCCCATCCAAGGTTTCCAGAAATCTTCGTTACGTTTAATCGCAAAATATTCCTGAACCGGGTGCACTCAACACATAGTTGACCGTGGCTTAATTAGTGTGCGTATAAAACACTAAGATATTTCATGGCACATGAATTATTCAACTCAGTCAGCCATATAGAAATACAACACACAAAAAGTTAGAGCAATCTTAGGTCACTGGATATACAATCTTATTATGTCATCTATTGTTTGTGGTCTCCCTAATTAGTAAGGGGAACTGAACAAATGCTCAATGTTAGTCTACCTGACACATAGCAGTAGGTAAAGGGTCTAGTAAAGCGAGACTAAATATAACGAGATCAAAATAGATCCTAAAGCCTTTCAGGAATAAATGAAGCACCAAAAATGCGAACCCTCAGCGCTACTAAACACTACCTAGCTATTACAATATAATCTCAGACCAAAGGAACAAGCAATCTATTAGCAATTTAATCAGGCATCAATATAGCTCGAGCAATGAAAATGGTACATGGAAACGCTGTCTTCATAAGAGAAGAAGCTAAACTAGCCAGAAACACTCACCGGTATACATTTTCAATGCGAAACTTCACTTCTTTCAACTCCGTTAACTTCCCTGAGCATAAAGCAAACTACACCGTTGGCTGCAAGAAATTATTTGCTCATGTGATTATGACGTGACACTAGAGGACATTACCCACAAAAGCTGGTACCTACGCGGAGCTGAAAGCTTCACGGTTTCTCAACAATTAGCCTGAAATAAAAAATAAAAAAAGCACAATGAAAAGGTTCTACATAAATCTTCGTTCAAAGTAAGTTCATACCTAAATCAATGGTTAATTGTCAGTAATCTCCAAAATTGGAGCGTGACAGACAGACAGACAGGACGACAACTATAACCCTATCACGCATGTGCGCTGAGGGTTAACAATATGCTTATGAACTACAAGCCAGTAACACAGATGGATAAAATTTGAAAAAAATTGTTCAGATGCAATAATGATATTTATACTGGGTAAGCGAGCAAAACAAGGAGTGAATAATTGAAAATCAGGGATGCATTATATAATACTTACATATTTAGTACAATACATATTTTTATTGTTTTACTTCACAGATCAATCAGAGTATGTGCAATGAAATAACCAGAGTACAACAGTCGTGCTCTCCTAACACGGTCATCTAAAGTGCCCACACTTGACTGCCATTGTAGGGGTCTAAAAGAACTAAAAAGTTTTTGCAGACTGGCATTTTTTAGAGACGTTCTAACTGAGGGAAACCAAGATTTCTACTTGGTACAGCTACAGCTGGTATTTTAGAACTATGAAACTCATAACAACTAAATGATGAAACTGGCTAACAGAACTTATTACTGTGGGGGTTACTCAGGGGTTAAGCCAAGACATCTCCGATAATAATTTGAAGTACTGCCACCAGGATTCCGTGTCTTCACAACCGTAGCTAGCTCCCGTGGACAGGGTTAAGTTTTTTTTAAATCTTATCTTGTCAAACAGTAGCACAGCACAGAATAGTGAAGATGAATCAGAACCTAACCGCCAAACTGATACACTTCCTTAAATACAAAACTGATGCACATGACACTTTTGCACACCGATTTGCACGTGAACACTTGCACACGCTACTCTAGATCTATGAAGAACAATTAACACTGTCTGCACAAACAGCACAGTCACACACAAACACATAAGTCTCTGTCCCGGCCTTATTAGGCATAGAAATCTTCTACTTCAGGGCGTCTCGGGCCCCAAATTACTCTATAGATTCATTGCTATATAGAATACACAGAGGCATAACCTCCTAACTAGAACTGAACTAAACACATCTGATGCCAATTGCCATTGAAGGTCATAAACTCGTGATGTGCTTCAGCACAAATGGCGAGCGAGCCTAAAACTACACTATTGTTAAACGATTGATTTTAACTTCTAACACTCAAGCTACTAAACAAAAGTCAAGGTTTTGAATTATGTATATACAGTAAAGGGGATTCAATGCCATAGTAACCACTCCCTGGAAATGTTTGAATTGGAAAGAAAAAAAAAAGCAACAAAATACAAGTCAAGTTATTTAAATGTTTTCTTTGTGATATTCATTAGCTAAGCAGTAGTTGTAACGCACAATACTTTCACATATAACTGAACATACCTACACAAGGCTTACCTTTGTGGTTAGTCTAGTGGACAATGAATTTTCAAGTAGATACTGTTGCGTAGGGCTTACGACAAATAGCTATTAACTTACCACTGCCACTAACTCAAATAGAAATGGAACTCCCGTAAGTTTTTGAGTTCTAACTGCACCCGCAAAAGAAATTAAAGCGGTAAACAATTAAATTTTAAGAACGATACGAGTAATGATTGATAACCAGAGGATTCTGTTTAGTGAAGTTTGGGACTGGGTCGAACACCACGTTAATACAAAAATACGGGAGGGCCAAAGTACAAAACGACATACGTACATCTAAACATAATATAAACAAACAAACATTCCTGATCTTCAATTGTGTTACCCCTGTAAGTGTCTCGCTCGTTTCGCTTGCTCGCCAATTACACAAAATAAAGATACATAGCCAAAATAATAGACATCTTCCAACAGAACAGTCACAGGAACATGTGTCAATGTTACTGCATTAGTCACTCCTTGTTACTGCAATATTGTTCCAGGAATTAAATCAGCAATTTTTTGGAGCCACAAATTTCACTTAGGGGAAATCACAGGTTACATGGCATATGATCAGCCTTCAGAAACTTGCCAGAGATTGCCAGCATTCAGATCACTAAGATTGTCAGCATCTTGCGATAGTACTGGTCTCATATACAGTGACATCTGATTACATAACTTGACGTACACATTTGCATGTATATTTTATTGACACAACCTAGGTGACCACAACAAGCTAGCCAGAGCCACTAATTGCTCTGAGTGTTGCTGGTACATTCTAGCAATGTAGACCTATTGGAATCAATACTTCCTTATATTACAAACACACTCTAGAGAACACTCACCACGCCATCATTTCAGCAGTGTCAGGTAACTCTGTTAACACTTCTTGAGCCAACATTCACAGCAGGTCTAAGTCACAGATATCGAAAGCTGCTCCACCCACTCCATCACACTACAAAGAAAAGCAATAGGAAAAGAAAACACACTGAAGTGAATAAATTCAATCATGAAATTCAACTTATACTCTGCAAGCTGATCCTAATTAAATAAACCTAACGGAAGATATAGACAATGCATCAGTTCCAAATCCCCAATGTGTGGACAGTGCATATTTCACATATGCCTCAATTTAGTGGACAAGCATAAATAAGGTATCATCTGTATGTGTAGAGCTTCCTTGATCTTTAACTCACGATTCTTACTGGGTCTGTCTACAACTCTTACCTCTTCCCATTTAATGGGTGATGCTGCTGCCAAGCATGTTCAGCAATGGCTGGAACTTTCTCATTACCCTCTTACAAGCATCCTGATGTTCTTTCACTCTCTGCTCAAGCCTTCTAGTTGTTTCACCTATATATACTTTACCACAACTGCAGGGTATACTGTATACTAAGGATGACACTGTGGTAACGGGTATAGTATCTTTGAGTTTAGCAAGATGTGATCTTAGTGTCTTAAATGGTGCTTTGGTGTCAAAGTCTCTACACACTCTCTGAATGCTCTCACTCAATCCTGCTATGTATGGAATAGTAAGAATCAAACTTCTCTTGCTCAGTATCTGTGTGATCTCTAGAAGGTAACTCTTTAGACATTACCCTAATGGTTGCGTTGTCATAACCATTACTTTGTACAGCAATATAGATATATTAAGTAAATATATTATATTTTCTATATTTTTTTCGCTGTGATCATACTGCTTGGGACATCAACAAGAGATAACTGTGAAGCTATACTTGAAGATGAGCTCTACTGCTCTTGAGTAAGCTTTCTTTTTGTTCAACCTTACTGAATTTAGTTGGGCGGTGAGTGAGTGAGTAAGTTGCTGGTGTTGCTTCATCTTCCTATATAAAACTCACTTCTTACACAGTGTTCAACTTAAAGAATCCTTGTCTTTAGGATTTCCATGGCCACCAGGAGAATAGGAGAACTTGGTAGAAATTTAGTACCAGGCACTGTTATTTTAAACTTACTGGTGCTATTAGTAAATGGTCTAGTGCTATTAGTGGAACTACAATGCCTGGAATGCAGCTAGAATAGCCTATCCAGCTACTTGGACTAAACCAGCTGCATGCAGTTAGAAAAAAAACCTGTATTGAAATAGGTATACTGGTTTCTTTCCAAAATACAGTCATATTGGTGTCATCAGAATACAAGTATTTATAGAGGTAGAGCCCAGCTAAATTGTGTAGGTGTTTCTCTTCTTCCTTCAAGTTTTCACTCATATTAGTTACCCTCCTAGCTCTCTGATACAAACATCTTTCCACCCGCTTCCCCCTGAAAGAAACCCAATCACACATACATAGACCCTTTACCAAACCACTATGCGAGGAAATGGTCTGGTGATGCTGGCACTTTGAATCAATTCTAATGGAATGCAATTAATGCAGCCCTGTAACTGTTTCCATGCTGTACCACCAACCTTCCCCCCCTCCCCCGCTTTCATACCTTTTGGTTTTATTATTTTGATAGTTTCAAAGCTTAATTCCTACCAGCGGTTACTGTGGTCGCGTTAATGATATTTATTCATTACTTCCGACCACATTTTACCCTTCAGATTCTGATGGTAAAAAAAACTGATTAGGTGCTGCAGTGTCACCAGACCCTTTCCCCGCATAGTAGTTTAGTAAAGGGTCTGGCTACGCACGACTAACAATATAATTGATTTCTCAGACTATTTCTTGTCTAGATGGAGTAACTTCATAAGTTTCTAAATTTACTGTAAAATTGTATTTGATAACCCACCACTTTCAGCAAATGGTTAGTTCAGACAGTTACAAGCTTTACAAGCTTGGCAGGGGGAGGGGAGAGGTGTTAAAGAAAGCTCTGGTTTTTGTCATTTGAATTCCTGCTGCTGTGCTGCTGTAGTCCTCTTTGTTATCATCATCAGGCATCAGTTGCGCGCACGCAGCTTAGCCAAACAACGACCAACCACTTCTCCTACTTCAGTCTTGCAGGGTCACCAAGGACAACTGCCACAAAGGTCGAAGGTGAAAGCTGGATACAAGAGCGCGCGCAAAGACTTTGCGTGAGGTCATAGTAGGTGAGGGTCAGCACTTCTGCACATAATGTTTACCGTTTTTTCAGCTTCCCCGCCCACCTCATCTCACGTGAAGTTGTCAAATGTCACGAGTTATCGTTCAGGTACTTCTGAGTGATATCAAAAATGTCGTGTGGAAAAAAGCCGGAGTGGTCCGAAAGAATTCTAACCTCTGCTGTAGTTGAGCTATTAACAAATGTTGATCTAGCCAAGTTGTCGATTGAATTTTTCCGGAATCGTGTAATTTCGAAAAATGTGTACAACAGTTTTGCTGCCCTCGATCATGACCGTCTGGATGGATGGAGATGTGAAGGTCAGATATTTACTTCGGCGGGTATGTGAAGCAATTGATAAAGATGAAAGGGTATATGAAAGGGTTCTGAGAGTTTTGAGTAGATTTGGAAAGGAGGCTAAAACAGTGAGTGAGCAATTAAGGAAGCAGGGTGTTACTCTGTATACTGAGGAGGATTTACCTATGTTGGTAGAAAAATTAGCACACTGTGCTTACAAGTGGAATGAAATAGCCATAGCGTTGCAGGTACCCGAGGCAGTAATAGCAGAGTGTCGTGAATACAGTGTCACATTGAAATTGCAGTGTATTTTATTAACATGGATTCATCTGGAAGAGTGTAGACCTACTCTTCGAGCACTGACAGATGCATTACGTTCAGTGTTTGTTGGAGAGCACAAGTTAGCAGCAGTTCTACTCGAAGAGAGTTTTGAAAGTAGTTCCAAGCATATCCCATTTGAGGTTAAGAGGGCGCATGGTAGTTTAGAATTACAATTTCAGTCTTTTGACACCAAAGTAGCTGAGGGCAAGTCTACAATTTTGGAAGTACAAACAAATTTTGGTAGGAATGCATCTTACCAGTGGAAAAAAGAGGGCCTATGTTTATTTGAGGGTGCTGATTTTTCCTATGCAGATAGTAGTCTGCTATATATACATAGAGCTAACGGGCGTATAGAAGGAAAGTATACTTGTAGTGTAAGTCTGGATTGTGATGTTATATGTAGCGAGGAGATAAATGTGAAGGTCCTGTATCCACCTGAAAAAGAGCGTCTGATAGATCTTTACTCTCTGACAAATGAATTACCTCATGATTCGTGGCCTCCAGTAAACAATCCTACTTTTATTCATCTTGCTCTCATTGAAAAAAAACCAAAAAGCACATGCAACTATTATACTGTTCGTGGTGACTTAGATGACATTCTAAGCGTTAACATGAAAGTTGAATATATGGAGGTATTCAAAGAGTACAGAGAAGGCAGTTTGATTCTTGTAGAAGGTCGTCCAGGAAGCGGTAAAACCACACTACTTCATAAAGTAACTAGAGATTGGGCCAGAGGGAGTGAAGTGTTACAAGGAGCTAAGATGGTGTTTCTATTAACTATGAAGTTTATTAGTATTTCTGGTAAAGATACGAGTTTGTTTGATTTGCTTCAAATATTTTATGGTGAGGTTCTTAGCAGGCAAGTCACATCCGAGCTTACGGAATGTAGAGGAAAAGGAGCGTGCTTTATTTTAGATGGATTTGATGAGTACGAGGGTAGTCATAAAATGATAAAAGGAGAGGAATTATTTTCGAGCTTATTGATCAATCTTTTCTTCCTCTGTCAATGGTCATTGTAGCTTCACGACCAGTGGCAACTCATAAGATAAAGAGCAGATGCAGCAGATATATTGAAGTTCTTGGGTTTTCGAAAGAGCAAATATTTACATATATTGATGCATATGGATTGACCGAAGAGTCAATTTCTGAACTAAAACAATATTTAGTTCAGCATCCCGATATTCTGAATGTGTGCTACCTACCAGCTCATGTATCTATGATATGTTTCCTAACCACAAAGCTTGGGAAAATCACTTGCACAGAAACAAAAATTTGTGAGCAATTTGTATTAGCTACATTGCTGCGGCATGAATTTCGGCTCAGCTCAGGAGTAACGATTTATTCTTTACACGATTTAAATGGTGAACTCCAATCTTGCTTTATTCAAATTTGTAAATTGGCTTTTGATATGGTACGTCATTCAAAACAAGTGATTAGTGAGACAGATTCACTGTTATCATTTACAGATTCTGTAGGCTTAGGTTTATTGACAGTGGAGCAGACCAGTATGCATTATGGACTGGAACGTTTATATACTTTTTGTCATATCATAATACAGGAGTATCTGGCAGGTTTCTTTGTAAGCCAGTGTGATAGTGAGACAGTTGGAGGCATGATTAGTAGTTCTAGCATGGATTCTATGAGAAATGTTTGGAAGTTTTATTGTGGGCAAGTAGTAGCAAACAATATGTTAATAAAAACTGATGCATTGAAGAATTTAACAGATTTACTATATAACATTATTTGTGCCTTTGAGTCCCAGCAGAAAAGCTTTTGTGACTATGTCATTGGAAACGGCACTTTGTGTTTTGAGGAAAAAATAATTTCCTCTCACGAGTTTATGGCGATAAGTTATGTTATTTCTAATACTTCCAAGCCTGTCTCAAAACTAAGCTTTACAAATTGTAAGTGGGATAGTGAGGGAGTGAAAGCACTTTCTATTGTCGAGAAACCTATTGAAAGTTTAATTGTTCATCAGTTTGAAGATGTTGGTGAATATCCGGATGCGTTGAATGGTATGCTGTGTCAACTACCTTATTTAAAGGAGTTGAATATTCTGGACTATGTTCTTAACAAAACGCAAATACTCAGTCTTACCAGAAAAATTACTCTTCCACAGCTTCAAGTTTTAAAAATGACTATGCCACAAGTATATTGTTCCTCTCCTGAACAGGTTTTAAAATTGCTGACATTTGGAAGTTCAAAAATGACTCGAGTATTTATTGCTCCTCCTTTTAACAGCCCTAGTAACACATGGAAACAGTGTGTGAAGTATGTTTTGGGCTCAAAAGTGTTACAACACAATTGGTTGTATTTATATAATTCTGAATTATTATCTCTCCATCATGAGCAGTTATCTGGCTGTTCTGATGTAGTACTTGTTAATTGTGGCATTGATGACAAAGGAGCTAGGTTACTGGTCAGTCAAGTTAACACGTCAATTTTGAAGCATTTGGTTCTTGACTTTAATAGAATAAGTGACTCAGGAGCCGTAGCACTTGCTAATTGCCTATCAAAATGCAGTGTAATACAGGAGGTCTCAATTCAATGCAACTCTATTGGTGACTCAGGAGCTGTTGCTTTAGCAGATTCACTAGTCCATTGTGGGACTCTAACAAAACTAGACTTGCAGGGAAATAGTCTGGGAGATGAAGGTGCAACAGCCATAGCTAAAGGTGCAGAGAATCTATCCAGCTTACACCTGTATCTTCATAATAAGAATATATCAGAAGAATGTATGGGGGAAGTCTTAAAGCACAAAACCAATATCAGCATAAGAAAAATGGAGTTTGCTTTATCATGGAATATTGTTAGCGAGAAAGATGTAGATACTCTGAAAAATGCTTTATACTGTGAAAATTTATCTACATTTAAATTATCTCTTGCTAATATATCCAACATTGAAAAGCTGGTAAAAGTTGACCAGGGAACTGTGAAAAGAATAGAGTGTGGTAGAATGGTAGATGAGATGATACCCACTTTCCATCGTATTATAGCATGTTTGAAGAATCTTGATCACATTCAATGTGATATTGGTAAATTGCATACGAGTGATGATATTTTAAGCACCATACGAGCAGCACACATGTCATTACGTAGTGTTGTGCTACATGGTACAATGCAGTGTGATTTGTTTGCTGCATTGAGCTCTATTCAGCTATTTACACTGGAACTCTCAGACTGTGGTATTAATTCTGAAGATATTATTTTGTTGTTTCGCATTCCACACAATTGGGCAAACCTACGTACACTAAACTTGTCTTATAACAAAATTGGGTCTGACGGTGCTATTGTCATTGCACAGGTCTTACAGTATTGCAATAATCTGCGATGTTTGAATCTTTCTTATAATGTCATTGGAGATTCTGGAGCAGTGGGAATAGTTGAAGAACTGAAAAATTGCACACAGTTAGTAGAACTGAGACTAGGATATAATGGTATATTCTCTTTTGTCATATATAGTCAGTTGCTCAAGTGTAACAATCTACGATATTTAGATCTGTCAGATTGTGGAATAAGTCACTATGAAGTACCTCTGTTAGTAGAAACGATTAGCAACTCTTTGCAAGTTCTCAATGTTGGCAACAATTTAATAGGTCATGAAGGCATGGTTTGCCTACGAGAACGACTCCAACCATTACGACTAGTGGAATTGCACATAAACAATAATGCTATTGGTTGTGACGGCGTGAAGATTCTAGCTAATGCTGGAGGAAGTATGAAAAACCTGCAAAAGCTGAACCTTAGTGGCAATGAGATATCATCAGCTGGATTGCGAGCTTTAATTATAATTATGGGAATTACTAGGTTCCTTCGAGAACTTGATCTCACTGGTAATAAGTTTAGCATTGGGATTGCCATGAAGCTAGTTATGGGATGGAGTCACTGTAATATGTTGACGATTAAATTGTGTGGCTGCTTGAATGGTTCACATGAGTCTGCCCTCGTTGACGCTGAGAAATGTTGTGACAGTTGTGACGAGTTCCTACACAGGTACTCCAGGAAGGACTATGTGCTAGTATTATTGTATAAACAATACAAGGTTCATTGTCTGCCAAAAATGGTGTCAATAACTTCAAATTGATAGTTTTCGTGCCATAACATTTTGCGAATTTGGATTGTACTGAACTTTTATGATGAACTTACTATATACACAATTTTTTTCAACTTCCAAGAATGAATAGTCTTTGTCTGCACAGGCTCAATCACATGCATTTACTTTATTGTAACATAATACTGAAAGACTTTAAAAGGAAAAACTTGCTGAACGCATTACAGTATGTATTCGAACTTCTCAATGAGCACATTTATGCAAAATTTTATTTTAACCATTTGAAAGGAAACATTTTTTATTGGTTTCAATGTCGAGAACAAAACCTGGTGGAGCTTTTCTGGTCTGTATTCAAATTTGTTAATTCTAAAGTAAAGTGATTCAATCTTACTTTTGAACAACCTATTTAAATCCTGTGGAAGCAAAAAAAAATTTTTAGAATTTGCACTTCAAAACTATATTTGAAGCCCACCTATATTTTATCAAAGCTTCACTTGAGCATCTGGTTAACTCTACCTTCACGACAACCTGATCTTAAATACTTATCTTCATATATGTCATCACCTGAGCGTCACCTGTTTACCCCAGTGTCCTTCCAAATCCTCTTCTATGCTTCATCCATGCTACACCCATTCATTATCTGCAGATAATGTCCCATTTCTTCCACTACTTTATTCTTGGCACTCTACTCAATAGCAAGGTTAGTGGGTAAAGTTATTTTGTTAGTTGATAATGAGTAGCAGCAAGCTTGGTTGTAAACAGTCAGTTACAATTTATTGGCAAAGAAAGACATGAATGAGTTAACAAATTTGGGCTATGTAGATGTGGAAGTATGTGTGGTTTATTAGTATTGCATGTAATAGAGTTGTGAGATTGACGACCATTAGTAGTAATTGAGATTAACACATTGCGAAGCAGACCTAGACCATTGAACTATAGTTCACTACAAATTTAAAGAATACTTAACTTGCTTTGAGAAAACCAAAGCTATAAAGCTTACTAAAAATGTGATGTCAATTTTGAAGTCCATGCATTGAGTAGGAATTAATTTAAGAAGAGAAGTGAGTCTTGTGAGCAGGTTAGCCTGGGGTCAGACTTCAATGCTTGAGCTTGAACTGTAATTTACTGTAGTCCATTGTCTAACAACGTATTACAGACTATGAGAGTTTTGGTTGAAAGATGACGTTATAGTCTCTGAGTGCCGTTTAACAGTAGATCTTTCAGTCATACATGATGTAACTTCACTAGTATTGAGGGTTTCTAGGGTCAATTGTTTCGTTATTTTTTATTCACTGGTAAAAATTTTCTCTCAGATAAACTGATTCATGCTCAGCTCTCAGTGTGGAAAAAAAACATTCACATCTCATTTGGTTTGGGACTCTACTGGACTTTCTCCTCTTAAACGAATGTCTCTCTGCTAATCTTGAGATGACCTCTGATCTTGTACTGACCCTTCTTGCCAATTTACAACGGTAATTGTTTAAATATATTTGTTGTATTAATATTAGTCGTACAGTACTTTTGGTATTTCTTGTCTTTGTGTAAAATGTTAATTGATAGTTACCAATGTGAGAAATTAGTGTATTAATAATTTGTTCTCTTCAAACTTCAGAGTATTGTATATTCCTCTAGAATGCACCCATTATTTGGAGTCACATCCAGATTCTTCCAAAAGAAATATCCTTACAAGGCAATTGCCTCGAGAGGAGTACTGGCTGTAGATTTGTGGTGGACAAATCAGACTTAACAAAAATCAGGTTTGTCTTGATGTACATGTGTATGTGGTGGGTTGGTGTGGTGCTTTTAGTGCAAGTATTTGTGTACTATTTGAAAGCGGTATTTATCAAGAACTAGCAAGTAACCAGCCAAACAGTTGCACTTGATGTGCTAATTTTTGTAAATTTGCTGGCTAAAATTAATGGTCAACGGCTGCATACTTGTAATTTTAGAAACATGGACTGAATGATGCCTTCCTAAACTTAGAACATTAACTTCAGGCCAACTAAATATGTGTGGTCTTTTTGTTATTTTTGCATATTTGTTAAGGTAAAAATTAACTGCTAACCTGGTACCCACAACTGTCAACTACGCTCACCAGCTCCCACACAGCCTACTAGTGTGCATACTATTGCACTGTAATGAGTGGGAGAGGACCCTAGTGAGACATCCAGGCCAGGCCTTTGCCCACGGGTTTAGGGTCAGTTTTGAGCATGGATCTCTTCTGAGGCCAAGAAGGCCAGTAACCAGGAACATGACTACACCTAGAGGTTGTTTCTAAATACCTGTGTATGGAGAGTAAGTTGGGTAGGATGCTAGGGCCATACTCGCAGCATGAGATTATACCCTAATGCTGAGTGGAGTCATTCCAGCTTATTACTGACCCACCTACCATTAATGATGGCATCAATGACATCAGCTTGAACCTCTGTACCCTCTTGTACACCACTATTGAAGAAGTGGCTGCACAGGCAAGTGACTATGGGAAATGGTGCAACTGGTGAAAACCTGATATATTATTCCACCTGCACAATCAAGTACTGTAGGCAGTGCAATGGGAGAAGTTCTACTACATAACCTGATGTATTAGAATAGGCCGACTCTGGTCCGATCTCACAGCTAGCTAGAGTCTAGATGCAAACAATTGTTATAGATTATCAAAACAACGGCGTGACATTACAAATCGAGAGAGTGGGAGCACGTGATTACAACATTACGTAATGCATGATCATTCCGTATGAATAATGTTACAATTACAATACACACAACGCATGATATGAATGAGTCTTGAGTGCACCTCGTATTCCAACATGATGCTCCCATTTGGATTACATTACGCTTTCAAGATCGTCAATGCAATTGCAGATGCAATGATTGGCACTTGATGAGGTCGGGCATTGTATCCCTATTCACTATAGATGACTTCATCATAGTAGCTAACATCTCTGCCAGGCATGGCTAGACTTAATGATAGACCAATGCTAGACCGAGAGTGCCAATAGCAGCTCACGAGGCCTTTTCTGAGCACCCAGATGGATACAATTGCTGGTGAGATATTACTACCACAAGACATAGTTAATTGGCTTGCTAAACTACGCCTGCAAAGTGGTAAGACCAGGGCAATCCTTCCTATGGCACATGATTGACCTTCTGTATGCCACACATCAACCCCCAGCCAGCAGAGTGTCCATCCAGCTGAGCCAAGCATTTAGAGCTGATTTAGGCTGATGGATTGAGTTCTCAGCACATTAGAACAGAAGCATTATTCATTGAACTACCATCTTGGCTTCCTATGACCTACCTATTCACGGATACCTCAGGATCCTGGGGTTGGGCAGCTTGGCATGGATGTGCCTCGTTCTAGGTGCAAGGGGGCCAGCACTCATATTTATTCTCTCTGAGAAAGAGCTCACGTCTTAAGGGTGCCCTGCCACCAGAAACCAAGGCGCGTAACCGCAGATTGACTGTTTTTGCTTTGTCTTTATTTTTATTTTTCTGTGTACTGTGGGCTTACTTCATTGCTACAGGTGGAATGGGCACTAACAGAAAAGTCAAATTTGAAGAATGAAGACCGACCTGGGTCTGAGATATAGCTCTGCACACCAGCTACTATTTGGCGTTATTCCGAAGCGGTCAACAGAGTTACTGCGCTGATTTTTTTTTTTTCAGCGGTAGCTCTTGGGTTTTCCGCAACATTACAGAGCCATATTTTTTTTATATCTATATTTTTTTTTGTAAATAGTAAAATTTACGTGCCGTTTTACTCACCCGTTATTCTAAAAAAAACTCTCTGTAATTTTATTGGCGAGCGAGACACTCTCAGGGGTAACAAAATTGAAAATCGGGGATATTTGTTTATATGTGTGTGTGGACATACATATGTCATTTTGTACTTTTGTGTTTACTTCGCGGTCTACCCCTTCCCATACCTCCACTGAGCTGAATCTTTTGGTTTAGCGATCCCATATCATTCAAGGAAATTGTTTACCCCTTTGCATCAGGTTGTTTCTGAATGATACAGGATGCACTTAAGTCTTAAAAACTTACTGTTATGTTCAACACTGTGCAGTAGTTCCTTAGAACTTGTTGTTGTTTTTGTTGTTGTTTTTTTAAGTCGCAAAATGTTGTGGCGAATGGTTACTATGTTATTGAACCCTTTACCAGACGTAATTTTTTTTAAAACTTGGCCTTTTTAGTAGCTGCGAGTGTTTGTTATCAAAAGTTACTGGTAATTCAGATAGTCAGAAAATACCAGTATTCAGGGAATTGACGTAAGAAAGTAGTTCCGTATTTGTTAGCTAAAGTATATAATGGTCATAACGGCTACCTACTTATACTATTAGAATGGATTGATAGATTCTATTGAAGTGTTTCGTTTGTGCATCGGCTCGCTCGCCCTTTGTGCTCAAGCATATCACTAGTTCTAAGAGGTTTGCTGCTTGTGTGCAAAAATTGTGATTCAATTCAGTGATCCATTTCCATGAAATATTAATTTTTATTTACAAGTTGACAACTGATTCACAATTTCACTCCGCCCACCTTATGTACTTATAGCAGTGGGAGGAGATGCTAGCTTTTTAGGATGTGTGTAGTACATATTTGGTTAGGTTTATAAACACGCAATTTATTGGTAAGATAATCAATTGATTTGTGGTAGCTCTAAAAAGAGCCCAGTTGTAAACAAAAAATAAGAAATTCAATAATGAGCCATGAGTTGGCTGTTGTGACTTTGGAAATTGTTAGTCCATAAAGCAGAAGTGATCTGGCAGACAGTCTATCATGTAATGATGTGTATTTCTTCTTGTCGAAAGTACTATCAGCAGACTTGCAGCCCAGCCCGATATCTCAACAGCTGCTTGATCTCCTCAATTAAGATGCCGATTAGGATTTACAAGAGCTGACACCGGCATTTCAGAAATATTTTAAGGCAGGACTAAACCTTTCTACACTGACGGCATACAAATTGGCATGAAAAAATTCACCCATTTCTGTTCTACTTAAGATCGCAACCACTTCTGATAATCGGAGCTAACACTCTGCTATTACTTGTCAGACCTGGATGGACAAGACAGGATCATAGATGCGGCTCCCTGTCACCTTGGTCGGCATACAAGAGACCTGCCAGAGATTCCCTTTGAGGATGAGGAGTTGTGGGCAGTAACATACACTGCATTTTTCATGTTTTTTCCAGTTGGGAAAACTACTGCCTGAGTCAGCATCTTCATAAAAAACAACAACAGACCTCACATGGATATAGATAATTTGGCTGGAATCATTATCACACTAAAGTTTACGACTCTGTTCATGCTGGACTGAGAAGCCACATAAACGTACTGAATGTGTTACATCACTGTTTCCTGATTACCCTGTTAGTAAGCATTAATTGTAAAATGCTAAAGCTATTTTGATACTTGCTTTTTGCTTTTAATCAAATACACCTGTAAACGAATGGAAAAACATTACTAACAACACTAGTTTCTACTTGTTTTAACCACTGAATTGCTTTAAACTTTGTCATAAAATTTCTATAAAAGAAACTATGAACCATTTTCAATGCCTGAAACATCTGTAGCTATCGTATTCCTCAGAATCTTTTTCTGCCCAGGATAGTTGTGGTGGAAGCAGCTGGGAGAGAACCAAGTAGGCTACCACCAGAGTGTCAGAAAGCACTTACACAACCCTTTCACAGGCCCTTAGCTAGCCAACTGCTGCTGTTTAAAGCAGAACAGAAGGTTCACAAGAGTTAAGTGTGGTAAAGCATGACACTGAGAAACTCATGCTCAGACCAGCCATTATATATAAAACCAGTCTGGGCATGCTCAATGAAAGTCTGGTGACACAGGAAAGGAATGATGCAATGGGAAGTGGGAGATAAATGGAATAAGTAATTAGCTAGTACAGAAAACAATAGAATAATAAGGCATGCTAATAATGTAATAATAATGTGATGTGTTTAGTGTTTCTAGTGGGGTGTGGTTTATAGGAATGTGGTAGGTATTCTACCACAATAGTTTCTGCCTTCAATTTTGCACCACTCTAGGTATCTAGGCCGTTACAGTTGACAACCCTGCCAGGACAAAACAATTACATGGAGTTAGTGAGCGTTTTGGTTTATGATCCGACAAGAGTTGAAGTCTCTGAAGTCGGATTCTCAAGGAGCAATAATTACTCGACTTCGCCCATGTGAGCATCAAAAAATGATTAGTCAGCAGGTGTCCGGTGATGAGGAGCAAGATTGCTCGACGGGTCAGACGGAGTTGTGTAGCCTACTCATGCAGCTGAAAGATAACGAAGCTATAATGGGAGAGCAGCAAGCTACAATTGCTCAGTTAGCAGACACTCTCAGGAGGACGCAAACCGAGATGGAACTCAAGAAGTTCAAGGCACTGCACAAACAGCAGCAGTGTTATGAGAAGCAAATTCAAGAGGAGGAGCAGCGGACAGATTTGTGGATCAAGGGATTGAACGATATGGAGTGCAGTAACTGAAAAGGCATGGAAGTTTGCTCGTCCATATCTTGGACCTTATCATGTTCTCAGTGTTACACCAACAAATATTGAAGCCTGTCAAGTGGATAATCCTGGAGCGGATCCCATTTTTGTCGCAGTGAACCGTGTTCGACCTTCTGGAGTGGCCGACACTTCCTGGACAGGACACAAGAGTACCTATTTCTACACAGATCAGCTCTAGAAGTTGTTCAGGACCTATAACTCGATCGAGATCAACGAACAATTAAAGTGCATTTGAACTCTTGATTTTTTGTGACATTACCATTGTTGTGTGTGTATGTGTATCAAGGTGTCGAGGACGAACCTTAACTCAGCCGGAGGAATTTGTAAACTCACTTGATTATTGTATCACCCTATATTCGTAATTATTTTAATGTGCATATTGAAAGAGAGACCTCTGACCTCCTTCATTGAGTTTGTTTGAGGGTTGTAAATCCTCAAGCTCACGTGACCCTAATAGGCGAAGGACCAGAACTCTAACCAAGGCTTTAACCAGAGCCAACCACACTTGCACGTTAGTAGCTGCCAGGAAGACTGATACTGATGCCGTCGTTGCAGGCCTGGGTCAGACTAAAAGCGAACTTCGCTTGCGCAGTCAACTCCAGGGCTCCAACTAAATATTTTAAGTGCAAGGACAACATGTCCTTTCAAATGTATTTTGACCTGACAAACTAGAAATTTGACCAGACAAATTTATCAGAAAAAAATTTCATTCAAAACCTTTGTCCTCAAACCTTCGGCATACACCACATTTCATTTTAGCTAGGTTGAACCTATCAGCTGCTTCATACTCCAACCAAGTCTTGGTATTGACAGCTTTGTCATTTTCCAGCTTCCATTTTTCCAAGGTGGCTACCGTTACTCCCCTTTTCTTAGCTGGAGGGCAGGAACTGCTACTGCTACTGGAGCATCTTTTCAGTCAGCTGCTACTTGACCTCATTTACCCACCAGCCAGCCACGTGGGGTAGTGCTAAATTGCAGCTGGTAATGGTTATTATTAGGACCTTACGTAAGACCGAATACATACACGGTGGCCGGACAAGTGCTATTTTTTGGCCGGAATGTGTCCGATGTCCGGCCCGCTATTTTGAGCAGTGCAACTCCAAAGATAAAGTTTCAATGGCAAAAGTTAAAGATATACACTGAATCTTCTAGTGCGCAATTAAGCGTAGCGGCTGGTTACCTAGTAGCAACACAACTCGCCCTTAAATGAACGAACACTGCACTGGGTATGTCTCTTCCTGCGCAAATGTCCGTTGTATGCTAATCCAGAGTGCAGTTAGACTACGCCCCAGACAATCAAAGGTAGATAGGTTTTAAGTTATATGAAATTGAAGAATAGTACAATGATGAGTAAACGAATAGGAAGTCGAATAATATTCAAGAAAATATGAAATGAAAAATGCGATGAATGGCTAGAAGAGTTGAACAAATGCAACAAAACTGAACAACTGCACAACAGAACAACTGCACAACTGAACAACTGCACAACTGATTGGACTGAGCTGGGTCAGTCCACTATATACTGTAGCTCAGTCCAAGGGGGGTTGTTTTCATGAAGCTAATGCGTAAATGTGTGTTTGAATGAAGTGTGAATGTATGTTTGTCCTTTCTCAATAAGGTGTACATCATTAATTAATTGTTTATTGTTGTGCCATCTGGCCTATGTTTGTCACTTGTTTGCTTGCTCCAACATACACTTTACAAAACATTTTATGTGAAGCACAATGATACAACCAGCAGTGGGTTTGAGCCATGAATAACATTTTGTAGATACAATTGTGATATATTTGTGTGCGTTGAAGTGTTTATGGGTGATGATAATTATGTTCATTCCTGTGGCGGTTGTTCAGTCAGTTGGCCTGAACATACTGGGGGGCGGGCACTAAAGACTCGTCCTCCAAGTGAAGCTTCACCAATCGATGGATGGCCCTCTTGTAGATCTTGCCACCGCACTGAATGTCGACTGCTCGAATTCAATCGTCACTGCCGGGGTAGACAGCCACCACTTTGGCCAGAGGCCATCTGAAGGTGGCCAAGGTCTCGTCCTTGACGTAGACTAGATCGTTGACACGTAGTGTGGAAGTTGTATTCTGCCAACGGGATCTGGCCTGGAGGGATTGCAGGTAACATCCTTTCCATGCTATCCACAAATCCTGCTGTAGTCGCTGAACTAGTGCCCAGCGTCGTAGGTAGGAAAGTTTGGCAGTGCTGGCTGGTTTGGTAGGTGGAGCCTTGAGTGGTCGGCCGATTAAGAAATGACCAGGTGTAAGTGCTAAGTCCGAGTCTGGCTCCGTGGAATACAGGGCAGCTAGAGGACGGCTGTTAAGTGTGGCTTCTACATCTGTGAGGATGATCTCCAGTTCTGAGTAACGGAGGGGATGCGGAGCAACTAGCTTGCGGAGTTGAACTTTCATTACTCTCACTCCCGCTTCCCACAAGCCTCCGAAATGTGGAGTGCGGGGGAGAATGAAGAGCCATGACACATCCTGCGTAGATGATAAGTGGGATATGGCCTTTTCTGACGAAGTGAGTAGGCGTCTGATTTCCTTGATCTCTGACTGAGCTCCGACAAAATTCGTCCCATTGTCTGAGTAGACCTCCGAGGGCATGCCTCGTCGGGAGCAGAATCGTTTGAAGGCGGCCATGAAGTCGTTCGTGTCCAGAGCAGAGCTCCAGATGTACAGCTCTTGTGGT
>WLWD01004252.1_pt1 | contig 37132 bp, 26 predicted proteins | sample 6712731 | NCBI WGS metagenome assembly WLWD01 (sample SAMN12718690, study PRJNA576275) | sponge metagenome | isolation source: marine sponge | host: Mycale hentscheli | place: New Zealand: South Island, Marlborough, Capsize Point | collected 2014-11-01 | reverse complement strand
TCATCCATAGCATTGTGGATAAACACATACTGAACCTATTTTAATATTGAGTATTTACAATGCCACACATAAACTGCACAACTCATTTATAGAATTGGAGATTCTCATATTATGCATTTATAACTATAAGGAGTTACAATTAAAAGTCAGGGCTGTAACCATCATTGAGGCAGGGGAGGCCACTGCCTTTTCAAAATTATAACTTGATTTTGAAGAATCCCTTCTTATTGACATATGAATTTACAGAAGTCACTTTACTTTGACATTGTTGCAACTAACAAAGAGCTTCTAGGAAGTGGAATAAGCTACGAAGTGGTATAAACAATCCATTCAGCACAATTTATCTAAATTGCAATCAGCATTACAATGTGTTCACTATTTATTAGTAATCAGGAATCCTCTCGCCAACATTTTAGTTCTCACAGAGAGCTATGATGGATACTGGAGGGTAACTATGGCTAAAAGAATTAAGCTAACTTCTTCCAAGAAGAGAAAAGGTAGTAAAGGAATTGTTTTTATAGCTATAGCTGAGCTTGTTAACTAGAATTCACAATCCTTGGCAATAGGCCATTGCTGGTATACTTCAAGTCATGGACATAAAGACGTAAGCCCTTTATTTTTGTGACACATAAAGTGAATGTAGCTGGTCACCTAGAAATCCACTTAATTGTTCTGATGAAAATAGCTACTGCTTTAACTTTGGCCTGCAAAGTTAATTTATTTTTTATTTTACTTCTTGCACTTCCTGTTGGAATTGTAAGCAGTCATTTTTTGCAATTTTGTACCAATGTATCATAATTATAACTAAACAAATTGTGCACTAGAAAAATGTGCAATGTTCAAGTTTTCCTGATTATCCATTGCTTCATTCAAGGATATTTCATGCAAGCATGAAACAATTACACAAATGTGCTTCTTGTACTTACCAGAGTCTGCACCATCAGTACTCTCTGCTTTCTTAGTCCAGTGACAAACTCGTGAATATTGATAGACTTCACAGTCTTGATTCTCTCAAGCATGTAGTCCAGAGTGATAAATGTTCCAGTCCTGCCTACACCAGCACTACAGTGGACCACCATGATGTCAGTGTCGCTATAAGGGTGAGACTTGCGCACACGATTAATAAAACTAATCATAGAGATAGCATTGGCTGGAACTCCATGGTCAGGCCAGCCAAGGTAGTGGAACAAGGTGACATTGTGAAGGGGAGATTCTGGACTATCAGTCTGAATAATAAAATACATATAAATCCTAAGAATATTTTCTGGAAACACATGAATTACTAAATGAGAATTAAGGCAAATATAAAAGTAATAGAAATAAGAAAGTAACCAATGAATATTTTGTATTTTCATGTTTTTATTTCCTCACAGCATAATGGACACTTAGATAATCCACTGATGAAAAAATGCCTTGTGTGACATGTATTACAAATTTAAAAAAAAATTATTGATCTGATTTTTTATTATTTATTTTCAAATTAGTATGCATTTTCTGTTTTAATTCACATTTTTACTTATGTATAATATAGTATAACATTTCAATGAAATAGAAACAATGTATACCTTAGTAATAGTCATCTTCTTGACTACAAACTCTGGAAATGGCAGTGAAGACTTCAACTCAATCACAAATGAACTCTCTGAACATGGCACAAATGGCTCAGATGTACTCTGTGGCCAGTATGCCTCACATTTTTTCTATAAATATAATTGGCACTTCATATAATTGAGAAAAATGGCCACTTAAATCTACGCATACAATATTGGCCAGTCTGTACAGTTAAGTGCCTGAACTATGAACACATACCATAGCTAATTACCAATGTAACATTTATTGGACTATTTCAAACTGATAATTATCTTCCGAACACATTTTTATCACAAATAGTAGAATTGCCAGGCTTCTGACTTATTACTATATTATTACTATATCATAATTGTAAAGTTTACTTATTAGGCAAATGTATAACTAATATTGAGTTTTTTTTATATCAATGACAATTTTTATATTTTTATTATATGTTGAGATACACCAACCAGTAGTCAAATATTTGTGGAACATACTTTGCCTTCAAATACTTTAGTGAGCATGACAATAGTAGGAGACTTCTGTTCCCAAATCATACGCCAGAAATCATCGACTGAATTTTCCATTGGGCCTATCATGGAAACCATATACAATGTAAAGCAATGTGCTCCAAAAGCACAAAACATCAAGTGAACAATATTTACCTGAAAACCTACAGTTACATAAAAGTTAAAGATATCAATAGCTATAGTCTATTTTGAAAAAATAATTTAATTTTAAAACATCTTTAATACTTCATGTGCCTTAATTAAACTTTAGCTGGACATTTTGACTTCTTGCTGAATTCTTCCTCTTAGGGGTCGGGTCAGGAGGGTATAAAAATTCATACTGATGTATGAACATACACTAAACAGCACGATTGTACCCCCAAATTATGGGGGGTGGGGCTCCAGCACCCAGAGCCCCCCCACCTTCCTATGCTACTGATTAACTTCTGGTGTCATATGTATGAGTAGAGCTTCCTTAATGCTTGACTCATGATCCCTATTGACTCTATGTTGACTAGCCCTTTAATACAAGCACCTCCTAATTCAGTTTAAGCTTAAATTAAATATGTTTTTGGCTGTTAATACAGAGAAGACTGCTATTGTGGTAATTATGTCAGTTGAAAATGACTGAATCCTTAAAGATTCTGATTCCATTTACTCTTTATAATACCACTGTAGCAATATACGGTTACAATACAAAACCAGGCTATGATAATTTATTTTGTCAAATGAAAAAGGGAGACGTCACTATGAACTATGCATAGTAAGTTATAAATGTACAAAACAATAATAGACATCTATGTTCATTTTAAATATTAAAGAGATAAATAAATACAAGAATAAATAATACCTTGTGCAGCAATATAGGCCTTCTCCTGGCAATAACCCTATTCAACAATAAGTCCACTTTACAATTCAATACAACTTTATGTTTAAGTGTTACTAATTACTCATTAGTTACTAATTCTGATTAGTCAATCTTACATTTTTTTAAAGTCATCACCGCATGCAGTCATCAATCAAATATGTATTGTCAAAATAAATTAAATTAAATTACTTGTAGTTTATTTTTTAATTACAAGTAATAGAAGTCATACACCTCTGAATTAGATACAATCTCTCTATCTTCATATCTGGCTGTCACTGGGAATTTAACGCCAAACAAACTTGCTTAATGCACAAGCGCTCTGCCACTGAGCTACAACAACCAGACAGCAACTGAACACTTCAATTCTGTATTTTTGCAGTTAATACCTCTAGTCTCTCTCTCAATAGACCAATACAAGTTTTCTTTTGAAGTGTTTGGTTTCTGATTGGTTGAAGTAACTCAGTGTCCGAGCACTTGTGCATTAGCAAGCATTCCTGGGTCTGATTTCCGATGGCAACCAATTTTTTTTCTAATTCCACAGATAAAAATAATCTTTTAAAAAATTTATTAGTCTGCTGAGAGTGAGACTATAGCATAGTCGTACCTCTACACAGTATAAATACAGAATAGGAGTGTTTAGGTGCTGGCTAGTTGTTGTAGCTCATGGCAGAGTGCTAATGCGTCAAGTAAGTGGTATGGCAACCCAATGTTTTTTTTGTTTCCATATTATATTTTTTTAAAGCCTGTGAAAGAGAGAAAATAAAACTAATGAGTAAAATAAGGCTGAGAAAGAAATTATGAAGTGACAAACTTAACAAAGTATGCCTAGTGCAAGTAGATAAGTACTTGTACTGTGTTAAATTGGAGGCCACACAAGGGTATATGACAATGCTTAGCAATTTATGTATACCTAGTAGTTGCCTTATAAGAGATAACAACAGTCGCGGTCATGCAAGTTGCGAACAAAATTATCCGAAATTAAATTCAAGTTAACACTTTACATGCTGGGAACAGTGAAATAATAAAATTTTTATTACAACATATTAGATTAATTATTCTTATGACTATAATACACGGTACTTACATCAACATAGCTGGCATTAATGTAGTCTGAGTTATCCACATCAGGTAGAGCACTCAGCACCACACGGTTAAAGTCATCTATACACATATAACACAATGGTTTTACATGCACGACCATTAAATGTTTTTTTTAATATCCATTTGATAAGTTTTTAAACAAACATCAAGTTTTGAGAAAAAAATGAAAAGAGTTTGTAATAATTATACTTACATGGATATATGTTTCCAAACCTGTTCCTTGCTCGATTATCTGGAATCAGTGCAATTTTGTGATCCACTTCAGCTGACTTTTCTATTGACTATAAATTATAGCAAAATAGTAATAATTAACAAATTTACTAAATAACTATTTCATTCAGATCATCAGATATAATAAGTTGAGTGAAATAATATGAAACTATTTTTCAAATCTCAGCTGAATAACAGTAAATAGCTATATGAGTGATTGTGGTTTTTGACAAGTTATTATTAATAACACATTTAACCTAAAACATTACCTAAAGAAGGAATTTACTTTTAGAAGTTGCATAATTAAGAAATATGTCATAAGCACCATCAAGGAAAGGTTTAAAAAAACATAAGGAAAAGCCATATATAAATTTAACTGCACAACAATTAATAGTTGGAGTATTGCTAGATACTATCATTAGGTATCATTTCAATGAACAAGTATTTTGACACACACACGGCAGTGTTAGGAGTTATTCTTAATGAACACATAGTGAGCTATTCTGGATTTTCTTTTTTGAAAAGCTATAGTTTCTAAGTTTGAATAGAAGGAGCTGAGGTCACAAGGCATATCGGGATTTTAATACCCGGACCACCCGGAAGGAGATCAAAACAAATTTAACAGGGCCACAGATTTCATGTGTGGAGAATGACATTGAATTGTAACCATAAACTCTATATTTAAATGAACAAGGTGCAAAGTAGTATGCACAACGACTAAGATTTACTTTATATACAACAATGGATTTCAATGAAAGAAGTAGTTAAGTTATAGACTCACATGTGTAAGTTTGATATTTTATGCACATTATTAAGTTCTTCAATTTAAATTCTTGAATTGAGTAGACAACCACAACCGAGTTGTGTGATCATAAAGCAGCTGCATTGCATTTAATTGCTCGGTATTAGGGTTTGTAAATTATGCTTATAAGAAAATTTGAATGGCTACTTACAATTACTAAAAACCTTATTCTCAGTGGGTATCGTAGTATAATTATTACATGGGAAACTGTTCACATCTTCCATAACAATAATTATCAACAATAATTATTTTAAACCAGTAAAAAGCCTGGCAGCAAAATTTAATTTAACAAAGGTAAATTTTAATGAGTTCGTAGTTGATTAATATAAGGCCAGCTAATTTTGTACTTATAATATGCCTTTGTCTGGAAATTTTATCAACAGTCAGAGTACTATTAGTATTATTTGCTTAAAATTAGTAAATATTAACACTAGGCGTAAATTTTCATCACATCACAAGCTGTTATTCTCTCAATGAATAAATGAAGCACCACTGAATATAGCAGAACAAGATAACCATCCCAATAAAAAGGTATTACAACAAATAGTTATTATTTTTATATATGGCTATTTTTATGTTTCTTACTGTGTACTCCAGTTCAAATAGTTTATCACGATCTGCATGCATTTGACGCACATGATGCCCAAACTCCTCAAATGGCACAGACTTCCCATTGTCCTTCACTGTAACAGTGTAAACATATTTGTAATATTTCCTCTACTAAATTTTAACTTAAATAATTACCTAACATTGCAGTATTCACATATGTTTGATCACCAGTATCCTTGCAGGTGCTTTGTGGCTCTTCAGGAATGTTGTTTTTATCGTGTGATGGTGATTTTGGCACAGGCGACATTTTGCCACTTCCCATAGAGTGCAAAATCATGTCATTTTTAGAACATTTGTATTTTCTTTTCAGGGTATTTCTAAAATAAAAACTTAATAACTATCATTATATCTTGCCAATGTAGTAATTGTTACCTCTTGACTACTATAATAATAATTGTTGCTGATATTACAGCAATGATGATGATGACTATGACTATTACAATACTTATAATGTTAGTTGGGACACCAGATGAAAAATTTGCATCTGAATCTGCAAAAAAATATAAATTTTAGTTTGTAGCTATTTGTAGATACAGAGTATTTGTAGGAGGACTGCTTTATGATTAAACCAACCATAAAATATAGGTATGTTGAGGTGTATTTCAATTAGGATAGAAATAAAATATAGCTAATTGCACTTCATTTACAAATTAAATTCTATCATAAAGTGCAGTCTAATAATTAATTGACAATGATAATACTGACATAAGCAAAAAAATGTACTAATACTACTTCTAGTATTACTACTTGTAATACTTACACGTAATATTTATTTTATGTGTGGAACTGGTAACATCCACATTGTTGACATATACTGAAGAGGCTGTGTACTGGCAAATATATTGTGTACCATCTTCACTCAGTGGCAAAGGACTCAAGTTTAATTGTCTAGTATTCTGATTTGGTACAACTTGTCCATTTCTTCTCCACTGATATGATGGTGAAGTCACTTCCAAAGAAGAAGGAGGTGTGGCTACACAGGTGAGTATGTAGTCACGAAGAGCAACTGGTGACTGGTTCTCCATTATAGAGATAGGTATATCTGGAGCTAAATATGTAGAGCAGCATGAACTAAATCTCACATATTAAAATAACGAACTCACCTGTAACTGCTAATGATACAGATCTACTCATACTGGATGCTCCAATAGTTACAGTACATGTATAAGTTCCAGCATAGGATTGTCTAACTGGAGTTAGTACTAATGAATCCCTGACTGTAGTAGATGGAGCTGTAGCCAGTGGTGGAGTACGCATCATTTGTCCTGTCCATTGAACTCTAGCTATAGCGGGTCCTGATAGAGTTCCAGTACATGTGAGAGTAACATTATCTACACCAGCTACTCCACTAGGGTTGGGTGGAGTTATAGTGACAGAGGTGACTGTAACTGTACCAAATAAATTGAAGTATAATATACTTTAATTTTTTATTATTATTTGTATACCTTATGATTGATTGTCATTATTTATTTAGTGATATGTATTTAATTTTGAGAGTGGAAATTATGGAAATGAATTCCTTATTATAAGCCATACTCACTCAGACATTTTCATGCCTAATTAAGTTACAATGTAATTTTTCCAGTTTCATGTTTGGTGTTGTTTTAAAGAATCATGAAGGAAGTAATGATGAATTTTAATATTCAAGTGTTTTATTTTATGTTTGAAGTTGCTGATCGTCCACATAATAAAGAAGAGCTAAGGTAAGAAGATCAGACACAAATAATTGATGCTCTTCAAAACGTTCCTGCATTTATTGTATATAACAAAAACAATGCACGTATTGTGTAAGAAATTCTACTTTTTAATTGTGTGTGCACAATTTTTGGGATAAACTGTTCTGAAATAAAGATTTAACTTCCCAATCTAAAACTCAGTATGAAAATTATGAGCAAACTGACTAGTTGGAGTGTCCTTACAATAGTCACTTGTAGTCCTTTTATTACTAATTTCAGTCACACCCACTCAGACCTTTTCATACCTAATGAAGATACAATGTAATATTTCTAGTTTCATGTTTACTGCTGTTTAAAAAAATCAGAAGAAAGAAAAGATGGTGTAAGCTATTGTTATGTGTTTTATTTTATGTTCGAAGTTGGTCATTGTGTACATAATAAAGAAGAGAAAAGGTATTGGATATAACAAACACAGTGCAGTTATTGTATAAGAAGTTCTACTTTTTCAATTGTACACAATTTTCTACAACTTTATGGAAATTACATATATTTGCACTCTAATTACAAATTATATTCTATTATAAAGTGTAGTCAATGATAGATACTGACTGAAGCGAGAAACTTGTACTACTACTACTACTATTACTACTACTCTTATCTTACATGTAAGTACTATTGTATGTGTGGGACTGGTAACATCCACATTGTTGACATATACTGAAGAGGCTGTGTACTGACAAGTATATTGTGCACCATCTTCACTCAGTGGCAGAGGACTCAAGTTCAATTCTCTATTACTCTGGTTAGGTACAACTTGTCCACTTCTTCTCCACTTATATGATGGTGAAGTAACTTCCAAAGAAGAAGGAGGTGTGGCTACACAGGTGAGGATGTAGTCACGAAGAGCAACAGGTGACTGGCTCTCCATTATAGAGATAGGTATATCTGGAGCTAAATATGTATATCAGCATGAATTAATCTCACATATTAAAATGACAAACTCACCTATAACTGCTAATGATACAGATCTACTCATACTAGATGCTCCAATAGTTACAGTACATGTGTAGGTTCCTGCATATGATTGTCTAACTCGAGTTAGTACTAATGAATCTCTGACTGTAGTAGATGGTTCTGTAGCCAGTGGTGGAGTACGCATCATTTGTCCTGTCCATTGAACTCTAGCTATAGCAGGTCCTGATAGAGTTCCAGTACATGTGAGAGTAACATTATCTTCACCAGCTACTCCTCTAGGGCTGGGTGAAGTTATAGAGACAGAGGTGATGTTAACTGTACAAATAAATACTTTAATTTAAGAAGATTAGGTGTATACCTTATTATTGACTGTCACTATTTGTTTAGTGAGATGTATTTAATTTTGAGATCAGGTTGCAGTGGAAATCTAAGAAATTATGGAAAGGGGCTTCTTGTTTTAATTTAAGCAACACCCAATAAAACATTTTCATCCTAATGTAAGTAATATTTCTAGTTTCATGTTTGCTGTTGTCTTAAAGAATTATGGAGAAAGAAATGATATTTTTTACTATTGTAAAGTGTTTTATTTTATATTTAAAGTTGCTGATTGTTCATATAATAAAGAAGACCCAAGGTAAGAAGATCAGATTCAAATAATTGATGCACTCCTAATCACTTCTGCTTATATTGGATATAACAAAGACAGTGTAGTTGTTATATTAAATAATCTACTTTTCAATTGTGGACATTTTTCTGGATAAATTGTTCTGATGTAAAGATTTAACTTTCTTTTCTTTAACTTAGAATGAAAATTATGAGCAAATTGATCACTTGGACTGCCTTAACTTTGGTCACTGGTAGTCTTTTCATTACTATTTCTGTTATTTTAGTCCTGTTGATATTATAAAATCAATTAGATAGCTATGGGTGAGCATAAAAGTATGCCAAGTGCAAATACCAACTATACTAACAACCTTAAACAATTGAAATAAACTTTCACAAAGCTGTGTCTGTTAGGAACTTGAGTAAAGTTGGTAATTTATGTAAGCTTTGAGCTGAACAATGGCTTAATATTAAGTCATTATTACATCTTAATGACTTAGAATCAAATGTTAGTTTGGAAATAAATGAGACATTCCCATTCTACAAGCACTTATACCAGGTTTATAATGACTTTTCTCCTATTCAATTTGTGGGTGCTACTTACAAAATATAGATCCAAACTCTATTACCTGACTTATTTTCGACAGCTTCAGTCTGTCAAATCTCAATATTTCAAATTGCCATGTATTATATAAGTTATCTAATACAGGCAACTTTAACACTTAATTGAATCAGATCATGTGGATGTATGCCAGATCAAACTATCTGGCAAACTAGCCACTCAAATTAAAAATCATACAAATAAACAATCATCATAAACAAACATGAAGTAAAATAAGTATTAGCTCTGCTCATGCTTCATATTCTATACATTGCCTTGCACAGAAAATGCTAATTTCTCCTAATAGAGAGGAGACTACTGAATTTGTATCAACTTGAACATAACAGCCCAATTTAGAATTTTGAAGACATCTGCTAGTTTTTATCACATTTGAAATGATACCCTTCTCTACTGGTTCAGGACTCATTATGCAAATTAGGGTAAGTATTAACCATTACAGAGAGAGAATTACTGATAAATACGCTAAGAGTTAGACCCTACAAGTGGGAAGTTCACTTTAACACCCTCGAACTCCTTGTGCCTATGTCCTTCCTATTTGGTGCTGGTTATGTTTATACACTACTGTACACTACTAAAACGGGGTGCTTAAATAACACCTCGTAAGGTGTTTGCCAGGAGTTGCTGCCTGGACACCCCACTTTGAGCCCTTATAACTTCACAGCACATGTATACTTTACCAAGTGAGCTTACATAATAATAGCTTATATCCTTTAGTTTCCCCATTTCAAATATCTCCATGGAAACAATATAAAACTTTAAACTGGGGTGTCCAGGCAGCGCCTCCTACTTAACACCAAAACTGAGTTATCCAAACACCCATTTTTCACAATTAGCTTTGTGATATTCTCTGTTAATTATACATTATCTATGCTGTTATGTTATACTTACCAATTATGAATATTTCATGTGGGGGACTTGTTCCCATTACAGAATTCAAAAGATTTGTAGATGTAGCAGTATAGTTACAGGTATATTGTGATGTATTCTGAGTTAATTGTAGTGGACTCAAGTCTAACTGATACGTATTCTGTCCTGTCAATAGAGTATTTCCCTCCATCCATGAATATGATATTATCATTAATGTTGATGGAATATTCACATTACAAGTGAGTATGTAATTGAATGAAACTTTTGGCACTCTACTCTCTGTAATGCTGGCTGATGTTTGGGGATCTGAGCATTTATGTATTAAAGGAATAATATCAATGCATGAATATTACACATTGATAATAAAATTACCTGACACTAATAAAGTGACTGAAGTAATTAGAGTAGAACTGCTAATTGAAGCCATACATTGTACAGATGGATTGAGTTGGCTCACTCTCTCTATTCTCAATATATCTGTGAATGTGTTTGTACTTCCTTGAACAGCCTGACCTTGCAGTGGACCACGAGATACTTGACCAGTCCAAGTAAATGATGGAGTTCCTCTACCAGTTATAGTAGCAGTACATGTTAATGTAAGAGACTCTCCAGCTACAACTTCTGGGTTGATAGGAGATATTGTGACAGAACTGACTACAACGAAGTAAAAATCAGTTCAATTTGATTGTTATTTGAAATTTTAAGCTACACACTATTGTAAAATGTTGCATAAAGACATCTCTTTAACTGTTTCAATAAAATCTTCAAATTTTCTACATTACTTTATCGTTCATTTTAAATTAATAAATGAACTATTAAATTGCAGTCTTTAGTAACATTCAAGAATGTGGCATTGTGACACTGATAGTTTATGTTATGCAAGTACAACTATCATTTCTACCAACTGCAAAGAACTGATAAAATATTGAAAGTGATCTCATATTATAGAAAATTTGATAATTTAATTTCTAGAGAGTCTCTTTGCCGGACATGATTATATGAACATGACAGTAGTTTAAAGCATGGGAATGGATTATAAACAATTCAGCTCATTACATTAATTTCAACAGCATATTTGCTGGAGTGAAGTTTGCATCATCAAAATATAAAACAAAACAAAACACTACAGAAATAATCTAGCTACACTATTTACCAGATAATATATTGATGATATTAATAGTGGCATTGATAAGAATTCCATTATTATTTGGTACAGAACATGTATATGTTCCCAGTGGTCCAGTGGGAGCTCCTGCACTTGCCAGACGAACTTGTTGATTATACACTACTCTGTAAAATGTGTCTGTAGCCAGTCCTAAATTGTTTAAAGTAGTAACAAGAGGTCCCGTAGGAGGATACCAGTTCCCAATAGCTCCCATTCCAGTCTCTGAATTTCTGCAACATGCCATATTGCCTTTACTAGTGTTACATATTAATGTATTTCCAGCATCATTACGATCAGGAGGTTGACCTCCTATATCAGTAATGTTTACAGAATCTCCATTACCAAGTGTTCTTGTTCCAATTCTAAAGAATAAGTCTGCAAATTAATAAAACAATAAATACCAGATAACATTTCCTCATTTAACTTTAGCAATGTCAGCGTGTAATATATTTAAGTTTTTGTTTGAGCATCACTGAAGTTTGTTGAACTATTCCTTGTATGTTTGTAGGACTGCTTACTAAAGACATAAAATATTGTATGTAGGTGCATTTCCAGTTGCGCTTAATTACAGATTATATTCAATCATAAAGTGTAGTCTATAATTAATTGACAATGATAATGCTGACATATGCAAGAAAAGTGTACTAATACTTATACTAGTGTTACTACTCATAATACTTACACATAAGTGATATTGTATGTGTGGGACTGGTAACATCCACATTGTTGACATATACTGAAGAGGCTGTGTACTGACAAGTATATTGTGCACCATCTTCACTCAGTGGCAGAGGACTCAAGTTCAATTCTCTATTACTCTGGTTAGGTACAACTTGTCCATTTCTTCTCCACTGATATGATGGTGAAGTCACTTCCAAAGTAGGAGGAGGTGTGGCTACACAGGTGAGTATGTAGTCACGAAGAGCAACAGGTGACTGGCTCTCCATTATAGAAATAGGTATATCTGGTGCTAAATATGTACAGCAGCATGAAATAAATATCACATATTAAAATGACAAACTCACCTGTAACTGCTAATGGTACAGATCTACTCATACTGGATGCTCCAATAGTTACAGTACATGTATAAGTTCCAGCATAGGATTGTCTAACTCGAGTTAGTACTAATGAATCCCTGACTGTAGTAGATGGAGCTGTAGCCAGTGGTGGAGTACGCATCATTTGTCCTGTCCATTGAACTCTAGCTATAGCAGGTCCTGATAGAGGTCCAGTACATGTGAGAGTAACATCATTTACACCAGCTACTCCACTAGGATTGGGTGGAGTTATAGAGACAGAGGTGACTGTAACTGTACAAAATAGATTGAAATATACACTTCAATATTTTATTATTATTTGTATACCTTATGATTGATTGTCATTATTTATTTAGTGATATGTATTTAATGTTGAGACTGGGTTACTGGGTCAAAAAACGAATTCCTTGCTTTAATTTAAGCCACACCCACTCAGATATTTTCATGTTTAATGCAGTTACAATATAAAATTTCTAGTTAATGTTAGGTGCTGTTTTAAACAATCATAAATAGATTAATGTTGTTTTTTACTATTGTTAAGTATATTCCTTATGTCTGAAGTTGTTGATTGTCCACATAATAAAGAAGAGCTAAGTTAAGAAGTTCAGACACAATGAATTGATTTCTCCAAATTATTTTTGCATTTATTGGATATATCAAACACAGCGCAAGTTATTGTATACATAATTCTACTTTTTCTCTGTACATTTTTCTGGATAAATTGTTCTGAGGTGAAGATTTGACTGGCCTTTCTAAAACTAATTGTTTGCAAACTGATCAGTTGGACTGCCTTAAACAATAATCACTTGAGTTTTTTTATTGCTATTATTGTTATTTTTGGTATTGTTGATATTATTTTAAAGCAGTTACATAGTTAAGAGTGAACATGAAAGTATGTCAGTGAAAATACTGACCGTACTAACCTTTAAAAATGAAGTAAATGTTCACTAAGACGTGGCTGCTCTCAGCCAGCAATACTTCCAACAGCCAAAAATATTTCTACTGTAAAACTACACAAATCTCTTAAAACCAACAGTACTTAATTAAAATCTTAGAAGCGCAAGATCAGCTCACAACTGACGATATTTGAATTAGCTAATCCTCGTCTTTTGCACTAAAAGAATATTCAACCTTCTAAAATTGTTGTTTGTCAGCAAGTTGTGCCAGTTCAGAAAATGAGTAAACATAATAAGTTATGTATGTTTTGAGCTGAAAGAGGAGGTTTCATCTTAAGTCATTATTATATTTCAATGACTTAGAATCAACATTTGGTTTGGATATAAATATGATATGCACCATTAGTATTTCACTTCTAATTGTCATTTATTCTGATATGTAATCTAATACAGGAGGCTTTAATTACTGTATTTGAATCAGACCATGCAGTTGCATGCCAGAGCAAACTATCTGAAAACTAGCCAGTCAAACTAATAAACAATAAACATACAAAAAAAATAATGAGCATAAATAGATATGAATTAAAGAACATTATCTCTGCTTATGCTTAGTACTCCATATATTAAATTTCAAAAATATATGCACAGAAAATGCAGATTTCAGCAAATGGAGAGGAGACTACTGATTAGTTTAAAATTTCAACACAACAGCTATTTTCAGAATGTTGAAAATATCTGCTAGTTTTTATCACTAGATTTGAAGCAATACCCTTATACTTGTCCCGGACTCAATCTGAAAATGAGAGTAAACATTAACCATAGAGAGACACTAACAAAAATATGTACAATCTGTGAGTTACACTACTTCATAACAAATAGCTTCACAATTAGTATTGTGACATTCTTAGTCAATTATACATTATTTAACTGTTTTGTAATACTTACCAATAATTAGTACTTCATGTGGGGGACTTGTTCCCATTACAGAATTCAAAAGATATGTAGATGTAGCAGTATAGTGACAGGTATATTGTGTTGTATTCTGAGTTAATTGTAGTGGACTCAAGTCTAACTGATGAGTATTCTGTCCTGTCAATAGAGTATTACCCTCCATCCATGAATATGATACTACTATCATTAATGTTGATGGAATATTCACATTACAAGTGAGTATGTAATTGGATGAAACTGTTGGCACTCTACTCTCTGTAATGCTGGCTGATGTTTCGGGAACTGTGTAACATTGAAATCTATGAAATAGTATTTATACATTGATTATAGAATTACCTGAAACTGAAAAAGTGACTGAAGTCATTAGAGTAGAACTGCTAATTGAAGCCATACATTGTACAGATGGATTGTGTTGGCTCACTCTCTCTATTCTCAACATATCTGTGAATGTATTTGTACTACCTTGAACAGCCTGACCTTGCAGTGGACCACGAGATACTTGACCAGCCCAAGTAAATGATGGAGTTCCTCTACCAGTTGTAGTAGCAGTACATGTTAATGTAAGAGACTCTCCAGCTACAACTTCTGGTTTCATAGGAAATATTGAGACAGATCTTACTACAAACATTAATGAAGTAAAATCAGTTTAATTGAATGTGTTTTTTTTATATTATGAGTTACACACTATTGTACGATGTCACATAAAGACATCTCTTTAATTGTTTCAATAAAATTTTCAAATATTCTACACTACTCTATAGTTCATCTAACATGAATAAACCAACTAGTAAATTGTAGTTTTTAATGACACTCAAGAATGTTGCATTGTCACTCAGAAGTTTGTTATGCAACAAATAAAGTGTCATTTCTACTAACTGCAAAGAACTGGTAAAATGATGGAAGTGATCTGATATAATAAAATATTTGATTATTTAATTTGCTAGAGTCACTTTGCCGGACATGATGACCATGACAGTATTATAGAGCATGGGAACAGATTATAAGCAATTCAGCTCTTTGAATTAATTTCAGCAGAAATTTTGTTATGGTGAAGTTTGCATCATCAAAATATAAAACAAAACAAAACAAAACAAAAATAATCTAGCTACACTATTTACCAGATAATAATATATTGATGATATTAATAGTGGCATTGATAAGAATTCCATTACTATTTGGGACTGAACATGTATAAATTCCCAGTGGTCCAACTGGAGTTCCTCTACTTGCCAGGCGAACTTGTTGAGCAGCAACTAATCTGTATAATGTGTCTGTAGTCTGTCCTAAATTGGCTAATGTAAGAACAGCAGATCCATTGGGGAAATACCAGTTTCCAATAGCTCCCTTTCCAGTGTCTGCTCTTCTACAACACTCCATATTGACAGAAGTAGTGTCACATATTAATGTATTTCCAGGATCTTCACGATCGTCAAGTTGACCTCCTATATCAGTAATATTTACAGAATCTCCGTCACCAAGTGTTCTTGTTCCAATTCTAAATAATAAGGCTGCAAATTAGTAAAACAATAAATACCAGATAACATTTCCACATTTAACTTTAGCAATGTCAGCGTGTAATATATTGAATTTGTTGTTTGAGCATCACTGAGGTTTGTTGAACTGTTCCTTGTATGTTTGTAGGACTACCTACTAAAGACACAAAATATTGTATGTAGGTGCATTTCCAGTTGTACTTAATTACAGATTATACTCAATCCGAAAGTACAGTCTATAATTAATTGACAATGATAATGTTGACATATGCAAGAAATGTGTACTAATACTAATACTAGTATTACTACTATTATTACTTACACATAAGTGCTATTGTATGTGTGGGACTGGTAACATCCACATTGTTGACATATACTGAAGAGGCTGTGTACTGACAAATATATTTTGCCTCATCTTCACTCAGTGGCAGAGGACTCAAGTTCAATTCACTATTATTCTGATCATGAACAACTTGTCCATTTCTTCTCCACTGATATGTTGGTGAAGTCACTTCTAAAGAAGAAGGAGGTGTGGCTACACAGGTGAGGGTGTAGTCACGAAGAGCAACAGGTGGCTGGCTCTCCATTATAGAGATAGGTATATCTAGAGCTAAACATGTAGAGCAGCATACAATAAATCTCACATATTAAAATGACTAACTCACCTATAACTTCTAATGATACAGATCTACTCATACTAGATGCTCCAATAGTTACAGTACATGTGTAAGTTCCAGCATAGGATTGTCTAACTCGAGTTAGTACTAATGAATCCCGGACTGTAGTAGATGGAGCTGTAGCCAGTGGTGGAGTACGCATCACTTGTCCTGTCCATTGAAACCTAGCTATATCAGGTACTGATAGAGTTCCAGTACATGTGAGAGTAACATTATCTACACCAACTACTCCACTAGGGTTGGGTGGAGTTATAGTGACAGAGGTGACTGTAACTGTATGAAATAGATTGAATATACACTTTAATTTTTTATTATTATTTGTATACCTTATGATTGATTGTCATTATTTATTAGTGATATGTATTTAATGTCGAGACTGGGTTACTGGGTCAAAAAACGAATTCCTTGTTTTAATTTAAGCCAAACCCACTCAGACAATTTCATGTCTAATGAAGTTACGATATAAAATTTCTAGTTAATGTTAGGTGTTGTTTTAAACAATCATCAATAGATTAATGATGTTTTTTACTATTAATTAAATATATTTCTTATGTTTGAAGTTGTTGATTGTCCACATAATAAAGAAGAGCTAAGGTAAGAAGATCAGACACAAAGAATTGATTTCTCCAAATTATTTTTGCATTTATTGGACATATCAAACACAGCGCAATTGAAAAATTAAAGTAGATACTAGGTTAGGTGCCATATGTGAGTTTAGCTATTAATCATTCTCAACACTATAATTGTATTAGTTCGATATCAATGAGACAAGAGCTGTAACACTTGGACAGTCTGAATCATTATGTAAACTTATTTATAGCTATCCAGCAGCTTAATGCTGAACTTATACAAATTTCTCACCTAATGGGGCCTAAAGAGAAGCTAAGGAAAAATGTGAAATAATAACAGTTGTTACCGGGGAATTGAACTCACGACCCCAGGCTTTGGCCACCAGTGCTCCGGATGAGTAGGTGTTTTTGGTCAACAATAAAAATGTTGTTTGGCGGCACATAATTGGTGGTCTGTAGAGTATGGAACTGCAGCTAGCAGTACTACTCAATATTATAAATGCAAAATGCACGGGTAGCTAAAGCTAGGGGTCGTAGGTTTACTTCCTCAACGACAACTGAGGATGTTTTCACATTTGCCTTTGCTTCTCATTAGACCCCTTTTTTTAAGTGAGAAAGTTTCAATCTAGTTTTTATGAAGGATCACAACTTGATAACTTTTATATTAGCTAGCTAACTTCTCTATCATTATACTACTGTTGTTAGGAAAAATAATGACCTTTTAGTAATACATCAACTAAGGCAAAAAGTAAATGGTTGCCAAACCAAATGATTGCATTATTATCATACCTGTAGATGGATGAGTTGTTGATGCTATGAATTGTTCGTATGGCCCATCACCATCTTTGTTAACAGCTGCTATTCCAAATGTGTAGGAAGTGCCAGGGAATAATGAAGTAGCTACAAATGATGTGTCAGTAGTTGTTATTGGTCCTGTAGTAATGGAAGTTTCAGTGTAACTAATTTTGTAGTCGGTAATTGGAGAATTTTGTTGTAGACAAACCACTGGCTGCCATGAAATAGTAATACTAGTGAGGTTGTTGTCTTCCAATAATATTTCTTGAACTGTGCCACTTGGAGCTACAAAGACAAATTCATTACAGAAACAATTTTAGTTCAGAAAAATTAAAGTATATAAATATATTTGTTATACAGGTGCAGATTTTTTATTTTATTTATAAAATGCATACTTCCACAATTTGTATATATTTTGGGGAAAATATGTGTATATTATTATATATGTATACATATTATATTACATAGTATTCCACACCAGATATTTCTTGAGTCACATTATCAAAAGGTGTTATCTCAAGACTGATTTGTGCAAGCTCATTACCCTCTAAGTTATAGCAACTAGCCTGGCTTACTAGTTTTCTGGATTTTTATAGCTACCTTCCTCTACTGAAACCTACCCAACCAGTTAGAGCAGCAGCTAAAAATATCAGCTGGGGGTGTGGAGAAAATTTTACATCACGCTTCACACCCAGAATGACAAACCCTAGAAAAAAAAACTACTTCAATGAAAATATCTAGCTTGGAATAAACCACTTATTACACTTGTCAGTGTGATATGGCTAGATATTTCACCTCTTGGTTTATTTTCACTCATCTCTGGCTCATGAAAATATACTAGCCTGCTCATGAAATATATCACTACACTACACACGGACTCATGTAATAAGTACTATTTAGCTCAAATTACAAGCTGTGAGAGTAGTGAAGGATTCAGTAGCTGACAATCTATTTCTAGTGTTCATTGCTGTTATAGTGATGTTATATGTTATGTTTTCTTGTAAACCAGATAGAGTATACATCCTCATGGATCCTGAGATTGTTTGGCTTCCACTTGGAGCATCAGAACATCCTGCAGTTCTAGTGTAACTTATGGTGTAATTTTGCACTGCATCAATATCTGGCTGTGTCCATGTGAGCATCACTGAAGTTTGTTGAACTATTCCTTGTATGTCTGTAGGAGGACTGCTTAATAAATCAACTAAAGACATTAAATATAGGTATGTTAAGGTTCATTTCAAGTTGGATAGAAATTACATATATTTTCACTAATTTTATCATTTACATGCTATCATAAAGTGCAATCTATTGTTAGTTGACATTGATACATGTTGGCTGAAGCAACAAACTTGTACTACTACTAATACTACAATTATTACTTACATGTAAGTGCTATTGTATGTGAAGGACTGGTAACATCCACATTGTTGACATAATACACTGAAGAGGCTGTGTACTGACAAGTATATTGAGCATCACTTTCAGTTAGTTGCAGAGGACTCAAGTTCAATTCTCTATTATTCTGATTTAGTACAACTTGTCCATTTCTTCTCCAGTGATATGATTGTGAATTCACTTCCAAAGAAAAAGAAAGTGTGGCTGCACAAGTGAGGGTGTAATCACGAAGAGCAACAGGTGACTGGTTCTCCATTATAGAGATAGATATAGTTGGAGCTAAATATGCATAGCAGCATGAAATAAATATCACATATTAAAATGACAAAACTCACCTGTAACTGTTAATGATACAGATCTACTCATACTAGATGCTCCAATTGTTACAGTACATGTATACGTTCCAGCATATGATTCTCTAACTCGAGTTAGTACTAATGAATCCCTGACCATATTAGATGGAGTAGCTACTGGAGGAGTATACATCATTTGTCCTGTCCATTCAACTCTAGCTATAGCAGGTCCTGATAGAGTTCCAGTACATGTGAGAGTAACATTATCTACACCAGCTACTCCACTAGGGTTGGGTGGAGATAAAGTGATAGAGGTGACTGTAACTGTAAAGAATAGATTGCATATTTTAATTCATGAAAATTATGTGTATACCTTATCATTGTTTTTCAATGTTTACTTAGTGATTTTTTTTCTATTTGAGAGTTGGTTACAAGGAAAAATCTAGAATTTATGGGAAGTGGTTCCTTATTTTAATTTAAGTTTCACCCACTCTGACATTTTCACAACTAGTGAAGTTTCAGTATAAAATTTCTAGTTAATGTTGGTGTTGTCCTCAAGAATCATGAATATTAATGACGGTTTTTAATATTGTTAAATGTATTTCTTATGTTTGAAGTTGCTGATTGTTCACATAATAAAGAAGAGCTAAGGTAAGAAGATCAGACACAAAGAATTGATGCAATTGTTTCTGCATTTATTGGCTAAAGCAAACACAGCGCAGTGTTTGTATAAGAAATTCTACTTTTTCTCTACACATTTTTCTGGATAATTTGTTCTGAGGTGAAGATTTGACTGGCCTTTTTAAAACTTAGCATGAAAATTGTGAGCAAACTGACCAGTTGGAGTGCCATAACAATAATCACTTGCAGTCTTTCTATTATTATATTATTGTCATTTTTGGTATTGTTGATATTTTAAAAGCCGAACTAAACAAACTTTTAAAAATGAAGTAAACTTTCACTAAGACGTGGCTGCTCTCAGCCAGAGATACTTTTTATAGCCAAGGATGTTTTACCATCAAATTACACAAGCCTCTCACGACCCAAACATAGTTACATAAAATCTTAAAAGTGCAAGATCAGCTCACAACTGACGATATTTGAATTAGCTAATCATAAATGTTCTGTTTGTCAGTGAGTAGTGCCAGTTAGGAAATGGAAAAAGGGTGGTAATTTATGTAAGTTTTGAGCAGAAAGAAGGGATGTTGACTCAAATCAAACGTTGGTTTGGATAAACTGCATTGTAACCCATCTACAAGCACTTACATGAATTTTAAGCAAGCAGTTCTGTATTCGGTTTACCAGTGGCAAACAAATATATTTAATCCTGTATTGTTTTTAAAGATAGCCTGTGAAAAAGAGAGGATACATCGAATGAGTAAAAGAAGGCTGAGAAAGAAACTATGAAGTGATAAATTAGTGGAGTAAAATATTTAAGGAATAAACAGAATCTTTGAAAAAAGAGAATTTTTCATTGGTCTGTGGAGAGTGAGACTGTATAGCAGTACCCCTTAACAGTATAAATACAGAATTGGAGTGTTTGTTTGCTGGCTGGTTGTCGTAGCTGAGTTCATGTGCATTAAGTTAAGCAAGAGGTCCTGGGTTCAAATTCTGGTGGCGACCAAATATTTTTAATCCTGTATTGTTTTTAAAAAAGTCTGTGAAAGAGAGAGAATATATCTAATGAGTAAAAGAAGCCTGAGAAAGAAATTATGCACATATATGAAGTTTCTAAAGACTCTTCTCCTATTTAAAATGGACATCCAACATACGAAACAGGCTCATGTGGCCATTATATTGCCAAACTATATTACGTGCTTTATTGACACTTTCAGTCAAATCTCAGTATTTCACTCAATATTGTCATCATTCATTTTGATAAGGTATCTAATATAGGAGGCTTTAATCACTGTAATTGTCTCAGACCATGTAGATTTATGCCAAAGCAAACTATCTGGCACTTTAGCCAGTCAAACAAAAAATATACAAAATGAACAATGACCATTAACAAACATGAAGTAAAAAAAAGCTCTGTTTAATCTTCGTGTTCTATAATTGCATTTCAAAAATGTGTGTGCACAGGAAATACTGATTCTTCTGTTTCGTTTCAAACTTAAACACAACATCCCATTTTAGAATTTTGAAAGTATTCGCTAGTTTTCACTAAGTGAAGGTCACTACATTTAAATGATACCCTTCTACTTGTCAGGACTCAGTCTATGAATTAAAGTAAGCATTAACTATAGACAGAAATATGTACAAGCTGTGAGTTAGACTTTCCAAGTGGGAAGTTTAGCTTAACACCCTTACCCCTTCTGTATATACCCTTGCTAATTGAATCTGGCTGTTTATACACTATAACAAATAGCTTCACAAATATTTTTCTGATATTCTCAGACAATCTATACATCATCCACACCATTCTGTTATACTTACCAATTATTAGAATTTCATGTGGGAGACTCATTCCCATAACAGGATTCACAAGATATGCAGATGTAGCTGAATAGTGGCAAATATATAGTGTTGTATTCTGAGTTAATAGTAGTGGACTCAAGTCTAACTGACTAGTATTCTGTCCTGTCAATAGAGTATTTCCCTCCATCCATGAATATGATACTATCATTAATGTTGACGGAATATTCACATTACAAGTGAGAGTGTAATTGAGTGACACTGTTGGAACTCTACTCTCTGTAATGTTGGCTGATGTTTGGGGAACTGTGTAACATTTAATACTATGAAATAATATTTGTATATTGACAGTAAATTTACCTGATACTGATAAAGTGACTGAAGTCATTAGAGTAGAACTGCTAATTGAAGCCATACATTGTACAGATAGATTGTGTTGACTCACTCTCTCTATTATCAACATATCTGTGAATGTGTCTGTACTTCCTTGAGCAGCCTGACCTTGCTGTTGACCACGAGGTACTTGACCAGTCCAAGTATATGATGGAGTTCCTCTACCAGTTATAGTAGCATTACATGTTAATGTAAGAGACTCTCCAGCTACAACTTCTGGGTTGATAGGAAATATTGTGATAGAACTAACTACAAACGTTAACAGAGTAAACATCAGTTAAATTTTATTTTTTAGTTAATATTTTTGAGTTACACACTATTGTAAAATTTTGCATAAAAAAAAAAAAAAAAAAAAAAAGACATCTCTTTTATTGTTTTAATAAAATTTTCAAATATTCCACTTTACTTTATAGTACATCTTACATGAATGAACTAGCTAGTACATTGCAGTATTGATGACATTCAAGAATGTTTCATTGTGACTCAGACAGTTTGCTAGAGTGAAATTTGCATCAACAAATGGCAAAATAGAACCAAACTAAACTAAACAAAAAAAATCTAGCTACTCAATTTACCAGATAATATATTGATGATATTAACTGTTGCATTGATAAGAATTCCATTATTTGGTACAGAACATGTGTATGTTCCCAGTGGACTACTTGGAGCTCCAATGCTTGCCAGACGAACTTGTTGAGCATACACTACTCTGTATAATGTGTCTGTAGTCCGTCCTAAATTTTTTAATGTAACAACAGGAGGTCCTGTAGGAGGATACCAGTTCCCAATAGCTCCAATTCCAGTGTCTGCATTTCTACAACACCTCACATTGACATTACTAGTGTCACATATTAATGTATTTCCAGGATCTTCACGTCGTTCAGGAGGTTGACCTCCTATATCAGTAATATTAATAGAATCTCCATCACTGAGAGTTCTTGATCCAATTCTAAAGAATAACCCTACAAATTAATAAAACAATAAATACTAGAAAACACATCAATTTATTTCTCTTTATGACTTTAGCAATGTCAGCGTATTTTTTTGTATATTTTTTTTTATTTTTAGTTTGGAGAACTACTTTTTGTAGAATAAATGAACCTACAGTAACAAAGTTATAACTAAAACATACTAAATTGTGCAGGAATAACACTATTAGTTAAACTGTAAGAAGACTATTAACACCACTAGAATAAACATGATTAAAGAACAGACAGCTAGTAAAATTATGTAAAATAAAGTTAAATAATGCAATCATTAGGGTTTGCTTCCTGTTTACAATAAATGTTCACAAGATTCCAATATGGAATAAATGATGAATTGTCAGTGTTACAATTCTCAATTTAAACAGACAAAATACATTTGGTATTAATTGTTTTCATCATTGTAAACATAAGTTGGAGTTTTTCTATGCAGTCCTAGTCCCTTTTAAATTTGATGATGTGTAAAATGTAAAAATGACACTCAAGAATTTAAGTAGATAGGTGTCATATGTGAGTTAAGCTATTAATCATTTTCAACATGATAACTATACTAGATTATCAAAGACACCAGAGCTGTAACATTTGTACTGATCATGATCACGATGTAAGGTTATTTATAGCTATCCAGCAGCTTAACACTGAACTTTATAATAGCTCTAAATTCGTTACTAGGTATAATCATATCTATCCCCTTATAACATTAGTACCAACCTTAGTTTGACTTCTTACAGATGGAAATACAAGAAAAATCGAAGAAAAGAAATTACAGATTCACATTATTCTCACCCAGTAAATGTACTACAACACTAGTAGTGTGAAGTTTAATTGGAACCCCTCTCACTTACTATAGTCAATGGCTATCATGACTAAGTGTAGGTAGATTTGCAAGGACATTTAGCATATATTTTTAAGGGTTGTTGATTATTATCCGTATGCAAGCTATTTGTAGTCAAACAGTCACTAGATTAAGAATGGATATTTTGTGTATCAAGTTATTCTTATTTGTAATTAAGTTTACCAGTATACATTTTACATTAAAGTTCTAGTAACCTCTGTGAGTTTCACATATTCATTTTATTACGTTTAACATTCTCTTAGCTTATTTCTAATTGTACTCAACGTTCTTGTCACACATTCATGTTATATTTTATAATATTCCTTTTATGACTCACCAACCTAAATATAGCAAAACAAAAAAATTTTGGTGTGGATTTTAATTAAGGTTATAATAATTAAATAGTTATTTGTGTCCCTGAAGTTTTGCTGAAAATCTTGGAGCCTTAATTTTTTGTACAACTTCTTTGGCGTCTTCGCAACATTTCAACACAGAATACAATAATTGAATTGAATTATATAATCTTGTAAATAGTAAACGTTTCTAACAATGAAGAACTTATGCAATGGAGAACTTCCACCACTTTTGTACCAAAGCAAACATTGCAGTAGCTTCTAATAGTTCTAGTTCAAAATGGTAAACATTTTTATACTCGAAATTGAAGTGGTTGGACTTCATTATTGCACCAGCTACTATTCTGGGTTATTAAAGCACTCTGTGTGAAAAAAAATTGACTCAACTTAACTATTTGAGATATCATAGCAACTTTATTTGTATAACCTAGTATGTCTCTCATCTCATTATTTTGTAAAGTAGTTTCATATGGCTACCACTGAAATTACATTTGTGGAAAAGGGAAATTTTGAAGCCTTATTCTATCAGTACAATAATTTTGATTTTGTCACATCCATATCTGTATCCATAGTCTGCTAATGTCTATACAATACTAATTGTACAATATGATACATAATACCAAAAAAATTTATTATACTATGCAAAATATAAAAATTTAGCTACTCCTAATGCCATTGACACTTATATTAACTTCATGTACAAGATGTACAAGTTTCCTAAGAAAAACTAAAGCTACTCTCAAGACTAATGTAGCTATTTACAACCACTATTTACTTTAACTATTATTATTATATAATCCATAAAATATAATACAAAACTATTTAAGATATCTATGACTAAAAACGTAATGTTTATGCACCAATAAAAGATAACATTAATGCCTATGAAGCTATCACTAACCTCCATGAGCCACTATCAGTAAATTTGATAAAAACAGAATGGAGGTCATCCTTTCTTAAATGGCTCCTGCTATAAAAGAAACTCCACAACATATCCCTTTTATTCTATGAGCATACAAATTGACAGGAAGTAGACTGTTAAAGTGTAACTATGGTTAAAACCAACATTTACTGCAAATACCATGAAAACTACCCTCATAATCATGTATAAACATAGCCCTAAACCATTTGAAACTAAGTGGATGCTTCTAATAGCACCAATTTAGCTTCCACAAAATTTACTTCCTGTTGTGGGTGGGGCTTCTTGGTGACTCTTTTGAGGCTAAGATAAGCAGGAAGTATGGCTTTCTAGGCTTAGACCATGACTTTATAGGCTACAGCTAGTCATTTTAGGCGGGGACTATGGCTTTTTAGGCTGGGATGTTGACTTTTATGCTGGGACTATGGCTTATGGGTTTTAGGCTGAGACTATGGGTTTTAGGCTGGAATTGTGGCATTTTAGGCAGGGACTATCGCATTTAGGTAGGAACTATCGCATTTAGGTAGGAACTATGGCATTATAGGTGGTTGGACTTCATTATTGCATTTTTGGAACTAATAAAGAAGAATGGATTACAATTAGCTTAAAAGCTAAATGTTTCTGAATTGATATCGCTGTGAGCAATTACCCCCTGCACTACTATGGCTACTAGAATCATTATTTACTGTCAGAATCTAGTCACAGCTTGAATAATCATTGTTCAAACCTAAACACATATTTCCAGCCCAAAATGCCATCTGGAAGAATTTCTGATCATAAAGTTCATCCACTATGCATAAACCAGTGCAGGTAAAAGCAGCACATCTGCATGAGATAGTATTTCTGTTTGCGGTGCTTCACCTACAAGCTTCTAGATTGATAGGTTACCACAAAACAATTTCGGACTAAACTATATATCTGCATGGTATAAAGATTTCCCAAACATCAAATATGACGAAGAAACTTTAGTATTTTAGTCTTAAGTTTCTTGATTTGTCATATATGACAAATCAAGAAACTTAAACCCAATATACCCAGTGTACACCCCAATTGTAGATGAAAATTTAGTTCTGATTTTGTTACAGCATAAGAAAGCAACACATCATGATCATATGTACTTTGCTGGCAACAAAAAGTGAATTGACAGTATGTCATGTCTTTACTTTCTGGAATATGCAAGTTATCTAGGTTATAAGCAGAGTTAAGCAGTTAAATATAACTTACTCATTCATAACTCCTTCATTCTCTCTAATATTGTGTTGCTTGAAATGATATGTTTGCAGCACCCAATGGTCCAAACAGACACTTGAAACATGACTTCTGCTATTGCTTTATATAATGTCTGGTATATCTCAGCACCAGATACACTCTGTTGCATTATGCATTATATGCAATTGCCATATAAACACCTCATAAAGTATTAACAACTGCACTCTAGTCTAATTATATTGTGTCAGCCTACCTAATGAATGAACTTCATGATCAGAATTTCTTCCAGTAAAAATGAACAGATAACTAGTAATTTAAAAACACAAGGTTTATTTATAAACTGTTATGGTTGTTTAAATTGCTCCCTTCACTGCTTAGATAACAGAATCACTCGTTACTGTCAGAATCAATAGTTCCTGCTTAAAAGGCTATTGATCAAACCGAGAGAAAAAAATAGTTCTAGCCTAAAATGCCATATTTCCAACATAAATCGTAAATTCTCAGCCTTTATAGTCGTAGTCTAAGCCTACGCTAGACAGGAAAATACTATGTAATAGATAAAGTTAAAATAAAATTATGTGTAGTGATTAAAATGATGAATTTATTAAGAAACACTATTCTTTGAAAAAACTTCGGCTAGTTCAGGTAATTTAAGCTCAAAAAATACTAGTTTTTTACAATAAGCAACGTAGTATTGTTAATGGCACTATACAATTAGCTAAATAGTTTATTTTACTTTTAAAAAACATTGTTGATTAGGTGTGGGTTAGTTTAAATGTATACTCAACCAAAAGCAAACTTTGTAAATTCTCATTATTCATGGAAACACTTGTAAACAAGATTTGACCTAACATTGCACAGATACTAATATCTGTACCAAAGAGTTAATATACTGTTGGAGCTTTACATATTGTTGTACACCACCATAAAACTCCCAATTGAACTGCAGCTCATATACAATGGTACATACATAGCGCTACCAACCTCAACAAGTCAGTCACTTGATCTGGAAAATAAAAACACACTTAAGTGGCTCTCACCGGGCTTGTTCAAAGTGAATACAACAGTTTCAATTTTCTATCATAACTTACTGGCTATCTTCACCAGGTCTTGCTACATGCTGATAGCAGGGCTCACACACGCGTGCATACTGAAACTTCATGTGAACAGTAGTATAAAGCTATAAAGTGACAATCTATCAGTAAGCCTTAATAACATTTGCTTATATAGCTAAGTTTGAGCTATATGGGTTGTATTAAGAGAATGAAGCAATTGGAATAAAAGCAAAATGGGTTATTTTACTTTACAAAATAAAATAAAAAAATTTGAAGCATAAGTAAATTAAACCATAATAATTCACAATTTACAAGCATGAGCAAACAATTGACTTAGAAATATAAAAAGTCCTGACACCATTTAATCGATTATACAATCCAAGTACATGTGTAGTTGATATATAAAGATAAAATACTCCAATTTTCAGTTTACACGTGCATGAGGATGATTTTCTTTTTTTTTTTCTATTTTGCTATTTTTTTTAGCTCAATAATTAATGTACCAGTATTTTGATTTTCTAATTATTCATTTAATCTTGCTTTCACCCATTTTGCTTCCAAGATATATTCATCATATTCTCTAAATTTTATTGGACAAGGTGGTAAGGTTAACATTACAAATTTATTCTTTAAGAAATATTCTGAAAAAGATTATAAATACAGGTATATATTTATAAAACGTTTTGCTCTTTGGTATGTTATAACCTGAATAATTTTAACTGAATATGTGATTTCACTCCAATTCTAAGGTGATAAAAATATACATGTGGCAAGCATGCATTACTGTATGTAATGTTTTATGAGCTATACTGAAGAAATATCCCTTGATAAATTATTCATGTCATTCAATAGGAAGCAGTGAAATCCATTATTATTTGAGCATTTAATAATTAATATCTTTGATCATTGCACAAACATTTTTTTTAACAAAAAAATGCATCTGTAATCTCATAGATTTAATGTATCAAGTGTTAGATACTAGAAAAAAAGAGAGCTACAGCTCACTTTCCCACTTTTGTGTAATATGAGTAAATAACTAGAATTTTATCCTTGTAAAGGATGTACATGAATTGTCACGTCTTCCACTTTATATATGTATACAACAATTCAGATCAGTAAAATATTATGTTGTTATAACTGTATATGCATTGATAAATAATTACTGATGAAATAATAATATTACGAGAGCACATAACTACTAAGACTACTATTATCATTACATGCTGGTGGCATGTATAAGTTCTTATATAAAGTATTGTATAGCATTGTTGTTGTCGTTCTTATAAGAGCAAATATTTTTACTTTTTTATTATTCTAAAAGGTGTATAATTATATATGCACTATACATTATAATGTACATATAGTTATATATTATGTATATTATTATTATTACTGCATTCTGTCCCACTAATTAGCATGGTTTGTCAATAAGCTTTAACATAGCTTTCAAAATAAACAGTGGATAAAAGCCCTGACTGATCTTGTAAACATGTTTTGACATCTGCCTTACCTTTTAGCAAACTCAACAAAAACACTAGATAGTATTTATAAATATGATTTCAGTTCCATTGTTTAACTAGTTAAAAAGTACAGGCTCTGTATAATGGTTCAATACATCTTCATTTATGATCTAATCTTATGCATGGAGATACAGTAATTTCAGCAGCAAACATGAAAATTGTATTGTGTGGCTATTTAGAAATATACCAGTTTCATTGTAGTCCAAAAACAATACGTGAATAATAGGCATTTTTTGTTTCTTTAAACCAGTTGGTAATAAAAGACAACGGTAATGCAATGTGAGAAACATGATTCTAACATGTGCTTTACTGTCTTTCATCAGCAGCAATTGCAAGAATATTTTTTTATATTTGTAGCAATAACCATGTTCAAATATCAATTCTGAAATAATTATATTTGTTATTATATAATTCTAATATTTTTGGCCTAATTGGTTAACAAATAATAGGCTCCATATCTTAGAAGAATAATTTATGTAGGTGATGATTGGAAATTAATTTGCAATGCCTAGTCATTAAAAGAGTGGGTATGAGAATTAATGAACTATTGACCACTCATGATACATTACGTTGTTCCTATTTATAAATGTGATTTCATGTTTTAATGACAAATTAATGCAATTTTAACAAAATTTTACTGCATTCCTTATATAAATTTACAAGAGTTTTGAGTTTAGTATACCAAACACAGGGAATGCAGATAATATGAAGCACCATAGATGGAACCCTCAGTGCTACTATTATACTAGCTAGCAGTTACAAAATCATCTCATTCCAATCAGGCATCAAAATAGCTCGAGCAATAAAAACCGTATATGTACACAATGAATGAATTAACTAGCTGCACATTTTCAACGTGAATCTCCACTCCCAGCAACTCCGTTAACTTGGTTAACTTCCCGAAATGATCTCAGTTAACTTCCCGAAATTTGCTCACGTGATTTGAACGTGCCGATAGGGGGTATTGCCCACAAAAGCTATACAGTATGGTCAAGTTGAGTTGGTGCAATCGCAAGCATGGTAAACGAGGAATGCACTTGATAAAAAACCGGAAACAATTTAGTCATGTGAACTAATGGCAATTGATGCGTGAGTAAATCAAACGTTCACGTGAAAAGGGGTGGCTAACTATAATATATAGAACTATACACAGAACCTTACACTAAGAACTGCAGTAACTTTTGTTAGAGTTTATTCAAGGCCATCTTGCATTTCTAAATAGTTATTTCCTGGCGTTGTTCAGTTCACAGGATGCACATACAGAGAAAAACTTGAAGGAGTGAAATTACCAGCCACAGAAGACTAAGGCAGCCCAATATTGTATAGTCCAGTCATTTTAAGGATAAAAACATCTTGACCCTAAAATATTGCTACAAAAGGTTTTTTGATGGATTCTGGTACTGTTCCACATCACGTTCAACTATTCATGAGATGCTATTTGCTGGTTATAACTTCAGTCTATTTCACTTCTACCTGAAATTACTGCTACCATCTAATTTCTTAGCTTCTTTTATTTGATTGATATAAATACACTAAATATAGAATCCTCCAGTGAAAGTCAATTTAGTCATTCATAGTCAATATCAGTCTGCCTGTTGTACATGTATAGATCTTGCAGCTAACAGCCACCACAGACAGCATTACAGGGTATTCTTAATGCCTACAACTACATCTCAGGTGGAAATAGTCATTTTTCTTCAGCCCCAACTTGTGACATCTATGCACCTTCCTTTTCAACCCAGGCTATAAACTGGTAGTAGACTCTAAGGCAGTGAAATTAGGAGAATGCTGCAGTAAGAGGAAGGTGTTTCAATGTAACAAATGACTTAGTTGAACTTAGCTGAAGATACCTTCTATGAGCATGTTGTAGCGCACTATAATGATAGAACATGGCAATAATATTTGATCATTTTTGACAAGGTTTTGGAATTATTGCCTTCTTACCAACTCAACATAAAAAATTCTAGAGGTTGTGCCGCCACAACCTGTGAAGGCATGAGCAAAGAGCAGTTGCAAAACACAAATCATCAGTTGATATTGTACTCTTGTATTTTTACCCTTAGGGTCTGAGCAAAAACAAAGACAGTTGCAGTTGGCATTGGTATGTGAAGTTATAAATATATTATCAATATCGCCAGTTGTAACAGCAATGTTGTGTCCTTAACATTGATATTGACAGTAAGCTATTCGGAATAATTTTATCATTGTTCTATTTTTATTATGAATATTGTTATTGATTATGTTAATATAATTCCTATTTGATAATTAATATTTTAACAATCACTTTTGCTAAAATACTTAGGGAGGGTTTGGGGTTCAGATTGTTTCTCAATATCTAATAGAATTAGCCATGAGGTAGTAGTAGGAGCCCGTTATCTTATAGTATAAGTGATTAAAATAATAAAATTTGTGGAATACAACTTTATTGACTTATAGGCTGCCTAGCAATCTAAAACCTCTATACTTTCTCATAGAAGTAATGTTTTATATATCATTTTAAAGCTTATGAGCGAAGGTCTCCAGTGTGGTTATAATTATATCTCTCTAATTAAATAAAACTGAAGATAAGGCCAACAAATGGCATCTCATGAATACTAATGAGTGTATGGACGAATACTACCTAAATAACACATTTCTATTGGTCAGATTTGGGTAGACTTGTAGTATGTTGAATGTGATGTGGAACAGTTCCAGAATCAATCAAAAATCCTTTTGTAGCACTTATTTTTAGGACTATAGTAAGCTTTTTAAACGTATTCAAACATCTAGGGTGCCTACCTGTGAGAATTCAGCTGTAGTTCACAAGGATGACACTATTGAAATTTGTAACATTCTTTAAGATTAATTTTTATTGTATTTCATTCATAAATATTAACTGATCACAATATTACAATTAAATTATCACAACCATTACTATTTACAGAACAAATAGTACAGAAATAAGAATGATAATGAAAAGCTGCTTTAGTAGCTAACCTTGAATTGAAGGTGGAGTCACTCAGAATTGCCACAATAAATCTAGGGGGAAACATTAGTGGAAGGGTAAGAAATCTGAATAAAAAAAGAATCTAACAATCACACAATTTTGATTTGCAATAGCTTATTACTGACACTACAGCTATATTACACTCTGCTAAATAAATGTTGGTATTATTTCTATTTACAGCTCGGCATTAGTTGTTAAACAGGTGTAAAATTTAAATATACCTGCATATTAGACTTACCTGTATCCAAGACGCAACAATTAAAGATTCTTTGGCGCTCATAGCATACACTTGTAATGGAATACAAGACTAGAAAGTACTCACCAGAGAAGGGACAAGTTCGTGGTTTACAAGCTCATTGAAAACTTTACACGTGATTGATTGCACCGTACCGCTTGACAAAGTTCGGTCGCGTGTAGAGCGGGAAGCTGTGATTTTTTTCGGACGACGTTATGTGCAGAACGGCTGACCCTCACCTTTGACCTATAGAGCGCGGCCGATCAAACAAACTTTGAACCTTAAGCACGCGCGCATGCGCAATGACCATTGCTGCAGGACTCACCGTTGCTGCTTCTCTGAGCCAACAGACCCACCTCAATCATGCTGAAGTACACACTTGGAAAAATAGCTGTGGGTACACATCAATATTTTGCAACTGTAGTTTAATAGCTACTTGTTCACACAACAATCAAAGGGTGTGGCTTCAATTTTGGACGTGACTGCTTATTCTAAACGTTGAAGCTAATGTTATACTGTGTGACACATATTCTTAAGTCGACAGACCACAACTCCATAAAGTTCATGGAGCATGCATCTCACTCGCCTCCACCGCATCTCCTCTCCCCCCCCCTCCCTTCCCCACCCATATTTGTTCATAGAATGTTTCTCCAATTTTGTTAGAGTAAATCATAGCATTGTATTACTAGTTAAATACAACTTCAGTACGATCAACGTGACGACTCAAGGCAGCACTAAGAGGTCACTAACTGAAGGAACCTTGAGTACTATGTTAGTTAGTCAACTTTATTCTGAAATTAATGCAGACTGCTCGTAAGTTAGTATAACATTCCCAATGCCATTGACAAAATACTAATGAACTATTCCATAAAAATAAAATACTGTAAATTTCCAGTATGAAGACGCTTTTAAAGAGTTGGATTATGACAGTGTCAGTGATAGGTTTAATTGTCCTCAATACTCCAGTAGGTTTTCCTTCAAACAAGGATTGAATTGTCACTGGAAACGTCCGCAGCAATTCCTTGGACACTCTTTCATCTCCAACCTGTAACAAAGAAGGGAAAGTAATCACATGTTACCAAATTTTGGTGTTCCTTACAGTACAACAGTTGATGTTACACTGCTTATCTCTACTCGATAGGACTCAATATTAACCTTTATAGGAATGCTTAATTAGAAAACTAAAATATACATTATGAATGTAAGAACGTAAAAAAACAACAAGAAAGGTACCTCTTACTAAGATGAGTGAAAGAGACCACAATGGCACTTTGTATACTGTACACATATGTATATGTAAGTGTATACAATATATGAGTTTGTACACGAGTAAGCCAGGTGTGATGAGCCCCACAACAAAAACTTTAATTTGTACAGACATAGCAGTAAAAGCTCTACAATTTACTCATGGGCTGATACACAATTTGCAATAATTGAAACTATCATTTCTCAATGATTTTACATGCCACAGTTGTTCATGTACGTATGTGCATGTGATACAGAGAGTACTTATGATTGCAACATTGTGCTCGCATCTATCAGGGGAATCCTGTACAAATGGCATCAAAATGTTGGATGGCTTCACTAGACTTTGCTCTAGTTACAAAAAAGGGGTGTTGCTTGCCAGTCTGAAAGTATTCAGATGGACTCCTTTTGTTACAAACAATGTAAAAGTAGTAAATTTAAGAGCAAATGTAAACTGGTGTAGGAAGATGATTCGGTATGGGTGGGCTCGAAGGGCAAGTTTTTTTTTTGTGGTTTGCAGGTGTTCATGCGAGAAATCACATTGATCCTGGCATACACGCACTACACTAAGCAGAAACAGAGTAACTATAGTGCAGTGAAGACCCACTAGTGGGTATGGTAACGTCAGAGTTCCAGCTAAGAACAGTCAATGACAGTGTTGAGGTGATAAATATAAACAAAAAACAAATCATCGAGGATGCACGATGGTACACGAAAATAAGAACAAATGAGCATGCGTGAATACTAATGATGAAATAAAGTGTAATGTTATAGTTGTTCTGACAGTCAGAGAAAACATGAAAGTTTGAGAAAACATGAAGTTGTTGGCTTCACATAGGGTACTAACTGTTGTGGAAAAAAGCCCCCCTATCATCACGTCGTAATTATGTGAGCAAATAATTTCTTGCAATTTGAGATAGTTTTGCTTAATCCTGAGAATTTAACAGAGAGCAAAATAAAGATAGATTGCAAAAGATTCTACTAAACTTTTCTAAGCAGTACGAAACATCAGAACCATCTTTACATAAATATTTCGAAGAATACTACATATGTTGCACTTGTAATACGTAACTTTGTTGCTCAACAATGTAGTACACGTGTACATTACATGTTATTTCACAAAATGGGCAATGTGCTAGAAAGATTGGCCTTGCTGATGTAGATACAAGCATGCATATTGAAAGACATGTTTGCAGTAACATTTTTAACACATGGTGGAATTTTGCTTCCATCAGCTCAAGATTCATGAATGGCAAAGTAAACAAAATAGTTGATGGTCTCTTTCATATTTTGATGCACACATTCTCCCACTAACTAACAAAAGAACTGATTTGCCTTATTGGTATGGTTGCCTGGTATCATCCTCCTAAACTACACATTGGCAGTCTGTGCTGATGTGAGCCCGTGGTCATGTCTGCGCATGTTCCTTGTGCATGAGGCAGTGGTATGACCCTGGACCCATGTCTGCGCATGTTCCTTGTGCATGAGGCAGTGGTATGACCCTGGACCCACCCCCCTGTGTGGCCTTGGGGGTGAGAGACTCGGCAGGTCAGTGGCAATTAGCGTTAATTGCCCTGCATTGCTGGAGTCCCCCCAAAGGGCTGCAGGAGGTGGCCTATACCCCCAAGGCTATAAGTGATAGGTTAGGAAAGGGGGTTGACAGCTCTCTTGCCAATGGTAAGAGGCTGTATACCTGTAAGTACAGACAAGCATACACATTGAGAACTGAGCATTATGACAAGAGTACTGCTGAACTGCCCGTGACCCCCAACCTTCTCCCTCTCACTGGCTTTGGGATGGTGTGGCCATCCAATGACTACGTATTGGTTCCTCGGAGAAGGGAGTGGTGCCACTGACCTTGGAGCTGTGATCAGCGCCTGGTACCTGGATGACTCCAGCCACCATGTCTGTCTCGGGTAACCAGTGGGCACAGCTTCAGTAAACCAGGACTGGTGAGTCCTGTATACTCTTATCTCACCTCCTTTCACTGCACACTGGAGTCTAAGTAGACTCCAGGAACAAAACCTGGGTAGTGGTTGTCGAGTGAGGGGAGAGTGCCCCCAGCAGTCGTTAATAAGTGAGGGACCACATGCCCAGGTAAGAAGATCTGAGCAAGGGCAGAGTGTACGTATCACACTTAGTGATTAGCTGAAGGGCTGCTTGCCCTAACAGCAGTGAGGGGCAGTACGCAGCAGTATTAGATGTTGAATGAAGGGCAGCCTGCCCTGGACAGATACTTTAAGGTGGTCTGTCTGACTGTCACACCACTACCGGTGGAGAATCTAACCTCACATGCTAATAGTACCATAACTCCTCTCTACACCACTCTTGCCATAATAGTCAAGTGGCTTGTGACTCCAAGATTTACTCCTATAAATGCGAGTGAGACACTCTCAGGGGTAACACAATTGAAAATTGGGGATGTTTGTTTGTAATTATGTGTGGACGTACGTATGTCATTTGTACTTTGACCCTCGCATATTTTTGTGTTCGCTCCGTGTTCGACCCCATCCCAAACTGCACTAAAAGGAATCCTCCGGTTTAGCGATCATTACCAGTATCACCCTAGAGAAAGCGAATTATTTACCAATTTGAATTCTATTGCGGGTGCAGTTAAAACTCAAAAACTTGTGGGAGCTCCATTTCTATTTGAGTTAGTGGCGGTGGTGAGTTAGTGGCGGTGGTAAGTAAATACGCTATTTGTCAGTTATAAGCCGTGTGCAACAGTATTTACTTGAAAATTCATTGCTCCACTAGACTAACCAAGAAGGTTAAGTCTTGCGTAGGTATGTCAGTTGTGTGAAAGTATTGTGTATTACAACTACTAAGAATATCCCTCCCCTGTTGCATTATCTGCTCCACATTCCTATTCACATGAAACTTCAAAAGTTGGCATTAGCTATTAATAGTAACAGTCGGTGTGCTGGTGGAGGCAGCAGCAGACACAAGTGAGAAGGAACATGTCCTGATCGCGTGACGGGGTAATTGAGTGAGTGCCATGCAGATGCATATGTGAGCCTGAGAACAGATAGGCAGTGAGTCTGAGAATACATCAGTGAGCCTGAGAATACATAGGCAGTGAGCCTGAGAATACATAGGCAGTGAGCCTGATAATACATAGGCAGTGAGCCTGAGAATACATAGGCAGTGAGCCTGAGAATACATAGGCAGTGAGCCTAAGAATACATAGGCAGTGAGCCTGAGACTAGATAGACAGCAACCTGAGAATACATAGGTAGTGAGCCTGAGAATACATAGAAAGTGAGTCTGAGAATACATAGGCAGTGAGCCTGAGAATACAT